>MDTE01056073.1_pt1 | contig 32755 bp, 23 predicted proteins | sample 811231 | NCBI WGS metagenome assembly MDTE01 (sample SAMN05326651, study PRJNA326480) | marine metagenome | isolation source: seawater | place: Indian Ocean: Red Sea | collected 2010
CGTCGTTATCGTCGTCGTCGTCGTCGTCACACTCGATGGAATCGGCACAACCATCGTCGTCGCAGTCGAACAGACCATCCAGATCGTTGTCTGCGCCGTCGCTGCACTCGCCAGCGCTCGCCCCCTCCCCAAGGTCGATGCCTCCCGATCCGCCGCGGGAGTCGTCCTCAAACTGCAATCGGGCGCCACAGCCCGCGAGCAAGGACAAGCACAGCAACACAAGCAACAAGCGATGAAGGTCTTGGATCAGCACGACAGCCTCCAGGCGTGATTCTAATAGGAGTTCACACAATCACGCCGGGCAGGTTCTACCACCCCGAGCGCATCCGTCGAGGACGACTCGACTCTTCCTCAGAAGCGGAGAGCAAGGCCCCCCGATCGCCCCGTGCTCCCAACCGCAGCGACAGCTGGCACAGGCCCCAGCGTCTGCAGGCCGACCTGATTGACCAGCAGCATCGGGACGCCCACCCCCACGAGGGTGAGGCCACCAAACAGCGAACCCAGCCCCGCGGAATAGATGGCTTCGATGTTGGCGTTGCCAGGAGTCTGCAGCGAGAGAGCGGCCATGCCGCCAGCGAGACCGGCGCCGACCGCAGTCAGGACCAAGCCCCCTATGGCCACACCGAGACCCATGTCACGGCGAGCCAGGAGCAGGTCCCGGCGATGGGTGTGAAGCATCCACGTGAGGAACTCCTCGGACCCCTCGGGCAGCGACGGCATGACCGCGCTGGAGCCGGTGGGCCCATCGTTGGCCCCTGGAGCAGACTCTGATGTAGCCCCCGCGCCTTCCTTGGAGTCCTCATCAGAGGATTCTTCGCCGCCCTCGTCCGACTCGGCTGCGCTCTCGCCCTGTCCTGCCCCATCGCTGGGTTCCTGATCACTGGCCTGAGCCTCGCCTTCGCCGTCATCAGCGGACGCCACCTTGTCACTGGAGTCCTGCTCCGGCTGAGACGAGCTCGGCTCACTGGTCGTCGTTGCGGAAGCCGGCTCCTCGCCAGCCTCTGGCTCTGGCGCTGCCGAATCACTCGTCGCAGCCGAGTCCGCCTCAGGGGCCGCTTTCTTGCCGCCCTTCTTGGCTGGCTTCTTCTTGGCTGGCTTCTTCTTGGCGGCCTTCTTCTTGCCTGGCTTCTTCTTGGCTGGCTTCTTGGCGGTCTTCCCCGTGTCCCTCTCCGCAGCAGAAGACCCGGACTCCTCATCCGCACTCTCGGTCGACTCCGAGGGGTCCTCACCAGCGGCGGCGTCGCCCTCCCCCTGGTCGGCTGCCGCGCCGTCGCTGCCTGCGGCTGGCTCCGAAGCTGCCTGGCTGTCGACTGCCTTCTCCTCCTTACCTAGCTTGTCCAGTACACGCACCAGCGCCTCATCCGCCGCCTTCTTGTCGTCACTGCGGAAGGCGAGTTCCTTGAAGGTCGACAACAGGCTCTCTGCCCGTTTGAGATTCCCCAGCCCCTCGTAGGCCAGCGCCTTGAACATCATCGCCTCGTACAGCGACGGGTACAGCCGTAAGGCCGTATCGGCAGCAGAGAGCGCCTGCTCGAAGTTGCCATTGCCCACTTCTTGGCGGGCAACCTCAAGCTGCCGGCGCGCCTCGTCTTCCTCGCTGGTCTGCGCCAGAGCAGTCACAGGGCAGACCGCACCCAAGGACAGAGAGGCCAAGAACACCAAACACAGCCACTTCATCGTCTACTTGCTCCCGCCCAGGCGCCACAACAAGCCGCCGCCCAGGTCTGCACGTCCGCCATGATAACCACCCCTCTCGGAGCCGAGCAACGACCCCACCTTCCCACGACAGAAACACAGACCGAGAGAGACGAGACCGAATGCGCCCGCCGCGGGACCAAACGGGCAAGCCTGAGGCATGGAGAGAGCAGCGGAATGTACGGTAACGACGGGACCCGGCCAGACCGCGGACTTCGAGCGCACTCCCCGCTGCGCTAAGGCGCGCAGGTGCCCACGGCCCCAGCCGCCCCGGGGCTTCCGTGGTTGGCATCGCCCAGAGGCGTGATCTGCTCGCACCAGTTCTCGGGAGCGTCGTTGTCTGTGCTTGAGTCCAGACCCAGCAGAGACTCATCCAGACTCATGGCATAGCCCGGCCGCCAGAAAGAGAATGGGCTGCCGTTCCCTGTGCCATAGATGGGGCTCGAGCTCCCGTTCTCGCAGTCGTCGGTGCAGCCGCTGATCCACCAACTGACCTCATCCACAGTCGTCAGATCGCCAGGGTCATCCCCGAAGGCAAAGGACACACTCCCCGAGCCGCTGGCATCAAAGGGACCATCCACAAACGGGATGACCTCCCAGTGGAAGTCAGCGATGTCCGAGCCATGAGCCGCCGCGTTGTTGGAGCGAGCCAGCACAAAGCGCTGCCCAGCCTCGATGACGATGGGGTCGACGCGCTCGGACTCCGTACAAAAGCTGAAGGTGCTGCTACTGCACGGGAACGTCCAGATCGACGTGTCGCTGGTGATGTTGTTGGAGACGTTCACCGTCCAACCTCTCAGATCCACGTTCTCGGCGCCCGCGTTGTAGAGCTCCAGATATTCCCCATTGCCGTCGCCGCCCACCGTCGCCGGGTCCGTGCTGATCATCAACTCTACAACGGCCACGGAGAACTCATCGACCAGTGCGGCGTCTTCATCGGCGATGCCATCGCAGTCATCGTCGATCCCGTTGAGCACTTCCGTCTGCGACGAATTAATCACAGAGCCATCGAGGACGCCGTCCTCGTCCACATCCGTGGCGCTGTCGTCGCAGTCCCCCTCGCAGGTCGAGTCCCCATCCCCGTCAGCGTCGTGCTGGTTGAGCCAGACATCGAGGTCGTCGCAATCGCCAAGCAAGGTGTCCGCCGCCACGTCGCTCGGGGCCAGGTCACAGGTGGCGTTGCCATCCCCATCCACGTCATTGAAGTTGAGCGTCGGATCGGTGTCGTCACAATCTGCTGGGACGCCAAAGCCGCCGCAGACGTCCCAACCATCCCCGTCCGCGTCCACCCCCGGGTTCTGACTTGCACCAAAGACACCGTCTTCGAGGAAGACGTCGTTGCAGTCCCCATCGCAGGTAGTGAAGCCATCGCCGTCGGCGTCCAAGACCTCCACAGATGGGTCGTTGTCGTTGCAGTCCCCCTCGCAAAGCGTGTTGCCGTCGCCGTCGCTGTCCGCCTCGTTAGGGTCAACGACCCCGTTGCAGTCATTGTCTGGCGCATCGGGGTCCGTGTCGTCCTCACACTGCTGCGGCGCGCCCGGGAACACGTTGGGGTTGTTGTCGTCGCACTCGCCATCACAGGTAGAGAACCCATCTTCGTCGTTGTCGTCTGGCGTCAACAGTGCGTTCTGGTCATCGCAATCGCCAGCGCACAGAGTGAACGAGTCCTGGTCGGTGTCGGCCTCGTTGGGGTCGATGGCGCCGTCGCAGTCGTTGTCCAGCACAATGGGACTCTCGCACCGGTGCTCGGCATCGGGGTTGACCAGGCTGTTCTGATCGTCGCAGTCACCGCTGCACGTGGAGTACGAGTCCAGATCGATGTCCTGCTGCTCTAGGCTCGCGTCGTAGTCATCGCAATCGGGCAGCACATCCAAGACACCATCCCCGTCCGTATCCAAGCCGCAGGTGTCGAAGCCATCCCCATCCACGTCAGCCACCGAGACACTGGGGTCGCCGTCGTTGCAGTCCCCTCCACACGACGAGGCGCCATCCCCATCCAGATCGGCCGCGTTCAGTGCACTGTCAGAGTCGTCGCAGTCAATCCCGGTGAGTCCATAGAAGCCGACACAGCCGTCATCAGCCAAGACGCCCGAGCTATCTGGATCGGTGAATGACCCGTCATCATCGAGATCGAACAACTCATCCACTAAGCCGTCCAGGTCGTTGTCCAGACCATCGCAGATCTCATCCGCCCCGGGGTGCGCCGTATCCTCATCGTCCGCGCTGACGCCACCGGGATACAGGTCGACAGGCTCGTCACAGGTGTTGAAGCCATCCCCATCGCCGTCGTCGCCATTGCGCTGGGGGTTCAGGTCCTCGCAGTCGGTGGGAGTTATGGCATTGGTCGGGTCCTCGATCCAGTTGTCGGCAAAGCCCTCAGGCAACTCTCCATCGCACAAATAGACCCACGCGCTCTCGTCCGCATCCCCATCCCCGTCGTAGTCGAGATCCGGGTACCACACGGTTCGATCGGCCTCGTCGAACTCCTCGCAGTTGTGGCCGTGACCCCAGAAGTCCTCATCCACCCAGTCCTCGTTGGGGATACAGCCCGACTCTTCTTCGGGAATGCTCGGGTTGATGTCAGCCCGACCGTCATGACAGTCAATGGCGAGGTCCCCATCGTTGTCCTCGTCCTCTAGGAATGCGCCCAGATCAGCCAGGGCCCGGCAGCCCTTCATGTGCCCATCTCGGTCTCGATCCACCTCGCCTTCCAGCAGGTTTCCGTCGCAGTCATCGTCGAGACCCTGGTCCGGTCGACTGTCGAAGGCTTCACCCGGGGGCAAGTCCAGAGGCAAGGCAGCACAGACCTCCACACGCCCAGGATTCTGATAGAGCCCGGTCTCGGTTTCGTCGTTACAGTCCTTCTCCCCGGTGAACTCGCTGGTGCCGTCCGGCGCGTAGAAGAACCCACACTCCGTGTAGCCGTCCCCATCGTCATCCCGCTCTTCGGGTGACCGGAAGGTGTCGCAGTCATTGTCCTTACCGTCACACTGTTCCGCAGCATTGGGGAAGGTGTTGGGGTCCGCATCGTCGCAGTCGAGACGCAAGGACTCGAGCTGGGCGATCGTCAGCCCCTCCTCGGCCAGATCGATCGTGTCGGGAATGGCGAAGAACCCATCTAAGTCGGAGTCCACTCGCGTCTGTGGCTGAAACACGGGGCCGCCGCACCCCGCAAGCCCCACCGCAAGTACGAGCAGCGCAAGGCCAGCGTCGATGGTGAACCGGAGCCTGGGCAGCATGGAGACCTTGGTCATGGGTACCCTCATTGCCTCTCAAAACACCAACTGGCCGCGTAGTCCGAACTGGAACCGGGCCATGGAGGTCTTTGCATTCATAGGTTGAAGCGTCTCTTCGGCCAACTGGATCCCCGTCGTGCCTTCGGGCCGAAACCGATACGTCCCCTCGGGAATCACTGCGAAGACCTGATCGTGACGGAAATAGGCCCCACCACCCACTAACAGAGTCCCAATAGGCGGCCCCACCAAGACCCCCACGTGCAGATCTGGCCCCATCGTCACACCGCCGCCCCGCCAGCCCAGATCAGCGAGAGCGACCCGCGAGCTCTGATTACCAACGGAGAGCCGGGCGCCGTAGGCGACCGTCATGTCTGCCCCGTCCAAGCGAGAGGAGGCACAGGCGTCGCGCGCATCCAGGCCTGGGGCGGTCCCAAGCCCACCCGCATGGAAGCCCAACTGAACATCGAGCCAAGTGCGCCCCCGCAGGTGCACATCCAAGCGAGGACCGACGTGACCGGAAATGACGCTGCCTCTCGTTTGTGCATGACTACAACCCGACACGGGAAGGTTCGCGTACGAGATGGCAACAGCAAGCCCCAAGGGCCCGAGAGGGGTCCTAGTCAGCGGAACGATGTATCCGAACTCACCGTGTGCGGTCCCGCGCACCTCGGCCAGGTCGGCACCAGCAGCCAGTCGGGTCACGCTCACCCCGCCGAAGCCCCCAGCCAAATAGAAGCGTCGCTTGCGGAGTTCTTCAGCAACCTCATCGGCGCTCACCTCTCGGGCCAGGGTCGTATCCGATCGTGGAGGAAGCGCCAGGCTGGGCCCAGCGGTGGACTCATCATTTCCTCCCTGTTCACCGTCCTGCTGTGTCTCCATGCGACTCCGGGCTTCAGCCCACCGGGCGGCTCTGCGTTGCTCCTCCGCCAGTCGCTCCTTCTCAGCGGCCTGATAGGCCTCCTCCATCTCAAGCCGTCGGCGCTGCTCCTGCTCCGCTTCTCGATCCTGTTCGGCGCGGCGGCGGTCCTCCTCGGCACGAAGTCGGCGGTCCTCCGCCTCAGCCTGTCGTTGTTGAGCTCGTCGGAGCGCATCCTCCTGCGCCAGTCGACGCTCCTCTTCGGCCGCCTGTCGCAACCGCTGGTCTTCAGCAGCCTGACGCTCAGCCTCCGCTTGACGACGCTCCTCTGCAGCCAACCGCTCGGCCTCTGCAGCCTGCCGCATGTCCTCTTCGGCTTGCCGGTCTGCAGCCTGGCGATTCCAGCTCGAGTCGGTCCCCCCCGAAGCCGCGCCATCCCCAGCCATGGGAGCCTCCGCTCGCCCGGTCGGGTAGGCGTCCCTCGCTGCAGTCTCCGCCGCATCTCGGTCGCTGACCCCATCCCTATCTTCACGCGCTGCATCCTCGGCGTAGGCCTCCGCGCGACGGCGACGCTGCTCCTCCTCGAGCCACTGGCGGCGAGCCTCGGCGTCAGCCTGTCGACGAGCCTCATCAGCAAGCACCTGGGCCTCATAGGCACGACGCTGCTCCTCCTCCTCGGCTGCCACACGGCGCTGTTCCTCCTCAAGTAAGGCCAGTCGCTCGGCTTCTGCCACTTGTCGCTGTTCTCGACGGCTCCGCCGCCGCTTCTCGCGCTCCACCTTGCGAGAATCGAGCAGAAGTTCTGCGGGGGAGCGTCCTTGGGCAATCGCAACGACGATATTCTGGTAGTCCTTGCGCTTGCCGGGAGTATCACGAACCAAATCCCAGGCTTGCGCACGAGTGGGGTCAACCTCTCCTCCCCCCAACTCAACCAGGTTGTCCCCGATCCAGTAGGTGCCATTGGGCAGCATGAGCCACTGCACTGCCCCCTTGGCGGCCACTCCTTCTTCCACGAGCGTAGGCAGGCGATCGGCGAAGGACTTCAGGACCGGATCCGCCGGTTCCGGATCAATAATCGGCGGCAGCGGACGCCCCCGCTTGGGCGCCCGCAGCTTGATCACGGTGAAGTTGTTCTCAATGAACCGGCGACGGCTGTCCAAGCGGCGGTCCCACTCCTGATTCGGTCCCCCGTTCCAGCTATAGGATTCGCGTGATGCCTTGAGGGCGTCCGTAAGCCACATGTAAGCGGCCATCGCGTTGCGACGCTCCCACCACACGGCTGCAACCCCGTAATAGACCTCTGCTGTGTCTTTGCCCGTGTTGGTCTCAAACGCCTTCTTGAAGGCCGCCTCCGACTGACCAAGGCTGCCGGCCTCTAGATAGGTCCAACCCTGGGCCAACTGGGTACGCATATCCACGGCATCAGCAGCCCACACGGGTGCAGCAAGACCCACCATCAGGAGCAACAACCAGGTTGAGCGCAAGAACTTCAAAGTCGGACCTGAACCCCAATGACAGCCTGAATATCGACAAAGGGAAGTGAATCACCGGCGGACGAGCCTGCCGTGACATCCTGGATCGTGAAGTTTCCGCCGCTGTATTCCTCTGCGGCGATCTGTTCTTGCTCGGCGAGGCCCGCATTGGGGTTGATGCTGGACTGCTGACTGCCCACTGAGCCCCCCCGCACAATCTCACCACCCCAGAGTGGCTCGGCCCACAGAGGCCCCGCCTTCAGGCCCGCAAACAAGCGGGGAACCCTTCGAGTCTTCACCACACTGGGAGTCAACAACACATGCAGGCCTAGCCTGGGGCCATGGGCGATGGCGGGAACAATGAACTGCCCTTCGAGGAGTCCCGGTGTGACCTCTTCGCCTGGAGCGGAGACGACCTTGCCGCTGTAGTACATGCCCGACGGAAGCCCCTGAATGGCATAGCCCACCCTCGGGCCCAACTCGATGGGACCAAGCTTGACCTCCACCCCAGCCTCAACAAAGCCGCCGACGGACAACCGGGCCCGCTGATCCGGCATGTAGAGGTTCTGCTGAATGTCCGAAGTGGACTGCGCTCCAAACAGAGCAATGGGGCCCACATTGACAAAGAGTGCCGTGCCGGAGGCGAAGCGAATGTGCGGGCCGAACCCGGCGCTCAAGCCACCAAGAAAGCCCGCTGCACCGGTGTTGACATCGCCAGCCCGACCGCCCACCACACCGATCACCTCTAAACCGAATGTGACGTCCGATGTAGGCGCTACCTCGATGATGACATCCTTGCCGCCAGAGACCTTGATCTGTTCCCCGTCGAGTTCGTAGGTATTGGCCGGCAGATAGTAAGAGCCACGGGAGTAGCCCTCTTCCTCGAAGAGCACCCGAGCACGCTCGTAGTAGCCCTTGACTTCGGGATCGGTGATCTCTTCTCTCGCCTTGAGCTTCAAGCCACGATTGGGGAGCTTTCCGCTGCCCCCCTCGACCTCGAAGACGATGCGGCCATACAGGCGCTTCAGGCGATACAGTTGAGCCTGCATCTGAGCCTTGTCCTGACCAACCGCAACCTCCCGCCCCTTCTCCAAGGACCAAATCAATGTGTCCAGGTCCTTGAGTGTCCCTGCGATCTCCCCCATCAACTGCCACGCCTTGAGCTGCTTGGCCCCCTGGGGGTCCTTCACCACCTCTTTGAGCTCGACCAGGGCCTTCGGCAGCAGTCGGTTGCGATAAAAACTGTTGGCCTGGGCCATGTGCTGCTGCCAGGACACCGTCTGCGCCTGGGCGCACACAGGAACCAACTGGGAGCCGACCAATAGGGCCACCAGGGCCACGAGCAAGGGGATCAGCGTCCGGGCTCGAGCCATCATTCGGTCCTCCGCGTGGACAACGCCGTAGCCGCTCCCTAGGAACGCCACCCTTGCATCATAGCCCAGCACCTCATGCCGGGGAACGTGCGCCTACCCGCCCGGCTACCGACAGCCCGAAGCCGCGACTCGTGGTCCCATCGACGAATCAATGCGACTCAGCGAGGGATGTCGTAGACGTACAGTTCCATCCACGTAGCCTCGTCCTCACCCACCTTGGTCTGAGAGGTGTAGAGGAGACGCCATTGGCCATCCAGCACCCGCAGCTGGGGGTCTCGGTTGTTGAGCGTCCCCAGAGCATCAAGACACTTGGCCGGCCCACCATCCACTGGGTAAATGCAGATGGGATCGCCCGAGTCGGGGTCGTCCTTTGCGGCGATCACACCACGTCCATCGGGGGTCCAGGAGGCCGCTCCCTTGCTGGGAATGTGCACTCGATTGGCGATGTTTCTAGGCGTGCTCCCCGGGCGCACGTCCACGACCCACAACCCGAACTTCGTGACGGAATCCGTCGCTTTGTTGCTGAAGAACGCGATCTTGGTCCCATCGGGGCTAAACGAGGGGCGGGTACTCTCCTTACCCTCATACTGAACCACGGGCTGGGACGAGAAGAGGTTCACATCCAGTAAGAAGATGTGCGAGCCAGCCTTGCCCTGGCGAACATAAGCCACCTTCTGACCATCGGCGCTGAACGTGGGGTAGAGCTCTGCATTGCGCTCGTCGTAGGTCAACTGCAGCGGCTCGCCAGCATCCCACAAGTAGAGGTCGCCATTGCCGCTCCGCCCAGAGGAAAAGACAAAGCGAGCCTCCTTGGGGTCCCAGGAAGGATTCTTGTTGGCCGAATTGCCCGAAGCCACCATCTCTGACCAGTTGTCCACGTAGATGGCTTGAGCGCCGGTGGCATCCGAGACCGAGTAGGCGTACGCGTAGGGGCCCTTCCCGGCCCACGAGAAGCCGTGGGTGATGCGCTTGCCAGCCCCGTATCGACTGCTGGAAGCCATGCTCTCGGGAACCAGTCGAGAGGGCGGCGTAGTCACAGACATGCCAGAGAGACCCGCCACCCAGAGCTCGGTGCGCTTCTCTGCCGGATAGTTCACCTCGTAGGCGACACGGGTTCCATCCGGCGACAGCTGGGGATAGATGATGTTGCCGTCATGGGCCAGCTTCAGCTTCATGGACCCTCGCTGAGCCGCTGCTTCAGAGGGCAGCAGAACGACTGCCGTCGAGCACAGGACCACAAGGATGATGGCGGGAAGGAATCTCATGTTCATGTCACGCTCTCCTGGGACGGCTCGGCCTCGAGCGATCCACTACTGACAGGGGTCTGGGGAGAAGCCACGCCAGCCTCTTCGGCCAGGACGTGGCAAGCCACTTTCTGGTGGGGTGCAAGTGTGATGAGTTCAGGACGTTCTCGCACACAGGCATCGTCGGGTCGACCTCGAGACTGCCAGATCTGGCAGAGACTGCGGTAAGGGCAGCCACCCTCGAGGGCGCCCACAACCGACGCCGAATCGGCGAGCGCCTTGGACTCTTCCTCGGTGGGGACCTCCGACCGAGCTGCCTCGAAGAGACGAACGGTATAGGGGTGATGGTCCACATCAGGGTCGATGCGCTCCTTTTCCATTACCTCGACGATCCTGCCCCGGTACATCACAAGGATGCGATCCGAGACAAAACGAATCACATCGAGGTCGTGGGAAATGAATAAGTAAGCCGTACGTTCGGACCGCGCGTACATCATGGCATCCAAGACGTCAGCCTTCACGCTGGCATCGAGCCCCGATGTCGGCTCATCAGCCACAACGAGCACGGGCTCAGTGAGCAGAGTCCGAGCCACGCTCACTCGACGCTTCTCGCCGCCACTCAGCTCGCCCGGATACGCACCCCTCTTGTCTTCCATACCGAAGCGACCCAGCTCGACCGCAACGCGATCGTCCGCTTCACTGCCCGTGATCCCGCAGATCACCTTCAGCGTCTCTTTGAGATGAGACTCCACGGTCAGCCCGGGATTCAAGCAGGCATAAGGGTTCTGATAAATCATCTGAAAGCGTGTGCGGCGCTGCTGAAGCTGATCCTTCGGAACACGCAGCCAGTCTTCACCCTCCAAGCGGATGCTTCCGCCGCTGGGCTCGACGATCCGCAAGAGACACTTGCCGAAGGTCGTCTTGCCCGAGCCCGACTCGCCGATCAGGCCGGTCACTTCGCCATGCCCCATCGATAGGTCCACGCCATGAAGGACTGGACTGACCTCCGCTCTGGGTCCCAGACCCAAGAACGATCGTTCTCCGGCAAAGACCTTGCGAACACCCTGTGCTTCCAGGAGTAGGCTATCGCCACGCACATCAGACATGAGCGCCTCCATGGTCTCCGTGGCCTCCCACAGCCGGCCCTCCCCCGGGTGTTTGCGCTAGCAGCTCGCGAGCATGACACGCGACCCGATGCCCCGATGCAATCTCCAATCGACTAGGAGTCTCCCCTTCGCACAAGCTGGGCTCCACCCGACGCTCGCGAAAGAGAGTGCAGCGGGATCGATAGACACAGCCTTGACCCACCATCACGCCGGTGCTGTCCGGCGACTGCCCAGGCGCCCGACTTCGACTGGCCCCGCGACCTCTGGCCAGAGCTTCTGCGCGCTCTTTGAGTTCCCGTGTGTACGGGTGGCTCGGTGAGTCAGGATCTCCTAGCGCCTCGATTGGCCCCTCTTCGACGACCCGTCCACGAAACATGACCGTGAGACGATCGCACAGGCGGGCCACCATGGGCAGGTCGTGCGAGATGACAATGCCCGAGAGGTCCCCTTGAGCCATGATGCGGTGCAACAGCCCGACCACCTCTCGCCGAATGTGCGAGTCGAGCCCTGTCGTCGGCTCGTCTGCGACCACGAAGCGGGGTTCTCCTGCCAGCGCCAGAGCAATCATCACCCGCTGAGCCATCCCTCCCGACAGTTCATGGGGATACAAGCCAAGGGTCTCGCGACTTGCCTTGAGGTGTACCTGCGCCAGCCAGTGGATGGCTCCCTCTTCAGCCTCCCCCGGGCTTGCATCGGGGCGCGCCACCCGCACCGCCTCCATGAGCTGCGAGCCGACCCTCATGTAAGGGTTGAGCGCCCCCATGGGGTTCTGGAAGATGAAGCCAACCCCCATCTCACGCAACGCCTGCAGACGCCGAGCATGAGCCCGCCTCCAGAGAGGCCAAGCCCAACCTATCCGCTGCCGCACTGGGTAGAGTTCGTCATTCTGAGGCGGACGATAGGGGCAGTAGTCTTCGACCTCACTCAGCACATCCACCGGAGCAAAGTCGCCCCCCAACGAGTACACCGCAGAGCCACTAATGACTCCCGGTTCCAGGTTCGACAAGCCCATCAGGGCCCGCACGAACTGAGTCTTGCCCGAGCCGCTCTCTCCCACTAGACCTAGAATCTGACCGCTAGGCACACGGAGATCGCCGCCCTGGACAATGGGCTTGACGATCTTGTCCACCTGGACGCCGACCCATACATCGCGAGCAACCAGGATGTCCGGAGACACCGCGCTGGGTGAAGGGGGCGTGTTGGGGGTCAGAGAGCGCTTCATGTCCTCCCCCGCTCGAACCGATCGCCCACCGCATCTCCTAGGAGCGTCAGACCCAGGATCGAGAGAACGATCGCGCTCGCAGGAGCCACGAAAGCCGGCGCGAAGAGGCTGCCGAGGTCGCAACCGGTCACCAAGTTGCCCCAGGACGGCACCGACGAGGGGACCCCGTAGTGGCCCCCCAGAAAGGACAAGCTCGTCTCGACGAGGATGAAGTACCCGAACAAATAGAACGAATGGCGCAAGATGACAGGAGCGCAGTTGGCCCAAAGGATGTGATACCCCAGGATCCGCACATGGCTCAGCCCGTGTGCACGAGCAGCCTCCACAAACTGCTCACGCTGAAACGAACCCACCTTTTGGTAGATGGCCAGAGCCAGAACAGGCGTATAGGACAGCCCCAAGAAGGTCGCGATCATGGCCAGCCGGAGCCCTAGGTGGCGGCCTGGGTCGTACAGCGTCGACACAAAAATGCCCACCGCCACGATGACCAGGATCAGCCGCGGATACGACGCCAGCACCGTCAGTGCCAACTTGATCCCCCCCTCCAAGAGCCCTCCCCGGAAATATCCGGCCAGGGCGCCCAGCAGAGTGCCCAGAAAGATCGCGATGGCGCAGCTCATGAGGGCCGGCACAAAAAACACTTCGGTGCTCTCCACGAGCGTCAGCGCAAGCGAGCGTGCATTGCGGTCTGTACCCAGCAGATAGCCCGGCGCATCAGCGCAGTTGGGAGACACCCGGTTGGCGCTCACGCTGAAGCTGCCCGCGGAGCTGACCGGCTGGTAGACCTGCCAATTGTCCCCATCCACCAAGACCGCACCCAGGCGAAGACCCACGAGCATCACGACGACGGCGCAGCCAAAGAGCAGCCGATAGTCGGCATCACGCCAGCGCAGAACCGTCCGGATCAAGTCCCCGGCCAACCGGGCGGCGAGACTGGGTCCGGGGCTCACGAGGCATCCTCCGAGGCCTTGCGAAGCCGGGGATCGATCGCAATCTCCAGCAGGTCTCGAATCAACGCGACCAAGGCCACCAGGAAGGTGATGAACACCGTCAGGGTCAGCAACAATAGTGCGTCCCCCTTCTCGGCGGCCTGAAGCGAGGCTCTGCCCAGTCCAGGCACGGCGAACAGTTCTTCGGCAATGACCACCGAGCCCAGCAAGAACGCAATCTTCGCAGCCGACAGGGAGGAAATGGGCAGAAGCAAGCCGGGCAACATGTGCCTGAACAGGGAGGCCCCACGGAGGCTCGCAGCATGGACATAGTCCCTATTGCGCAGCGAGCGGACCTCCGTCTCGAAGTGCAGGAGCATCTCCCCCAGGTTGCTGTCGCCCACACACAAGATGGCAACACAGGCCCCCAACAGACCGACAGTCACCTGTCCCCGATCGAGCACACCGTTCTCCTGAAGGATGTAGCCCAAGATGAAGACCGGCGTGATGGATAGGACCAGAAGTAGGGTCCGCAGCACCCCACGCAGAGACGGAAAGGGCAGCCACAGCAACAGCGCCACGCCCAGCAAGCTGAGCGTCACGGTCACAACGAGGGTCGCCAAGATGATGGCCAGGGTGTAGCGAGCCCCCGATGTGACGACGCCCAGAGCCGGCTCGTACGCCTTAGTCTCGCCCACATCCCACTTGAAGATGCCCCGCCAAAAGGTTCCGAGGAACCACTCGAAGAAGTCCGGCCCCGGGTACAGCGCGTCACCCACCTTGCCGGAGATCGGAGCCCCACCGATGCTCAAGGTGAGGCTCTGAGCCGCCTCATCCAGCTCCAAGAGGAGCCCACAGCGGGTCGCATCGAGGCAGAGCTCCGACTGGCCCACCACCACGGGCCGCATCGCCCCATCACCGAAGTTGACCGGATCCGTCGCTCTACCCGGTGAGCCCGGCGACACCCAGAGGAAACAGGCCAGTACGAAGCTGCCCAGAAAGAGAACGGCCAGGAAGTGGCCGACCTTGGCACCGATCAGCCGAGCGGTTCTCATGAGAGTGGCTGTCCGGTGGACATGATCGAGGCAGTGCCTCTCCGCTCAGTCCTTCTTGATGTCCCAATCGGGGAACTGGCTGAAGTAGAAGTAGGCCTGAATGTGCGAGCCCACCACGTTCCACGAAATCGCCGAGAAGTTGCGGAGGCTCCACAAGAAGACATAGGGCGATGTCTCAGAGAGACGCCGGTGGATCTCCTTCATGTAGGCCTGCTGCTCCGACGGGTCCTGGCTCTCGTAGGCGCCGTTGAGGAGCTGGTCCGTGCGGTCATCGCTGTAGCCGACGAAGTTGCGGACGCCGTTGTCCGAGAAGAGCTGCCCGATGTCTTCGTTGACATCAAAGGACCAGACCCCCATGACGAGGTCGAACTCCTTCTTCTGCATGATGCGCTCTTCCCAGCTCTCCTTGCCAATCGCATTGGGGTTGCTGACATCAAGCCCAAACGACTTGAGTTGCCCCACGAGGTTGGTGGCGACAGTCTGCCCCTGCTCTCCGAGAGCTTCGTCGTAGAAGAAGCGCAGCACGACCGGCTTCCCCTTCAAGGTCCACTTCTCGTCGACCTTCTTGTAGCCCGCCTCTTCCATGAGCGCTGTGGCCCGGGCGATATCTTTGCCAGGCACCTGAACATCGTGGTTGTAGTACCGAGAGGACAACGTGAATGGACCGGAGATCAACTCGCCCTCACCCACAAGATCCAGAGACTGCTGCCGGTCCAGGGCGAGGCTGATGGCCTGACGAACCTTGACCTTACCCAGGTGTGGGTTCTGCTGGTTGAAGGCCGAGTACCACCAACTCTTGCTGGGATAAGGCTTGAGTGTGCAGCACTGGTCTGCATCGAGCTCCGCTCGCTGCTGCGGCTCCACTTCGATCATCGCGTGACCATACTCATACGACATCAACTCAGCCTGAGTCCGCTTCTCAGGAACCTCCTGGCAGCGCACCTCACCGAGCTTCGCGACACGTGGCGCGTCACCAAACCGCCTCAAGATCCAGTTCTTGTGGTCCTTCTCCTTCACGAGAAATCCACCCGTACTGATGGGATTGGTACGGTAGGAGTGATTGCGCGGGATGCCGCTGTTCTTGAACGCGTGCTTCGGGATCACCTTGAGATAGAGTTGGCCCGCAGGCGGCTCCCGATACGTCCGCTGGAAGGTCAACTTAATGGTCTTCTCGTCCACCACTTCAGCGGACTCGATGAAGTCCCAGCGGTTGCGGTCTAGGCTCTTGCTGTCGGGGTTCTTGTAGGCCTCCAGCGTAAACGCCACATCCGCTGCTGTGACGGGCTTACCATCCGTCCACTTCACATCCTTGAGCGTGATCGTCAGCTGCCGTCCGGATTCATCCAAGACGGCCTCCTTTACGAGAACGGCCTGCGGCTGGTCCGCGTAGTTTGGGGCCCACAGAGACGCGTGTACGAGTTCGTTCAGACGCACGTCCGCCATGCTGAGCTCGTGAATGGGATTCGAGGAGAGCCCCATTTCGTCTTCGTAGTAGATGAATGTGTCGCTGGCAGAAGCATCACTAGCAACCAGGGTCGCCAGAGCAACAACAGCAAGAGCAGCAACAAAGAGTCCACGTATCATCGGTTGTACCTTCGTCTACAGGGGAAGCTCATCTTACCGATCCTCGACGCGCAGGGTTCCATGCGCTGTCGAGAGCCGCAAGGGCCTCGCGCACAGGAACAAGTTCGCCATAGACTTCAGTGAGCGGGCGAATGTACTCATTCGCATCATAGGGGTGCCTTGTGTCCAGCTGAGACCGGGCAAGATCCGCGAGAAAAGCGGGATCGTTGCGAAACGAAATTCGGGCCTTCTTCAGCTGCGGATTGGGTGGAGAGGGGTTCTTATCCAGCGCCATCTCAAGCAGAGTTCGGCAGGCGATTCCCGCCGTCTCGGCGTCGGCGGCCAAGTCAGCTCCCATGTGCACAGCAAAGCTCGCCCTGAACTGCTCGGCTCGCTCGCGGAGCAGTCGCCCCCGGAATCGCTCAGATAACCCCATGTCCGCATCCATATTGGCACCATCCGGGCCCGAAGCCTTGATGCGATTGGTAAGAGCCCGCCGCACCGAGTTGGACACAGTAACAAACGGATCAAGCTCGGCCAGAGATCGACTTGGCGAAGCACCCAGTGTGGGAAGCACTGGAGCCAACCTAGAGAGGGTCCTGCTTTCAGAGCCTGAGGCCCCCACCGCGAGGTCTCCCGGTCGAGGGGAGTCCGAGAACAACACAAGAGCAAGGCCTACATCTAGACCAGGCACAGAGGTGGGCGCAGGAGCTTCGCGTCCCAACCATCGGGCAGCCTCAACACCGAGCACCTTCAGATCCTGTGACTCGCCAAGGGCGGCGAGCGCCAGCTGCGCGTGCATGCGGGACAGGGCCTGGAGGTAGATGGGGTCGTGGTGTGCAAGCTCGGGCGTGATCGTGTTGAGGTCCCCGCCACCGGGTCGCTGCTGAAGCTGCTCAGTGAGATCAGGGGTCTGCATGGATATGGGTCGAATCAAGCTCTTTGCGCGCAGGGCATCCCCGCGAGCCACCGCCGCAGCCAGGTCCAGGCGAAGGCGATAAGCAGAGACTGCACTGGAAACCGGCAACGTGTCGAAGCCCTCGCCTGAGCCAGCATCCTCTGAGGCCCCGCCCCAGAGACGAGCAACGAGGGAATCACCACCTTCCAGCCCATGGACGATGCGTTGGGCCAACGCGGCCAGCGACTCATCGCGCCCTTCAGCCTCTAGGTAAGCCTGTAGTTGCGTCTTCCCTGCGGCCCGGTCCCCAACGTGAAGCAGCACCACGCCGTAAAAGAACGACTCGTGGACGCTGGCGAGAACGTCTTCAGGGTGAGTCTTGCGATGCTGGTAGAACTGGCGCATGGCGACCACATCCACCTGGAAGGCGATGTCAAAGAGCCTTGCCAGTTCCAAGTGGGTTCGTGCGAGGCCCACGCAAGGGTAGCCCGACGCCGAACGGGAGGACAGATCGGCTCCACTGGGTGTGCAAGCCGAACCGAAACTGCGCAGTGCCCCCTGGAGGTCATTGTGGAAGAAGGCCAGCCAGGCATCGCCTGTAGTCCCTCTCTCGAACGGAGCCAGGCGAGACGGATCGGCTGCCACGAGATACATCCACGAGTCCTCTAACAGCGCCGTTACACCCTCGGGCAAGGTCTCCGAGGTGTCGGCTACCGGAGGTGCATCGCCTCCCTGTTTGCTGCTGTCGTCACCGGAGCAGGCCGAAAGCACCAGAGCCACCGAGAGGGCACACAATGAAGCAGCGGCATCCACCTGGACACCTCGAAACAATCCGAAGGCCGAGGAGCGACCAGAGGGAAGCGAGCAGCCGAAGAAGAAACGAGAGTTCACGAGCCAGTCACCTTCTCGCCGCCAGGTCCGCGATCTCGCGATCGGCCTTCCGGAGCGCCTGTTGGTCGCCAATACCAGCGGCATAGTTTCGAAATCCCGTCCAGGCATCGAGCGCAGCGCTCAGCTTGATCTCATCACCCAAACCCGAGTTGGCCTTCGCGTTGTCGTCATACAGCTTTGTGCGACTGCGAGCCTTGATCTCGTAGGCCAGCAAGAGCCGCTGCATCTTGGTCGAAGAGGTCATGCTCATGGAGTCGGCCAACGTACGATCGATGGATCGGATCGCTGCCTCCAGCTCGCCATTGCGCATCTGGCACTTGGCGTACTCGAGGTTCCACTCCGGGTGATACTTATTGCGAGACAGCTGGACAATCTTGCGCGACGCCTCGCAGTGCCCCTTGTAGTCCTTCTTGACCTCAGAGTGCTTCATCGCCGTGGCCCAAGCCATCGTGTACTGGGGGTGAGTCGAAGGCAGTGAACGGAGATCTCGCAGTTCCTCGCGGGTGAGTCGGCCCATGCGTGCCCTAGCCGCCATCGAGGTGATCGACTCCTTGTCCAAGTCAGCAACAGGCCCCCGATCGACCTCCTCCTTGGGACTCGCTGAGGAGCTACTAGAGTTGCTGGCGTCCAAGACCCGAGGCTCGGAGTCACTGGACGAGCGAGACTCAACCGACCCCGACCTCCGGGAGGACCCAGCAGAACTACGGGACGAGCTAGCCACTGCACGGTCGGAAGAACTGCTGGAGCGACCCGACGAACTAGTCGAAGAGCCCGACCGAATCACGAGCCCCTCGTCCGAACCCGACCCACGACGAGAGGAGCGCGTGTCGGAGTCGCTGGAGGAAGACCGGGAGGAGGAGCCCGACGACCAGCCCCGATCGCTCGTGGAGCTGCGAGAACGGCGGGGCTCGGCAGGCTCGGACCTGCTCCTCGACGCCCGGTCCGAGCCCCGGTCGGCTCGGCGATCTTCGCGCCCACCCATGTCACTCACACCGTCACTGCGGTCTCCCGAATCTTCAGGGGAGAGTTGTTGGTTGCGCTCCAGACTCTGAGACTTTTGGCCCTCGTAGCCCTCCCCGTCCATGGGCCCAAAGCCATCGTCCGATGCCGTTGTGGGCGGAACGGGTTCCGACTCGGATCCTTCAGCTGGTGTCGGGTCAGGCTGAGCCGGAGTCGTGACCGCTGGCGGGTCCACGAGCCGGCGAACCATCGCCTTCCCCGAGTCTGTGCTCAAGAGGACAATCACCGCTGCTAGGACGCCAACGATGAACAGGCCGACCACGAGAACGACAACAAGGACAATCCGACCTACGCCAGAGCCCTCTTCGAACTCCTCGTCCTCGTCGTAATAGTCGTCGTCTTCGTCGAACATCCGACCCTACCTCAGACGAGCCCCTGACTGGACTTGAACCCTGCCCTCACCGCCCAGCCATCCGAGCCGTCACTGAAGGCCCCCAAGCGTGCGGTTCTCGGCAAATCGTCAGTTGCCCCGCCGGATTGCCCCCGTCTGAATTGCCTTCTCGTCGATCTCAATGACACCGGAGAGGTCGGTAACATCCGAACCCTTCTCCTCGAGAACGATGGACAACTCCTGACCACCTTTGGTGTAGGAAAAGCTTCCCTTGTAGATGTAATAGCCAGGCACCTGGATCGTGATCTCGCACTTCCAGTTGCGCAGCAGCCCATACTCTTGAAAGGTCTGATCCGACGAGAGCGACTGGATCTCGAAATAGCCCGTATCGTTCGTGATGGCGACGCCACGAAGGTTTGTGGGATCTTCAGGCTGATCGTCGGCACCCTTGAGCTCGGGGTCGGCGTTCAGAGGACGGATCATCACCTGAGCCTGGCCCACGGGAATCTCCTGCTGGTCCTTCTGGGTCATAATCTGTCCGGCAATCATGTCGGAAGAGCGCCCACCACCGGGACAACCGGCAACAGCTACGGCCAACATCAGGACAAGGAGCGCTGTCGGCACCCATCCAACAGGTCTACGAATTGTCGACATTTTGTTCCTCTCGGGGGCGCAGGGACCGCTCATTATCTCAGTAGATTCAAGTATTTAGAGTACACCTTACTCACCAGCTACGATCCCTTCCGAACTATATCACAGGCCCCACCTCTGCTCTAGCCGCGAGGGCGCTCAGTCCCACGTTCGGAGGCCACCTGGGCCCAGTTCCGGAGCCCGGCTGAACGGACCATATGCTGACGCTTGTAGCGTCTTCCCCCCATGGGGGCGCCAGAGCACGGACAAAAACCGCTCAGCCCTGCACTTGGATGGCGTCCCCAAGCAACGAGCCCCTCTGCAGCTTTGGGCGGCAGAGGGGCTCGTGCGAACTGGTCGGGGCGATAGGATTTGAACCTACGACCACTTGACCCCCAGTCAAGTGCGCTACCAGACTGCGCTACGCCCCGGGGACCCGGCCTAGAGCCGGAAGCCGGCGAATGATGCGCTGGGCTCCTGTAGCTGTCAAGGGACTGTCAGACCTACAACATCGGCAGCAGTAAGAGCCTTGTTCGATGAAACCAGAATCCGCCGACCTGTATCGCCAGACGGAGGGACGAGGACCGCTCGAACAGGCGCCACTCGAGGCAGGTGACAGTCCAGCGCCCCATAAGGCCCCTCCGAGTCGCAGGCTTCGTCGAATCCGGCCTTGTGCAACGGGGTATTGTCGAGAAATAGCCGCGACAGGAACGTCACTTCCGTGACGAAGTGAGCCCCTGAGTCAATCCAGCGGTCGAAGACCTCGCTGCCGGGTCGCTCCCCTCGCGGCAGAGCGTCCCTCTGGCCGGCGCGGAGCTCTCGCAAGATGCCATCGTCGTACCGCTCCGATGGCACCCAGACAACCGGCCCCTGCGGCCCATCGCGCCACACCAGAAGGGGACCGGTAGGCTCCGGCTGGTCCGCCGGCTCCGGCTCCAATGCTTCCGACCCTGCCTCCGCCAACTTCAGAGCCTGCTCTCTCGCTGCTCGCTCGGCCCGGGCAAGAGGGGTCAATCCGTCCGAAGGAGGGGGGGGAGGCTGCGAGACCGCCGCCGCCGCACCCATCGCAGAGGACCCCAAACCTGGGGTCAAGGAAGGAGCGCTGCTCTGGGGCGGCTGCCCTGGCATTGGAGCAGCCGCTGCGCCCGCATGCACCGCTGCGCCTGGAGCAGCCGAGCTCGAGGCCGCCTCACCGGCAGCTGCCGACTGGGGAGGCGGTGCCTCACCGGCCGCTGCCGCGGCGAGAGCGCGCACCTGAGGCAACACCAACTGCATGGCCATCGCTTGCCAGAACCGAGGGTCGAAGCTCCCACCCGGACCCAACAGCGAGACTGCTTGGAGTCCGTCCATTTCATGGATCGCGCCAGGCGGCAAGCGCGCGCCAAGGGCTTGGGACCGCTGCTTCGTCCACAGGCGAGTGAACACTCCGACCTTCGCCTCGAGCTCAGCCCGAGCTTCCTCGGGATCCTCCGACTCGAGGACCTCCCCCGAAGCCGAGAGTCGAGGGTTGTAGAGCCAGTCCAACAGCAACAACCCGTGAAAGTAGTGGATGTCCTCAAACAACACGAAGGCCCAGGCATACAGGCCTGCGACACCCGCTGCGCTACAGCTGGCCTGGCTCTGCCGGGCAACCTCCAGGCAGAGGCTGACGGGCGCCTCGAAGCTCTCTCCTGGTCGGAACGGCTGCTGACGATAGATCCAGTAGCGGTCGTTTCCACCCCGGACCGGCTGCATCGGCAGAGAGGACCGCTCCATCTCGCCGTCATCGGCTACAACCCGCCAGTTGCCTCCGTCCAGGAGGTCGATGCGGGTCTGTATATCCTCCGTAAGCGGCCCACTGCCCGGGGGCACCAAGAGATCGATAAACGGCACACCACGCGGCAAGTCAACCATCGGACTAGTCCTGAGTTTCAGAATTGAGAGCGAAAGTCCTGGAGGTCGGAGCGCAGTTCCTGGAGCGCATCTCGTACCGAGGACAGGGCTTCTCGTTGGCGATCAGCCCGCTGCCGGAGTTCCGGATCGGGCAGCGCATCGTCCGCCGCCGAGACCGAGGGCTCATCCACAACCTCCGGGCCCAACCGCACGGTCTCATCTGCTTCTGCTGCCTGGGTTCGTGCCCGGCGAAGACGAAGGAGCTCGGCGCGAGCCCCCTTAATGGTGAACTTGCGGTCTCGCAGTAGACACTTGATCTCTAGGACCGTGTCGAGGTCGGCTCTCTTGTACAGACGCTGCCCGGTGCGACTCTTGCCTGGCTTGAGGATGGGGAATTCGCTCTCCCAATACCGCAAGACATAGGGCTTCAACTCCGTGATCCGAGCCACCTCTCCAATACGAAAGAACAGCTTGTCGGGGATGTTCAGAGTCGACGAATGGTCCGTCTGCACAACGCCCCCTGCCCCTCTCTCCCGGGAATGTGCCGGAGACTCAGGCGTCGCTCTGGTTGTCGTTCAGCGCGTCCTTCAATACCTGGCTGGGCTTGAAGGTCAGCACACGCCGCTCGGAGATCGTAATGACGTCACCCGTCTGGGGATTGCGACCCACTCGGGCGCGCTTGCTGCGAACGACAAAGTTGCCAAAGCCAGAGACCTTAATCTTCTCACCATTGGCGAGCGTCGACTTCATTGTCTCGAAGACAGTCTCCACCACATCCGCCGCCTCCCGCTTGGAGAAGCCTATCTGCTCGTAAACGGACTCAATGATGTCGGCCTTGGTCATCTCATACTCCTCTGTTCAGCCCCGTTGCGGGGTCACTCCACACTTGCATACAACGCAACGCACAAACTGTCATTGCGAGTTGAACTCTCAGGGTCACCGCCCGCTGCCAACGTGATGGTCCAGTTTCTCTCGTCAGCGGGGCTGGGATCCAACTCGAACTCATGCAACGTCAAGCTACCGTTATCCACCTTGACCGTTACTCGATCAATGACCGCCATGGGATTGCCTTGCTCCTCACCCGTATCGTTGAGCTCCACGGCCAGCGCAAATCGAGTGCCCGCAGGGCCCGTGCTGGGGGTGACACTGGCTGTACCGATCTCCTCCTCCGAGAAAACTCCGGGACGAGAGGTCAATTGGATGCTCGCAAGATCACCAGACTGACCATCGTCCGCCTGCGGCGACTTGACCGACCAGGGGTCATCGACAGCAGCGGCGGCTTCCGCGTCTGGAGACACAATCACGACCAAGCAGTCGTCTTCGACGTTGAGTTGCTCGAACTCAGGGTCCTCGGGGCACCCTGTGCCCACTAGGAAGATCGGCACGAGCAGGAGCCCAAAAACAGTCTTGGGCTGCCCCTTGAAGGGCGGCCATTGGGCAATCTGGCAAGAGGGTAGGTTCACGTCGGTCACGGCATTGTAGAACAGGTTTGGCCCTAGGTACGAAGGGTGATCCCTTCCTGACCGCAGAGCTTACTCTCGACCTGAGTCATCACTGCATCCACGGCCTTGTCCTCGAGCGTTCGGTCCGGGGCTCGGAACTGAAAACGAAGAGCGAGACTTCGTGACCCGGCGGCGATGTTCTCACCCCGATAGACATCAAAGATGGTCACTCCCTGAAACGAATCCTTGGGCCCCTTCTTGGCCACGCGAGCAGCCTGTTCGAGAACCCAGGACGCACTGTGTTCATCGGATACCACAAAGGCCATGTCACGCTCGACCCGGGGGTAACGGCTGACGGGTGTATAGCGGGGAGCCTTCGCACGCTTGGGGGACAGGGCCTCGATGTCCAACTCGAAACCATAGGCCACGGTGTCGAGCTCGAAAGCTTGCAAGACGCCAGCCCGAATCCTGCCCATCCAACCGGCACGGGGTTGGCGTCCCCTTCCCTCCAGTACCGCAGCTTCTCGCGGGTCGAGGAACTGAGGAAGCTCTTGAGGCCTCCATTCGTAGCCCTGCCAACCAAGCAAGTGCTCCAAGGCTTCCACACAAGCCTTCAGGTCGAAGAAATCCACCGACTGCGGCTCACCCTTCCACCCCGGCGGCGAACGGCGGCCCAAGAGGACACCGGCAACGGTCGTCCGCTCGCGAGCGGGTGTCCGGTCGAGGGGTCGACCATCCCGCCCAGCGACGATCTCCTCGAACCCCTCGTCACGCATAGCGAATGTGCGTCGCAACTCAAAGAGCCGCACGTCAGCAGCGCCCATGGCCCGATTGCGAGCCGCAGCACGTAGCAACGAAGGAAGAAGTGTCGGGCGGAGAATGCCCCCGACCTCGGACAGCGGATTGCCCACAGTCACCGCGTGGGAACGCCAGGGGTGGTCCTCGGGTAGTCCCAGGTCCGACAGCCAGGACGGATCGATGAACGAAAAGTGAATCGCTTCGGAGAGGCCCTGTCCTCGGAGTGCCGAGCGCACCGCCCTCAGGTTGGGGCCGGGGGGCTGGCGGGGCGCGACGCGAAGCTCACGAGCTGGGACGACCTCGGGCAACTTGTCGTAGCCATGGAGGCGAGCGACCTCTTCCAACAGGTCGACTTCTCGCTCGATATCGAATCGATACGAGGGCGGCCGAAACAGCCAACGACCCGGCCCATCCCCCTCCAGTTGCTCCATGCCACAGCGGCGGAGCAGCTCGGCTACGTCCCCCTCGGGGATGTCCATGCCCAGCAGTCCCGCTACTCGGCTCAAGCGCAGTGGGACCTCCGGCCGGGAGACGGCCTCGGGGTACAGGTCGAGGGGCGCGGCATCCAGCGTGGCGCCCGCGGTAGAGCCGAGCAATTCGATCAAGCGCAGCAAGGCCGCCCTGGGCAATTCGGGGTCGACTCCGCGCGCAAAGCGCTGTGAAGACTCCGTCGTCAGCTTGCAGCGATGGGCCGTCCTTCGCACCGGATCGGGAACGAAGTGAGCAGACTCCAGAAACAGCACAGTCGTCCCGTCTTCGACCTCGGAGTTCTCTCCCCCCATGACTCCAGCTAGAGCGATCACCCCATCGGTATCGGCGATGACCAGGTCACCGCCACCCACAAGGGTGTGATTCGCACCGTCGAGGGTCCTTGCGTTTTCCGCATCAGACGCCCAGCGAATCGTGACGACACCGCCATGGAGGGCGCTGCGATCGAAGGCGTGGAGTGGGTTACCCAACTCCAACATCACGTAGTTCGTACAATCGACGACGTTGTTGATCGCCCGGACACCCATGGCCTCGAGCCGCTCCTGCATCCAGGTCGGCGAGGGACCGACTTTCACATCATTCACCACCGCGCAGGAATAGCGGGGACAGCCATCGGTGGCCTCCAGTTCGACCCTCACCTTGCGGTCACCACTGCCCACGTGTCCGGCTCGGACCGCTGGCAGCGCCCGGGCCACAGACAGCGTCTGAGCAGCCGGGTCGGCAGAGTCTTCGTCGGGTTCCCCCTGTCGGCCGAGGAGCGGCCAACCCGTCACAGCAGCCAGCTCACGAGCCAAGCCCAAGACGGACAAACAATCCCCGCGATTGGCCGTAGGGAAGATCTCGATCACAACGTCACCGCTCTCGATGACGTCCCCCACCGGGACACCCAGCGGGGTGTCAGCCGGCAAGATCAGAATCCCCGCCGCCTCTTCAGAGAGCCCCAGCTCAGCTTCCGAGCACAGCATGCCCTCGGAAGGCACACCTCGGAACTTGCCCTTCTTGATCTTGAAGCCGCCCGGAAGAACAGCGCCAGCCCGCGCCAGGGCCACGATGTCGCCCTCTTTGTGGTTGGTGGCACCGCAGACCACGTTCCACTCTGTCTCGCCATCGAACGGCCGGGTAACAGTCAGCTTGTCCGCATCGGGATGGCGCTCCACGGACTGAAGCCGGGCAGTGACCACGTTGTCCCAATGGGCACGACCATCCTCAGCCACTTCTGCCTCGAGTCCTGACGCCGTCAGTTGCTCACAGATGGACTCCGGCGAGCCGCTCAGCTCGACCATCTCGCCCAACCAGGACAAGGGGACGCGCACTAGAACTGCTCCAACATGCGGACATCGTTCTCGAACAGGAGGCGGAGGTCATCAATGCGATAGCGAAGCATCGCCAGGCGATCGATGCCCATGCCAAAAGCAAAGCCCTGCACGCCTTCCGGGTCGTACTCAGGACGACCCAGTGAAGCGAACACGGCAGGATCCACCATGCCCGCCCCGAGCACCTCCAACCAACCGGTGGACTGACAAACTCGACAACCATCTCCGCTGCAAAAAACGCAACTGATGTCGACTTCTGCCGAGGGCTCGGTGAAGGGAAAATAGGAGGGCCGAAACCGAACCTGGGTCTCAGAGCCAAAGAACGCCCGACAGAACTCCGCGAGCGTCCCCTTCAGTTCGGCCATCGTCGTCCCTTGGTCGACGACCAGGCCCTCCACCTGATGAAACATGGGGGTGTGGGTGAGGTCATTGTCTCGCCGATACACGACGCCGGGGCAGATCATGCGCAGCGGAGGAGCCTCGTGCAGCATGGTCCTCACCTGAACTGGTGAGGTATGGGTCCGCAGCACAACGCCATCGGCTACATAGAAGGTGTCCTGCATCTCTCTGGCAGGGTGCCCCTGGGGCATGTTGAGGGCCTCGAAGCAGTGCCAATCTGTCTCGACCTCAGGGCCTTCTCGGATGTCGTAGCCCATGGACGAGAAGATGTCGCAGATGCTGTCCCAAGCCAGGGTGACGGGGTGGGAATGTCCACGCCACGTAGCTCGTCCGGCGAGCGTCACATCGACTGGGTCGGCGCTACCCTGGGACAGGGCCGCGCCGCGAAGGGCATCCCGACACTCGGCAAACACCGCCTCAATGTGCTTCTTCGTCTCGTTGATGGACGTCCCCGCGCTGCGCCGTTCGTCCGGCGGCAGCTTAGGGATTTCCTTGAGCATACTGGTCACCGAACCAGACCGACCCAAGTATTGAGACTTCACCTGGGCGAGCTCAGCCTCGCCTGATGCAGCCTTCATCGCGTCCATCGCCTGCTGAGCGAGGTCCCGACTTCGGACAGTCAGTGCATCGGTCATGGAACAGCCCGAAAGAACGGTGGGCAGGATCTGACGATCCAAAGAGAAACACCAACCAAGACGCCCGGAGGGCGCTCGCGATAGGTTCTCCCAGTCAGCTAGCTACGAGACATCGAGACGAGATCAGAGAACGCCTGCGGATCGTCAATGGCGATCTGAGCGAGCATCTTCCGATTGACGTCCACACCCTGCTTCTTCAGACCGCCCATAAAGCGACTGTAGGAGAGGCCGTGGGTCCTGGAGGCCGCATTGATGCGGGCAATCCAGAGTCGCCGAAAATCGCGCTTGCGATTGCGACGGTCACGATATTGGTAGAGGCGAGCCTTCTGGACCGCGTTGACCGCGGTACGAATCAGGTTCTTACGACCGCCGAAAAAGCCCTTGCTGGCCTTGAACAGCTTGTTGATCCTCTTTCGCCGGATCACAGCGCGCTTGACGCGAGGCATGGCAACTCCTTCGCCGTGCGTCTCCGTTTTGCCGCGGGTTCGGACAGTACCTGCCCGCAGGAACGCACTTAATGTCCGCCATCAAAGGCGGTGTTGTGTCCTCTCGGACCTCTAGGGAATCAGTTCAGAAATTCGCGCCGCATCGGAAGCGTGCATCACCTTAACGGTGCGAAGACCACGCTTCCGCTTGGTGCTCTTCTTGGTGAGGATGTGGCTGTGATAGGCCCGACCATGGGTAATCTTGCCGGACCCGGTCCGCCTGAACCGCTTGGCTGCACCCCGGTGGCTCTTCATCTTTGGCATCGTCTCGCCCTCCCGGGGGCCTCATTCGCAAGGCGGCCCGGATGCGGACATCTAGATGAGCAGGACCTTGATGTCAAGCAATGCATTCGGGGTAGTCTGGTGTTTCCCAGCCACTTTCCAACCCCGACTGCGATGCCCGAAGCCAACAAAAGCGCGCTGCCCCTCCAGGAGGCCCTCGAGCGACTCCTCTTCCACCGGCCCGACCTAGCTCGCCGGCGGCAGCAGCGAAGAGAAGCACGGGATGTGTGCTCCTGGATTGGCAGCAGTGCTCCCGCAGTCGACGTCTTGGCAGGCTGGTTGGGCGCCAATGGGGCGCGACAGGTGTCGGACTTGACCACCGCACTGGACCGATTGCACCGGGCGGGAGGAGACTCCTTGGCTCCCATCAGTGGTACGCCACGAGAGTTCGAGCCAGATCGGGAGCTGTTGGCCTTCAAGCTTGGCTGGGATGGCCTCCCTAGCGGACCACCACGAGAGTTTCTATTGACGCTGGGGCTGCTCCGCGGCACCCCCCTTCCGAGGCACGTCACTCAGACAGCGAGTCGGGCGACTGGGTCCGATGCCGAAGTCGCCATGCTCTCTGGCTTCTGTGTCAGTGACGATCCACGGGGCCTCTATGTCACCGACCCCTGCTTGGTGTTCCTGTCATCACAGGCTGGATCAGACCTGGAGACACAGCAACGGTGCCTGCAATTGGTCCTCGCGGTCCGAGACTGGATCCCCGGCGCGTGGCGAGAGTCGGACGATGTGCTGCGGGGCCCCGTCGAGTTCGCCACACAACTAGTGGAGCAAGCAGATCAAGCCGACCTCCTCGCATCGTTGTGTCACAGAATGGCCGAACGGAGCCGCAAGCGAGGGCGGTGGGAGGCAGCCGGAGGCTGGCTACAACGAGCCGAGCGAGTACCGGGACAGTCTGAAGCCTACGCAGAACTGCTAGATGTGGAGCGCGCCATCGTGCTGTTGGAGGCCGGACACGAACAGGAAGGCCTGATCCGGCTTGATGACTGGCTGGGGCGACACGACAGCCGCAGCACCGCGCGCACCGTGACGCCCCAGTTGGTGGACCGAGTCCGCCTCTTCCGCGCCCTGGCACTGGCTCGGGCTGGGCGACGGGGCATTGCCGAAGCGGAGCTGCGAGCATTGTTTCATTTCGGTAGTGGTTCGAAGCTGGCCGACACGGATGAAGCCGGCACCCCCCTCGCCAAGTCCGTCCGGCAAGACCCCGCGAGACTGATGGCTCTACACGCCCTAGGCACACTGCTGGTCGCCCGCGACGAATTGGACGACGGCCTCGTGTGCCTCAGCCGTGCGGTGGAGGAGTGGACTGAGAGCATCTCCAGCGACGACCCGGCGCTGCCCACGCTCAATCTGGGCCTTGCTCAGGCCTTGCGACAGGCCCACCGCAACGACGAGGCTGAGGCAATCTTGGAGCAGGCCCGAGTCCTTGCGGGCGGCGACATGGACCGGCCTGCGCAGGCCGCACTGCCGCTGATCTTGCATGAGCTGGGCATCTTGGCCACCGAACGAGAGGACTGGCCTACAGCCACGACGCTTCTGGACGAAGCGCGCATGATGGCCGACACGCTTCTGCCCAACCGACACCCCGTTCGCGCGCAGGTGCACTACAGCCGAGGGCTCATGCACTTGAGCGCCGGCGACGCCGACCGAGCGGAGCGAGAACTGGTACAGGCGCTGGACATCCGGGCCGCTGAGTTGGGCGAAGACCGACCTGCTGTGGGGTTGGCCCGGGCGGCGCTGGGCTGGGCCCGCGCCCATCAGGAGGAGAGCCGTCGGCCCATGGCCCGTGATGACCTTCGAGCTGGACATGACCTCGTGGCTCGAGCCCTGGGCCCGGACAGCCCCGAAGCGCTGCAGATCGAGGCCTTGCTCGCAAAGCTGTAGTCAAGGATCTGTACGTGGATCGTCCAGTTGGACTCCGTCGATACAAGCAGAGCCGAACAGAGGCCCAGCTAGCCCGTCAGCCTCAGGACCAGGGCAGCTAACGACTCTCGCAGACAAAGCCGATGGTGCTCGTTCCAAGGGAAGATGTCGCACATGCGCCATCGAACCAGCCGTTGGCCCCCAATGGATAGTCGGCGCCAGCCAACCAAGCACAGTCGCCAGCACCTGCAGGTTGAGTGCTCGCCCAATTCGTAAACAAGGCGCTGAGGCCCGACGTCCATAGCCAGGTGTTCTCAATGTCCATGTCGGTGTAGCCAATCCAAAAGTGCCAACCCGTGATCGGGGCGGTCAGAGTGCCGATGTAGGCAGACTCCGTAGAGTTCAAGATGGTCGCGAGGCCGTCGTAGCCCGCAGCCTGACACGTGGCATCCGCATCCGCCCACGTTCTGGACATGGGACACACCGCAAAATAACTCCCGCCGCTACTGCCCGCCTGACAGTGGAGACCATCACAGTCTCCGTCCAAGCCATTCCCGAAGATGTCTCCCGCCATGGGGGCGACCGCTGCGTTGCTGTCGTCACAGTCCTCGGCGGCAACCGACCCATCGCAATCTGCATCGGTGGACTGGGCACCTAGAGTAGCTACGTGGTCGTTACAGTCTTCAGCCGACAAGACTCCATCGCAATCTGCATCCTCAGCCACAACGGTGGAGTCGGGATCGTTGTCGTCACAATCATCGAGCGTCGGGATCCCGTCGCAGTCCCCATCGTCTGGGTCCGCGCCCACACTGGAGTCCGAGTCGTCGCAATCGGGAATGGTCTGCACACCGTCGCAGTCTGCATCAAGAGCCTCAGCGCCTAGGGCGTCATCGAGATCGTCGCAGTCGTCGGCGGCCACCGCTCCATCACAGTCGACGTCTTCCAGGCTGCTCCCCAGACTCTCGGTGCTGTCGTCGCAATCCAACAGCGAAATAGCCCCATCACAGTCTGCATCGTTGCTGACGGCGTTGGACAACGGGTCGGAGTCGTCACAATCCAGCCCAGTCGAGAGCCCGTCGCAGTCTGCATCGGTGTCCGTAGTGGTGGAGTTGTCGTCGAAGTCATTGCAGTCGCCATCGTCCACAGTCCAGCCATCGCCATCCACATCTTCGGTCGGGTCACAGCCCCCCGCGAACCCCGTCGCATCAAACGAATAGCTGAGTTCTCCGTCGGGGCTCTCAGGGATCACCTGAAGAGTAACTTCATGGGCATTGGCCCTCGCAGGCGTGCAATACATCACTCCATAGAAGCTCGAGCCGACATCGCTCACATTGAGGGAGAGCGTATCGAATGCATCTTCCAGACCACTGGCTGTCATCACCTCCAAGAAGCCATCCCGGCCCAGCCCAGTCAGTGCCTTTGCGTCGTATTCACTGCCCAGACCGATCGTAAAGATCGCGTGATCCGAAGCCTCTACAGCCGCCAGAGCCTCGTCATAGCTGTAGTAACCGGCTTGATCCGCCCCATCAGTGAAGACAACGAGCGACGCAGCGTGAATCGACGACACAGAGGTACGAGCATCCAAGGCTTCCAAGCCATTGACCACAGCCCCATAGAGGTTGGTCGAAGAGTCCACCACCACGTAGCCACGAAGACTCTCGACCCCAGCGAGAAGCACAGCCTCATGGGGTGTGAAGTCCACGATCACCTGGAGGTCGGGCCGACCATCAAAGATAGCGAGAGCCATCTCCTTGCTTCCGGCTTCCGCCTGGACAAATGCGTGTACGGCGTCAAGCAGCGTGTCCAAGTCACCCGAGTCAAGAATGCCCCCGCTCATATCCAGCACCATCATGAGATCGAATGGAAAAGCTTCCTCGTTATCAGCAAGGGTGAACTGGCTCTGCTGCGCACTCAGTTCGTCACCGTCTTCCAAGAGCTGAAAGTCCTCGGCATCGAGACGGGAGACTGGGTCGCCGTCACATGTAAGAAGCTGAAAGAAAAGGGAAATATTCGACGGAGCTCTGGCTCGCCCTTGCAGCAAATCAAAGGAGAGGCAGCCTAGATCCGGCGTTGAGTCGTCATCATCGCCAGCGTCGTCGTCATCGTCGTCATCGTCGTCGTCGTCATCGTCATCGTCGTCGTCGTCATCCGAAGAGGAATCGTCGTCGCCAGCGTCGTCGTCATCTCCATCGTCGTCATCGCCTGTGTCGTCGTCATCTAGATCGTCCTCGTCCTCGTCATCCGACGCCCCACGCACGGTCACACACCCAGTTGCGAGCAACAACGACAGGGACAGCAGGAGTAAACGAACAAAAAGGTCGAGCTTCACAGAACCTCCATAAGAGAACGCGCACACCTTACCGTGAAACATCGACCTAGTCCGTTGGTGGTTGGAGCGAGAAACAGCGACGTGAGGGGCCACTCCCCCACGGGAGAACCCACAGCGGACTGGCCCGGCTGCCCAAGAAAAAACGGCTCCGGAAAACCGGAGCCGTTGGAGTGGTAGGCACGGCCAGGATCGAACTGGCGACCCCTACCGCGTCAGGGTAGTGCTCTCCCACTGAGCTACGTGCCTTCAGTCGCCGATGGGATTCATGCTGGCGAGGCTCGGGACTGTATCAATCGAAGCGAGTGTGTCAAATGGCAGAGCAAGGAGTCCATGGCTTGGCCCGTTTGCCGAGCACACCTCGGACCCAGGTCTTGCGGAGCACCATACCGACGCTGGACAATCCACAACATGCAGCCGGTGGATAGCAACCAGGACGCGGCCTCCACCAGAGGCCTACTGAGCCGAGAGGGCACGACCCAGGCTTCAATCGCCCTGATTCTGCTGTTGGGCTCCCTGTTGTGTCAGTTTCGCTTCAGTCAGGTGGTGGGTTCCGACGGCTTTTTCCACATCCGGCTCGCGGAGCAACTCTTCGAAGGGGCCATGCCGTGGCTTCCTCTCACGATCTTCAGCGACGGCTGGGTCGACCATCAGCTGCTGTTTCATGCAGCTCTCTTTCCCTTCGCTGCGACGCTCCCCGGCATCACGGCGGCCAAGGCGGGGGCGGCCGTGCTCGCGGCGGCGGCGGCCTTCACGATCTATCGCTTCCTACGGACAGAGGGTTGTCCGGCTCCCCTGCTGTTTGCCCTCCTGCCCCCAGCACTGTCCTGGCACTTCTGGCTTCGCCTGGAGATGCCGCGAACCCAGGGATTGTCGCTCGTGCTGCTCTTCCTGTGCCTGGGGGCACTCTGCCGAGGACGCCACCGAACCTTGTTCGCTCTCAGCTGGCTGTATGCCTGGACCTACCACGTCGCCTTCGCCCTGTTGCCAATGGCACTGCTCCATGCGGCTGTCGTCATGTGGACCTCCTCGGCTCTCCCGCGACACCAAGCCCTGAGGGGGCCCTTGTACATCGGTGCCGGTCTCCTAGCCGGGCTCACCATTCACCCACACACACCGCACACCTTCCGCTTCCTCTACCACCACGTCATCCTGAAGGTCTGGAACCCGTCGCAGCTACCTGTGGGCCTGGAATGGCGCGACGGGGGGCTGGATCTGCTGCTGAGCCAAGGGACGCCCAGCCTCCTCCTGCTGGGGCTAGCCGCAGCAGCGCTGATGCGCGCATCGGGTCGGCGCTCAGGAGTCGCCCTGTTCTTTCTGCTCAGCGCAG
>MDTE01045430.1_pt1 | contig 32744 bp, 25 predicted proteins | sample 811231 | NCBI WGS metagenome assembly MDTE01 (sample SAMN05326651, study PRJNA326480) | marine metagenome | isolation source: seawater | place: Indian Ocean: Red Sea | collected 2010
CCTACAGCCTATAGATTTAATTTTACCTTCCGGCCATTGCCACCCGAATCTTATTTCTTAATTTTTTTCCAGTCTTGCAGATGTGGCTCGATTGCGAGGTTTAAATCTTGCTCCGAAATTTTTAGAAAAAGTCGGAATGTTTGCTCAAACATCTCGTCAATAATACGCATAAATTCTTTCAAAAATGCTCTCAAAGCATCTGTCCGATCCTTTTCATCTTCTAGACGATTTACATAAAATAAAGCCACTTTTGGAATTGCTGATGCTGACCCCGCGATCAATCGTTGAACGCCAGAATACGCTTGATCCTTTTCCTCTATAAAATCTATCAAATTTTTATAAAATGGCTCAAAATCGTCACAATCTGATATTATATCTTTCATAAAGTCGTTATAGTCACGATAAAGCTCTTTTATTTCACGAATATGCTTACTTATTTCATGGGTTTCAAAAAACTCCCTTGCCTGCCACAATGGTAAGCTCTTAGTGATAGCGCCAGTCAAAGATTTCTTATCTAAAATATCGCTATCAAGTTTGCATGTTTCGGGTAGCATTGGCCGGGCGCCTTCGATCCTTACCCCATCGCTGCAATTATAGGCGTTCATTCTATAGATACGCAGCATTTGTTCTAACAATTGACGGTTCCAATCAAGCAATAAATCAGTGTGCACTACCCCCCCAAAATTACCTGGATAGGTGTAAGCAGAGGGTTTTTCTAATTCTGTACTCCCTCTCCCACCCCCAAACTCCTCGGAAGTGTAATATGCCGTATTTTTTGAGTGATGGTAGTTCCTGCTACGGTAACCACAATCGGCACCAAAAAAATAAACATTGTAAAACCCCATAACAGCAGCCACTCCGAGAGACGTATTGGAAACATTTGGCGCTATTCCCTTCAGGACCCGAAATCCATCTCCAAAAACATAACTTGAACTAACGCTGTCTCTAAAAAATAGATAGCCGCTATCAAACATTGGGAGTACTTTGGCGTTTACCGTCAGTGATGCTATTAATTTGATATCATCAAACTTACCGCTTGGAAATTTTTCTTTATTCAATTCAAGGATGTGTTCCAGCATATCAACAACCTCAGGGACGTTTTCAAGCTCCACGTGGTAGTCTGGAATTATTCCATGATGCAGCAAGATTTGGAGTGATGAACCAGATGAAAAAATGACTGCTCGATCTTCCCACTTCTTAATAGTCTCAATGCAGTTATCAATAGACGGCCCCGATGCAACAATAAACGCAGGTTCCTCACGTCGCATACACGGATTTCCATCCAGAAACTGAAAATCATTATAGATCAGATTGCCAGCGGCATTTTCAATCATAATAATTTCATCCTCGAAAAACCCCCGAGATACAACTTCAAACGGAATTTTTTCGCGAAACCGGAACAAAATCTGGTGGTTCACTGCACTATTATAATGCATAAAAAAATAGGACCCATCTATCAATGGGACTCCAAAACCGCGTATCACTCCTATTATTTCCTCAACGACTGAATCCGGGTTATCCCCTAGAACGAAATGTACAGTTCGGCCTGCTCTTTCCCACTTTCTAATTAACTTCTTCCAATCTACCACATTCATTGAGTGCCGAACGAATTCCCCAACCGGTTCGCATATGATTATGTGACGCGGAGCTGTTTTTTGGACTATTTTTTCCAAATGGACACCGAGCCCCAGGCCAACAATAATAAGGTATCCAACATAACCTGCTGGATTAGGAGGAACTTTTTCGATTTTTTTTTGTACAGTAAGGTATTCTTGCATGAACTGCATAGCCCAAATCGATACCCCGCTCGCCAGATAAGCTCCCTCTGGCCCGTTCAAAACAATTCGCTCTGGTTTTGCCATAAACTCTTTAATTTGCGCATTAACGAATTGGCTGACTGGAACCTTGTAAAGTCGACTTGTACCTAGATCAACGTCAATTGCATGGCCTTTTTCCATTACAATTTTTGAATATGGATTTGAATGTTTCTTGACGATATCTGCTACTGCAGGGAAGGCATCATTAAAATAAGCTGTATTATTTTCCAATAAATTTTCATCGGTCACTTCTTGACACCTTTGTCAACCGCCGCCTCATATGCCTGGAAGTAAATTTTTTCAAGGTCACGAGTGATAACTTTTAGATCAAACACGCTGCTTTCTCGAATTGATTGGGTCTCTTCAGACCGGAATGCAGACCTCATATCAATGTTTTTACCCCAATCTCTAGCTAAAGCTATATATTCGTCAGCATTAGCTGCTACCATTTTTTCAGAAAACCCAAGCCGCTGTAGTAAATTTGCCGTATCTTGGCAAACTCGATTCAACATTTTCATTGAAATCACTGGTATTCCGCTAAATAAGGCTTCAGCTGGGCAATACGGGCGACAGTATGGGAAGGCCGTAACTAGTATATCAATCTCACGTAGAAAGCTCGCCCGACTGCCCTCTTCACAAATTTCAATCTGGGCAGCTATCTCAGAGTTATCAAATTTACTGATTAAGGCCTCAACAGCGAGTGGATGTGCAAGCTCATTACCAAATAATAGCAACCGAGATTTCGGAACCGAAAGCAATACAGAGCCCCATACGTCAAGTGTTTCTCTATTTAGCTCAACAAGACCTACTTCTGCCCCAAAAGTAACAAAACCATTGCTCTTCGATGGGCAAGTTTCAACTGGAGACGGAGCAGGAGGAGTAAACGAATAAAGACCGCCCAACACCCCAAACCCTTTTCTGTTTCCACCTTCACATATGTCCGTTAATTCCCCATCATACCCTAATTCAACGATAGAGGTCCCTACACCTAACCGCCAATCTAGCTGAACTGGCGCTGATCTAAGGCTTTTTGTAGACAGCAGCTCCGGTTCCCCTATACCAGATATATCAACCAACACGTCGAGATTTTCTCCTCGCAAAATTGCAGCTAATGTATATTTGTCAATATCTCGAGCATTAATCCACCAGTCACATGCCGTCTTAAACGCATTGTTGCGATCTTCATTTAGATCACCAAGACCAATGCCTACTGTTCTAATTTTTCCTCGATCATGTCTAGCAATGACTTTTCCTAGCATCGTCATATCATCGTCTGACGGCATCCTACCAAGGACATAACCTACCGTTAGTATTTCTTTTCCAGGTTGAAGTTCATTTTCTAATTTAACGTCAATGTCTTTCTTTAATATTCCCGTGACCTGTTTAAGTAACCTTTTTTTAGTAGAGATTGGACCTTCAAAGATGTAATCTAAATCCCGCAAATAGGCACAAGAAATTTCTAAGTCTTCCTGGTCACTGGACTCTGGAGTCTGAGCCTCAAGATGACAGGTCATCCCTTCTTCATGTTGACCAGTAATACACAAAGCCTGCCCTAATCTACTCGCATAACCGGCATTTTCAGGATAAGTTTGACGCAAAACGCGAAGATATCCAATGGCATCAAAAGTCTTATTGCTACCCTGCAGTGCAAGTGCCATCTGGTCCAAGGCTTCATAATCGTTTTGAAAAAAATACAAATGCTGTTCTAAATTTATAATTGCATTTTCGAATTGCCCGGATGCTATAAGACGCTTTCCTGCTTCAAAAAATGGTCTTTCCTGAATATTGTTAAAAGCTTCCGGGAATGTCGGCCTATTTGCCGGCAGCAAAGAAATTAATTTTTCATCAGGTGGCTTTGCGGTCGATAGTTTCCCGTAAAATAACGAGTCTTCAAGTTTCCCAGCAGTCGCATATATAATTGCAAGTAATTCAAAACCGTCTGTACTTGCATCAGGATGGTTTTCTACATTCTTTAGGAGGTGTGCCGCTTGAGCAAAGTTACCCATACTAATTGCTACAATAGCGAGGGTTTGGGATGCTATAACGGTTAGCTCTGGGACCTTTCCTGCCTTTTCTATGACCTCAATTACAGCCTCTAGATCTGCAGCCGCAGTCATTAATTGTTTTAGTTCGAGAAGAAGCTGATTTCCTTTATCCTGGTCTTGAGGAATATCTAAAACTGCAGCGTGTTCTACCATGCCTGCTTCCTATTCTTTATTTATGCTTAAATTTTTTCATCAACTGAATCAGAAGGATTTGGTTCAGCAATTGGGTCAGTGTTTAGATCCTCCGAGCTGCCTACCTCCTCGTCATCTGACGCCATGCCAAGTAAGCCTCTCGCGAGTTGCCGGTTGATGTTAATTAACGGATTAGCTTTCTCTACATTTGCCGAGGTCCCAGCCGCAATTAGATCCACAGTGACGCGATCAACATAATTACATAAAGACAGCATGTTCTGACGAATGGAAGCGGGTACCGGCGATTCTGGTGAAGATAACTCAGCCTGAAATATAGTCCAAAGACGCCAGTTCAACCGCAGCGTGTCGAGAAAATTCTGTAAATTTCCGGGCTCATCTTGCGCAGCTTTCATTCTTCTTGCTGCCTCTGTTAGGGCCCAGGCCTCAGTCTTACGAGGGTCACCGGACGCTGGGGCGTTTGCGTATGGCATTTCTTGATCCTTGTTTACAGACACTACTCCGGTCAGTTATTGATAATTCAATTAACGCATTTATTGACGTTAAACCTACACGCAAAATGGTTAACAACTCATTTATCAATATGTACTAAAAGCCTACTGAAATTCACGCGTATTGAGGGCGATTCAGACGTTCCGTAATAATTCTGCGCAATTCTCCTGAAAAGACACTGCTACTAATCTGAAACAATGTATTTATTTGATCTGGAATTCAGGATTTTATATTTAAACGAACAGTTGCAGAATAGACTGTTCAGCTTGTCCAGCAAAAGCAAGAGCTTGCGTCGCTAGGGATTGGCGCGTTTGCAATGCAACCAGATTTGCACCTTCCTGATTAAGGTCAGCCAAAGTTAGCTTATCTGCACCAGATGTTAGGCCTGATGTATACTTAATTGTGAAGTCAAGACGTTCTTTCAGCAATGCGACGTTTGACCCCAGCTTTTTAGCATTTGACCTGACAGCACCAATGGCACTGTCAAATGCTTTTAGGGCGTCGTCCAAAACGGTTACAGCGGTAGCCGCACTAATAAGAGACCAGCCGCCCGATATTCCCATACCTGAGAATTTTGAAATATTTGTTGCTAGCCCAGCTGCCGATACACCCCACAAACCAGTTAGGGCACTGACATTCGCGTTAAAACCACTGACAGCAAGCGTCGCTGCCGTCTTTTCAGAAAATGATACCGTTAGGGAAAATGAGGAACCACTGACAAGGTTTAACCCCTGATATTGAGAGTCTTCCGCCAAGTTGTTAATTTGCTGTCCTAATTCCTCAAACTGTGAGTTTAGATTGGCCCGATCATCTGCAGTCCCTGACTTGGCACTATACAAAATACCTTTCATCTGCTTCAAGATCGACTCGATCGACTCCATCGCCGTAAGAGCGGTTGACAAGGTGCTGATACCCTGGTCAATTTCACTTTTCTTTTCGGTAATATCGCCGGCTCGGTCAGACAATGCCTTCGCTTGAAAATATGCGCTTGCATCATCGATGGCACTGGAGACTCTTAATCCAGTTGCTAATCTAGACTGTGTCGTGGCGACCATTGAGGCTGTGTTCTGCAACGAGAGAAGATTGTTACGAATTGCAGATGATAGTTTTATATCAGGATCAGGCATTCTGAACGTCCTCCGATTTAACTTCTGTTTCTAAAAATCACGAATCCAGCGTTTACTACTCTTCCGCCAACCGTTCCCTACGTCTTGCTATTCTATACAAACAATAGTTAAGAACCTGTTTACCATAATATTTTCCTAACTGTTGTTTTTCTCAATTACTTAGCACTTAAATCTTCTTCCTAACCATACATCAAATTAAACCCCTAACTTCCCCTGCTTATACTATCCAACCTTACTGAAATAACTGAAGGATACCGGATTCAGCTTGGCCGGCAAAAGCTAGTGCCTGAGTTGCCAGAGCCTGGCGCGTCTGCAATGCCACCAGATTGGCCCCCTCTTCATTCAAGTCAGCCAACGTCAATTTGTCCGATCCTATTGTCAACCCAGACACATAATCAGTTGTGAAGTCGAGACGTTCCTTCAATAATGCTACATTTGATCCGAGCTTCTTGGCATTTGACCTGACAGCACCAATGGCACTGTCAAACGCTTTTAGGGCGTCATCCAAAACGGTTACAGCGGTAGCCGCACTAATAAGAGACCAACCGCCCGATATTCCCATACCTGAGAATTTTGAAATATTTGTTGCTAACCCAGCTGCCGATACACCCCATAACCCGGTGAGAGCACTGATGTTAGCATTAAAGCCACTGACCGCCAAAATCGAGTTGGTTTTCTCGGAAAATGAGACTGTAAGGGAAAAAGACGACCCGGAAACCAAGTTTAGACCCTGATAACTGGCGTCGTTTGCAAGATTGTTAACCTGTTCTGCCAACTCTTCAAATTGCGCATTTAGATTGGTCCGATCATCTGCAGTCCCTGACTTGGCACTATACAAAATACCTTTCATCTGCTTTAGGATTGCCTCGATGGACTCCATTGCTGTAAGAGCGGTTGTGAGGGTGCTAATTCCTTGGTCAATCTGACTTTTCTTCTCGCCTATATCAGATGCACGATCGCTTAGTGCCTTTGCCTGAAAATAAGCGGATGCATCATCGATTGCACTTGCAACTTCCATTCCTGTTGCTAAGCGTCGCTGTGTTATACCGACTTTAGTAGCGGTATCTTGCAAAGATAAGAGGTTTGAACGAATTGCAGATGATAACTTGATATCAGGACCAGCCATTTTGAAGCTCCTCCCGTTCTACCTGCGAATTAAGCGATGTATAATCGACGTCAACTGTGTCATCCTCATCCGATGCCAGACCAAGAAGCCCACTCGCTATTTGTCGATTGATTTCAATAAGCCCATTTACAGTTGTTTTCGACTCGGGCCCTTCAATATCACGTATTACCTGAACCGAAACTTTATCAATAAAATTACTTAAAGAAATCATGTTGTTTCGAATTTCTGCTGGAACTTCGCACCCTGGAGCTAGAAGCTGGGCTTGAAATATTGTCCAGAGACGCCAGTTTAAATTTACAGCCGCAAGCAGGGCACTCTGGTTTCCCGCTTCTTGTGCGACCTTCATTCTTCGCCCTGCTTCTGTTAGGGCCCAGGCTTCGGCTTCACTACCATGTTCCGGCATTGGCCCTGTTTTACACGGCATATCTACATTCTTGTGTGCCATTATCTAACCTTTCTTCAAAGCGCTATTACTCCCCTCCTTATCAGCAAGCATCGGGCCAACATGCCAGAATAAAAATAATTCTTTTTTTTCAATTAGTTATATATATTTTCACTTTTCGTGAATATTATCTATAGTGTTACCCGGCAGAAATTGCCGTGCAAAATGGGTAAAAATGCACCAGAGAACTTCTTTTCCAAAACATTTGGAGAGTTATAAGAAATGAAGACTGAATTATGAAGCGACAGGCTATATTTCGTGCAGATGCATCTGTTGAAATTGGAGGTGGGCATATCTCAAGGTGCATTGCTCTTGCTGATAGGTTGCATGCAAACGGTTGGCATTGCATCCTAGTAACCACAAAAGAAACACTCGTTGTTTTTCCGCATTTAAACAGGTCCAAGCACTCCGTTATATTCAAAGAAAAACATACTCAACTTCCCTGCAAAGATATTAGGCCAACCGATATTCTTGTAATTGACCATTATGAGATTGATATAAAATTTGAATCTGTCTATAGAGACGCTTTTAGAAGTATTATCGTCATCGATGATCTTGCTGATAAACCACATGATTGTGATTTACTTGTCGATCAGGGTCCAGGACGCCTAACTAAAGATTACAGGGGTATAGTTCCCTCGCACGCCAGGGTTTTGACCGGGCCAAACTACGCACTCCTTTCCCCGCGTCTTGCATCAATCCGAAAGAAAGTATTGGAGCAACGACAAAAAACACCACAAGTCCCAAGAATTCTAGTTATGCCGGGTCTGACAGATCCTCTATGTATCTCTCCCAAAGTCTTAGCAATTGTTCATGACATTTGTCCGGAAGGTGACGTTGATATAGTGCTTAGTGATGAAGCTCCAAGCATCGCAGATCTGAAAAAAATGATATTTGACTATATCCCAAGTGCAAGTCTACACACCAACCAATCCGACCTCACGCATCTGTTGTCTTCTGCAAGTATTTGCATCGGTGCTTGCGGAGTTTCTGCGTTAGAACGATGCTGTCTAGGACTCCCAAGTCTGGTTTTAACAACAGCCTTCAATCAGGAAGCTATGGCGCAGACGCTTCATTTTAAGGGCGCTATTGAATTTATTGGGTGTGCAAAAAGCTCTTTTGAAAATAAATTAGCCGAATCATTGACCCAACTTTTAGAAAGTCCTGACAAACAACTTTCTATGTCAAAAATTGCAGCGACTATTTGTGATGGTAAAGGCGCAGATCGTGTAGCTAAAGCTATTGAATTACTTTAATCTGCAATAAGCGACCAATCTAACGGCATACCTTTCATAATATCAACCTTTGCAGTACGTCCAATAACTTCTTGAAGGTATCTAGTATGCATCCCATCCGCTGGGCGAATTGATCGGATGTTCTGATCCGTCAAACCCTCGCCCGCCTTAATATCTTCAACTGCAAACAAAGAGCGCCTAAATTTGACCGCTGACTGTTCAGTAGCACTAATTGAGTATTTAACAGTGCCCATGGCTTGTTCAACGGCACGAATTTCCTCAATCATTTTTTTAAATTCCCCAGGCTCCAGGGAAAAGTTACTGTCGGGTCCACCTAACGTACGGGATAGAGTAAAATGTTTTTCAAGTATGGTCGCCCCCATGGCTACTGCTGCGATAGCGGTTGTCGATCCTAAGGTATGATCTGACAACCCGACCTGAACACCGAACCGACTGGACAAATCGGGAATTGTTCGCAGATTCATTTCTTCTGGTGGCGATGGATAGGCACTGGTGCATTTCAGAAACGCTAACCTTTTACCGCCTGACATAGCGATCACATCAAATGCTTCCTGAATTTCTTCCAACGTACTCATCCCTGTTGAAATGATTACAGGTTTGCCTGTTTTGGAAACATAATTAATCAACGGTAAATCTACTATCTCAAAAGACGCTATCTTATAGGCAGGGAAACTGTTAGCCTCAAGAAATTCAACTGCACTAATGTCAAATGGGCTAGTGAAGCACCCTATACCGAGATCTAGTGCATACTTTCTAAGCTCTGGCTGCCATTCCCAAGGAGTGAATGCCTCTTCGTAGAGGTTGTAGAGTGTCCGACCATCCCAAATCGTTCCACTGCCAATATGGAATTCCGGCCTATCACAATCAATTGTTAATGTATCCGGAGTGTAGGTCTGTAGCTTTACCGCATCAGCACCTGCCTCAGCAGCTGCCTTGACAGAAGCTCTTGCACGATCATAATTTTGTCCATGATTTGCTGAAAGTTCTGCAACTACATACACTGGCTCCCCAGGCCCTACCTTCCGCCCGTCAATCTCAAAGTCTGCATCCATTTTTTATTCCATTGATCCCAGGACACCTGCGAGAAACGTCTTCCTCAACAGCAACCAAGACCTAACCGCTCAAGTTTACCCACGTTTGCCGACATACTGAAAAAACAAATTTCGACCGCGTTTTCTGTCAAATATGTATCCGCATTTTTCAAAAATTCTTCTACTCGCAAAGTTCTCATCCTTCACCGTCGCACGCAAAATACATGGAGACGGATCCATGTTAAGAAAATAGCGTCCAGCCTCGCCCAGAAGAAATTCACCCCACCCAAGATGGCGAAATTTTGGATTCAGGTTGATGCTAACTTCCCAAACTTTCTTTCCAACGGCCTCAAATCTTACAATACCAATCTTTCCATCAGTATTTTCACCGATAAAACAAAGGTTCTCACCGCCCTTCAGCATCTGGCAAAACCAACGCTCATGGTCAGATTGAGAAATTTTTTTCTGATCAATGGATGCACTTCGCGAGTCACGATCGTTTCGCCACTCAAGTATGTCAGCACTATCGCTCGCTAATGCTTGACGCAGCACAAAATTTTTTATTTTGTCGCTCTGACACTTATTTCTCAAGGCAATATCAACCGTTAATTACTCTAAATATATTTCTCTTTTCAGCAATGGGGGGGGTAAGAAACAGGTTTTGAATGAATGCAATTTGATTTTTTGAAGTGAGCGATACATTGGTCAGTGTCAGTTCATGTCGGAGACTTATCGCTTCGATTTCAGCTTCTCGGTCCGTTCTGTCGGTTTCAGCCTCACGAGTCATTTCACCAGCCAAGTTGGTAATTTCATTGCCCACCTTGCTAGCCATCCCCCGGATAACCGCTTGCGAATTCCGCAAGGTTAGTTCAGTTTTTCTTATATGCTGCATGGCTGCGTCAACATCAGCCGTGGCTGTTACTTGATCTGAAGCTGTAGCAAAATCATTGTATGCCCAAGCGTTTAAAATTTCCAGCCCACCACGTTCTATTGTACCAGTATAGCTATTCGTGCCATCAGAGTATGAAATAGAATTACCAGAAAGAGAGCTTACCGTAAGGCTATCAAAACTAGTCCCTTCCAGGGTCCTCGAACTAATATCAGGCGTATGAGTTGTTGAGCCATCGCTAAGCGTAATCTGATAATCTGTCCCGAGATAATCACTTTCCAGAGTATGTTCAACCCTGCCAGCCGAAAGGTTAACATAACGTGGCGCCCATGACCCCCTTCCCTTCAGCCCGATTAGATTGTTCGGATCTAAAACCGATGAGCCTACAAGATTATTGATATTCTCAAGATTTTCATCAAAGCTCGCTGCAGTACCTGTTGTGACTTCAGTTCGCGCCGCATCCACATACATTCGCAGATCTTCCAATTTCTTGATTGCCGTGTTCACATAACCTAAATGATCTGCAAGATTTTCTTTCGCACCAGTTAGCTTAGTGATTTGATTCTCCAGCTCATCTGTTTTTCGGCCATCATACTTATCGTTAATCTGCCCAATTTCGCGGGCAAGGTTTTCATATAACGCTGCTCTGATTTCGAGTTGCGCCCGTTGCATTGCGTTTTCATAAAGTTTGCCTTGGAGTTTTGCCATCCAAGAGGTGATTGAATTCAATTTAATAGTCATACTTTGCTCGCCTAAATTGAAACCTGGATCACAGTACACGCCATATACTATATAATGAATAAAAATACACTAATCACAAAACAACTAATATTCTCGATGCAAGTTCAATACCAATTTATATAAATTGTTATAAGGGTTAGGTAAAGTTCTGACCCCTTTTTACTTTTCACACCTATTCGTGGACAGGATTACTAGTAATTAAAACTAAGTTTGCTTTCCCTAAACTATTGCTGCCTAAAAATTTTACCAAGTAGCAACAAGAGACACTCACATATTATTTTGTGTCATTCATATTTCATTTACAAATCCGTAAAGGTCATTACAAATTTGAGTAATTACAGTATCCCAATTATCCGGAGAAACCTGGCGGTAAAGCTGGGCTGATGGGTACCAAGGACTATCGTTCCGTTCACGCATCCATAGATATCCTGCTGGATTGGATAGAATAATCCACACTGGAATATTCAGTGCACCAGCTAGGTGAGCAACTGCTGTATCCACGCTGATAACTAGGTCTAAACTTGAAATAGCAGTAGCAGTGTCAGCAAAATCATTAAAAAAGATACCAAGGTCTTCAACATGCCCTGGTTTGGACATTTTAAGAATATCGATGCCTTTTTTACCGACCTGTAGGCTAAAAAAAGAAGCTCCTTCTATATCAAGAAGGGGATTAAAAAAATGTCCTCGGTGGGAACGAAACTGATCTAAATATCGAGTTTCGCTTCCTGCCCAGGCCAAACCTACTTTCTTCCCAGAAAATTTTTCTGTTATGTTGGTGATTTCTTTATTCTCAGTCGGATTGAGATAGGGAACTCGATTCGGTATGGTATCTAATGTCGTACCCAAAATACGCGGCAAACTAAGTAGGGAGATATAATAATCATACTGCTGCGGCATTTCGTCCCAGTCTACAGAGTTTTCAATCGACCCTATGTTTCCAAATAAACGCGTTAATTCAGGGCGACAAACAACAATAATTTTTGCACCAAGCTCGGAAACCAAAGGAAGATAGCGGGCAAATTGAATATTATCGCCAAATCCTTGCTCGCAGAAAACAACTAATGTTTTTCCGCGAATATCCTCACCTCCCCAAAGAGGGGCCGTAGCTTTGGGGAGTGGAGATGAAAATGAAGAACTTTTCCATCTCCACTCATATTCGTTCCAACCTTCCTCAAATTCACCGTTCTCTATTAGAACTAATGCCAGATTCCAGTGCAGATCCGGATTCTCTGGATTCTTTTGTATAGCAGACCTCAAAAGCACCTTGGCTTCTTCTAAACAACCCTGCATCTGGAGAGTAATTGCCAGGTTATTGATAATATTTTCATTGTCTGAGCTTAGCTGCAAAGCGTTTTGATAATAACGTTGTGCATCTGAAAACCGACCGGCTTCACGTAACGTATTTGCCAAGTTATAATGGTTATCCGAGTGGTCAGGATTAATAATAATTGCTTTTTCTAATAAAGCGATTGCTTCATCCCATCTTTTATCGTTAGAAAGCAAGGTCCCAAGATTATATAGGGCATCTGGAAACTCTGGTTCCAAATCAAGGGCTTTTTCATAGTTCTTCTCCGCTGCCTTAATTTCACCTTTTGCTTCCATTGCATTACCCAAATTATTATAAAGTGCAGGTAGGTCAGCCTGAAGGGCAAGGCCAGTTAAGCAAGACTGAATTGCTTCGTCGTGCCTACCTAGATCATTTAACACACTAGCCAGGTTATTATATGCAATGGGCTCATTTTTATCGATCTGGAGAGCCGATAAGAATGAATTAACTGCCTCTTCCAATCGACCAGCGCCGTGCAGGGCGTTCCCCAGTGTTACATAAGGCCCAGCGAAATTTGGATCTATTGCAATCGCCTGGCGGGCGAGTGCCTCGGCCTCTTTAAACTGCTCGGCATCAACAAGGATAGCCGCCAGAAAATTTAATGCATCAATATTCTTTGGATCATCACGAATTATGTCTCTGTAGGCTAGGGCTGCTTCCTGCAAGCAGCCTGACCTATGAAGTGTAAGAGCTTTTTCTATACTGTTAGAATACGACATATTTCATTACCACCATGTAACCAGACACAATATTCCTGCTGCTTTTTTCAATTGGATTTCTATCAAATTTTCTTCCAAACAAACACACTCATTGAGTGGGCACGGTCACGTGTCGGAATTAGCTCTTTGTAAACATGAGTTAAGTTTATCAAGCCTCTACTTTCCAACCTAGACAGCATGTCCAAAAGGTTCCGGTTAAAGTTGCGAAGGCTAGCCTCAACGCTTTGCACCAAGCTCACATGCCCCTTGGCAGAAGAAATTTGAAAATTCATCGGTTCCAGATGGATGCAAGTAAGCTCGTTGCTCGCCCGAAGCATTTCTTCAAAAAATTCTTCGTCCAATTCACTGACATACATCATTGCAAAGTGAGTAAAATAGAGAATGCGCTTTTTGCTAGTTAAAAAATTAAAATCCGGTTGTTGAATGTCAAAAGTCACCGGTTTAACTGATATTTTTGGATCAAGGGCCAACAATTTTCGGGTGATTTTGTGCCCCCATTTTGAATTTTCTGCTGAAAAAAGGTCAATTTTTGGGGAAATGCCTTCATTCCAAAGATCAAATAAATTACGCCCCCAGCCGCTGCCAATTTCAACAACACAATCTATCTCAAGCTGATTGGCTAGAATAAAGTCTAAAAGAAACTTACCGGCCTGAAACTTGAGGTAGGGTAACACCTTAAAATTTTTGCCCATAGCCCACATATTGATATAAGCCGGCAATCCAGTGGGCAACAAGGCCACCTCCTCCCCCCAGTTTTTAGGAACAACGTCAAAACTATTCTTTGTTGCATCGAAAATCAGATCAAAAGCCTCTTCCCAACGGCTAAATTTGTTAAGAGCACGCGTTAGAGAGCCTTCACCTTCCCTATCAATAATCCGGGAAAATTCTGCTAATTCTCTCCTGAAACGTTGATCAAAATGATCTTTCCAGTGGTTTGGCCCAATATCTATCAAGGGAATATAACTCCTAATTAAGATTTGAATGATACAATTATTTTACCTGCAAAGCCTTAGTGGCTTCCAAATCAGGTTAAGCGGTTTTCACGCAACGAACTAATGATTTTCTGCGGCTTTAAATAATTGATATTAAGTGTTACCTGCCCTTCTAAAGTCTACCTAAATCAACGCACTCGATTACACATTTATTTCTATTATTACTTTTGAATCATAAGTTGGCCTAGCCTAGTCTGTAGCGGGCGGCATGTCAGGTTCCTGCCCAATCACCTTCAACTCAACACCAGTTTCAACTGAAAACAAAACTCTATATATCAGGTCCCCACAATCCAGGCTTATCTTCGAGTTTAAATCAAAATCTGTTAGTTTTTTGGGATCCTTGCTATATTTTGTATAATGTAGATATGACCGCGAAAATATTTTTCGCATTGATGCTCGCATCCCGTGTTCTGGTGTCTTAAATTCCATTCCATCCAACATGTCATTGGTAATCACCTTTTGGTGGTAGGAAACCTTTCCCGCATACAATTTTACAAGTTTAACTTTTCTGTCAATGCTGGCAACATTGTCACCCTGCCAATGGAAGCTGTAGAGTTCTGTAGTGCTCCGCGAAACATGTTCTTTTTCAAGTAATGACCGAATTCTTCTATGGGAATCAGAGAAGAAAAATGGGCCCGGTCTTTTTTTCCACCGATGCTGAGCAAAGCCCACTATATTGATACCACATATCTTTTCTCTGAAAACACCATAAATGCCCGGCAGATGGTCCGCTGCAGAAGTAAATCCGCTGTTCTCTACAATCATACTAAAAGTATTTGGGGCAAATTTTAGCATCATTGATGCAATGTGTCCCCCGCATGATGTACCTATAACAAATAGCCGAGAGGAGTTTGGTTTAAACATTTTTAGCAAGTGCCAAACAACTGCTAAATGGTCAAGTGCTGGTAAAACACCAAAGGAATTATAATCGTCGCTTTTGAGAATAGCCCGACAGCTGAGATCCAATTCAGTTACCCCAGAGGTGCTAAGCATTTCTAACGTCTCTGATAGCAAGGAAGCTGGTGATGCTGAAGTGGATGCCTTCACAGTCACGCCGGTTGTTTTTTTTAAGTTGACAAAAAAATCACTTGCTGGAACGACCTCTGCCTGTCCATACAAGTCAGAGCCAAAATATTTTACTGACGCCGATATGCAGTCATACTTGTCTGAAAAGTAGCCGAGTAGTTTACTTGTATAAAGGTCATCGTATTCACTGCCATAGCCACCAATATAAATAATTAATCCTGTAGTCTTATTTATTCCATTGTCTGGAAGACTGTATTGGAACGGAAGGTTTTGTCTAAAAAATCCATTTTCTGCATCACTTGGAGCGGAAACAAATGATTTTTTCAAGATTCAGGCTCGCAATCCATCAGGTTCATGTTGACTGTTTGCTTTTTTCCCAGGCTATAACTGTTGATGGATTAAATGGGTTTGCCCCAAAAACATCAAAATTTTTTTCTCGAATTTCTATGTCCCCTGCTTCTTGCAAAGATTCCAGTAAAGATAGCAAATTTTGGTTGTAGTCCCGCGTCCGAGCGAGAATTGCCGCGTTTCGTGTAAAAAATGGGTCTAATGGTATGTATTCTTTAGGATCGACATTCCCTGCAATACTTGACAAATCGCCAGTAACAAGCTCTTCAAATCGCTGCCACCCGATCGGTTCAATATGGACGCACTGACATTTTGCCGAGTTATTAATGATTTCAGCAAAGATCTCTTCAGGTAGTGACTTTATCTGTTCAACAGAATGACTCGAGAAGAAGAGTGCATTTGACCAATTATCAATAAACGACAGATCTGGTTTAAAATAGTTAAAATAATGCGTTTTGCAGTCCATTTCAGGTGCTGTTTTGCTGAGAAGGTCTGTTGCTTCTCGGCCCGATTGAGTCAGCTCGCAAGCAATATATTTCAAGTTAATGTGCCGATTTTCGTTGATAAGCCGCATGTAGATACGGAAAAGATTTTCTCCCCAACCACTCCCTAGTTCCACAAGGACCTCGGTATCATCTGTAATATAATCACTTATTATATTGGAAACAAAATGGGAGTGTTTTACTGTTCTTGGAATCGTCTTATATCTACCCTGATACGCTGCCAAACTAAGCATTGGAAGACCGCTTTCATCGGTTGGCAGACTATTGCGCGCAGTTATCTTTTTGTTTAGTTCCAAAAAAGTATCATCCCTCTCGGTCCATTTATCCAATATGCTAAGGGCGTGCCCAAGATCAATCCCAGGGTCATTATCTAGAATTTTCTTGAGCCCAGAAAGCAGAGTGCCCCATGACTCTTCCCAATGCCCCCTGATAATTGATGCGCTAGATTCTGCAATCATATCTTGGCCTGTCTGATTCGAGTTTCCGGCATAACCCTATAAAAAGAATCTTAAAAGAAAGATAAAACTTACCCGTACCCTGAAAATGAAAAAATTAAGTTTGGGCTATCCGCTATCGACTAGCCTGCACAACTTATCAACTTGATTGCTCCAACTGAAATTCTGTATCCAGCTAGCTGCAATTTTACCTCGTTTCTTTCCGTCGCCTATCCGGTCATATAACTGCTCCATCTTCTCAACCAGCTCATCCACGGACGACTCGCCCCAGTCATCTGTGCTTCCATCAGATGATGGAACAGGGATCTGATTGCGCAAAGGGAAGCTTCCTTTAGACTCGATTAAATCCAGGTGTCCCGTATTACCTGATAATATGCATGGGATACCCATAGCCATACATTCCATTGCAACAAGGTTTGTACCTCCCTCGCAACGGTTAGGAAAGACTGCCACATCCACGTTCCTCAAAATATTTGGTAAATGGGAATTAGGGATAAGCCCCAAATCAATAAAGCTCCTTTCAGGGATCCCATTAACTGAAGCCCATTCAACCATTTTTTGCGTCCCATGCTCATCTAGTTCAGGAGTATTAGAAACATACGGGCTTGATTGAAGGGTATTGGAAACTCCAGGCCATGGACTATGCCACATTGTCACCAATAAAGCGTCTGGATGACGACGATAAAATATACGAAATGCAGCAATCACTATATCTTGGCCCTTCCGATATTCCAATTTTCCACCTGAAAAAATGATAAAACGATCTGGCATTAACTGCCTAGCATCCGGCAGTGGGTGAAATCTTGCCAAATCAACTCCCTGCAGAAGAACCTGAATGTTCCTTAAACCGTTCTGTTTTAAGACCTCGCCATTCCATGAGGATCCCGCCAAAACCTGATCAAATTTCTGTGCACGCTCCAGCGGACCTTGGCCAAAAGCTGAGCTTTCAAAAAAAACAACACCTATATTTCTTTTTCCCCTAAAAGAAGCACTGACGTCTGACAGTTCCAACGAGCTCGTTAAATGATGCAATATAACCGCATCATCAAGAGTTGCTACTTTACCTGGATTTGAGGCAGATAGTACTGCTAATTCTTGTTGTTCCTTTATTAGTGGATCTAAAAGGCGCTCAGACAAGGGATCAATGTTTCTAAAATCGGGCGGTAAAAGTAATAAGGGCTGCAGATTTTTTTTTCGGGCAAGCTCATATACCAAATTCAAGCCAAAATTGCCCCAGCCAGAAACGTCCGATAACTGCCAAGTAATACCTATGCGCTTTGTCACGTTCAATACTCAACTACCTTATTCCATAATATACAAAAGAACGATTTCAAAAACTACATTATTAAATTTTCAATTCTTTTAAGTTTTTTTTCATTGGTATACTTCAGTACTCGTAGATACGGAAACATATACTAATAGATAAACAACAAGATCTGGTAAATTATAACTTTATCCGATTATGCTAATGGTTGATCGAGGCAATAATGGACGGTTCAACAGATTCTGAGGTAGCAACGCTGATTCAAGAGCGGGCAACTAAAAAACTCCTTGAGTTATCTGAAAAAGTTGATCAGTCCTTACTTCATGAACTAGTGACTTACCTTGATTTTCAGCCCAAAAATCAAGGTAACCTGAAACAAATTTTGCAAAATCTCCTAAACTCCGACATGCTCAAAAGTGCAGAAATGTTCTTGTTATCTTCGACCCCGGATCACTCGCTGGCAACAAAGCGAGCGCGCCTTTTTGAAGAAATTGGCCGCTGGCATCTAACGGTTGGAAATACTGGCATTGCGGCCACAAAGTTTTCGATCGGTGCTAGGCTTGACCCTACATATACAAAACTGGTAAATCGCGCCAAATTAATGCATGCCCCCCTGGAGTTTAAATTGACCCCTCCCTGGGAAGCCCTTACAGCATTGAATGGAACGGATAGTGTAACTGAGCTTGGGAACCTTTCCTTTTTTCCTGAAATCTTTGATGATATGCTCCGAAATACTTTTGCAAAACGTTTTCATCAAAATCGAACTGATCAGGCGGTTGGCGCTTTCACCGATTGTTCTTTCGTAGTCAAGTGGCAAGAGAAACCAGCGGTTCGTGTCGAATGTGATATCCGGGGAGATCAAAATTTTCTTTCTTGTTTCGAAGTTCCAATTGTCTTCGCAATAAATCCTGAAATCCCACAAGATGTAATTAGTACGGCAATATCCATTGCCTACATCTGTTTGGTCAAAACTGCAAAACACCTAGGGTCTGTCTCGTTCCTTCAACTGGAAGAACAACATGTGCCAGTAATTACGCCAACCTTTGCGTTAGTTGATCTCCTGGCCGGAGCACCCGAATTCATGGATCGTATCACGATAGACTTAACCAGAAGCGAAGATGCGCTTTACAAGGATATTAGGAAGGGACATAAATCAAATATTAAATGGGGTCGATCAAATCTTGATCTTTGCTCATGGGACTCAACGGAAGATGACCAGTATATTGATATCTACTACGACCTACATAAGGAAACCATGAGGTATCCTGGAATTTCCGACCCAAAAATGCTTAAAGACTTCTTGAGCCGGGAAATGATTGAATTAACAATTGCCATGCAAAACAATCGGCCGAGGGCTTTAATTCTTACCGGCATCGATAGGGAAAATGCTTCCTATCTGGCGAGTGTGAGTCATGGAGAGGCTGGGGAAGCGTTGGCGCACTGGCCTCTCTATAATGCCATGCTTAAATGTAAAAAACGAGGAATAAAAAAGTTTGACCTCGGTTACGTGCACCCAAATTCAGCAATTACCCCAGATGACAAAAAGCACCAAATCTCTCGTTTTAAACGCGGGTTTTCGCCTTTCGTCACAGAGCATGTTTGGTGGGTAATTAAACAGGATTTTGAAAATGTAAATCTCTGACTGTGATTTTTCACAGACCCAAGAACAAATTGTAGTATGAAAACAGGTAAATCAAATATGCGTAAAACAGTTTTAGGAAAAAATTAACTCTAACGTACTGCTTTTTCTAACCTAATAGAGACCACATAGCGATAAAATCCATATTACATGAATAATAAGAAACTGCTAATTTTGGAACTGAATGACTTAATTCATCAGAAAAATTATCAAAAAGCTGTTTTGCTGGCAGCCGAATTGGTAAAATCTTTTCCAGATGAACCCGCAATTTTTGCCACCGCCGGGATTGCTTTAGCTATGCTGGGTAGACATGACACGGCACTAAAATATTTTTTCCACACAGTAACTTTGCAGCCACTCCACGCCGGAGCAAACGTGTGGATTGCTCGTCTGATAGCGGATAGACCTGACCCCGAGAAACAACTCCAAATCTTTCGAAAATGGGAGTCTATCCTAAAAAGAACTTTGAACCTTAAAAATTTACAAAAAAAGCTTTTCTCTCATTACCGTAGGGAATCAGATGCGGATTTTTGGCGAGTGGTCAGTATTTTTTCACGAATGTACATGGAGATCAACCGCACAAAAGATGCTCTCGACTCATTTTACTGTGCTGTCAAAAGGATTTCCAACAAACCCACAAAAGCAGCGGACCCTGCAACCATTGACGATGAATATGCTTCGTATGATTACGATAAAGATCCAATGCACACGAGAACTGCCGATGATTTTTCCAAATTTGTTTCCAAAAATTTAGTCAATTGCTCAAATCTTACAATACTAGACGCAGCCTGTGGTTCGGGTCTTGCTGCCAGGTATTTGCGTCCCTTTGCAAAAACCCTGCTAGGTTTTGATATATCAAAAAGCATGTCGATAAGGGCAAAAAAAAAGAAGCTCTATGACGCTGTATCGATCGGAGATATAAGGAAAAAGAATATCATTTGTGACAATGCCGACGTTGTTCACTGTCTTGGTGCAACATATTATATTTCTGATCTTCAACCATTTTTTTCTGCCTGCTCTTCCGTAATGAAACCAGGATCCTTTCTGTTGTTTACTGATTATCCCTCACCCCCCGAAATTGCTATGGGACAGACTATAAGTCCGACTACCCGATATTGCCGGAGCGATCAGCTAACCATCGCTACCGCAAAGAAAAATGGGTTTTCTTTAAACAAGCGGTCTTATGGTCTGGTTTATGGAATTCCAAGTCACTACTGGTCGTTCCAACGATCCTAAATGTTTCTAGAAATCAAACAATTGAATAGCCTGGACAGTGTCGCCTCTTCAACCCGTTATTATGATGTCGAACTAAGTCTTAAAAAGAGAGCGTTTTTTCACCGACTATATATTCATTGTCCCCAGCTTTTTCATTAATGAACTGAAAGATTTCAGGGTACCCACCACCCAAAACGATTAGCTGAATAAAAGGACGCGTGACTCCACCGATGAAATGCAGAAAAAATGAGTTAACAAAAATCGCATTGACCGAAAGAAACAAAAAACGTTCTGGCACCTTAATTCCATCCATTACAAGGAAGGGATAATGGTGAATTATCTCAATATCTAGGATCTTGTTAAACCGTGGGTCTATCCCATTTATGTTATTAGTACTCAAAAGATGGTAGGATAAAGGAAGGTTTTCTTTCGCGGTCCAGATATTTTCCTGATAATTATCATAAACGTATCGCAACAGTTCCGCGTGATCTCTCTTTAGAACTAGAACACCCGCATTTATAAAATCATCAACATCTTCAGGCAAGCCAGCCATTCGATAACGTTCCCGGTAAGATACATTTGGATTAATTGAACGCATTTCAGATGATGTATTGCTTTCAAGCTGACGAGCTATTCCACCTTGTTTTAGCTCGGCGTTATATGCCTCTGAATACCTAACTGCTCCAATTTTATCACTATTGTTCAACTCTACAATACAAGGAGCAGTTATAGGGTTGATAACAATATCAGCATCAACCCAGACCACATCTTTGTAATTAGAGACTTCCTTAGCCTCTAAAATAAGTAGTTTTTGCCAGTGAATTTGACGACTTGTCCCGGCACTGCTTTGATCAATTCTTCGCTTAATTAGTACAATATCATAACCGTATTTTTCTGCATATGCCGTCCAACTTTGCTTGCAGTGCTTCTCCCAGTGAGATGTGAATTGCTCTCCATAGAGCAATGTTACTAACGCCTTATTATTTTGTGTCATATCAAATGATCCAGCACTTCCTTATTAGAATAGAGAAAAGATCACCAGTATAGCTAATACTACTTCTTACTTTCTCCTCAATCTATATTTAAAATTTAATACTTCTCATTCTGTGTTAACTTGTTAGGTATAAAGTTCATTGTCGTTAAAGAAAAAAGCAATTTGGCCTGTCCATGATACCGGCTAGGAGTAGACATGCTATCCGATTTACTTTCAACAATTGCTTCATTTGAGAAAAGAGGAGATATCCAAGGCGGCATTGAATTTCTTTTCAGTAAGAAGCTCCCTTTGAATGATCTAAATTTTATCGCTAAGATCCTAATATCTGAACAGCGATATCTTTTTGCGTTTGCTCTTGCTGACCGCTTGATTTCATCAGGTTGGGATACGATTACCCTAAGATTGACGCGAGGCATTGTAGCCAATATAGCAGGCCGTAAAGATCAATACGAAAATGACCGAACTTACCTGGAGGCACAACCTCCTTTGTCAAACGAAGAGCGAGAAAGCCTTTGGACGCCTGACTGGCTGTTAGGCCCGCTCAATCACATGTTTCAGCTCGGAAATAATGATTCTGTTTTCCAAATCGGGGCATTATTGAAATCTGTCGAACCACGCTTAAATCCAATATATGAATCAAAGAGACTACTGGAATGGGAAGCTGCTTCAAATACCCTTCCATATATTGCCAAAACAATTTTTGAGGCCAAGCCTGTGCCGCGGCGGAACGTTATTGTTGCATGTCGCGAACGATTTTTTCCCAGTATAAAAAATTCTCGGTATCATGAAATAGGTCCTCGTTTGGTTTCAGGACTTATAAAGGGGGGTTGGAATGCAACTTTCTTCCCTCTAAGTTTTTCCCAGGCAGAAAAGGATTTAATCAAGGACTACCGCAGACTAGAAGAATATTCGGATGAGGTAGAAGCCGAACTAATAATTATTGACCAACCTCGACTGCTTCAAACCGAGGGCCACGTTCTTTTTCAAAATAGACCCCGCAACCGCTCTCGCAAATTAATCGGTTTGTATCTGGACCCGTGGGCTAAGGAGCATTGGCCCGAGATGCGAGCAATAAATCAGTTTCTAGATCTAACCTGGAGTGCTTTTGCTGCCGCCCCAATTTGGGACGAGCCAATATTTGCAACGAAAAAGTTTTTTTCACCATTGCCCTATGGCATAAAAACGGCAAAATCTGATACAGAAGTAGCAACCATTCAATTTACTGGAGGTGTCGGCTTCTACAATTGGCAGCGAGCGTTGTGGCTTTCCGCTATGAAAAGCCATGGGCTTCCGATAGATATTCACTTAAGCAATCATTTAGATGATGGCCTATCTGCAATAAAAAGTTCAAATCAATATTTTCTGCGCCTTAAAAAATCAGGGGCCGCTATTAACTTTTCAATGCGCAGCAACTTTTCCAGAACACAAACAGGTCGTACTTTTGAAATCATTGCGTCAGGAGCACTCCTAATACAGGAAGAATCGAAAGATGTTAATTTATATTTTATTCCGGGAAAGCATTTTTTCCCATTTCGTTCACTAGGGGATCTAAAAGAAATATGTTTAATTTTGCGAACAAAGCCTGAAATGGCAAAAAAAGTACGAAATGCCGGTTTAAGTTTTTATAATAAACATTATTCAGACACACGGATCGTTTCTTTACTTGATCAAACGCTGTTCAAATAAACCCCCCAATTATAAAATTTTCCGCGCTACTCAAAGGACCATTCAGAAAACTGTAATATAGAAAACCATGGTTGCAAATTAACGGTAAATTAAAACCCTAGTATTAAAGACAGTTAGAACTTGTGGAAGTTCAACAACCAAAATACAATTCTGGCCCTATACTTGCTTACGGTTAGTATACAGAAAAAAGGGAAGTTTCAAAAGGAACGAATCTTAAATGAAATTTGCAACCGCATTTCCTGAGCGAGCAGAACGGTTATCTGGCATTACAGATAAATTAGACCCATCTCATGACTTCCCCCTGTTAAAAGCCTGTTCGCTGAAGAAAAACAGCGCAAACAAACTGAAAGATTCGGTTCTCAATTATCTCCATGCCACACTAACTCAGTATTATTCTGACCTCAAAATTCAACCGTCAGCAAATATTTTAGAAGAACAGGTGGAACGTCTTGCGGGTCTGCCAAACGTAACACCAAACGGGATTGTGCTACCAAAACTTGGTACTCTTGAAGCATATAATTTTGTCCATACAGAAGTTGTGCGTATTTTTGAAGAATCTGGACTCCATAAACATGTGGAAGCCATTTTCGCCCCTGTCAGCATTCGATTAGTTAAAGGCACATCGTCACCAAAGATTGATAATCGGCCCAGATCAACAACTAAATATCACTTAGATATCTGGTCGGGGGAACCTGCTGATGCCATTAGTGTCCTTTTACCAGTACTCGGTGATACAAAAAACGTCGGAATAAAATGGGTTGAGCCTGCTGACATTCCTAGCTGTTTACGCAGAACATTGGATAATTTCAATGAAGGCCAGGGCCTCGTCAACAATGGAAACAAATACAACTTCTGCTTCCAACGCGGTGATCTATTATTGTTCGATCCTTATTTATTGCATGCTACACAGAAAAAACAAAACGCCAACAGAGTGTCAATTGACTTCCGCTTTATCGCCACGAAAAAAGTACCTGGAGACTCAGATGTTCCTGGAATACGGCGGGGTGAATATATTAAATATGCTACGTGGCAAAGCATTGGTCGAACCCTAGTACTAGACTCGATGGCTCCACTGGAAGCATACAATAGCAAAGATCTAGCTCCCTTCGACCGCTATCCTGGAGCATATCAAATTATCGACAAAAACGACAGGTTGGATATCGTTAGGAATGGCCAGTCTCGATCTGTGACCAGTTAGCAAGTCTTAGCTCAGTAATTCAACAGTTATTGAGAAAAACATCTGTTCCTTTCCCATCATCCTATAAATCAAAAAACGACACATTTAAAAAAAAAATGCTTTCTTTGACAAAGGGAACGTGCTAGAAGGAGCGCGAGGCTAGAATAAGCCTTGTAAAACATGAACTCCAGAAAGGAATTCGATATGTCAGAAGTTAAGCTGAGTGCGGCTATCCGCACCAATCTTTTATCTTTACAACAAACTGCTACCCAAGTTGCTTCAACCCAGAATCGGCTTGCAACCGGGTTGAAGGTAACAAGCGCGGCAGATGATGCTACGGCTTATTTCCAAGCAAAAGCGTTAAATGACCGAGCTAATGATATCCGAGGCAAAAGGGAAGGAATAGACCAGGGCATTAGCACCTTGTCAGCAGCCCTAACTGCTTTGGGCACGGTAGAAGAAATACTCGTACAAATGAAGGGTATTCTAAGTTCCGCTAAAGCAGGTACTGCTGCGGAACGGGCAACTCTTAAAGCCCAGTTTACCGATTTGGCAGATCAGGTTAACAGCCTTGTCGTTGATGCGAGCTATCAGGGGTTGAACTTGGTAGAATCAACTACTTCTACGTTATCAATATCCTTCTCCGATAAGACGGGATCTCTTCTTGCAGTAAGTGGTTTCAATGCAAGCGTAAGTGCACTCACAGGATTATTCGGTGTATCGGCTGCCGCTATGGCGTCAAAGATCTCTACTTTTTCCGGAATGGGAATTTCAGGTGGTTGGTCTTTAATTAGTGCTGCTACTGCGGTTACCGTTCTCGATAGTGCCCTGGATGCATTTGACAGTGCCATCAGTGCTGTTCGATCAAATGCAAAGAAGCTTGGATCCAATGTTGCTTTGTTAAAATCCCGTCTTGATTTCACAGACGAATACATCCAGGGGTTGAGTTCAGGTGCTGATAAACTGGTGCTTGCCGATCTAAACCAGGAAGGAGCTAATCTGGTTGCCCTGCAAACGCGCCAAGCTCTAGCCACGCAAGCTCTGGCCTTTGCCGGACAGGTTGAACAAGCTATCTTGCAATTGTTCGTCTAAGAAATTAAAGACAATACTCTTTAAACTTTTGCTGCCTGGGCGCTGTTCGTGTAGAAAATGCCCAGGCAGTTTTCTTTTCAGATGCACGGAAAATCAAACATGTGAATCCTGAACTACCAGTGGCAATGCGCCATGAATTTTTTAGCTACAATATTGACAGATCTGCTTTCAGCTGAGGATTTTTTTCCTATCGCACTCGGCATTTGTTGCCGGCCCATAAAACTTTTTACCTAGTCACAAACCTCGCGCCCTTACCTTAAGTTACTGATTTAATGCATTTTTTTTCTACACCGGCTTTTTGGCCCAACCCTTGCTCTCAATAGAGGGATTACATGTGCTATGAGTAATTTAGCAAATTAATTAACAGCAGAACGCGATACCACACAGACCAATGAGGTAATTACGTCATGCTGGAAACTACCCAAAACGAATACAACTATCTTTCAATTCCTGCCGTTAGCTTTCCAACTACACCGAAGCAAGGTCAAGCGACGAGACCGCACTCCCATGTTATTCAGGTTGCTGGCTACGCAATTTCATTCGAAGAACTTGTTCAACGTTTCGGTGCCCGCATTGATAATGGATTCAATGAACCGGCAAAATTCTCTGATTCTATTAGCGCACCACAGACTGATAATGAAAACGACCAGCAAGGATTCATATACCGCGATGTAAGCGGCGAGAGGCATGATTCCCGTGAAGACGACCCGAATCGCAATAGTCACCCGGATAACGAATTCTCAGTTGCTCACGATAACAGTAGAAACGGTCATTCAACAAACGGTGGAAAAGACGAGAACCCAGAGTTAGAAACTCAAGATAGGGTAGAGCAAAGTCAAAAGGATAATCACGGAAAATCCAAAAATTCCAGCGACAGCAATAGTACGGCTAGTACGTCTGGAGACGGGACGGCTGAGCCTAATGGCAACGAAAATACGTTTAATACGTTAGATAGCGGAACCATAAAGAATACAATGAGCGAAGGCAAAGGCCTAGAAAACAATCCTCTCCTGCAAGAAAAAAACGAAATAGTTTCTCAGAATCTGATTGGAACCGAAACTGCGGGAATTCTTTCCGCTGCATTATACGGTTACAATAAAACCTTAGGACAGCAAAACAAATTTCACGATATTTCCAACCCGAATGAACCACTTTCGTTAACATCAAAGAACAATGGCAGGGCGACCGCAAATACACTTGCACATGCTGCCCAACAGAAAGAAAACGGTCAGTTGACAAGTGGTTCCCAACAACCCAATGATACCAACCACTACCAGCTTCGACACTCAGAAAACATCCAACGTCAAGCGACGCAGCTTTCCCAGATGATAGGCGGAGATAGCCGAATCAAAGTAGATGTCAGTGTTTCTAGCGAAAGCACGAGCTTCGCTTCGCGGCCAATTTCAACAATGTCAAATGCATCAATCTTTACATCGGAAAACAGCAATAACAATCAGGCCGGTCAGCCTGGACAGCATCAGCCAAACAATAATATGGCACTGGCAGTACAAGCACAGAACATCGGACAACAGAATAATCTTAACCAGGGCATGATGAGGCAATCACTAACCCAGGGAGCATTCCAGGGCAGAGGTGACGGGCCGACGGGCGGGACAATAAATCAGTTAACGAGCTCCGGACTAGGAAACCAACAATCCGGTGATTCGGCAGCCAGTTCGAACCAACAATTGAGTGCTAGCAATCAACAAACACAGCAAACATCCGCAAGCCGCGTTGGAACACAGGAAAGCCTAAATCAAGGTAACCGCCTTGCATCCCAAGCCCAGAATATTGCTGAACAGATTTCTGTAAAGATCCAGAAAGCGCTTCAAGCCGGAAATGACCGCATCAACATTCAGCTAAAACCTGCTGAACTCGGCAAGGTTGATGTCAAGATGGAATTGACACACGATGGCCGAATACAGGCAGTAGTAACTGCAGAAAATAAAGATACCTTGGATCTGTTGCGCCGAGATGCTTCAGAACTACAACGAGCCCTTCAAGATGCTGGATTAAAAACTGAGACAGGCGACCTTTCCTTTAACCTAAGAGGAAAACAAGAGAATGAGGTTGCTGAAGACCGCAATAATCACTCCCGGTCCGCTGATATTGAAGAAAATACAAATGATGCAGAGGCCAGTGATGAACTGCCAGAAGATGGGGTCATGGCTGCATGGGAGGCGGGTATAATTACCAACAACCGGGTCGATGTGCGCATTTAAAAAGTCCAAGAATTAGGAGTATCTGACAAATGAGCTTACTTGGTGGAATTTCTAGCAGTACAAGTCTTGCCGAAGGAACGCAATCAGCAGACTCCAAGGCAAAGCTCGAAGAAGATCTTAATCGTTTCCTCAGCCTGCTTATTGCCCAGCTAAAGAACCAAGATCCACTGGACCCGATGGATTCGAATGAATTCACCCAGCAGTTAGTACAATTTGCAAGCGTCGAGCAGCAAATATTCCAGAATGCCAATCTCGAGAAGCTTCTTGATATCCAACAAACCAATCAAATCTCTTCAATGGTCGATTTTATCGACACAATGGTTGAGGTGGAAGGAAAAAAACTTCCACTCGATAATAGTCATGCAGAATTCTCCTACACCATGCCATTCGGCGCAAAATCAGCCACTATTGTTATTACCAATTCCAGTGGGGTAAATGTACACAAATCAGATGCCATATTGGATCAGGGAAAACATACTTTTGTCTGGGATGGGAAAGACAATTACGGAATACAACAAAAAGATGGGTCCTACAACGTATTAGTCAGCGGCCTAAATCAATATGGGGAACTTCTAGAAATTCCACACACCGTATTTGGTCGAGTGACCGGAGTAGGTGCTAACGAAGGAACCGCAAGCCTGTTCCTTGGAAACATAGAAGTTGGCCAGGACAAAGTACTTTCAGTCAAAGAGGTTCAAGCTAAAAACACTAATTAGTTGCCAATTTATTCAACAAGCTCCGGGGCTCATCAGCTCCAGCCGCAAAGGAGGAAAAAATGACGTTATTCGGTTCCCTAACTTCCGGTGTATCGGGTCTAACTGCACAGTCTAGTGCCATGGGGGCAATATCGGATAACATTACAAATATTAATACTATTGGTTACAAATCTACAGAAGTCAGCTTTCAAAATCTAGTAACAGTTCAAACGTCAGCAACATTCTATTCAGCGGGTGGGGTTCAATCTAAACCAAGGCAAAACACTGGCTTGCAGGGATTGTTGCAATCGTCAACATCACAAACTGATCTTGCAGTCTCTGGCAACGGTTACTTCGTAGTAAACGAGGCTGCCCTGCCAACCCTTTCGGACCAGTACCTGTTCACACGGGCAGGCTCTTTCTATCAAGATGAAGATGGCTATCTCCGAAATACAGCTGGTTTCTATCTACAGGGATGGCCAACCGATGCAAGCGGGAATGTCACGACCGCCAATACATCACTGACAATCCCCAACCAAAACATCATGTCAACAGACTACCTGGCCACGATCAATCTGAACCGGGTAGGCGGTACAGCAGCTCCAACCACGACGGTCGCTATTGGTGCTAATTTACCTTCAAGCGATGCAAAAGGGAAAACTCACAAAAGCGATGTTCAGTTCTTTGATACGCTGGGCAATGCCCATACCATGAGCTATACATGGACAAAAACTGGCCGCGACAACGAATGGGATATAACGGCTACGCCACCAATGGGCGTTAATACAGTTACGCTCTATTCAGATACCGCAGGATCATCCGTATACGAAAGCATAGGTCAGCTTGAATTTACTGGAACACCGGCCAACGATTCCATTGTGAAAATTACCCAGACGGAAAACGTTTCCGGCACTGCCACAGCAGTAACGCTTACCTATCAGTTTGATACGAGCGGTTCTGCTAGCGATACGACTCTCGTAAAGCAGGTCAATGTCTCAACAGCTACAACCGTTGCCCAGTATGTGGCCGCACTCGAAGCCAAGATTAAAGCCGCCGACTCTAATTTTACCGACCACGGTGGATTTACCAATGACCGCGTTAATGTTGCACCTGGAAATGCATCCGCTCTTTATTTTACTGATGATGGAACTGGTGCAATGTCTATTGACCCTTCCGGCCTGCTAACCTCGACTGGCGCTTACGCCTGCAAGCAGGAAACAAGCTATACCGTCGCAAAAACGACTTCTACGTTTAGAGACTATCATCAATTTTCCTTCGATGGGGTTACCTTGCAAAATGGAGAGACAATTATATTAAATGGCATCACGTATACTCTAAATAACGGAGAGAGTAGTTTTGATGACGACCTAAATATTCGTATAGACTCAATCGCAAATTTTTTAACCGACCTCGAAGGGTCTATTGAAGCCAACGATCCAAAATTTGCAGACGGCGCAGCAAATGTTCGTATACGGCATATCGGTGATCATGCAACAAGTTTGACAGCGACCGCATATAATACCCTAGTATTAGATTCAATGGATTTTGGAACGTACAACATAAAATTTAGCTCTGGTTGGAGTTCAATGCCAAAAGAACCAGATGGTACGACCACGTATGTGGCAAATACCGATTTTGCAGTAAATAAGAGCAATGGAATTACTTTTGACTCGAAAGGACTACCGACAGCCTTCAATGTATCCGAGGTGGATATCTCCGGTTTGGACACCGGCGCGGCAAATTTCGACGACGATTCCTTAAACACCTTCCGTCAGACGCTTGATCTGGGGACAGTTCAAGTAGCAAACGGGTTCACCCAATTTGGCGCGGAATTTACGCCCGGGTTCATAACCCAAAATGGATCTGCATTTGGTAATTTTGCCGGCATTACGGTTAATACGAGTGGTCTTGTTACCGCGTTGTTCGATAACGGTGAAACCCGACCTGTTTACAAAGTTCCAGTTGCCACGTTTGTCAATGTCAACGGGCTGTCAGGTCGAACTGGCACCGTCTGGAATCAGACTGAAGCCTCCGGAGATTATACGCTAAGGGAAGCCGATAACGGTGTAGCGGGTCAAACAATTCAGGCATCGCTTGAATCTTCAACTGTCGATATCGGGGATCAGTTTACCAAAATGATTATCGTCCAGCGTGCGTTCTCTGCATCCACAAAAATCATTTCAACAGCAGATGAAATGCTTGAAGAACTGCTCAGGGTAAAACGCTAAACTCTTTAATTTAATACTTTGCCTCCCTAAATCTAACTCGCGGCGCCAGATCACTGGCGCCGCATTTTCATGATCGTTTCTTATTTTAATTTCCACGCAAAACCTTATTATCAGTTAATACTCTACCAAGGTCGCACCTTAGTGTTCGCTGCACCCTAATCGATGATATCATTGTTTTTTCTAAGTTTTAGAGCAGACAAACGGTGCACAAGGAATTAAAGTGATATTTAAAAATCAGACCAACAGAAGCAATACTTAAAAAGTAGATTATAAAAGGTGATAAATAGGGACCCTCAGGAATTATTAAACGCTGCTCGGCACGCTTTTGCGGAACAACGCATTGGAGACGCGATCCAGTACTATCACCAGTTAACCAGATTAGTACCTGATAATCCGGAAATTCTGGTTAACTATGGCGTCGCCCTCAAATCGAACGGCCAGTTAACTGATGCAAAGGAAAGCTATCAAAAAGCGTTAGCCTTGAATCCCAACTTTGTTACTGCACTGTTTAATCTGGCTAACTTAACGGCTGAGGAAGAAGATTTCCATGAAGCAGTGAAATTGTACCAGCATATAATAAATATCAGTGGACCAACACCGGAACTACTTAATAATCTTGCCATAGCATTGTATGAAGCAGGTTTTTTTGACAAGGCCCTGACAAGAGCGCAAGAATCTCTAAAACTAAAACCGGATTTTGTTGAGGCATTGACAACTATAGGTAACACGCTGCAGAGGCTAGGAAAACTTGATGAAGCCGGAGCGACATTGGCCAAGGCCGAATCCTTAGCACCTAAAAATTCAGTATGCCTTCTAAACTATGGCTCCTTCCTCCAGGCTACTGGAGACTACAAATCTGCAATGAAAAGATATAACCGTGCAATCGCCCAGCAACCAAACTATGTTGAAGCGCGTGTGAAGCGAGCCGGCCTAAAAATTGCGTTGGGTGACTTTTCCGGAGGATTTAGTGAGTTTGAATCGCGTTGGGAATGGTCCTGCAGACATCCCTTTTTCAAACGGCTTGAGTGTGCCAAGATCCCAATTTGGGATGGAGCTCCACTTGATGGGAAACGTCTTTTGATCTGGAATGATCAAGGATATGGCGATGTTATACAGTGCTGTCGTTTCATCCCTGAATTATTTAGTCAAACTGACAAAATTGTCCTAGAAACGGAACTACCACTCGTCAATTTGTTGCGGAGCATAGAAAATATTGAAGCCGTAATATCACCTGACGAACAAATACCAGACGTCGATCTAGCTATCCCGTACATGAGTTTACCTCACTTACTAAATACGGAATTAAGTACATTAAAAAAAATAGATTCCTATCTTGTAGCTCCAACTGAAAGGATTTTAAAATGGAATAAGGAGCTAGGCCCTGCAAATGTTCGGCGCATAGGCATTGCCTGGGCCGGTAATCCACACCAAGCACACGATTACACTCGGTCTATTCCATCAAAGATATTAGACCCTTTATTTGATATAGAAAAGATTGAATTTCATAGCTTGCTAGTTGGGGAAAAGGCTGATGAGCTCCATCATAAGGCCGGTTTCTATGATCATTCTCAAAAAATTAACGATTTTGGAGATACTGCCGCTCTTATATCCTTAATGGATCTTACAATTAGCGTTTGCAGTGCTCCTGCGCATCTTGCAGGAGCGTTAGGCGCACCTATCTGGATAGCCTTGTCCTTTGACCCGGATGGTCGCTGGCTTTTAGACTATCAAGACACCGTTTGGTACCCCTCTGCTCAACTATTTCGTCAACCAACTCCTGGAGATTGGAAAAGCGTTGTTGAGGAAATTTCCTCTGAACTCCATAAGTTGTTCCAGTAATTCAAGCTATCTTTGGAAAAATCGGTTTCCCTTTCGGTACGATTGATACTTACATGAGAACAATTTCTTTTAAAAAATGCCATAAACACGCTGTTTTTTGCAATTATTAACAAACATTAACCGTACCGGTTAGGTATTCTTTAAATTATACATGTTTATAATAAGGTCCAAGTTTCCCAGAGGAAAAACGACCGGAAATAAGAAAAG
>MDTE01044758.1_pt1 | contig 32730 bp, 37 predicted proteins | sample 811231 | NCBI WGS metagenome assembly MDTE01 (sample SAMN05326651, study PRJNA326480) | marine metagenome | isolation source: seawater | place: Indian Ocean: Red Sea | collected 2010
TACTCGAAGATGATAATACGATTGATCAGAGATTGTTCCAGTTGGTACTTGAAGATGCAACTGGTAATATTATTCTTGAGGATGGTGGCTCTCTTATTAAAGAAGATTATGCAATCAAACCATCAGTACAAGGCGATGACTTTGAAGAGATAGAAAGAGCAAGTAATATTCTAGACTTTACTGAATCCAATCCGTTTGGAGATTTTGAATAATGTTTAAGGGAAAGACCTTTTATCATAGTCACATAAGAAAAGCAGTTGCTGCATTCGGCACAATATTCAACAACATAAACATCGAGCGTAAAGACTCGAGCGGAAACATAGTACAAACTTTAAGAGTACCACTTGCCTATTCAACAAAACAAAAATTTATTTCTAGGATTGAACAAGTTCCGACTATTGAGAGTCGTGGTGAAGTTGCGATCGTCTTACCGCGTATGGGTTTCGAGATTATCTCACTTACATACGATGCAGCAAGACGAACATCACCTATCCACCATCACAAAAAGGCAACAGACTCGGCGACTTCCGTAAAGAAAGTATTTACATCAACGCCATACGACCTATCATTACAATTATATTGTTTTGCAAAGAACCAAGAAGATGGTTTGCAAATCATTGAACAGATTTTACCTTTCTTCAATCCAGATTTTAGTATCACGGTTAATGACCTTCCAGAGTTAGGAATCAAACGTGATATCAAAATAACACTCGACTCTGTCGGTTATGAAGACCAATCACAAGGTACGTTTGCAGACAGAGCAAGTATTGTGTGGACTCTTACATTTAATATGAAACTCAATTTTTATGGTCACGTTGCTGATCAGGATCTGATCAGGAAAGCAGTTGTAGAAACATATGCGAATCCAGACGGAACTACAGGTGGCACGAGGACTCGCCAAACGTATGAAGTTGTGGCATCAACTGCTACTGCCAACGCTACGATCGAAAATGGGGCAGTATCATCTATTGTTGTTGCATATAAAGGTGGTGGATATACTGAGAATGGTCCAAATATAACCATATCTGGTGGTGGTGGTTCTGGAGCGAGAGCCTCAGTAACAATGGAAGTAGACCCTATAAATACTGGTAAGTTTAGAGTTAAGTCTATTACGATAAACGATGGTGGCACAGGTTATACAAGTGTGCCAACAGTAACATTTGAAGCACCAGACGACGGAAATCAAGGTGTTGATGACACTTACAGATTCCTAGAAGAGTTTGATACAGTTTATGAGTAAGAATAAGATATTTGATGCATTAGACAAAACCTTTGAAACCGAAACCAAAAAAACTGAAACGAAAGTTCCAGTAGTAAAAGAAAACGGTACGGTTGAACAAGATTTTGATGAAGCAAGAGCAGCACTGAAAAGAGCGATGGCATATAGCGAATCGACTCTTCAAGGTATAGTAAATGTTGCAGAGAATAGCGACAACCCTCGTGCATACGAGGTAGCAGGACAGCTTATCAAAATGTTTGGTGATCAAGCCAAAGATATACTCGAATTGCAGAAACAGAAAAAAACTATTGATGGTGTTGATGAAAAGACACAGCAAAAAATAGGTCATCAAACTAATGTTTTATTTAATGGAAGCACAACAGATCTTATGAAGGAACTGAAAAGCATAGTGGATAATGATGAGAAAATCATTGAAGGCAAAGTAGAAGATGGCAATACCGACTGAAGACACCTCGTATCACGGCAATCCTAATCTAAAGTCAATAGGTCACCAGCACAATTTTACGAAAGAACAAATCAAAGAACTGGTAAAGTGCCAAGAAGATCCGATATATTTCATTGAAACATACTGTCAGATTGTAACTCTAGATAAGGGTTTACAACCATTCATACTATATGAATGTCAAAAGAAAAAAGTCGATTTCATTATGAACAATCGACAAACAATTCTAATGGAAGGTAGACAGCAAGGTAAGACTGTCGTCGCAGCTGCATGTATCCTTCATTATACATTATTCAACGAAAATAAAACCGTTGCAATCCTCGCAAACAAAACTACGGCTGCAAGAGAGGTTTTAAGTCGTTATCAAATTATGTACGAAGGTTTACCGATTTGGATGCAACAAGGTGTAAAGACTTGGAACAAAGGTAATGTAGATCTAGAAAACGGATCTGTAATCTTTACTGCTGCAACAACCTCGTCTGGTATTCGTGGTAAATCAGTAAACTGGTTGTATATTGATGAGGCTGCAATCATCCCTAATAATATTGCAGATGAATTTTTTACAGCTGTATATCCTACGATTTCAGCTGGTGAAACTACTAAGATCCTTCTTACCTCCACACCACTCGGTTATAATCATTTCTGGAAGTTTTGGAATGAATCCGAAGAGGGTAAAAATGGTTTCAAGCGTATGTTTATACCATACAGCGAGATTCCAGGAAGGGATGAAGTATGGGCAGAGGAACAACTTAAACTTCTGGGCGAACTTAAATTCAATCAGGAAGTTTTATGTGAGTTTCTCGGTTCAACAAATACACTGATCAATGGCAAGACTTTGTCTGTTATGTCGGCAGTACAGCCAGAATATAGCAAAGACGGTCTTGATTTATATGAAGAACCAAAACCGAACCACTTTTATGTAATGACGGTAGATGTGGCTCGTGGTATTGGTGGTGATTATTCGGCATTTTCACTTATAGATGTAACAGAAATGCCGTATAAACTGGTCGGGAAGTATAAACACAACAAAATTTCTCCGATGTTATATCCGAGTATCATAGCAAAAGTAGCAAAAGACTTTAATAATGCGTTTGTTTTAGTCGAAGCAAACGATATTGGACAACAAGTTTTGGATATTTTACATCAAGAAGAGGAATATGAGAATGTTTTTACAACTCTCACAGAGAATGGTAAGCAATATTTGACTCCTGGATTTGGTAGATCTGCTAAATTAGGAGTTACAACATCAAAAGCAGTCAAAAGACAAGGGTGTTTTGCTATAAAATCTCTGATTGAAGACAAAAAATTACTCATCCACGACGCAGATATTATCGGTGAATTGTCTGTTTTTACTGAAAGAGGACAGACATTTCAGGCAGATGAAGGGTATCACGATGACTTAGCAATGACTTTAGTCTTGTTTGGATGGGTTACAACTAATTCTTTTTTCGCGGATTTGACAAATGTAAATGTTAGAGAAGGTTTGTTCAACGCCGAAATGCGTATGATTGAAAACGATTTGACTCCATTTGGACAAATAGTTGACGGAACAGAAGAAGAAGTCGAGGTTATGGGCGGTGACGTGTGGTACACCAATGATCGAGAGAAAACGTCATTATTATAAATAATTTCAGTAATAACGCAATTGAGCAATTATAATAACGATTATCCAATTAATATCGAGGAGATAACAAAATGGCATTTCAATTAAGTCCAGGAGTTCTCGTAAGAGAACAAGATGCGACATCTGTCGTTCCTGCAGTTGGAACTACAGTTGGTGGATTCGTAGGCGATTTCGCTTGGGGTCCAGCACGTGAACTGGTTTCAATTTCAGGAGAAAACGAACTTGTATCGCGTTTTGGTAAACCTGCCTCTGCTACTAATGTTGACTTTCTAACAGCGTCTTCATTCTTAGCATATGGTTCAAACCTGTTGGTTTCCCGAGAAGTGGGCGATGGCGCAAGAAACGCTGTGGCTACACCTTCTAAAAAAGTAGCTTCCATCGCAGTTTCTGCTGGTGGATCTGGTTACACCTCTACTCCTACTGTTACTGTCGCTGATCCGACTGGTGTCACTGTTGCAAACGGTGGTGTCAAAGCATTAGCTACGGCAACGGTTGAAAGTGGTGCTGTAACTGCAATAACAATAACAAATCCAGGATTTGGTTACTCTACTGCACCGACAGTAACGATCTCTGGTGGTAGTGGTTCTGGTGGAACTGCAACCGCAACACTAGATGCTACTGACTCTGGTAAATTAATCAGAAACGATGATGAGTATGACTCTAATTTTTACAGTGGAACTAACGGTGTTGGTCCATTCGCTGCAAAATGTGCAGGTTCAAGAGGTAACACTCTAAAAGTAGCAGTTGCTGACCTTGGGAACTTTACTGCAACATCTGTCGCGTCAATTAACGTAACAGCTGGTGGGTCAGGATATACTTCTGCTCCAACAGTAACAATATCAGCATCACCATCCGCTGGTGGTACTGCTTCTGCTACCGCTACGATTGATAGTGGCGCAGTAAACGGTGTAACTATCGTGTATACAGGGTTTGGATATACTACTGCTCCAACAGTAACAATTTCTGGGGGTGGCGGTTCTGGTGCAACAGCAACGGCTGTCCTTTCTACTGCTTGGACATACGCTTCAAACTTTGATAACACTCCAGGAACTTCCGACTGGGCATCAAGTAATAACGTCAACTTCGACGAGGTTCATGTAATCGTAATCGATGAAGACGGAGCATTTACTGGTTCAGCTGGTACAGTTCTTGAAAAATTTGCTGGTCTTTCTAAGATTCCAGGAGCAAGAAACGACTCTAATGAGTCAAACTACTACAAAGATGTAATCAATAACAAATCAGAATTTATTAGATTCACTGATCACGTTTCAACAACTTCAACTATTGCTGGTGAAGTATGGGGAACTGACCTCGCTACTATCCAAGCAGCGACAGTTAAGAATCCAAAATTACTTCTTTCTGGTTATGACACAGATGAGTTTTCACTTTCTGGTGGTGTTGATGAAGCACCAACAGATGGTAACTTGCAAACATCTTACTTACTCTTCGCAAACGACGAAGAGACTGACGTCAGCTTAATCTTTGCTGGTGGTCATAGTGCAGCAGTTGGTGATTATATCATCGATAATGTTGCTGAAATTAGAAAAGATTGCCTAGTATTCGTATCACCACAGAAATCAAGTGTTGTAAATAACTCTGGTTCTGAGGTAACATCGATTACTGCTGAGTTGGCAAATTATACAAGATCTTCCTACGCGGTCATGGATAGTGGCTGGAAGTATATGTATGACAAGTACAACGATATCTATGTATGGGTTCCAGTAAATGGTGATACAGCTGGTTGCTGTGTTACTGCTGACCTAGAAGCAGATCCTTGGTTCTCACCTGCTGGTGTAAATCGTGGTTCTATCAAAAATGCTGTTAAGTTGGCGTTTAATCCTAAGAAATCAGATCGTGATACGCTCTATTCTGCTGGTGTAAACCCAATCGTTCAGTCAGCTGCACAAGGAATTATCTTGTTCGGTGATAAAACGCTTCTGGCTAGATCCTCTGCATTTAACAGAATCAATGTTCGTAGGTTGTTCATAGTAATCGAAAAAGCGGTTGCTGCAGCTGCTAAATTCCAGCTGTTTGAATTCAACGATGCCTTTACAAGAGCACAGTTTAGAAGTTTGGTCGAGCCATTCATGAGAGACGTGCAAGGCAGAAGGGGTGTTTATGACTTTAGAGTGGTTTGTGACGAAACAAACAACACTGGTCAGGTTATAGACGCGAATGAATTTAGAGCAGATATCTTTATCAAACCTGCGAAATCTATTAACTTCATCACTCTTACATTCGTAGCTACCAGAACTGGTATCTCGTTTGAGGAGTTAGGTGCTTAATCAAGACTTATAGGAGAAAATAACAAATGAATATTGAAGAATTTAAGGCTCGATTAGGTGCTGGTGGTGCTCGTCCTAACCAGTTTAGGGTAAGTCTCGCCTTCCCTAGCTATGTGCCAAATGTTGACACTAGCTACAGCCTATTGGTAACTGGAGCAGCATTACCTGCTTCTAACGTAAACCCTGCCATTATCCAGTATAGAGGTCGTGAAGTGAAATTAGCTGGTGAAAGAATATTTGATCCATTCACAATTACAATCGTGAATGACTCAGACTTTTCACTGCGTACACCTTTCGAACAATGGATGAATGGCTTAAACGATCGTGAAAGTAACACTGGTGTTCTTACTCCTAGTGAGTATCAAGCAGATATCACGGTTGAACATTTGGATCGTAATGATGAGGTATTGGAAGGTGGCGTCTACACTTTGCGTAACGCTTTCCCAATTAATATGTCAGAGATTACTTTACAATATGCACAGAATGATATCTTTGAAGAATTTACGGTGACTTTCCAATATACACATTATGATGTAGCATAAATAGTTATACATAATCGTATAGAGGAATTATAATGGAATTATTTGGATTTGAAATAACGAGGAAGAGGGAGCCGAAGACAGCGCAGTCTTTCGTTGCTCCTGACTCCGACGGTGCTTTGGAAGCCATCCGTGGTGGTGGTTATTATGGCACTTATTTTGATGTTGAGGGAGTTGCTAACACTGAAGAGCAACTTATCAAGAGATATCGAGATATTTCAATGTATGCCGATATTGATACGGCTATTGAAGATATCGTAAACGATTCTATCTCTAACCTTGATGATGAGAAGCCTGTAACTATTAATACAGATGATATTAAAGTTTCAGCAACGATTAAAAAAGCGATTGCTGAAGAATATGAAAATGTATTAAGTTTGATAGACTTCAATAACCGAGCGCAAGATTATTATAGGCGTTGGTATATTGACGGCAGAATTTATTTTCATAAGATTGTCGACAAAACCAATCCTAAAAAAGGTCTATATGACGTCAGATATATTGACCCACGTAAGATTAAGAAGATACGTGATGTCAAAAAGGAGAAAGATCCGAAGACTGGCGTAAGTATGATCAAAGAAGTAAATGAATATTTCGTTTACGATGATAAAGGGATCGCTTCAAAACCTGGACAGTATAAGTCCAATAATGTAAGTGACAAATCTCTCAAGATATCGAAGGATGCGATAACTTATATTCCTTCGGGATTACTTGATCAAGATAAAAATATCCCTCTATCATATTTGCATAAAGCCATTAGACCAGCTAATCAGCTGAGAATGATGGAAAATGCAGTGGTGGTTTATAGAATTACTCGTGCGCCAGAACGTCGAGTATTTTATGTAGATACTGGTAATCTGCCTACAATGAAAGCAGAACAGTATCTCAAAGATATTATGAATCGCTATCGTAACAAATTAGTTTATGATGGTGAATCTGGAGAGATCCGCGACGACAAAAAGTTTATGTCGATGCTTGAGGATTTCTGGATGCCAAGACGCGAAGGCGGTCGAGGTACTGAGATCCAAACTCTTCCTGGAGGGCAAAACCTTGGAGAGACAGGCGATGTGGATTACTTTCAGCGTAAGTTATATCAAGCGTTGAATGTTCCTATCTCTAGACTTGAAGGTGCACAAACTGGTCTTAATTTTGGACGTAGTGCTGAAATTAGTAGAGACGAGTTAAAGTTTACTAAGTTTATTGCCAAACTTCGTAGACGTTTTTCAGCGATGTTTGATGACTTGCTGAAAACACAACTTATTCTGAAGGGTGTAATCTCTGAAGATGACTGGTCAGAAATAAGAGATGGTATCAAATATGTTTATGCATCGGATGCCTACTATACTGAATCGAAAGAACAAGAGATTCTTAGAAGCAGAGTAGAAGTTTTGAACGGTCTTTCTAATTATGTCGGAGAATATTTCTCTAAAGAATATGTGCAAAAGGAAATTTTAAAGATGAGAGAAGATGAAATCGATCTCATCAATAAACAAATAGAGGGTGAGGCTGCTGAAGGCGAATTACCTGTAGAACAAGAAGGTGAAAATAATGAGTGAAGAAAACGTAAAAGCAGAAGACCAAGCGGTTGAAAAAGCTAATGTCGTTAGACAAATGATGGATCAGTGGAAAGATGGTAAACTGACGGATGCACAAGATACATTCAACAGTATTATGAATGATCGTGCTGATGCAATGATAGCTGATAGAAAAGCAGAAGTTGCTGGAGCAATGTTTAATAACGCTGGTCCAGTCGTAGATGTACCAGAACCAACTGCTGGTGAAGTGGATGTTAATCCAGAGCCAGAAGTACAAGAGGAAGAAGAGCCAAATGAAGACGCTTAAAACACTTATTTCTGAAGAAGAAAATAAACAATCATCAGAGGTTGTTAATAAACCAAAAGCAGAAGAGCCAACTGCTGATCACGGTAACGCTGAACGCGGTATCGCTGGTGATGTAACTCCCCCAACACAAGGGAGTTCGAACACAGATGAATTTAAAATGGCTCTAAATGGACAAGTTATGCATCACAAACTCGGTGAAGGCACAGTCTTAGCAACTTATGGCGAAGGCGTTGATGAAGTAGCTGAAGTGATGTTCAAAGAATCAGTAAACAAGGTTCCTGTATGGGAACTTGAACCAGTAGGAGAATAAATTAGATGGCAGTCACAGTAGACACTTTAAAACTAACGCAAACACATGGCGTAATCGCTGTCCGTGGGACTGCTGCCACTGGAACAATAGCGTTAGCAACAACGCTTAAAAAATCGACCGAAACACAATCTTCACCGAAAGCTAATATTAAAGCTATTCATTGGGCATTATCGTCTGGTGCAAGAGCGTATGTTCAACGGAATTCTAAAATCTTATATGAACTACAAGTTACAGGTAAGTTGGACTTTTATGGGTTCTCCGATGACGACGAGAACGGATCCGATGTAGAGATCGTGATTGCGTCTGGTAACGGAGGAACAGTAATAGTAGAACTTGCCAAAGTATCTGGTTATGGTTCACAACAACACCAGAACCAAGGAGATTTAGGTTAATGAAACTAATAAAAGAAATAACTGAGGATGTTCAATACATCCAAGAAGAGAAGGATGGAAAGAAAAACCTTTATATTGAAGGTGTGTTCTTACAATCTAATCTAAAAAACCGCAATGGTCGTGTATATCCGAAAGAGGTTATGCAAAAAGAAGTTGCGCGTTACACAGAGCAACAAATAAACAAGAACAGAGCGTTAGGCGAACTGGGTCACCCAGATGGTCCAACGGTCAATCTGGATCGTGTATCTCATATGATTGTTTCCCTCAAAGAGGATGGAGACAATTGGATTGGTAAGGCGAAAGTCCTTGACACTCCAATGGGTAAAGTTGCTGCAAGTTTAATCGAAGCAGGTGCACAATTGGGTGTATCATCCCGTGGATTGGGATCTATAAAAGAGCGTTCAGGCATCAGTGAAGTCCAAGATGACTTCATGCTTGCAACTGCTGCTGATATTGTATCCGATCCATCTGCTCCAGACGCCTTTGTTCAAGGTATTATGGAGAGCCGTGAATGGGTTATGGTTGACGGCGTTTGGTGTGCAAGAGAAGTGGAAAAAGCACAGGAAATTATTGAAAGTGCGAGTTCCCATGAACTAGAGAAAGCAAAAATGGCTGTATTTAGTTCTTTTCTTGAAAAGGTATCTAAGATTTAAGAAATTATAAATAAAACTAGCAAAACGAAAACTCTACAAGGAGAATAAAATGGCTGTAGAAAGCAAAATCAGAGAACTTCTTAGAGGTAAACCTGAAGAGATTACCGAAGAAGTCAATGAACTAGACGAGTCTGCTGCACGTCCTGCAGACAAATCTCAAGGCGATTCTACCCCACCAGTACAAGGTTCATCTGAAGCCAATCCAGAACAAGAAAAACTGGAATCTGACGATGCACTTTCTGCTGATGCAGGTAAAGTTGCTTCCGCTAAAGCATCAAAAGACGGTAGTAAATCTGCCTCGTCTTCTAATGCTGGCGACCAAACCTCACCAACTCAGGGTTCATCTGAGACAGCGTCTACTGAAGGACAGGTTAACAAACCTGGAACTCACGCAGATGTGAAAGCAGAAGACACTGAGTCTGAAGACGAAGTGCTTGAAGAGGACATCACAGACGAAGAAATCGAAGCTGAACTGCCTGAAGGTATGGAAGGTGACGAAGAAGAGTCTGACGAATTTGTTGAAGAAGTTGAAGGTGAAGAGGATCTTTCCGAAGATACTTTATTTGCTGACGACATGGAAAACTTGTTCGCTGATGAGGAGCATTTGTCAGAAGAATTTAAAGTCAAAGCTGCAAACTTATTTGAAGCAGTTGTTACAGCGAGAGTATCATCTGAAATTGATGAGATCAAAGCTGAACTTGCTGAAGAAGCAGCAGTGGCACAAGAGACATTTATGGAAGAAATGGTTCAAAAAATCGACGGTTATTTGAACTATGTTGCCGAAAACTGGATGAAAGAAAATGAACTTGCTATCGAGCGTGGCTTGAGAAACGAGATCACAGAATCATTCGTTGGCTCTTTAAAACAAGTTTTTGCCGAGCATTACATCGATATTCCTGAAGAGAAATATGATGTACTGGGCGAAATGCAGAGTGAAATCGAATCACTCAAAGAGAAGCTAGACGAATCAACTAATGAAAAAGTTGAATTGTCAGCTGCTAACGTAGACCTTTCAAAATCAGCAGCAATCAGAGAAGCTACTAGCGACTTGACTGATGTTGAAGCTGAAAAGTTTGCTAAACTCGTTGAAGACGTTGAGTTTGATGACGATTACGCTGAAAAACTTTCTGTGATCAAGGAAAATTATTTCCCATCGCAAAAAGCAGATCAGGAAGAAGATAAGTTAGTTGACGATGAGGCTGTCTCAGAAATCAGCGATGGTTCTTCACCAATCAGCATTTACGCTCAAGCGATTTCGAAATCGGTAAAAAGATAATTTTTATAAATAATAACAGTTAATAACTATTTAAACTAAAGCAAGGAGACGAAAGATGTATCTTTCAGAATCACAAATGGAAAAATGGGCTCCTGTATTGGATCACCCAGAACTTCCTGAAATTAAAGACTCACACCGTAAGAATGTTACGGCTGTGGTTCTAGAAAACCAAGAGAAGGCTCTCCGCGAGGAGAAACAAGCTCTTTTTGAGTCAGAGAACGCAACTGGTGCTTCTATCGACAACTATGATCCAGTATTGATCAGCCTTGTCAGACGTGCCCTGCCAAATCTGATGGCATATGATGTAGCTGGTGTTCAGCCAATGACTGGTCCAACAGGACTGATCTTTGCGATGAAATCCCACTTTACATCACAAACTGGTACTGAAGCCCTTTTCAATGAAGCCGACACAGACTTCTCTGGAACAGGTACTCATGCTGGTTCTAACCCAGTGGACGGAACTTACACAACTGGTACAGGTATGACTACCTCTGCTGGTGAAAGTGTAAACCCTGCTGAAATGGCTTTCTCAATCGAGAAAACCACTGTTACTGCTAAGACTAGAGCACTGAAAGCAGAATACACAATCGAATTGGCTCAAGACCTGAAAGCTATTCACGGTCTGGACGCTGAAGGCGAATTGTCAAACATTCTGTCTCAGGAAATCTTAGCTGAAATCAACAGAGAAGTAATCAGAACAATCTACAAGGTTGCTAAAACTGGTTCTGCTTCTACTGCTACTGCAGGAACTTTTGACCTTGACGTTGACTCCAACGGTAGATGGTCTGTTGAGAGATTCAAAGGTCTTCTCTTCAATATTGAAAGAGATGCCAACGTAATCGCTCAAGACACTCGTAGAGGCAAAGGTAACTTCATCATCTGTTCTTCAGATGTAGCAAGTGCCCTCGCAATGGCTGGTGTTTTGGATTATGCTCCAGCATTATCCACTGACTTGAATGTTGATGACACAGGTAACACATTCGCTGGTGTATTGAATGGTAGATATAGAGTATATGTTGACCCATACAGTGCAAACACTGGTGCTGCATCGCAATTCTACGTTGTAGGTTATAAAGGTACTAGCCCATATGACGCTGGTATTTTCTACTGCCCATACGTTCCATTGCAGCAAGTTAGAGCAATCGATCCTACTGACTTCCAACCAAAAATTGGTTTCAAGACTAGGTATGGTATGATCGCTAACCCATATGTAACTCAATCAGACGGAACTACAGACGCAGACACATTTACTGCTGACCGTAACCAATACTACAGAAGTGTTAAAGTTACAAATCTTATGTAAATAAGAAGAGTTGATATAATCAACCACCTAAAGGGGATCTTCGGATCCCCTTTTTTTTGCTTATAAATAGTGGTATGGCATATAATCCTATTACAAATGTTTCAGAAGCAGACTTCAGCCAGAACAATCCAGCTGAACTAGACTTCTTAAGACCAAATGGTTTTCGATTCCAGATCGCAAACATACCTCAAGCATCATACTTTTGTCAGGCTGCAAACCTGCCACAGATATCTCTTGGGTCTCCAGAGATGCAGACACCACTTGCAACTCTCCCATATCCTGGAGACAAAATTCAGTTTGGTGAACTTTTGATCAGATTCCTCGTTCAAGAGGATATGTCGAACTACAAAGAGTTACACAGATGGTTAATTGGTCTTGGCTTCCCTGATAAGAACCAACAGTTTACTGACTTCATAGAGTCACAATCGTATAGGACTGCCACAGCACAGAAGAGCAAGAAAGAAGCAATCGCGCAAGTGAGTGATGCTGACTTATTTGTTCTTGATTCAAACAATAACCCTACAATTAAGATAACATTTTTCGATGCATTCCCAACAAGTCTGGAAGGTCTCGACTTTGATATTACACAGGGAGCAGGAGACTACTTCACTGGAATAGCTGGATTTAGATACAGAACATTCCAAATTGAAAACTTGACATAAACCCCAAAAAAGGGTACAATATATTATGATTACTTTAAAAGAATTACAAGACACATGGGCAGTTGACTGCAAAATTAACGAGTTGGAACTCGGTAAAGAGACAATCAAGACTGCTGAACTTCATTCCAAATATCTCAATCATCTCTCTAATTTTAAATTACAGCTGAGAAAATCCGAAGCTGCATACTTTAAATTGAGAAGAATCAAAGAACAATACTGGCGTGGTGAACTTACTCGAGAAGAACTAGATTCTCTTGGATGGGATCAATGGCTCGGTAACAAACCTCTCAAAAACGATATGCAACATATGATAGAATCAGACGACGATCTGCAGGAACAGATGAACAAAGTCGAATATATTCGTACAGTTTGTGATTTTCTAGAGCGTGTCATGAGAGCATTAAATAGCAGAACATGGGATATCAAAAACGGTATCGAGTGGACAAAGTTTACTAACGGACTTATGTAAATGGCTGACATTACAATCTCATATAAAAACGCTGTCAATATGAGTGTTGAATGCGATACAGGTATTCTTCAGGAGTTAAATGATTTTTTTACATTTGACATTCCTGGAGCCAGATTTATGCCTGCATATAAATCGCGTATGTGGGATGGTAAAGCGAGGCTGTTCAATATGTTCAATAAAGAATTACCTGTTGGACTGATCAAGTATCTCCTCGACTTCGCTAAACAGCTGGAGTACACCGTAGACAATCAACTTATATCAAAGGGAGATATTGTATCGACTGAATATGTTGAGAAGTATGCAAAGGAATTAAACCTACACAGTAACGACCAACCTATTCAGATGAGAGATTATCAGGTTCAAGCAGTAAGAAAAGGTATTCAGGGTGCAAGGTCTTTATTGCTCTCACCAACTGCTTCAGGTAAATCATTAATCATCTATACTCTGATGAGATACTATCAACAAAGAAAAAAGAAACAATTAATTATCGTACCCACAACATCGTTAGTCGAGCAAATGTACGGTGACTTCCAAGACTACGCCAGTGCCGTAGATTGGCAAGTGAGTGAAAACTGTCATAGGATATATGGTGGTAAAGAAAAATCAAATGAGTTTCCAGTAACTATCTCGACATGGCAATCAATATACAAGTTTCCTAAGAAATGGTTTGAAAAGTTTGACGTTGTGTATGGTGACGAAGCACATTTGTTCAAAGCAAAATCTCTCACAACGATTATGAACAAGTGTGAAAATGCACACTGGAGATTTGGCACAACAGGTACATTGGACGGAACAAAAACTCATCGCCTAGTTTTGGAAGGTTGTTTTGGTAATGTGACAAAGGTTATTACGACCAAAGAACTTATGGAAGATGGTAAGGTCGCCAATTTGGATATTACTTGTCTGGTCTTGAAACACAAAGACGAGGAATGTAAGGCGATGAAAGGAATGAAGTATCAAGAAGAAGTCGACTGGATTGTTCGTGATCAGTGGCGAAATAACTTCATTAGTAATCTCGTGTTAGACCAAAAGGGAAATAGTTTGGTACTCTTTCAATTTGTAGAGAAACACGGAAGCGTATTATATGACGAAATAAAGAAAAAAGCAAAAAAAGATCGTCCAGTATTCTTCGTGTATGGTGGAACTGAGACTGATCAAAGAGAACAAATAAGAGCATTGACAGAGAAAAGCGACAACGCAATCATCGTCGCATCGTATGGAACCTTCTCAACTGGTATAAATATAAGGAATCTTCATAATGTGGTGTTCTCCTCGCCATCGAAGAGTAGGATTAGAAACCTACAATCTATCGGTAGAGGATTGAGACTCGGAGATAATAAGGTCGCGTGTAAATTATTCGACATCGGCGACGATCTATCTTGGAAATCAAAAAAGAATTACACCCTTGAACATTTGGTAGAAAGGGTTAAATTATATAATGAAGAAGGATTTAATTACAAACTCGTCAAGGTTGACAAATGAAATTTGATAAAATAAAAGTAGTAAAATTTTTAGATGGCTCTCAAATAGTTGCCACTCTTGAGAATGATTACGATCTAAATGATAAATTTATCAATATAATGTACCCAATTGAAATATGGTCTGGTGGCGTGAATGAGTTTCAAGATCATCTTTCTGAGCATTACATGTTAAAAGCATGGATGGGTCTGAGTGATGATGTGGCGTTCACTATCAACACGGACTCAATCACGGTGGTCTCTGATTTAATAGATACTCACCACGAAGGATATCAGCAGTGTGTGCAAAGATTGTTTATTGATAAAGAGGGATTGATGAAACCTCCGACTCCGAGAAGGAGAGATCCCCTCGATGCGATGGCTGATGCCCTATCGCCTGATGATTTGCTCGAGTATCTCGATGCAAAAGAAAAGAACAGGATAAATTAATATCTCGTTCAAACAGCGACACGCTGATTATACGCATAATTTTGTGATTAGTCAAGCATAATTACAAAGTTTTTTTAAAATAAATTTGTGCTTGACATTTACAACTTGTTAATATAGAATGGTAATATTATGGCAAAAAGAAGAGATCCAAACAGTCGACACTACGTTGACAATAAAGAATTCCTAGCTGCGATAACGGAATATCGCGAGAAGGTTCTAGCTGCAAAGAAAGCAGGGAAGGACAAACCTCGTGTGACTGAGTATCTCGGCGAATGCATGGTGAAGATTGCAAACCACTTAGCATATAAATCCAATTTTGTAAATTATACTTTTAGAGATGAAATGATTCTCGATGGTATCGAAAACTGCATCACATATATTGATAACTTCGATCCAGAAAAATCTAAAAATCCTTTTGCATACTTTACACAGATTACATACTATGCATTTATTAGACGTATCCAGAAAGAGAAAAAGCAGATGGATACGAAGAAAAAATATATCGGAAGTTTAGATATTCAAGAACTTCTAGACTCTAGTGCAGATGGTAATGAGCACAACTCTGAATATCTCGATTATATTCGTAAGGCAGTTGATGAGTCTGCATCCCTAGAAGAAAAATTCACTGATCAGAAATCAAAACTTAAAAAGCGTAGACCGAAATATCTTGATGATAAAGAGGCATTGAAAATGGCTAAAGAAAAAAGTGAAGTCATGCAGACTAAGGTTGAGAGTAAATAATGGACGGTGCACAACTGTTTACAAATCCAAAGCAGTATCAAGTTATGGTTGATATTGAGACACTTAGCACAAGACAAAATGCTGCAATACTCTCGATCGGCGCAACCAAATTCAATATCGAATCTGGAGTAATTGATACTTATTATCAAAACATTGATGCTTCTACCTGTAAGAAGTATGACCGCCATGTAGATAAAGGAACTATCGAGTGGTGGGGTAAACAGAACAAACAAGCACTCAAACAATTACTTGTTGATGTAATCCCTTTTGATAAAGCGATACACGAATTCAGAGAATGGTATGGAGATAAATCTATTCCTATCTGGGGAAACAGTGCTGGGTTTGATGTTCAAATCCTAGAGTCTGCCATGTATTCAGTTGGTTATGAAAAACCACCATGGATGTATTGGCACATTCACTGTTTTAAAACTGCGACTAATTTGGTTGGAGTAAGTAATGCAAAGATTAGAGCAAACGAAAATGACACACATCATAATGCTCTAGACGATGCAATCAGTCAGACAAACACATTAGTAACTATTTTAAGGTCATGATAAAATCAATAGAAGACATTAGATTCCACGATGATAATCTCGTGGTATTTGAGAAGGACATGAGAGGAAAAACTGAGCGAAAAAATGTCCTTGACTTTTCACCCAAAGAACTATATGATATAATCTTGCAAGCATATGAACTCGGAGATCGCGATGCGCGAAGAAGAATTACAGATGCCCTTAAAGGTCGCTCGTGAAATAGTCACGAAATATGAGAAGGATTTTAACAACGGAATTATTGCATACGAAGGTCTGAAAAAAGATCTTGACATTGCACGAAAAGTATTGGATAATCATTACCGAGAAGTTTTCAGGAGAATGGATTAATGAATATTTTTTATCTAGATGAGGATTACAAGGTTGCTGCCAAGCAACACCTCGACAAACACGTTGTTAAGATGATTATCGAATATGCTCAGTTGATGTCGACTGCTCATCGTGTTCTTGACGGAACACAGTGGTATGATAAGACTGCAGCTGGTAGACGTATCGCTAGATGGGAACATCCTAATCCTGAACTTGATCAAATACTTTACAAGGCATCACACATCAACCATCCATCTGGTATCTGGGTGAGGGAATCATTCAGTAACTATATTTGGTTGCATGCTCTGTGGGAAAAGCTATGTGCCGAGTATACATATAGGTATGGTAAAATCCATATGACTCAACAAAAATTACAACACATTTTGAAAACTCCACCTACAAATATTCCGAGTGGTGGGATGACTAAAATGCCACAAGCTATGCCAGACGAGTTTAAACAGAAAGATTCGATTGAAGCATATCGTCAATATTATCGCGTTGCTAAAGCAAAGATGGCTGTATGGACGAAACGCGAAACACCTGAATGGTATTATGTATAGAATTAAAGATAAAGATTTATTATATATTGCACTCGCTGGAATCAGCGTAGTGTTTGCATATCCTGCGCTATATTGGTTAGCACTAGAATTATGGTGTATAGCGTATGGTTTAATTTACTAACTGGAGATATTATGAATGTAGTGAAGATTGCTCTCGTAATCTTGTTCTCACTTTGGGCAACAAGTGCATATGGAGCAGTAGAAGAAGTGGTTGTTACTGGATCCACCAAAGAAATAGGATCTTCTCAACCTGAGTATGATGGCTCTGCAATTGAAGCAGTGCAAATGTTTAATGTATTTCAAGCTGGAGGACTCGGCGGTTTTGCTGCAGTCGCAAGGCATGGTACAGACACAAAACATACTGCCGTTTATAGAAACGGAGTTCCAGTAAACGATCCGAGTGGTGGTTGGTTTGATTTTGGTACAGAGTTACCGACATTCCAAACATATCAGATTATCTCTGGACCAAATAGTGTTTTGTTTGGAAGTTCCGCTATGGCTGGAACTGTATTGATGGAAGATACTTTCGACCCAAGATTCTTTTATAAAGGTGGTGAAGATCGTTCACTGATCATCGGTGGTAATGAGTTCTTTCAGTTCTCACATTATAAAGGTTCAAATGGATCTGTTAGAACAGACAACGAAGAAACAGACTGGTTTGAGAACACAACACTTAAAACTAAATATGAAACAGATAACTGGACGACCATAGCAACAGTCCAAGATTATTCATACGACTATGATAACTGCTGGGTTGGATTTACTCCTAGCAATAATTGTGTTCAAGATGGTCAAAAAAGAGATCTATCAATTAGAAATAATTGGATGACTATCGGCTATCATGAGAATGACGTTGAGCATAATACTGGTTGGTCATCAATTAGCAAAAGATATTTTGTAGACTTCAATGAAGAAGTTACAGACGGTCTTGTTTTAGGATTACAAGCACACAAACAATCATATAATGATGAGGATTATCAACACGAAGCAGTGTATGTTAATTATCAAAACGATACTATTGCTCTCGGTACTAGATGGGAAGATGGTAATCTAATTTTCAGAGCAGGATACGAATACGAAAAATTTAAAGTATCTATCGCTAACAGTATCAGAATGCCAAACTTATATGAAAGATTTGGCGACGACTGGGTATCTGCTAATCCTGACCTCGAGGCAGAAGATGGTAAAGGTATCGAGATAGCTTATGATTGGGTACAAGTCTTTTATTATCACTTTGATGAGAGTATAGACTTTGATATGCAAGCATATAAATACATTAACACAGGTGGCTATATATCTCGAGGAATTAAATTTAATGAGCATCTATTATTTGATAATGGTGCATTACATATGGCTGCACTGATCAATGATAGTAACCAACTTAGATCTGCTAAATATCAAATCAAAGTATCTTGGTTTGGAATGGTAAATGGTTGGGACTATTTAATTGGCTATGTTGGTCAGTTTGAAAGAGGAGACGACTTCGATGGTTCTCCTATTGATAATGTTTCTACATTTGATTTTAACATCGGTAAATATATTGGTACAAAAACTAGAATTGGATTTCAAATATCAGATATACTTGATAGAGAATTCGAGATTCTACCCAACTATGGTGCAGGTGGCAGATCCTTTGCTATCAGCTTTGACCGTACTCTCTAAGAAAGACACTCTATGAAAATTGCTCTGATTACAGACACTCATTTCGGTGCACGTTCTGACTCTATTCCCTTTGATAAATTCTTTGAAAAGTTTTACAGAGAGAAATTTTTTCCAGAGTTAGAAAAACGTCAGATTAAAACTATCATCCATCTTGGTGATATTTTTGACCGAAGAAAATTTATCAACTTTAATACATACAAAAGTTGTCGTGAATATTTCTTTGACAAAGTCGAGGAACTTGAGATCGATATGCATATGATTCCAGGAAATCACGATACATATTTTAAGAATACCAATGAAGTGAACAGTCCTGAACTTTTACTTAAAGATTACTCTTGTGTTCACATCTATCCAGAAGTGACCAAGCTATCTTTTGACGGCAGAGATATATTGTTTACTCCTTGGATTTGTTCTGACAATTATCGACAGACAATGGAGGCAATCGATGAAACAGATGCAACAGTATGTTTTGGACACTATGAACTTGCTGGTTTCCAAATGTATAAAGGTCATGCAAACGACCATGGGATGGATCCGAAAATATTTGATAAATTCCAGCTTGTCTGTTCTGGTCATTTTCATCACCGTTCTAGCAACGGTAACATTACTTATCTTGGCAACCCTTATGAAATTACTTGGAGTGATTATGACGACCCTAGAGGATTTCACATCTATGATACGAGAACGAATGAATTGGAATTCATCCAAAACCCATTTAACGTATTTCACAAATTCTATTACAACGACGCAGATAATTCTTCTGGAACAGATATCGATGCTATTGATTATTCTAGCATTGCAAATGGGTCTGTTAAGGTAGTTGTAGTACAAAAATCTGATTTCGGAAGGTTTGATGCCTTTATAGATAAACTCGAGTCTTGTGATTTGATTGAGTTAAAAATTATCGAGGACTTTTCTGAGTTTGAAGACGATGCAATCGATACTGATAATCTGAATCTTGAAGACACGATAACATTGCTTGATGAATACATTGATAATATCAACACTGACTTAGACCGAAAAAGACTTAAAGATGTTGTCAAAGGTCTATATGTAGAAGCCAAAAATTTATGATATACTTTGAAAAACTGCGGTGGAAAAACTTCCTCTCCACTGGTAATGCTTTCTCTGAGGTTGAGTTTACAAGATCTCCGTCTACTCTTATTGTAGGTGATAATGGTGCAGGGAAGTCAACATTCCTAGATGCACTTTGTTTCGCATTGTTCAATAAACCTTTTAGAAACATAAACAAATCACAACTGCTTAACTCTATCAATCAGAAAGGATTGTTGGTTGAGGTTGAATTTCGTATTGGTAAAAATGAATACAAGGTAAGACGAGGAGTCAAACCAAATATATTTGAAGTATATCGTAACGATGAAATGATTGATCAGGATGCTGCTCTAAGAGATACACAAAAGCATCTTGAAGAGTCTATCCTAAATCTTAATTATAAATCATTCACACAAATCGTTATTCTGGGGAGTGCATCGTTTACACCGTTCATGCAACTTCCTGCATATATTCGTCGTGAGGTAATTGAAGATATCCTAGATATCCAGATATTCACAACGATGAATGGCTTGATGAAAGAAAGACTAACTGGTCTACAAGGAGAGATCCGAGACATCGAGTCGAAAGTTGAAGTCGCAAAACAAAAGGCGACAATCCAAAAGAAGTATATTGAAACTTTAGAAAATAACAAAGCAGAAAAACTCGCACAGATCGAAGGAGAGATAAATGAGTTGGAGTCAAAGATCGAAGATGCTAAACAAAATACAAACGCAAAGTCGGAACAGGCGAAGAGTATGGGGGATCCAACCGCAAAAAGAAGAAAACTCGAAACCCTCCAAGACAAATTCATCTCCCAAATAAAGAAAGCAAATAAGGAATTAGAATTCTATGACGAGTACGATGAGTGTCCAACCTGTAAGCAAGGTTTACCCCACGAACACAAAACGGAGATGCAATCAGAACGATCCGAGAAAATTAAAGAACTCGAAAAAGCATCGGAAGACATGTCAAAAGAATTTGACAAAGTTGATGTACTGATCAAAGAATACCAAGATCTTCAGGAAGAAATTATCGAGGCAAATAATGAGATTTCAACTAATCAAAAATATCTTCAACGCTTACATGCGGAGTTGGGCGATGCTCGAGGCAGAGTGGCTGATATCGAAACAGAGCAAGACAAACTCAAAGACCTCGCCAAAGAAGTGACATCAGCAAATAAAGAACGTGCTGACAAAAATGAAGAGATGCATTATATGCAAGCAGTGTCTTCACTTCTAAAAGATACTGGTATCAAGACTACAATTATTAAACAATATCTTCCTGCAATAAATGCTTTGGCGAATAAATATCTTGCAGCGATGGATTTTTTCGTAAACTTCAACTTAGACGAGAAGTTTAATGAAACTATAAAATCTCGCGGAAGAGATAAATTCTCATATGCCTCGTTTAGTGAGGGTGAGAAACAAAGAATAGATTTGGCATTGTTGTTCACTTGGAGAACGATTGCCAAAATGAAGAACAGCGCAAACACCAATTTATTAATTCTCGACGAGGTGTTTGATAGTTCCCTTGATAACAATGGGACAGATTATGTTATGACTTTGTTGAACACGATCGGTGAAGACACAAATGTATTTGTGATTAGTCATAAAGGCGATCAATTGTTCGATAAATTCAGGTCGGTTATTAAGTTCGAGAAACGACAAAATTATTCGGTAATGGTATAATGGAATTATTAAAAATAAGTGATCCTTTTTTAAAGAGAGAACCAAAAGAGTTTGACTTTGAAAAAGAAGATGCAAAAGAGTTGTGTGATAAACTCTTTGAAAAACAAAAGGAATTGGGAGGGATTGGTCTCTCTGCGAACCAAGTCGGAATAGATGCAAAAGTATTTGTATTCGGCGATGGTGAGTCATTAAAAAGATATATTATCAATCCGATAATTATCGGGATAAGTGAAGAACAAGTTTCTATGCAAGAAGGTTGTTTATCACTTCCCGAAGTTTTCTTGATAGTCAAAAGACCCAAATCGGTTACATTGAAATATCAGGATGTTGAAGGTGCAGATGTCGTGGAGGAGTTTCACGAGTTAGCAGCAAGAGTTGTACTGCACGAGTATGACCATATGTTAGGTCAGAACTTCACACAGAGAGTTTCAAAAATGAAACTTGACCGTGCTACCAAGAAAATTAGAAAAAAAGTTATGAAAAGAATAAGAGCGCAAGCAAAGCTGATTGATCAGCATAATCTTGCAGGATAGGAGAATAAAATGTCTGACGATTATGATTTTGGTTTTACAATTGTAGATGAAGACGAACTTGGTGTTGGTAGTACCACATCACAACCAGTCCAAGCGGAAGTATCCTCTGATCAGATGGATGCTATTATGGACAAACTTGAACAGCTGGAGTCAAGAATTCTTACAGCTGATAACTCAGGAATGATAAATGAACATCGTGCCCTAGTCGAGCAAGATGTTGCAGGTAAATTAAGGGATGTAGAGGATCTTATCCTCCCATTACTGTTGAATCTGAAGAAGAATCCTGAGAAAGACTATATCAAATGGGCTAACAGAACCGTGATTATTGATAAACAGATTGAAAAAATCAAGGCAATCACAAGATATTTCGAGCGTTTAAGCTAAGTTTCTGATATACAAGTAAAAATTTTTTGCAAAAAAAGCAAAAAAACGCTTGACATTTTCCTCAAAATATGCGAGAATAGGTATAAGAGTTGAGGAGAACCTAATGGAAATATCGCAAAAATCTACGTTAGCTAAGTTACTTGCTACTGAGAATATTACGTTAGAGCATAAGAACGTACCTACTGCTTATTTCGATCTGAAAGAGCGTAAGGTCGTTCTTCCTATTTTCAAAAAAGAAATGTCTGCTGACCTTTATGACCTTTTGATTGGTCATGAAGTCAGTCACGCATTGAACACTCCCCTAGACGGATGGCACGACTCTGCTTCTACTAAAGGTCGTGGTTACAAATCATTCCTGAACGTAATTGAAGATGCTCGTATTGAACGTGACATCAAAAAGCGTTTTCCAGGACTCACAAAAAGTTTCTACAGAGGATATCGTGAATTATACGAGTTGGATTTCTTCGGGATCGGCGATCGCGATATCAATACTTTCCCTCTAATCGATCGTATTAATCTATTCTTCAAAGTTGGTCAGTTTGCCAATGTTGAATTTACTGAAGATGAGCAAGTCTTCGTTGACCGTATCACAAATGCTGAGACATGGGAAGACGTTGTGGCTATCGCTAATGACCTGTACGGTAAAGCTGAAGAAGAAATGGATGAAGAAGAAGAAAACGTAACCACTGGCGGTAACGGTGATGAAGGTGAAGAGGGTGATGAGGAATTGCAAGATTTCCCTAGCGACTCTGACGGTGGTGATGATGAGCCAGAAGAAGATGAAGAAGAAGAGCAGGATGGTAATGGTAATCCTAGCAATGAAGATTCTGATGAAGATGGTGAAGAGGGTGAACAAACTGAAGGTGATGAAGAGTCTGAAAGTTCTATGATGGATGACTTTGAAGACGACAATGGTAACGAACCTGCTTCTATCACTGATCAAGCATTTCGTAAAAATGAGGATAAACTTGTTGACACTGGTTCTCCTGAAATGATCTGGGTAAACTTCCCTAAACTTGATTACAAAAAATTCGTTAATCTAGACCCATGGGAATCTATTGAAGCGGATGTTAGAGCAAATATTACTTTCAATCTGTACGATGAAGGTTATAATGATTACATTACTAAAAGCAGAGAAATTGATTTTGATACTGCAGTTGAAAAGCTGAATAATATTTTCAACAAAAAGAATCGTGCTTATATCAATATGATGGTCAATCAGTTTGAGTCTAAACGTAAAGCTAAGTCTTTGGCAAAAGCACGTGAGAACAAAACTGGTGAATTGAATATGGACAAGTTGTGGGCAACCAAGTTGACTGAGGATGTCTTCCTATCGACTACTGTTGTTCCTGATGGTAAAAATCACGGTATGCTTATGGCTATCGACTTCTCTGGATCTATGTGGGATAAAATGGCTGGTACTATTGAGCAGTTGCTAGTCCAGATTGCCTTCTGTAAAAAAGTAAACATTCCTTTTGAGGTTTACTCTTTCACTAATAATCGTTCCAGTAAAAAAATAGAGCATGCAATTGAGAATCAGAAGAAAGGTGACCTTCAGCTGGTTGATCAAGATTTGAATATTATGCGTCTTATTCACTCTGGTGCTGGTAAGAATGAATACAAGAAAGCATTTAACATGCTCTTGGTTATGATGTCTGGTTACACTTCTTACAAAAACCGTCAACAGGGTGAACCATTCTGTGACAGTTACAGCTTCCCTCGTGATTTGAGTCTTGGTGGTACACCTCTTGACTCTATGGCTCTGCTTATGAGACCTATCGCGTTGGATTTTCGTAAGAACTACGGCATTGATGTCTTGAATACTTTGTTCCTGACTGATGGTGGTAACACTGGTGCACTCGGTATGGGTGAGGTTGATGATTCTGGTGGTTACAAGTGGAGAAAAACTGCTCGTGATATTTATGCTCCAAATGGTGCAAAAGTTGCCATCCGTGAAAACGGTATGACGACTCTTGGTAATCCTTCTGGACATATGTGGCAGAAAAGATTCTCTGATCAGGTTTGTGAAGCTGTGATTGCTCACTATGACAGGACAACTGGTTCTAGGACTGTTAACTACTTCCTTGGTGAAAACAATAAACACCGTAACAAGCAGATATGGCAGGATGTCAAAGGTTGGTCTTTTGAGAAAGATGCTGAGTTTGCTGATGAATGGAAGAAAAACTGGTTGGGTGATGGTTTCCTAGAGGTTAATGGTATGAATGGTTTTGCTAATGCATTCATCCTGAAATCTTCAGATCTTGGTAATGATGAAGAACTTGAAATCAACGGTGATGCAGAAAACAAAGGTGCACTGCTTCGTGGGTTCAAAAAGTTTCAGAAAAACAAGACTAATTCTAGGAAATTTTTAACCAAATTTATTGAAAAAATCGCTTGACTTTTGGAGTAAAATAAGCGAGAATAGAGTATTACTTAATGAGAGAGGTATATTATGAGTAAAGTAAATCGTGAGATCTTGATAAACGCTCTGAATGAGAAGAATCAAGAAACCTTTACGCGACCAGAGGTCGCTAAAATTGTCGAGGATCTCGGCATTTCCTATCCGCACTGGTTCTTTAGAGAGAACAAAATCGGTTACAATAAATACGCTGTTGATGTAGCAGGACTGAAAGTCGTGGCGAGTAATCCTACTCCCCAGTCTGCACCTGCTCCAGTTGAGGATGCTAAGATTGTGACCCAAGCAAAACTTGCGGTGCAGGTTGATAACCTAATTCCTGTGGTTGACCCAACGTATGTCGCGTTTGGTTTCCACAGAGACCTGACTAAGATTATTAAGTCTGGTCTATTTTACCCCACGTTTATTTCTGGTCTGTCTGGTAACGGTAAGACCACTATGGTCGAGCAGATCTGTGCTAAGACCAAACGTGAAGCAATCCGTGTCAATATCTCTGTTGAGACTGACGAGGATGATTTGATTGGTGGTAATACTCTGGTCGATGGTAACGTAGTTTACCGTGAAGGTCCAGTGCTTACTGCTATGAAGCGTGGTGCGGTTCTAATTCTTGATGAGTTGGATCGTGGCTCTAACAAGCTGATGTGTCTTCAAGCTATCCTTGAAGGTAAACCATACTTCAATAAAAAGACTGGTGAGATGGTTGCTCCGTCTGCTGGTTTTAACGTCATTGCGACTGCTAATACTAAGGGTCGTGGATCTGATGATGGCAAGTTTATCTCTGCCCAGATTCTTGATGAAGCATTCCTAGAAAGGTTTGCTATTACTGTTGAACAACAGTTCCCTTCTGAAGCACAAGAGAAAAAGATTGTGCTCGGTAAGATGGGTAAAGTTGGTAAAGTCGATGAAGACTTTGCTGAGAAACTTGTCCGTTGGGCTGATGTGATCAGAAAAACCTTCTCTGAAGGTGCTATTGATGACCTTGTTTCTACTCGTAGGATTGAGCATATCGTGAATGCCTACGCTATGTTCAATGATAGGCTGAAAGCCATCGAGTTATGTGTTAATCGTTTTGACGAAGATACTCGTGCTGCCTTCATTGACCTTTACACTAAGGTTGATGCTGGTCTCCACGAGGATGATGAACTTGTCGGATCTGTTGATCAACCGAGCGAAGATGACTCGGTTGACTCCGACTTTTAAGAGAAAGTGATTAATGAATGGCTTATCTACCAAACAAAGCAGCGGTCTATAAGTATAATTTGGAGAAGCAAAAAATGTCAAAAAGTATGGAAATAACACCACAAGAATATGGACTTGTTGACTACAAATATAATGAGGGCGATAACATCGCCCAACTTCAAGCGTATGTCGACGCCACTTATGGTGAACATTATTCCGTCAATAAGTTTCAAGCCACCGAGTTTATAATCGATGGTGGTCATGGCGAAGGATTTTGTATTGGAAACATTATGAAATATGCCCAACGCTATGGCAAGAAAGATGGATATAATCGCAAGGATCTAATGAAGGTCTTGCATTATGCCTTGATTGCACTTCATGTTCATGATATGGAACACGAAGATGGCTAAAGTTTTGGTCGCTATCCTGACCAATGGGAAACCTGAGAAGTTAGTTCGCTGTTTGCAGTCCGTGAACTCAAACTCCTCTCCTCACGAGCGGATTGTCGTTATTAATACTCAAGATGGCTACTATCTTTCTCAGGCGACCCAACTTTCTTTTGACCATGGATTCCCAGTAAAGGTTACAGAGTCCAATGGTACTCCAGGATTTGGTAAAAATTCTGTACTTAAAACATTCCTAGAGACTGATGCAGATTATCTTCTCCAGATCGATGGGGATGATTACATTTCAGATACTTGTGTTGCTCGATTACATGAGGAGATCGAGAACAATAAGTTTGATATTGCATGCCTTACAAATGGTTATGCTCTTACCTCTGGTGGTAATCAAATTCCTATATCGCAGATTGAAAGTCTGCCAAAAATTTTACGACTCGGATCTAGGTGGGATAAAGAAGAACTGGATTTCTATTATAGATACAAAGAGTTTATTCGTTCGCAGACACTGAATGGTGAACCATTCAATCGGTATCTCCTGATCAGTCGTGAAGCTGCAAAGGTAAAATTCAATGAGAGTCTTGACATTGCCGAGGATCTCTTACATTTCCTTCAGGTTAAAAGATTTATGAAGGTACATGAAGTCTCCTCTGATAAAGATGACTTCTTGTATATGTATGACTTTTCCGAAGATGGACAGGTTATGAATTCAATCAAAGATAAAAGTATGTTGAAAAATATACGAGCAATGATGTTGGAATATAATACTATGAAAATGAAACAACCACAACAACAACAAAATCTTCCTACTGAGGAAGAACTCAAAGAAATTAAAAAGCAACAACAAGATCCGAGGCATAACCAAGAGTGAGCAGAGTTGCAATCACAGGTATCGGCATTGTTGATAATCTGGGGACAAATCCAAATGAATGTTTCCAGAATATGCTCACAGATGATTATGTTCATCCAGTCGATTATGAAACTGACATTGAATCCCTGAAGGGATTAAAATGTTTTAAGACACGTGAACCTGAATGGGTAGTTCCAGAAGGTATGCGTGTGCCAATGCATAATGCCCTGACGGTAGCATCTAAGAATGCTTTACACGTCATACAACAAGCAACTGAACATATGGGAAGAGTTGCAAAGGGTGTTGAATATACTCGCTCTACAAATGTGGCAGTTGTATTCAGTTCCCTTGCAGCAAAACCGCAGACTGAAGCTGGACCATTTGTTGATAAGATGAGAGGTGGCAAACGTCTTTCTCCTCGAACTGCTGTCCAATATCTAAATGATTTCACTGCTGGATTGATCAGTCAGACTTTTGACTTTCGTGGTGCATGTGTCAGTATGGATGCTGCATGTGCAACTGGTTTATACTCGATTGATTACGCTATGCATCTGCTCAAGACTCATGATTATGTCGTTGTAGGTGGCACAGATACTCCAGCGGTTGACGATGATATGTATTTGTTCAATCAGCTAGGTGCACTTGGTACGAAGTCCAGCCCATTCGATAAAAATAGAGATGGGTTCATTATGGGCGAGGGTGCAGGATGTTTGATGCTAGAGAAAGAACACAACGCTATTGCTCGTGGAGCAGACATCCTTGGATATATTCATTCAGTATCACATCACACAGACGGTCAATTAGGATCTCCTACGTCTCCTGATTTAAGTATGACTGGAGCCATAGCATCTATGAGAGAAGCTACCTCTGGTCTTGATAAAGATAGAATTGGTTTCGTAAATGCACACGGTACATCAACACCTATTGGTGACGATCTAGAATATGGAGCCATACAACAAGTCATTCCTGAAACTCCTGTGCTGAGTTTCAAATCTAAGATTGGTCATTCACTCGCATCAAGTGGTATCAATGAAACAATCTATTCATTAATGTGTCTACAAAATTCAGTAATACCGAAAAACTTTAACATAGATGATTGTGATTTAGAATTTGTCTATAAATACAGTCAGAAACTCAATAAAAATATGGCGGTAAAGAATTCATTTGCCTTTGGTGGTAAATCTTCTACACTGGTTTTGGAAGTATGATAACAGAATATATTGGTAAAAATACAGGATATTTGCACACGGTAGTTTATATCGCGTGTACTCTATTGACATTAGTTTATCTTCCTACATTATCACTTGTAGAGTTTTTACTTTGGTTGGTGGGTACGAATCTCCTAGTAGGATATTTGATATCAGGATTCCAACATAGATATTGTTCACATAAGTCGTGGCAACCGAATCGTTTTGTCGAGGCATTTAGTGTATTCCTCACAACATTCTTTTTACTCACTCCTTGTATGGGTTGGGCATCAGTCCACAGACTTCATCACAGATACACAGACACGGAGAAAGATCCACATGGAAACGTACATAGTATTTTCGATAATTTTATGGTATTCAATATTAGCCCTCCAGTAACATCAATCCCAAGATGGATGATCAGAGATAGACTATATGGTTTTCAAGCAAGATATTATTGGGAGATAGGTTTGCTTTCTGGAGCATTAATGTTCTTACTTGGTTATGGTATGTTTTGGGCATCAGTGATAGCAGTGGCATATATTTTTCAAGTTACATTAAATATTCTAGGACACCCTGAGAGAAGTCCAGTTAATAATGCATTATTATCTGTATTATATAGTGGTGAATTATATCACAAAAACCATCATCAGAAACCATCCAACCCAAAGTTCGGATTGATAGATGCACCGTACCAATTTTTTATAAGGTTTCTAAATGTTCGTAAGGATAGATAGTAACCATATTGTTGATAATAAATTGTTTGAGATGTGCAATAGTGCTCATCTAAGTAATGACCCAACGGCTGAGAATATAGAATCTTTAGACTGGTGGGATCGACCTGAAACATTATTGCACCAGATCTTCAAACAAAAGGTTTATGATGAAGGTGGATATTTTGTTTACGAGGAAGATGAAAAATATTTGGGTGGATTAGGATGCTATCCATTTGAAGAGGATAAAAATATATTTGTTTGCCCTGTTAGATTATATGTTGTTCCAGATCTAGGTTTGAAAAAGAGTATGAAAGTAATTCAACAACTGGTAGCACATGCAGTAAATTATGCAAAAGATAAACATCGTGCTATGATATTTTTTGTCAACGAACATAACAAATGGAGATTGAAAAGTGTGCAGCATGCAGTCAATCCCAAAAAGAATCCATATGCTGTATTTCCAAATCTAGCGATGAAGCAGTATGATAAAACAGTAAAATATAAATTCACTGATCAGACTGCAGTATATCTAGATTATAACAATTATGAAAAAGAGATTTTAAATTGTCTAAAAAAAATTACTATCTAGAGTATACGATAGAACGTAACTCATTATCAGAAAGGTTTGGTGCACAATACCAAGACCCAAAAATTGCCTCAGAACTGATTGAACGTGCTGGTAAGCTAGTTCCTGATGCAGAAAAAGTTTACACTACATCGCCTGATGGATTGTCTTTAACAATCAGAGTGAAATATAACTCAAAGAAAGATAGAGATACTATCATTAAATTATATGAGGAGGCAACTGAAAACCATAAAGATTTTAGGGATGACCACAATCATCTTAACATTGAATACAAATTATTTGAAAGTGATGCTTGACATTTTGGTAATGTTGATGTATTATAATGACAATATTTGAAAGAAAGAGGAAACTATATTATGAATATTTCTAAACCAACACTTGAAGTCTTAAAAAACTTCGCAACTATTAACACGAACATCCTTGTTCGTGAAGGTAATACTCTTGCCACTATTTCTAATGGTAAGAACATCTTCTCTCGAGCCACAGTGACCGAGTCCTTTGATAAAGAATTCGCGATTTATGACCTCAACTCATTGTTGGGTTTGCTCACATTCACTGAGAATCCTGATCTGGATCTTGGCGACGAGAGTCTTAAAATCAACAGCGGTGGTGCAGAGTTCGAGTATTTCTACGCCGATCCTAGCATCATCGTTGCTGCTCCCGACAAGACTATTGAAGTCGATAACTTCTATGAGTTTAAGATGAGTAAAGATGAAGTCACGAATATTACTCGTGCTGCATCTGTTATCAGTGCACCTGTGCTGAGTGTTGTCGGTAAAGATGGTAAGGTTACATTATCTGTTGGCGATCCGTCAACTCCTAGAAGTAATACTTTCCGTCAAGTTATTGGTGAGACTGACAAAGAATTTGATTGCAGACTCGCTGTAGAAAACTTCAAAGTGATTGCTGATACTTATAAAGTGGTGTTGTCGCAGAAGAAGTTTATGTTCCTCGAGAACGAATCAGGCACAATGAAATACTGGTTGGCTCTCGAACCTAACTCAGTAATCTAGGAGTAGACATGCCTTTATTTCCACACCGCATTCCCAATGTGGTACATCATGTCCGAGTAAAAGACGAGGACGGCAATTTCCAGTGGACTCATCCGACTTCACATGAGATTGTAGGTCGTGGGAAGAATATTATCTTCTCACTTCCTGGAGCATTTACCCCAACTTGCTCTACTTACCAGCTTCCTGACTTTGAGAAACTCTTTCCAAAGTTTCAGGAACACGGTATTGAAAATATTTTTTGCCTATCAGTAAACGATACATTTGTCATGAACTGCTGGGCAAAAGATCAGAATCTGAAACACGTTAAAGTCATCCCTGATGGTTCTGGACAGTTTACAGGTTCAATGGGTATGGACGTTTACAAAGACAATATCGGTTTTGGTGTTCGTTCTTGGCGATATGCAATTATCGTAGAGAACTATGAAATCACAAAACAGTTTGTTGAACGTGGTTTCATGCATAATGCTGAAGACGATCCATACGGTGTTTCATCGCCACAAAACATTCTTGACTTTTTAGATGGTAAAGAGTATGATGCTGGTGGTGAACAATTACAACTGAATCTCTCAGACGGAGTGGGTTCAGAAGATAAAATCGGATAGGAGTATTATATGATGACAAATGATGAATTTCTCTGGGTTGAAAAATACAGACCACAAAAACTAAGCGAATGTGTTCTACCCTCCTCTCTCTTGGATACATTCCAACAGTTTGTGGACGCTGGAGAAATCTCTAACTTGTTATTATGTGGTACTGCTGGCACGGGAAAAACGACGGTTGCTCGTGCGTTGTGTAACGAATTAGGATGTGACTATATTATTATAAATGGCTCTGAGGAGTCTGGCATTGATGTCTTAAGAACTAAAATCAAAGACTTTGCCAGCACTGTTTCCTTTGAAGGAAAGCCGAAGGTAGTCATTCTTGACGAAGCAGATTATCTGAATCCCAATTCTACACAACCTGCTCTCCGTGCATTCATTGAAGAGTTTTCTTCAAACTGTCGGTTCATATTCACCTGTAATTTCCGCAACAGAGTTATTGAACCACTACACAGTCGAACTACGGTCATTGATTTCAAACTTGATAAGTCTGACCGACAAAAGATGGCATCACGTTTTATGAAACGTATGACCACTATTCTAGATGGTGAAGGTGTAGGATATTCTGAAAAAGTCCTTGCTGAACTTCTGATGAAGCACTTCCCAGACTATCGACGTGTACTTAATGAATTGCAACGGTACAGTGTGTCTGGAAATATTGACGAGGGGATTTTATCTAATCTCTCCGAAGTTAATACCAAAGCACTTATTGATAGTCTGCGAGATAAAGACTGGAAGAAGATGCGACAGTGGGTTGCCAACAATGTTGATGCAGATCCCCAAGGCGTGTATCGTAAAATCTATGATACACTAATTGATAAAGTTGCACAAGTTCCCCAGTTGGTTTTACTTATCGCAGACTATCAATACAAGGCAGCTTTTGTTGCTGATCAGGAAATTAATCTTACAGCATGTCTAACGGAGATTATGGCAAATGTTGAATTTAGAGGTTGATATAAAAAATGCGACAGAGTCAACCGCTGAACTCGTCGCCGAAGCAGTATTAGAAAACTTAATTGTTGTAATAAGAAATCAAGACCTCACTCCAGAGGATGAAGTTCGATTCTGTAAAATGATAGGTGAAGTTGAAGACTATCATGCACTCGAACATGTTAAAGAATTTACAAAACCAATAGCAGTAAATCAAAATGTTCTCCGTGTAACAGGAGAAAAAGATGAAGAAGGCAGAGAAGGTTTATTTGGTCATGTATCAGAATTAGACTGGCATGCAAACCAAGTATCTCGCCATGACAGATATCCTCTTATATGGTTATATGCTGTCAAAGGTAGCGAAGGCTCTCAAACCAGTTGGTTAAATATGGCTAAAGTTTGGGAAGCATTAAGTGAAGAACAAAAAGAAA
>MDTE01115828.1_pt1 | contig 32727 bp, 22 predicted proteins | sample 811231 | NCBI WGS metagenome assembly MDTE01 (sample SAMN05326651, study PRJNA326480) | marine metagenome | isolation source: seawater | place: Indian Ocean: Red Sea | collected 2010
ATAAAGTATCCTTAACGTTAGCCAAAATAACAGAATTAGCCATTCCTAACACCGGCCTGAATCAAGAGGGGGCAATTATGTATTACCGAATAACAACGTTTTCATATGTAAAAAACCAGGAAAAAGAAATTCTCGAATGGCTGAATTCCGCACGAGAGGAAATGAAATCCCTTCCAGGGGTTCAATTCGGACATGTCGTTCGTCTTGAAAACGGTAAAGCAATGATGGTTGGTGCTTACGACTCAGAGGAGTCAGCAATAATTGCACAGACTAAAGTCCAAGATTTGCGGGAAAAAATGATGGAAGTGCTTGTGTCATCACCTAAAGTGGCAGAGGGGCCTGTCATCTGGGAAATATAAGCTAATCAAAAGTGTCAATTTATTATAATCGACGCATACTGGGCATACTATCTCCACACCTGCTCGGCGACTCTCCTAAAATTCTTACCCATAATCCCAGCGATCTCGGTAGCAGAAAATCCTCGTGAAGTCAGTAACTCGCTAACTCGAGGTAGTTTATCAGGGCTCATAAATCCACCTATGGAGTCTTTATATTGTGTCTGTGGCCAAAAATTAGCATTCGCTTCAAAAACATCGGCAATATCTTCAGCTTCTTCTTCATCAGCGTAATCAAGCCCAAGACCAACATATTCTGGACCAACCAGATCCGAAACATAAACAATGTGATCAGCAAAAATTGCTGGATCAATCGTACCGCCTAAAAATAGCCCGATCCCATTTATTCCTACCACTCCCCCAGTAGCTGCGCATGCCTTAATCTGGGCGTCCACAATATTTCGCTCATGATCAACAAGAGCTCTTGCGTTTGAGTGTGAAAAGATTACCGGGTCAGTGGATATCTCCATAGCATCCATCGTAGTGCTGTACGCACTATGCGAACAATCAACCAACATACCAACATGGTTCATATGTTTAATCACATCACGACCAAAATCTGTAAGACCCACATTTTTATCGTGACAGCCCCCACCCGCACGATTATTCAGATTATAAGCAAACAACATTTGGCGAACTCCAAGATCATAATACAAAGACACCATATCTGTATTACCATTCAGTGATTCCATTCCCTCAATATCAAACGAGATAGCTAATTTTCCTTCTGCTCGAGCACGATCAATATCTGTCACTGACTTAACAAGTACGTAGTCATCTGACATCTTAGCTAGTTGGGTACGAAAAGAGGCCAAGGTGTTAACGGTGTTCTGCCAAGGTCGGACATCATATCCAACATTGACCGACAAATAGGACACGCCTGCGTCGCGCCACGTTTTTAGCTGATTTAGTCGCGCGTCGGGACGACTTTCAAATCCGGAATGTGAATCCCAAACTAACATATCATTTATTGACCACTTATCACTGTCACTCACAAGAGTCTCCTTTTCTATATCGCTGACCGATCATCCCCAATCATAAAACTTCATTGCTCACATTGATCCCGTCTTTCAGATCAGAATCTATAGCTGATTGATGACGCAGCTTCTTCGAGCCCCATCCTCCTCCAGACCCGGTTCGAATTCTTATTATGTCTCCTTTATCAAGCAAGATTCCGCTTTTCGAAGAGTATCGAATCGTATCACCTGATACTTTATGCAGTTCAACAAAATTCACTGATCCTGAACCACCACCAGCAAGACCCCATGGCGGTACAACCGATCTGCTGTAACCTACTGATAGCTGTCCTGTGCCGCGCATCCGGTAACTAATTTCAAGACCGCGTCCGCCTCTCCATTGGCCGTCGCCACCAGGGCTAGAATTTAATGCAACACGATCGACATCAATGCCGTATCGCGCTTCCGAGATCTCTGCTGGACACCGATATGTATCACCATGAGTCAGAGAAAACATAGCATCAACACCATCTTGACCAAGCGATGCACCCCATCCGCCCATCTGTGGCTCCACCATGGTAAATCGACGCCCATGATCAGGGTGAATCCCTGAAATAACAGTACCGCAGATAGAAGCGAAGTGACCAGCAGGGAACAGATTCGGCATACCCTCGGATAAACACTGCAATAACATGTCGAAAAGCGACATCCTTACCTCAAAATAATACCCTTGCGCCGCTGGTGCGATCGGGTCATAACAGCTACCCTTTCTAGTTAATACTTTGAGAGCTCTGAAACTTCCATCATTAGCTGGGGATTTAGGAGTACTGATAACTTTCAGTAACATTTGACAAGCAATCATAGCGCTGTCCCGACTGGTATTATAGGGGCCATCATGTTGATCGGGTGCTTTGGTAAGATCTACAAGTAGCATCTCATCTCGAATCGTCACTGATATTAAATGGATAGAACCATCATCCAAGATTGATTCCAGTTGATAGGTGTCATTCTCGAGTTTCGATAAGGCATTCTTGACGCGAGACTCCTCAATATAGAAGGAATCTTCCATCGCAGTTTGAAAAATATCTACTCCGTAACGATTAACTAATTCAGAGACCCGAATAGCCCCACGTCGTGCCGCAGCAATACCAGCCCAAAGATCCCCAAGAATCATATCTGGCAGCCTCGAGTTTGTCTGAATAATCGAAAAAACACTCTCTATTTCATTACCTGCCTGAATGATTTTAATCATCGGGATTCGAAGACCTTCACAAAAAATATCCTTTGCATCGGTAGGTAAGGAACCCGGAGTAGCGCCGCCAATATCGCTCCAATGTGCAATATTAGAAGTCCATGCTATTAACTTGTTTTGTGCAAAAACCGGTACCATTAATATGACGTCACTTGAATGCGTCACACCACCCTGATATGGGTCATTTGTGCAGAAAACATCGCCTGGATGGATGCTGCTAAGTTCCGTATTATCAATTAATGCCTTGACAGTCTTGTCAAGCACTCCCACAAAACTCGGTATACCAGCACCACTGCACGCTAAACGGCCATCAGCATCTGTTATTGCAACTCCAGCATCCAGAACTTCGTAGATAATGGGGCTCATTGCCGTTCGCTTCAACACAGCGAACATCTCTTCCGCAATAGCAAGCAGAGACGATTGAATAACCGTTATTGTAAAGCGATGATCCACAGATCGATCTCAGGCGTCAATCTGATATCCGTACACCTCTCTAGCGCGTTCAAGGGTTAAATAGCCATTTTGAAGATCTTCCTGAATTAGTTCTGGACTGCGCTTTTCTGGCTCTCCAAAGCCTCCACCCGCGCCTGTAATTACGCGAATCACATCGTCTTCATCAACCACCAACCCAGTGACAGAAGAAAACTTCTCCTTTTCACCAGTTTTGCGAATTACCTCAATATAGTTTGGCGTCCCTTCCCGACCACCATTTGAGGGCCATGGAGCGTATTTAGACCGAGTGTAACCACAGGTAAGAAAAGACTCATTAGATCGTATGCGGTAATCCATTCTGATACCACGTCCACCTCGCCATTCGCCTTCTCCACCGCTTTCTGGATTTAGCTCCATCCTATCAACATAAACTCCGTAGCGGGCCTCAGAGATCTCTGCTGGGCAATTGTATGTATCCCCATGAATGCCCGAAAAAACGGCGGTATTACCGTCCATGCCATCAGCCGCTCCCCACCCTCCTAACTCCGGCTCAACTATGGTGTACCATCGGCCAGTGTCAGGATGACAGCCGCCGATGATAGTGGCACAAATAGATGCAAAATGGCCACTGGGCAATTGTGGAACATGTGGAGCCAGGCATCGCCACATGAGATCGAAAACACGAATTATGACCTCGAAATAGAATCCCTGAGCACAGGGCTCGGCTGCATCAAATACCGATCCGGCGCGAGTTAGTAATTTTAGTGGACGAAACGTTCCCCCATTGCAAGTCGTATAAGGGTCAGTAACTGATTTAAATATCTGCTGCGCCATGACCATGACCCCATCACGGCTAGAGTTAACTGAGCCGCCTTGCTGATCAGGATTATCACGAAGATCTACAATGAATTCAGTATCTGTAATCTCAATCGTTACATTATTGACCACTCCATCATCTTGCGTCTCTGAATGTTGAAATCTACCCTTAGGTAAATTCTTGAGCGCAGCAAGAGAAACCTGCTCCCCAAAAGTCATGTAATCAGTAATGGCAGACTCAAAAACATCTTGGCCATACTTTTGAATAAGATCAAGAATTCGACGCTCACCAAGTCGCGCTGCGGAAATGCCTGCCCACATATCCCCAACCAAAAAATCCGGCAATCGAGAGTTGGCCTCAATTATCTTTACTACTGGCTCAATTACTACACCTTTCGAGATGAGTTTGACGCCTGGCAGTCTAAGACCTTCCTGGAATAACTCTTTCGCCTCCGTAGACATCGAACCGGGCACCATACCACCCACATCATTCCAATGCGCGATATTCACTGTCCATGCTATTAACTTCTCTCCAGAAAAAACAGGCATCGCAAGCACAACATCGTTCAGGTGAGTTACACCACCATAGAATGGATCATTAGTAATAAATATATCGCCCCGCTCAATAGCGCCAGAAGCGCCATGCAATTCGATTATTCTTCTGACACTTTTGTCTAGCATGGCAGAGAAGGCGGGAATGCCTGCGCCTGAGCTAGCTAGCTCACCCTCTGCGGTTGTTATCGCGGTACCCATATCGAGCACCTCATAAATTATTGCACTCATCGCTGTCTTGCGCATAGCCGCAAACATTTCATCACTAATTGATCGTAATGAGTTCTGAATTATCTCTAGAGTAATTGGATCTTTATCCATTACTATCCTCCGTTAAAACAATATGAATGTTGCCAAATACATCAACACTGGCTTTGTTGCCTGGATGAATAACAGTTGTGGCACCAGAATCTTCAATGACCGCTGGCCCTTCAAACTCCATGCCAGGGGATAGCAGAGCTCCATCATAGATGGATGTAGAATGAACGCCCTCTTGGGCGAAATCCACATCTCTTATCTCCTTGTGTGCAGTCTCAGGCCCGCATCCAGCATCAGCAACCTTAACTTTGCTAAGCTCAAATCTCCCAATATCAGCTGTCACAACAACATGGATCCCAACGATTTCAACTGGTGATTGCAGTCGATAGGTATACTCTCTTTCATATATTTCATGGAAACGTATTTCGAGATCCGACAAAGATGATTTGCTTAGAGGTCGTCGTGGCACTTCTACCTCAACAGAATGTTCCTGATTTTGATATCTCATTTTGGCTAGATGTCGAAACGACACTCTATCATTAGATACGCCCTCCGACGCAAACTGAGCAATTGCTTGATCTTCTACTTGAAGCAATAACTCATCGAGAATCCTCCAGGCATCATTTTGCAGATCTAAGAGCTGTGTAACAAAAATATCTCGCCTAAGATCAGACATAATCATGCCCCACGCTGAAAATACGGCGGCCCCATTTGGTATTATCACTTTTTTTACACCGAGTTCAGCCGCAAGAGCTACACCATGCATGCCACCGCCTCCCCCAAAAGCCACAAGAGTAAAATCCCTTGGATCGTAACCGCGATTTAGTGATACCAACTTAAGGGCATTCGTCATATTGTTATTAGCAATCCTAACAATACCCCGTGCTGCTTCGATCATATCAATTCCTAGTTGGCTCGCTACTCGCGAAACCGCATCTGTCGAAGCTTTAACATCAGCTTGGATCTCTCCACCACAGAAATACTCTGGATTAATCCGTCCTAACAACAGGTTTGCATCAGTTGTGGTCGCTTCTACCCCACCTTTTCCATAAGCAGCTGGCCCCGGAAGAGCGCCGGCAGATTTTGGACCAACATGAAGCTTTTCAAACTCGTCAACCCAGGCAATTGATCCTCCACCATTCCCGATTTCAACAATATCTACAACTGGCACCATAACAGGATAGCCTGCATTACTTGGCGTACGCTCTATCCAATAGTCTGAAACAATCTTAACCTCAGAGTTTTCGATTAAGGAGCACTTTGCCGTTGTACCACCGATGTCTAAAGCAAGAATATTGGGCTCTCCAATCGCCTTGCCAAGTTCTGCTGCTGCCAACACACCACTTGCGGGACCAGATTCAACCATGGTAATCGGGATTCTTTTTGATCGAGACAGATTATCTACTCCACAATTAGACTGCATTACGTAAAGATTGCCCATAAAACCTTTCCTATCCATGGCGCTTTCTAGACCAGACAAATATTGTTCTGCTATCGGCTGTACATAGGCGGACAGAACTGCTGTATTTGTTCTCTCATATTCACGCCACTCACGATTGATTTGATGGGAGGCAACTACAGAAACATCAAGCCAATATTTTTTTATTGCAGCAATTACTTCCTCTTCATGGCGAGTATTGGCATAGGAGTGCAATAGGCAGATAGCAATTGCTTCGACATTTTGCTCCTTAAAATCATCGAGTATTGCGGATAAACCACTTAAATCTAATGGTATTCGCTCTTCACCACGGTATGTAATCCTTCCAGGCAACTCGCGGCGAAGATATCTAGGCACGAAAGGTGCTGGTTTTTGGTAATGGAGATTGAAGAAATCTGGTCTATTACCGCGTGCAATCTCTAGTGAATCACGAAAGCCCTCAGTAGTAATCAAACCGGTTTTAGCACCCTTTCTTTCGGTAAGTGCATTGATCACTACAGTCGTTCCGTGCGCAAGAAATCCTACTTCAGTTATTTCCACACGACCTCGTTCTAGAACATTAAGAACTCCCTGTTCAAAATTCGGCGGTGTCGTATCAGTTTTCGCAGTACGCACAATCTGAGTTCCATCCGAACCAACCTCTATAAAAGCCATGTCGGTGAATGTGCCCCCTACGTCCGTGGCGACGCGAATGATTGGCTGAATACTCATTCCTTAATTTCTCTCCTGTTCGGCAACTATATAAACCTGCCTGATATCTATTTTGTAAACCATTATACCTACCTACATCATAATAACTATTTCGAGTCCAGAACAACGCATTTTGATTGAAAAATAGTCAAATGTGGCTGCAAATTATAATAGACACGAGACTGGGATAACCTAGTTTACTACTTGGCTATATTCGTTGGTATATTAGGCACCAAAACTCAACCTCTAAGCATGACGAGCAGGTGATAGATGATGGCGAATATGGCAAAGAAAAACATACTAGTTACTGGGGCGTCATCGGGTATTGGCTGGGCAATTGCTGAACACTTTGCATCAAATGGGCATCGAGTTGTTGCCGCAGCACGACGCAATGGTCTAGTTAACAAACTATCGAAAACTCATCCCAACCAGATACATCCAATAACTTTAGACGTCAAGAATCTAGATGCCGTAATTTCAACTTTGTCTCAACTACCCAATGACTATCATCAGATTGACATTCTAGTAAATAATGCTGGCATGGGTCGCGGAGGGGATTCTTTTTATGATGGAAGCCCAGCCGATTGGCAAGAGATGATCGATACCAACATAACAGGTGCAATGAACATACTGCACGCCATTTTACCTCAGATGGTTCAGAGAAAATCAGGACAAGTGATCAACATGGGCTCCATTGCAGCTAGCTATGCTTATCCAACTTCCAATGTCTACGGAGCTACAAAAGCCTTCTTGCGGCGCCTCTCTTTAAATCTCCGGACTGACTTGATCGGTACCAACGTTAGAGTCACGGATGTCGAGCCTGGGGTTGTCGAAACTGCGTTTACCGCAACCCGCCTAAGCGGCGACCAAGAAGCAGCAGAAAAACTCTACAATAGTTTTAAGGCACTGCAGCCTGAGGACATAGCTAGGGTGGTTGACTTTGTAGCTTCGACACCTGAGCATGTAAACATTGACACAATTGAAGTCATGCCTACCGAACAAGCTGCCGCTGGTTTCATTCTAGGCACTCAGGCCTATAGTGGTTAATACATCAAGAAGGAGTGCACCACACTTCGTCGCACGTTTACTCCATAATTAAACACTGGGATGGATCTACCTTAACAGTAAAACTTGCATCCACATATGTAGTAGCTGTTTCCTCTGTGATGATAGCAGGTCCTGCTATTGAAGTGCCAATGGCCAACTGACTTCTTTCATATAACTTAAAATCCATCTCCTTTTCTTCAGAAAATGAAAAAGCTTTGCATTCACCCGCTTGACTGCTTGATTCCTGTTTAACAGGACTTATTTGGTGATCTCTTCGTGGCAAAGGCATTCGCACAGTCGCTCGCAGGGAAACAATTTCAACATCCTCACCAAGTTTATGAGCGAATGTTCTTTCATAAGCATCTTGAAAAGCCTCATATATGGCGGAAGTTGTTGCAGTGATTGTTCCTGAATCATGTTGAATTGGAACAGTAATCCAGTGTTCCTGTCGTACGTATCGCATGTCCAAAGCTACCTCGCGAATACGCTCAACATCGATAATCTTCTGCTGCCGAGATTCTAGCTCCTCAAACATTTCGGTCAGGTACTCATTGCCTTGCGATAGGCCACTATCGGAAAGAGGCAGAACTCTTGTCCTAGCTGTTGCATGGGTGAGATCAGCACCTAGCAAGCCCCAGGCAGAAAAATTTCCAGCATATGGAGGAATGATGACACGAGACACATCCAATTCTCGTGCCAAGAGGGTACTCATTAAAGGTCCGGCACCGCCAAACGCAAGCAAGCTCAGTTCACGGGGGTCAAAACCCTGGTCAATTGTGATCTCACGGATGGTAGTCGCCATAGTTGCAGAAGCAATTGTCATAACGCCACGAGCTGTTTCCTCTATTGAATAGCCTAGTGCATCAGCAATAGGGCTAAAGGCATCTTGAGCTGCCTGTCTATCAAGGGCAATACCAGAAGCTAGTTGCCCTTTGCCAAGCATGCCGAGCAGGAAAGCAGCATCAGTCAGCGCTGGCTCAGTGCCGCCTCGGCCGTATGACGCTGGACCAGGATCTGCCCCTGCGCTTCTAGGTCCGACTCTTAAAAGCCCTCCCTCGTCAACATAAGCAATAGATCCTCCACCTGCACCGATAGAACGCACATCCACCCAGGGTGTTTGCACAGGCAAACCAACTACCTGCCCCTCATACATCAGCTGTGGTCGGCCGTTTACGATCATACAAGTGTCAAAACTAGTACCGCCGACATCGGCAGTAACTAGATCGCCAAAATCGAAGGTGCGCGTCAACTCACCACTGCCCTCTGCCCCAGCAACCGGTCCTGACATAATAGTCTCAAAGGGTCGCTCCATAGCCTCATTAAAAGTCATAGATCCGCTACCAGATCGAGTAACCAACAAATTTCCATTAAAACCTAATTCACCTAAACTCTCTCTTAGGCGATTTAAATAGCGCGTCATTCGTGGCCTGACATACGCATCTATAACGGTTGTGGTTGATCTCTCATATTCTCGATATTCTCGTGATATCTCATGTGAGAGAGAAATAGCTCCCTCGAAGCCTTCCTCTCGCAAAATTTCTGCGGCCCTTTTTTCATGAGTCGGATTCACATAAGCATTCATAAAGGTTATGGCAACAGTAGCGACATCTTCTTGAGCAAACGTCTGGGCTGCCCTTCTGACATCATCCTCATCTAAGGGGATATGCACTTGCCCGTCAGCGCGGTGTCTTTCCCTAATTGGAATACGTAAGAACCTTGGCACGAGCAATGGAGGAGGGCTCCAAAACATATTATAAGCCTCATCACGATCTGCCCGACGTATCTCAAGGACATCTCGGAACCCTTCCGTACATAACATTCCTACTTTAGCACCGCGTCGCTCAAGTAAAGAATTTAATCCAACTGTCGTACCGTGCAAGAAATATTGTGAGTCTGAAATCTTAGATTCCGACACTGACAATCTGACCGCCGATATAACGCCTTCATCGGGACTATATGGGGTTGTCGGCACTTTACCGATCACCGCGTCGCCGGTTTCATCATCGTAAAATATGAGATCGGTAAAAGTACCCCCGATATCCACACCTATTCTCGTCGCCATAATCTTCGCTGTATTGTCAGTATTTAATAAATCTGTATCATATTCCGGTCTTGACCTTTGTCAAACCAAGTTTACAAAATTGGATTATGCATTGTACATTACTCTTTAGGTATCCACGCAATAATGGAGGTATCTTTTTAATGCTAAACAATCCAGGACCCGGACCCAGGCCATCATACACGCCAGAGAATATCGATGAAAAAACTCAGGAATTGTACAAAGAATCCCTAGTTTGGGACATGACATTACCATGGGTCGAAGGATATGCAGATGAGAATGTAACGTTGCCCCGTTTTAAAGCAGCCGGCATCGACCTCATATCCCTAACAGTTAATGATTTCCCAGGGTCCATACGGGGAACCATGAAACAGATTGCGTGGGTTAAAGATCAAATTAAGCGACACGATGATATGACATTGATCGCAACAGTCGATGACATCATAACTGCAAAAAACTCTGCGCAACTTGCACTGACTCTAAATCTACAAGAAACAAATCCCCTCGAGCGCTCACTGGATATGGTACAAGTTTACTATGATGTTGGTGTCCGCCATATGTTGCTCGCTTATAACCAAAAGAATTTTGTAGGAGATGGATGTGCTGATGATACGGACGCTGGGCTTAGCCTTTTCGGTCGCCAACTAATCAAAGAAATGAACTCAGTCGGTATGATGGTTGATGGCACCCATTCTGGACGACGCACTACTCTTGAAGCGATGGAGCTCACAGAAAAGCCATTTATATTTTCGCACTGCTGCGCGCTTGGCGTAGCTAAACATTATCGAAACATCACAGATGAACAAATTCGTGCATGTGCTGCAACTGGTGGTGTGATTGGCGTTAATGGAGTGGGTGGTTTTCTTATTGACAAAGAAGCTCGCACAGAATTAATTTTTCGTCACTTAGATTACATGGTTGAGCTAGTCGGCCCTCAACATCTAGGAATTGGCTGGGACTACGTTAAGAATGTCGATGCATTTTGGTCCGCAGCGAAGGCTAACCCTGATGCCTGGCCAAAAAACCAAAACCAATCTCACGTTAACTGTGACAATGCACAACCTGAACAAATTCTTGAGCTAACACAAATGATGGTTAATCATGGCTATCAGGAATCTGACATTCAAGGCATCCTCGGACAAAACTTCTTACGAGTAGCAACAGATATCTGGTTATAAGAATCGCCATGACCTGATGTAAAGATAATTTTTAGCTTGCTGCAAGCACTGCTCTTACTGGTTATCTCAAATTCGGGTGATAGCAACCCACGCTATGTTGCTCTCCAACACTCCGATTCTCTGGAATCTGTTCCCAACATTCAACAGTCTCTTTTGGGCAGCGAGGTGCAAATGCACAGCCATTTGAATGCCTCTCTTCCCCTTCAAAGAGTGATCGTGTCCACGTCCACTTTGGCTTAATCAACTGCTCTTCTTCTGAGACTACGGGCACCGATGATAAAAGCATGGTTGTGTAATGATGCATTGGTGCTGCAAAAATACGGCGTGTCTCCCCCGCCTCGATTATCTTTCCGCGATACATGACAGCTAGGCGAGAGGCCATGTTTCGCACAACACTAAGGTCATGCGTAATAAATATAAAAGTTAGCGAGAACCGCTGCTGTAGCTCTCTCAGAAGAAACAAAATTCTTGCTTGAACTGAAACATCCAGCGCAGAGGTAGGCTCATCGAGAATGATGACTTCAGGCTCCGCCGCGAGCGCTCGCGCAAGAGCGGCTCTCTGTCTTTGTCCACCAGAAAGAGATGATGGATAGCGATCCATAATTTCTGGGGCAAGACCAACGGTATCCAGTAATTTGGCAACTTCGTCTCTAGTTTGTCTCCGATTAGAGCTTCCATGTATGCGAATCGGTAAACTAATTGTTTGCATGATTGTTCTTTTTGGATTTAAGGTCAGCATGGGATTTTGCTGGACTACCTGTATTTTTTTTCTCAATGCCTTGGCTCGTTTGGGCATAAGAGTAGAACCACTAAAGATCAACTCACCGCTTGTTGGGCTCTCGACACCTAGAATTAATTTAGCAAGGGTTGTTTTGCCCGAACCTGACTCTCCTACGATCCCAACACATTCGCCCTTATTTATTTCTAGATCAACTCCATCTAAGGCGCGGACGACTGTGCGCTGAACCTGGTAATGCTTTTTGAGATCATGGATCGAAAGCACGATATCTTTAGACATGTCGCTACACTGCCCTATTTGACCGATAGCCTATTGATATTATTATGTAGCACGCAAGCCACGCGATGACCATGACCCAGATCAGTCATATGCTGATCCTCGCGACATGCATCTTGCGCAAAAGAGCATCTTGTATGAAATCTGCATCCAGTTGGAGGGTTAGTATAGTCAGGGACCACACCTTCGATTGTCTTCGGTAAATCGCCACCTGTTAATTTTGGAACAGCATCGATTAGCGCCCGAGTATATGGATGTGCAGGATTATTGAATAACTCCTCCACTCCAGCTTCCTCTACAATGGAGCCTGCATACATGACATATACCCGCTGCGCAAACTCTCGGACAACTCCCAAATTATGGGTAATAATTAGTACGGCAGCGCCGTCTTCTTGAGTAAGGTCACTCATCAGATGAAGCGTCTGCTCCTGAACTGTCACATCTAACGCCGAACCAGGCTCGTCTGCAAGAACCAGTTCTGGTCTATTGATCAGAGCCATTGTAATCATTACACGCTGTGCGAGACCGCCAGAAAGCTGGAAGGGGTACGTATTCAATATACGATCAGGGTCAGCAATGGCAACCCGTTTTAACGCATCCCGAGCAATATTTAATGCGGCCTTTCGGCTTCTAACCTTGCCACCCCGAATAATGACATTTGTCATCTGGTCTTTAACCGTAAAAACCGGATTAAGCGCAGCGGTGGGATCTTGGAAGATCATACTGATTCTTCTACCCCTGATGTCACCCCACAACTTTCGACTCTTATTATCTATCAGTTCATTCCCGCCAAACAAGATGCTACCAGACAAATGCACATTTCGTCCCCGCAGTAATCCGAGAATTGCACGAATAGCAGTTGACTTTCCGCATCCCGATTCTCCAACGATCGCAACGCGTTCACCTTTTTTTATTGAAAGATCAACGCCATTTAATACGTGAGACCTGCCTTCAAAAAGGTCAAACTTAAGATGGAGTCCGCGCATCTGAAGAAGAGGTGAAGGCATACTTACATCTCCACATCAAGCATGTCGCGCAAACCATCACCCAAAAGGTTAAAACCTAAGACCACAATAAGAATAGCTATACCAGGAAAAACAGACAACCACCACTGGTCAGGCAAATACTGTGACCCATCCGCAACCATAGATGCAAGATCGGGTGTAGGTGGCTGCACACCAAGACCGAGAAAGCTTAATGATGCAGCAACTAAGATAACAAAACCCATATCTAGCGTCATTTTTGTCAAAATTGTTGGAAGACAATTAGGAAGAATTTCGAACAATATAATGTGGCTATCCGAAGCGCCAACCACCTTAGACGCAACAACATAGTCTTCTGTTTTGATTGAACGTGTCAAGTTGTAAACCAGCCGAGTTGTCCAGGGCCACCACATGACAGACACTGCGAGCATAGCATTTATAAGCGTTGGCTCCAGGAAGCCCATAATTGCCATTGCGAGCACTAAAGCTGGTATTGCAAGAAACACATCAGTGATTCGCATTAAGACGATTTCTACTCGGCCTCCGTAGTATCCAGCAATGAGTCCAAGCCCAACCCCAATCGGGACGGCTAGTGACAAAACAACTATTCCCAGAAGCAATGAAACTCGATAGCCGTAAATAACTCGAGTAAAAACATCTCTACCCATTCCGTCCGTACCAAAGAAATTCTTGCTATCAGGAGGATTATTCATATTTGCGAAATCAAGCGCAGCTCCACTATGGTCAGGATAGGGAGTCACATAGGGTGCAAAGACTGCCAAAAAAACTACAACAATCACAATCACCGCCCCGGTGATTGACAATGGATTTCGACTAAAACGATACCAATTGCGTGTCTTAAAAAAATTAGTAGGCAATTTCAGTCACCTGTTATTGTCTTCGCTACACTAACCGAGTCGAATACGAGGATTAAGGTATGCTACAACCAGATCGATGACCATATTGACCAACAAGAAAAACATGGAAATAACGAGAACAGTGCCTACAATTCCGTTAAGATCTTTGTAAAAAATAGCACTCACACAATACTGCGCTAAACCTCCCCAAGCAAACACTTCTTCAACCAAGAATGCATTTCCCAACATCACTGCAAAATCCAAACCAAGAATGGTTAGAGTTGGAATCATTGCAGGCCGTAAAGCATATTTCATAGATGTTTGGACTTCAGTAAAGTTGTAAGCACGAGCCATCTCGGTATATGGCCTGCCGAAACTTTCTAACATATTTGTTCGCGTCAACCTCGCTGCCTGACCTAAACCAGAAAGGGCTAGAGCGGCAGCTGGCATAATCATATGTAAAAGCGCATCCTTGCAGGTATGCCACTGCCCAGCCAATATTGAATCAAATACATACATACCTGTGATATGTGGGGGCGGTTCAACAGTCTCTCCCAATCTCCCCATGACCGGCAGTATGTCAAATACATAGGCGAAAATCAGCATGAAAAAGATAGCCCAGACAAAGGTAGGCGTAACCACTCCTAGCAAGGCAATGATTCGAGCAACATTGTCAGTTAGCCTATCTTGGTGACGTGCCGACAAAATACCAAGAGGGATACCGACGATTACCATGATAAGCCCAGCAAAGAACACTAATTCGAAAGTTGCAGGAAAATATTCGGCTAAATCTTGCACTACTGGACGCTTTGTATACAGCGACATCCCTAAATCGCCTTCAGTTACACCTCTAAGAAAATGATAATACTGTACTGGAATTGAATCATTCAAATGTAGCCGTTCGCGTAACTGCTCTACCATCTCCGTACTGGCACGAGGGCCAAGAGCCATCCGGGCGGGATCTCCCGGAATTGCCCTAGCAATGAGAAAAATTAGAACAGAGACTCCAAATAAAACGAATATTGAAGCCCATATTCGATTGAAAAAATATTTCGTTAGCGGCACTAGTTGTTAACTCAAGCAGTAGTTTCTTTATTAATCATAACGAACCCTTCGGATAAACTGTACCCCACGCAGTTAAGATTGCAAAACAACACTCGCACCCGCAAAGAAAGAGGGCCAAGTCTGCATATCTGAGCAGCACCCGGCCCTCTGGAAGTACGACTAATTTCTATTCTTTCTCTTACTAATTATCAACTTCCCATGTATTGAAACGCCAGTTACCGCCCATCATCGCCACCGTATTGGTAGGATCATCGAGAAATGGCGCCTTAACGTAATCTTGCTTTGCAAACAATGCGCGCGTTTCATAGGCATAAATTGCTGCCCCTACATCAATAAGCCTCCGTTGCAGCTGCACAAGTAGATCATTCTTCTTTGCCTCATCCATCTCTGCCGTTGCAGCATCAATCAAACGATCGACTTCTGCATCCGACATCCAGTCATGGGACGTATAACTACCCCTGACTCGTGAATGATATGCGCCAAGCAATGAAAGCGGATCAGGATAGGTTGCAGAAAAATACAATTGCCCGACGTGAGGCGTCGTTTCCAATTGAGTTACGCGATCGCTGTAAACTGCCCACGGTACTTTCACTACCTTTGCCTTCATTCCAATTTGAGACAAGTTATGAGCCAACAAGAATGCGATCTTCTCTTCCTTGGGCACTTCCGCAATCCACGCAATTTCAACCTCATAATCGCCAATATTATCGGCATATTTTGACTTTGCCAGATGTGCCTTTGCAGCTTCTAAGTCTTGAGTAAATTCAGGTGCGCTAGCATCGTACCCGGCTAAAGCAGCTGGCAACGCAGTTCGGCTTCGATTCGCCGCGGTCAAGTCTTCCGTAACCTTTTCTATCGCCACCATCTGGGCGTAATCTGTTGCTGCGATCATTGCCCGACGGACATGGACATCATCAGTGGGTGCCTTTGCACTATGTATCGGCATTACTAAGTAGGCAATACCATCTTCGGTAGTGAGGCCGAGACCATCTTCTGCTGCAAGCCCCGCAAACATGGTACCGGGATGCCATTGGGCAGTGATCTCATGCTCTTTATTGGACATCAAAGTACGAATTGTTGCCGTTTCCATAACATAAATCACGCGTATGGTATCAGGTGATTTTGGGAGAAATCCCCCATAGTGATCATCAAACTTGGATAGAACCGTAAGCTCCTGCATATTGTGTGAATCAACTTTATACGCGCCCGAACCAGCACCTTGCGCTGATAAAAAAGCTGAGCCGTAATCACCGTTGTCTCCAAAATCTCCGTCCTGATGATTGGCTTTTACCAAATCACTATTCACAATTCCTAGGCGTGTGAGGCCTGCCAATATCGTCGAATCTGGATTATTTAATGTTAGTACAACTTCCATATCACTCTTTTTTGCGATTGAGCTATTCGCAAATAGGAAGGCATAACCCATTCCGAGAGCCTTATTACGATCAAATGAGTAAACTACATCGTCAGCATTAACTGTGCTTCCATCATGGAAATGGATGCCCGCCTGTAGCTTAAAAGTAATCGCGAGGTTATCGCTTGAAACTTCCCAACTCTCAGCCAAGCCAGGTAGAAATCCTCCGCCCGGCTTTGGACGAACAAGTGGATCATAAATATTTACAAGCAAAATTGAGTCTATGTAGTCGAGTGCTTTATGCGGATCCAATTCTCCTACCGCTACCTCGTTGAGCCGCAACACACGCTCTGCCTGAGCAGAGGTTGCGGGAAGAATGAACACTACCGCCACCAACAAAAGGCGTATGATGTATCGCATCACAAATCCTCCTAATAAGTTTTAGATATAACAAAACGTTCTGACGAAGTCGGCTGCCATAATGGCTAACCCTATTCTCAGAAAATTCTACACCTCGTCGAACGTAATGGGCAATCATCTTACCTAACCCTATATCAGTTGTACATTGTGATTGACGACTAAGCTAACAAAAGATTTTTATGTCATTGATTATTATGGGATTTCCTAATAGGTTGATCAGATACCAACTGTCGGAGATACTCTAACCCAAGCTACAACCACCCAAATAGAGATTCGGCAATGACTAACTCAGACCTATATGTGTACAACGCTCAGCCAAGTCGCCCAGAGGCGGCCAAAGGTGCTGATCCCGTAACCACCGAAATTGTGCGGCATTCGCTCAATATGGCGGCAAATCAAATGAAACGGTCATTAGTCCGGACGGCATTCTCATCAGTGATATATGAGGTACTAGATTTTGCTGCCGCAATCTATGACAGAGATATCCGTATGCTAGCACAGTGCCAAACTCTACCTATGTTCATGGGCACAATGAACTTTTGCATTGAGGGAGCCATTGCAGAAAACGGCGGGATAGAAAATTTTGAGCCAGGTGATGTCATCTTGTACAACGATCCATTTGGTATTGGATCTCACCAGCAAGATGCATCGATTGTTATGCCAATCTTTAAAGATGATGAAATAGTCGGTTATGCGACCGCTAAAGCTCATTTGCCAGATGTGGGTGGAAAAGAGCCATACTGTACTGACACTGTCGATGTCTTCCAAGAAGGAACAATATATCCTGCGGTAAAAATATATAAAGCAGGCAAACTGAATGAAGAACTGCATCGTTTGTTTCTTGCTAATTCTAGATTCCCTCGATATACCGCTGGAGATCTAGAAGCATTAGTGGTTTGTGTAAAAGCTGGTGCGAAGGAACTGATAAAAATTATTGATAGATTTGGAAAACAGACATTTGATCAATGTGCAGAACGAATGTTTGATCATGGGGAAATTGTTGTCCGGAAATATCTTGAGAATATCCCTGATGGCAAATACGTCGGAAAAGGTATGATAGATAATAATGGAATTGATGACGAACCCATTCCCTTTGAGGTTTCAGTTGAAGTCACCGGGTCTGACATTACGGTAGATTACTCGAATGCCCCCCCTGTAACTGGCGGTCCCTTAAACTGTCCAATTGCAACGACAGTTTCTGCTACCAGAATGGCACTCACTTATCTCGCAAATGGCGGTGACATGGCCTCAGAGGGCCATTTCCGACCCTTAAAGGTTATTTCAAAGCCAAATACATTGTTCCACGCCGAAAAACCGGCACCGACATTTCTATTTTTCGTCCCAGCGATGCGCGCTATGGAGGCTATATGGGAAGCAGTATCAACCGCGATGCCAGATAATGTTACGGCTGGAAGTGACGGTGACATTGAAGGAGCTGTCTGGTGGGGGACACATCGTGATTCTGGTGAAGATTGGGTAGAAGGATTTCCTCATCCTGGAGGTCAGGGTGCCAGCGCCCATGGGGATGGACTAAGCGCGATGATGCATCCAATGCAAGCGGCAACCCGAAATACACCGGCTGAAGTATTTGAAACCCGTGCACCATGGTTGCTCGAAAAGTATGAACTAGCCCAAGACTCTTGCGGAGCTGGAACTTATAGATCAGGACTCGGCTGTGATATTGCTTATCATATGCTAGACGATTCTTATGTCACTGTATTTATTGAGCAACAGAAATCGGAGCCATGGACTGTGGAGAGTGGGCGTCCTGGTCGATCAAATCGAGGCGCTTTAATAATGCCCGATGGCACCGAGAAATCCGTGACTAAACATACCGGCATGCTCGTACCAAAAGGCCATACCCTTGAAATTCGTACAGGAGGAGGTGGTGGCTACGGCCCAGCTGAGGAGCGGTCAGTAGCTGCAGTATTGGATGATTTGCGAAATGGGTACATCTCTGTCGAGCACGTAAAAAAACACTATCCCCATGCACTGGATTCAGACGTACAGTCTGCAGCATAGATTTAAAACCATTGACAAGTTGTTTCTCAAAAGCTCCTAGCGTCGACATAAATCGCTAGGAGCTTTACTAGTAAAGCACCTCACTAGACTAATATTTAATCAGCTACTGTCTATTACAAAATGTTCTTATACATCTGGCCATCTTTCATGATGACTTGTAATGTTTTTTCAGGTTCAGTTAACAAAGATAGGTTGGCTAGAGGGTCCCCATCAACAATCAATAAATCGGCTTTTGCCCCTGGAGCAATGAATCCTAAGTCGTCTTGTCGGTTTAATATCTCCGCATTAACCGCAGTTGCTGAAACCAACACGTCTCGAGCCGAATCAACCTCATTTTGGGTCCGAAACCCCGCTGATTGCTCAGATTGGAGCGCGCCTAGTAAATCAGTCCCAAAGCCAACCTTAACTCCAGAAGAACGACAAAGCTCCACCGCGTTAAAACCTTGATCTTTAACCTTTTGTAGTTTATCAATACTGGCTTGGGGTAGACCCAAAGCTGCCCCATTGCGATCCATCGCATCATAGGTAATAAGCGTTGGAACTAAAAAGGCATCGTGCCTTGCCATAGAATGTGCAGTGTCGACATCAATTAAATTGCCATGCTCAATAGTCCGCACACCACATTCGACAGCATGCTGTGATGCGTGAGGCGTATAAGAATGCGCAGCTACATAGGTATTCCACGATGCTGCTTCCTCAACAATAGCTGTCAATTCTTCTGTGGAATACTGCTTATTATCAATTGGGTCGTACGGAGAAGCTACCCCTCCAGAAACCATGACTTTGATTTGATTAGCACCCTTTCGAAGCTCTTCTCTCGCAGCACGACGAACCTCAGAAACACCATCGGCAATCACTGCCGAATGGGAAAGTGCATTGCCACACCCACACGGCTCTAATCCTTGAGTACGTCTTCGGAAATCTCCATGGCCACCAGTTTGGGTAAGTGCGCGCCCCGCAAAAAAAACTCTGGGCCCAACAAGTAACTTTCTTTCCACTGCTTCAGCCAAACCCCAGTCGGCTCCCGCCAGATCTCTTATAGAGGTAAAGCCGCGCATCAACATATCACGTAACATCTGAGCTGCTTCTGCAGTCATCAGAGTTAAGGGCTCTTCCTCAAGAGCACGGACATTAACTGAAGTCAATGTAACATGACAATGGCAATCAATAAGACCTGGAATCATAGTCTTATCATTGCACTCAACAATATGAGCACTGTCCGCGCTGATTGGTACATCCGAAATCTCTTTAATTCGATCATCCTCGACTAGGACGTGCATACCACTTTCGACCTCTAATCGAGAAGCATCCCAAATCTGTGTATTGCGAAATAACGTACTCGTCATAATAGCTCCTACGACCACCGTGGTAGTTTTATTGGAAATTCACTTAGTCTCTCAAAACAAATCGACATTGCATTCATATCAAGTATCTTCGTAAACGAACAACTGCTAGTTATATAGTTTTCGTCGAACTGGCAACATTTAACCATCCTGGCCATGATTTAGTTTCTTGATCATATGTTGACAAGTGGATCTCTTGTTCACTATGTTTCCAATACCAATGTACACTGGAATTGGCAGACATGTGAACAATTCTACTGTGAACTAAACACTAAGAATAGAATAGAACACACATAAATATGAGCCGGAGACACATTGTGAAATGAAAACATCCAGAATTGTGAGATTTCACCGCACAGGTGAACCTGAGGTTCTCCAAATAGATGAGCTTGAAGAAGCTACTCCTGATGCTCATGAAGTCACTGTGAGTATTCAAGCTTTTGGCTTAAACCGTGCTGAAGTCATGCTTAGGAAGGGTGCATATGCGTTCGATCCAATCTTTCCATGCAGAATTGGTGGCGAAGGCACTGGAACTGTCTCCGCATTTGGATCGGCATTGAACGATGTCAAGATAGGCGACAAAGTTGCAGTTGTGCCATTTGCTGTAACTGACAAATTTGGATATTGGCAAGATGAGACTGGAAAATATGGCTGTTATGCTGAAACTATAACAGTTCCACGACATGCTGTTGTCTCCGTGCCAATGAATCTCTCTGTAGTAAAAAGTGCAGCGAGCTGGATGCAATATCTAACGGCTTGGGGGGGACTTATACACTATGGAACAATCAAACCAAATGATAACGTTCTCATTACAGCGGCAAGCAGCAGTGCAGCGCTCGGTGGTATGCAACTCTGTAAAGATGTTGGCGCAACAGTAATTGCAGTAACGACTTCGCCAAATAAGTCGGACCAACTAATAGCAGCTGGGGCGGACCATGTAGTTATAGCAGAACAAGATTATGGCGCTGAAATTATTGACATCACACGGGGGCAAGGAGTAAACCTCATTTATGATCCAGTTTCTGGAGCATTAACCGATACACTATTAACAGCTGCAGCTCCTGAAGCTCGTATTATCTGCTATGGGAACCTGAATCCAAACAATTTGAACTTTCCAGCCCTTCTCGCGCTAACTAAGCGCGTTAATATAAGGTTTTACAGTCTCTACGACATTACAAGGCGACCAGACCTGCTTGCTATGGGCCATAAATATGTTTACGAACGACTTGAAAAATCAATTTTTGATCCGATTATTGACAGCGTGTTCCACGGCTTAGAATCATGTCCTGATGCGCATCATCGCATGGAAAGCAATCAACAATTTGGCAAAATAGTTGTCGAGCTATAGACAAAGACGGAAAATACCATGATAAAACTTACAGTTCTTTATAAACTAAAACCAGAGATCAGCGAGAAGGACTTCCTCGAATGGCGCCTAACAGAACACCAAGCCAACAACAGCGCTATCCCAGGCGTTGTCAAAACTGACTTTACGCGCATTGACTCAGCCTGGCCGGATAAGAATGATACGCCTTACCGATTTATGACCACTGTGGACTGGCCAGACATGGAAAGTTTTAAAGCAGGATTTTATGACCCTACAGTACAAGAGAGCTTAAAAAAAAATCTTGAAATGCTTCAAGATCCTGTCTTTCTAATTGGTGAAATATTAATCGATCAATAAATATAATCACTCTAAATCATGACAAATTACCGCGTTTCCGCAGACATAGGTGGAACCTTTACAGATTTTGTTGTTGAAAAAGATACTGGTCAAGTTTTCACTGGCAAGGTTTCAACTACACCGAACAATCCAGCGCTTGGAGTACTTTCGGGGCTGAAGGAATTGATCCCGACGCCTGAGACCATCGACTTTCTGGTCCATGGGACTACTGTGGGCCTCAATGCTTTCCTAGAACGCAAGGGTGAACGAGTATTACTCATTATGACAGGTGGAGTCAGCGACGCCTACTCGATCGCTAGGGGAGATCGTAAAGAACTTTACACTCTAAAATATCGCAAGCCCGAACGATTAGTCCCTAGGCGAGATGTGCATGAAGTTAGGGAGCGTATTAAGTGGGACGGCTCTGTTCTTGAACCACTTAATAGGGAAGACTTTGATCCAATTATAGAGAAGATAAATAGAGAAGGTATTAATGCCGTTGCCATTTGTTTTATCCACTCCTATGTCCAGCCTCAGCATGAGTTAGAGGCGCGGAAAATACTGAACAAGGCACTCCCTAATCTCTCTGTTACTTTATCTCATGAGATAGCACGCGAATGGAGAGAATACGAACGATCATCTTCGGCGGTCACAAACGCTTACATCGCCCCAATTGTTGAACGATATCTTGTTAGTCTGGAAAAAAACGTGCGCTCAATGAGTGTGAAATCTACCTTGCATGTTATGCAGTCAAGTGGCGGTGTTATAACGCTAGGCGCAGCACAAAAAAAACCCATTTATACATTACTTTCAGGGCCAGTTGGGGGGACTATTGGCGGAGTGGCTCTATCTAATTCACTGGAACGGCCAAATCTGTTGTGTGTTGACATGGGTGGCACTTCATTTGATCTAAGTCTAGTGATCAACGGGCAACCTGAGATTACATCAGAGACAGAATTAGAAGGATTGCCTTTACTGATGCCAATGGTGAATATTCATACTATAGGCGCAGGTGGGGGCTCCCTTGCTTGGCTAGAAGCGGGTGCTGTCCGTGTTGGCCCGAAGAGTGCTGGCGCTCTTCCAGGTCCCGTATGCTATGGGAATGGCGGAACTCAACCAACGATTACAGATGCGAACCTATTTCTGAAACGACTAGGATCGGGTTCGTTATTGAGTGGCCGAATGACGCTTGATGAAGAGATAACTGCAGACGCAATTCAAAACATGGCCGTTGAAGTAGGCTTAGACGGTATTGCCTTTGCAGAAGGGATGCTGGCTATTACAAATGCGAAAATGGCAGATGCGATGCGAACCATAACTGTCGAGCAGGGTATTGATCCACGTGACTTTTCTCTATTGGCCTTCGGTGGGGCCGGCCCAATGCATGCGGTTTGGCTTGCCAGGGAACTAGAGATTAGTGAAGTTATCATTCCTCGCTTTCCTGGAACTTTCTCAGCCTGGGGAATGCTTCAAACAGACGTCCGACAAGATCTTACAAAAAACTATTATTGCCCCCTGGATAAGGTAATGTCAGATGAGCTAGAAAACCGGTTTAGTGAACTGGAATCTGAGGGGAAAAGTGCATTAATTAGTGAAGGAGTCCCTGATGACCAAATCTTCTTTCTGCGTACTGCCGACATGCGCTATATAGGTCAAGAATACTCAGTAAATGTGGAAATATCTTCAGGCAATGATCTAGAAAAGATCGAACATATTTTTCATCAAGCACATTACACCAGATATGGGCATTCGACTCCTGATGCTCCGGTCGAGTTTGTTAATCTTCGGCTAGCCGCACTCGGCAGATTGAAAAAGATATCCGGTCCTACTTCTGTGACTGAAACTATATCTAGCGACCCAGTCATCGGCACACGCAATACTATCTTTGATGGGAAGGAACAGACAACAACAGTATATCGTAGAGATCGACTTGCGCTCGGCAGTCAATTACCTAGTCCAGCCGTAATTGAAGAAAACAGCGCGACTACAGTTGTCCCTCCAGGATACGATATTCACATCGATCAGCTGGGCAATATTGTTGTAACGCCAGGAGCCATATAGATGGATAAGAAAATTAATCCGATTACCACAGAAATTATTCGAAACGCATTTGTATCAATTGCTCAAGATATGAATGCAACACTGATACGAAGTGCTTACACCCCAATTATCTATGAGGGTAAGGATTGTTCAGTAGCTTTGCTCGATGAAAATGGAGACGTATTAGGGCAATCGCTTGGTTTACCATTATTCCTAGGTAATCTAGAAATTTGTGTCAAATTGATCGCGGATAAAATTGGGTGGGATGCTTTCAAGCCGGGTGATGTCTTTTATATGAATGACTCCTACATGACTGGCACGCATCTTAATGACTCCACTATTGTGACACCTATCTTCTGGAACAACAAAAGAGTCGGATTTACAGCAGCTCGTGCGCATTGGCTCGACATTGGGGCGAAAGATCCAGGAGCACCTATGGATTCCCATGAAATTTACCAAGAAGGTATGAGATGGGGTCCTACACGCATCTATGAAAGTGGAGAACCTAGGGAGGAGATTCTTGATTTTTTCAAGCGTAATAGCCGATTTGGCTATGGATTAATTGGTGATATGAACGCTCAAATTGCCGCTTGTCGAACTGGTGAAAATCGTTTTCAAGCTGTACTCAACAGATTTGGCCATGAAACAGTGATTCTGGCCCGTGACGAGATCTTTCGCCAATCTGAAAAACTAGAGCGTGATACTGTGCAAAATATTCCTGATGGTGTCTATACCGCTGAAGGAACGCTTGATGATGATGGGTTGGGAAGTGACCCCATACCAATAAAAGTAGAAGTACAAATTTCTGGAGATGAAATGACGGTTGATTTAGCTGGTTCTGCAAACCAGACTCATGGACCAATCAATTGTGGTTTTGCTCAAACTATATCGGCTGTTCGCGTTGCCTTTAAGCTACTGGTCAATCCGAATCGCCCAGTTGATGGCGGCACCTTCAAAACTCTCACTGTAACAGCCCCTGAAGGTTCGCTCTTTCGTGCGCAGGAGCCTGCCGCCTGTGCCTGGTACTTTACCCCACTAGGTTTATTGATTGATCTAATTCCAAAAGCTCTTTCTGACATTCTTATGGATTCGGTCGCTGCAGCCCATTATGGAGACTCCATGGTAATTTATGTGTCAGGACAAGATCCGAGAAAAGGCAATTCGCCATTCCTATCCGTTGAACCCACACCAGGTGGGTGGGGGGCATATAAAACTGGGGATGGCCAGGACGCATTAATTAACAATGTGAACGGCTCTTTTAAAGATTTGCCTATAGAAGTATACGAAAATAAGTATCCGATTATGCTAAAGCGATACGGATTTAGAACAGATACTGGCGGTGCGGGCCAAACTCGCGGAGGCACAGGAATATATCGTGAGTACCATATGCAAACATCTTCGTCACTTTATCTTTGGTTTGAGCGTTCTCTGACACCTGCATGGGGGATCTTTGGCGGTAAAGACGCAGCCCCTCCGGACGTGGTAATAAATCCCGGAAGTGAAAATGAACATCATCTACTCAAAGCGAGCGCATTACCCCTTCAAGCAAACGATGTCGTCCTGACACAAACAGGTGGTGGTGGTGGATTTGGTGAGCCTTGGAAACGTGACGCTGAGAAAGTCCGTGAAGACGTAATCGATGGTTATGTCTCGCATGATGGAGCGGAGCAAGACTACGGCGTTGTATTACACGATGATCTAACTATTGATAAAGATGCGACAGAAGCGCGTCGAGAAGCAATGGGTCTTTAAACAATAAGGCCAGGATTAGACACGAATAAAGAAATGTTTCTTAGCTAGCGATGGAAAACGTTTCCGACTCTCTCAGAGATCAAATGCTGCTGGTCTCTTCGGGCAAGTATTCTGATGAGATTCAACTCGTTAGTTATTTGCTTGAAAATCCTCCCTATGACTCTAAAACTGCATCAACCATAGAAGCTAATGCTGCAAGAATCGTAAACAGTGCAAGAACTCATAGTAGCCCCAAACCACTCTTAGATACTTTCCTCGCAGAGTACGGTTTGTCTACGAGGGAAGGCGTCGCACTGATGTGTCTCGCTGAAAGCTTGCTTAGAATTCCAGATCAGAAGACTGCGGATCAGCTGATCGCCGATAAAGTTAAGCTCGGCAATTGGGCGGCTCATGCTGGAAACGCAGACTCGCTACTCGTCAATGCATCAACGTGGGCCCTCATGCTAACTGGACGATTTGTCGAAATTGAAAATGACCTCCAAATTAGATCAGAAAATTGGTTTGAACAGGTAACAGGCCGTATTAGTGATTCGGTGATCAAGAAAGCTATGCGGTCAGCTATGCAAATCCTAGGTCGTGAATTTGTTCTTGGGACCACAATAGAAGATGCGCTCGGAAATAGTGAAGCTGGAAAATTATACTCATACGATATGCTGGGGGAAGCTGCGCGTAATGAAGAAGCTGCACAAAGGTATTACGGCGCATATAGAAGTGCAATTGAGAATATTGGCCGGCATCAAAACCATCAAGAAACTAACAGACCCTCTATCTCGATAAAGTTATCTGCTTTACATCCGAGATTTGAATCTCTAAAACGCCATAGGATAATGAATGAGCTGCTACAAACTATTATAGATCTTTGTGGCTATGCCAAGCGCTATAACGTTGAACTCACAATTGATGCGGAAGAAGCCGATCGAACAGAGCTGACCCTAGATCTATTTAGATGCTTAATCACTGATCCCAACCTTCAGGATTTTCGCCATATCGGAATAGTTGTCCAAGCCTATAGCAAGCGTGCTATTCCGATCTTAGATTGGCTTATCTTATTAGGCAAAGAAACAGATCGGACGATTCCCGTGAGACTAGTTAAGGGTGCATATTGGGATACTGAAATAAAGCATGCACAGGTAAATGGATTGCCAGATTTTCCTGTATATACACGCAAAGCATCCACGGACCTTTCTTATCTCTTATGTACGAAAAAAATTCTCCAAAACACCGAACAACTCTATGGACAATTTGCGACCCACAATGCGCATACAGTTTCAGCAATCCTTGAACTCGCGCAGGGCTCAAGAGACTTTGAATTACAACGCTTACATGGAATGGGAGTCGCACTATACGATGCAGTGAAACGCAACCACCCAGACATGCCACCATTGCGAGTGTATGCCCCGGTTGGATCACACGAGGACTTATTGGCCTATTTAGTTCGGCGTCTACTTGAAAATGGTGCAAATAGTTCATTTGTTAACCGATTTCTCGATCAAAATACTAGTCCAGCTGACCTGGTTAGAGATCCTATCAATAAGGTCCGAGATACAAAACCAATACGGCACCCGTATATACGCATACCCAGCCAGTTATTTATGGATGAGCGTATTAACTCGCAGGGCCTCGATTTTTCATCCATAGCAACGATAGAAAAACTATGCTCCACAAAAAATTCAGTAGACACTGAATGGTTTATCGCTAACTCACTGCCGGACAAACAGTCCAATACTGACAAAGGACTTCCAATTAAGAATCCTGCCAAATTAAACGATGATGCTGGCATATATATCAAAACAAGCAATGACCACATTGATAATACCTTCCTAAGAGCAAAGGAAGCATACTCAAATTGGAATTCTCTCAAAGGAAATGCCCGGGCTGCACTACTAAACAATGTAGCAAATCTATTAGACAAAAATCTTGAGCGCCTAACCGCGATACTCTGTCGTGAAGCTGGGAAAACATTCTTTGATTCTGTGTCAGAAACTCGAGAAGCGATTGATTTTTGCCGATATTACGCTTCGCAAGCTAAACTTCACTTTGAAGGCGGTACATTACTACCAGGGCCTACCGGGGAAACGAACGAATTAACCCTGCACGGTCGTGGCGTCTTCGTTTGTATAAGTCCTTGGAACTTCCCACTAGCAATCTTTGTCGGTCAAATTGCTGCAGCTCTCGCTTCTGGTAATACTGTTGTCGCGAAGCCCGCAGAACATACACCTTTTATCGCATTTGAAGTCGTCCGGCTGATGTATAACGCAGGGATACCCCATCATGCCTGTCAGTTAGTCCTTGGCGATGGAAGCGTTGGGGAAAAACTTGTAGAGCACCAATTGACAGCTGGCATTGCTTTTACCGGAAGCTTCGAAACGGCTCGACAGATAAATCAATTAATCTCACAACGGGCTGGGCCTCTAATTCCATTCATAGCCGAGACAGGTGGTCAAAATGTGATGATAGTAGATTCAACCGCACTGCTTGAACAAGTTACTGATGATGTAGTTGTTTCAGCCTTCCACAGTGCTGGACAACGATGTTCAGCACTTAGGGTTTTGTATCTACAAGAAGACATTGCACATAAAGCCATCGAAATGATTAAAGGAGCTATGAACGAGCTTCGTATAGGTGACCCAGGCAAGCCCGACACAGATATTGGACCTATAATTTCTAAAGAAGCAGCGGACTCATTGCAGCGTTACATTGATCAACTTGCCTTTAAGGGGCAGCTAATACATCAGGCACCGGTAACCGATGAAACGAGCAAGGGGAGCTTTGTGGCTCCATGTATGTTAAGTATTCAATCACTTGCAGAGCTGGAGAAAGAACACTTTGGACCATTATTGCATGTTATAACATTTTCAGAAGGACAAATCGGAAAAATAATAACTGATGTCGAACAATCAGGCTATGGCCTAACATTAGGCATACACAGCCGAATTGAATCCCGAGTACATCAGATTGCCGAAGTGGCCGCCGTTGGAAATATTTATTCCAACCGAAATATGATTGGTGCTGTTGTAGGCTCGCAACCCTTTGGAGGTCTAGGATTTTCTGGAACGGGACCTAAAGCTGGTGGGCCACACTATGTTTATCGATTTGCCACCGAAAAAGTATTAACCATCAACACAGCAGCAACTGGTGGTAATGCTGCCCTGCTAAGCTTGGAAAACTAGGGGTTATCAAATATGGCATTCGTGCTTATTAGCAGAGAAAATTATTTACGAATTGTTTCTCTATGAGAAACATAAGTTCAATCTCATGAATCCCCTGCAATTTCCGAAGAAGTCACCGGATACATACCAGCCGCTAAGTATGGAGCCAATATTTGAACCCCAAAAACATCTTGCATTGGAAACGCCATCAAGCGTATGGCATCTCGAAGAACTTGGCTATAGCGGTAGCACTCTACAAAACTTAGCTAGCCCGATTGCATTCACAGAACCATTTCGATTGCTGTCTCAGGAGGGTGCTGCTGCTCTATTGGAGGTAACTCGACAGCTTAAGGAGGTAGCGTGTCCCGCCAGCTATGTGAAAACATACACAGGCAATAGGAACCAAGTAACTGTTTCTGGAGGTGTGTATCAATCTAAGTTTCTAAGAGATCTTTGTAGCAGTCCTGAAATAACTATGTTTTTGTCTGAGATTGCTGACACTGCACTAAGTCCACATAGCATGCCCTCCCAACAGTTATACATTAATTATCAACCGGAAAACTTAGAGGATCATGTTGATATCTGGCATGCGGACTCTATAGGATTTGACTATGTTCTTATGGCCAGCAGCCCGATTGAATTGCGTGGCGGTGAATTCCAAATCTTCTTAGGCACTGTCCAACAAGCAGCAGAACTGCTAGAGCTAACTCCGAGAACGCTCAACCTGGGATCTCATATTGAATTGCCAGAGGAACGTTGCATAAGTTTTCAGTTTCCTGATGCCGGTTATGCCATATTCCAGCAGGGCAACCTTGTCGTGCATAGAGCTCGTCGGCTATCTCAACCTGGTGAGCGTATTACTGTAGTGCCCGGTTATGTATCTCTTGACCACACACAAGCCGATGCATCAGACCTCTCGCATATTGCAACATATGGCGAGCCTAGTATTGCGTTAGAAATACTTCGGCATGGTGCTTGGCTTACAACAGAAAAACTTACCGCGTTTCTTGAGGGGCTCGAACTTAATGATGATTCGGAAAAACAGAGGCGACTATTAAATGATGCACTATTAGATGCCATTCGCGCTCTTGAAGCTACAAAAGACCAATAGCTCAATATTTCGAATAATAATAGTAAACAATTATTTTTGTAACTCCTAGTTTCGGGAAAACTTCGCAGCTCCCTTAACCCATTGAAAATATTATAGAGCCTTTTAACTCGCACCAAAACTAGATTAGAATTTATGTGACGGCAATAGGCTCATAATACTTGATGTATAAGCATGATGTTGGGCGAATGAATTGGGGATATATAACTGATAATAATGGATACTAAATGAACGAAAATTCAACAAATATAGTCCTGCATGAAAGTGAAGTGGTTGAACTCTTTGTATACTTTCTGGCTACTGCAAGAGTTCAAATCGACGATCCTGACTACTATGGACCCATGCGACTACTAATCGCAGCGGAGAAGCTACGCGACTTTGTTTCAAATCGATCGTCATCATCCTTGACTCGCCTGTTTGAGCTTACTGAGCCAATTATTAATGATGCGCATATCGCAATTAATGACATAGAAAAGTTTTCCAACAAGCTCGATCAATTAAGTAAAGTCATTGCAAACTACTTACTCGAGGTTAATGGAATAGAAGATCCTTCACATGACTAACGAAACACTACAGATAATTAAGACCAGACGAGTTGTTCGAATGATGACTGGTGAGCCAGTCGCGCGTACAAACATTGAACAAATTCTAGAAGCAGCTCGGTGGGCCCCGGTCGGAGGAAACCAAAGATTTCTACGCTTTGTAGTTGCAGAAGACCCGAAACTTATCAATCTCATAAGAATGGTGTCACCCGGAATGATACAACGGCCGCAAGTGATCATTACTATCTGTGCAGATTGGGATAAATTTCGGAAGAATAAAGTCAAAGGCCATGACCGATCGAGTTACATTGATGTTGGAACTGCAATGCAAACCATGCTCCTCGCGTCTCATTCTTTGGAGCTAGGATCTGGACCTGTGACATCTTTTAATAAAATATCGGTAGGGATTATGCTTAACCTGCCAAGCCACGTAACGCCAGAACTTATGGTCTGCGTCGGTCATCCAGCTTCAGGTTATCAGATGCCAATGGCGCCGAAACAAAAAATTACCTGGGAGAGTCTTGTCGACTGGGGTCGAGTTTCATAATTCTCTTGATTTACGACCCTTGAGCGATCAGGCCGCGATTCGTTTGTAGCGCAAACTATTGCTGCTACCGCATTCAGAAAAAGTCCAGCAAAAACCGAACTGTCCAGTGAACACGGTGAACATAAAACTGGGATGGGTATAATTAGCTAAAAGTATTTCTTATACAAACTAAGTGACCGGGTTCGCTAATCGCATATCGTGCAGTACAATCACTTATCCTGAGAAACTTCTGCCATGTTGCCTCTACGGAGATCAGTGTGACTGATAATCGTAGCTAACAACGCTTCTCATAAAAACTAAGAAATATCCTTCACTTTAGGCTGCTCTTTTGCGCTCATGAGCCTTTAATAGCTTCTTCCGAATACGGATTGCCGTAGGTGTTACTTCTACTAATTCATCATCATTAATAAACTCTAGAGCATACTCAAGCGTGGTCACAATTGGCGGTGTTAAGACGATATTCTCATCGCTCCCACTGGCTCGCACATTGCTCAACTGCTTACCCTTCAATGGATTAACGTTGAGATCATCACTTCGAGAATTGATGCCAATGATCATTCCTTCATATACCTCAGTGCCGGCCTCAATAAATAAACGCCCCCTATCTTGCAAGTTAAACAAAGCATAACCTAGAGACTTACCTTGTGCCATCGACACTAAAACACCATTCTTTCTTTCGCCAATTCGGCTTTCCACCCTAAGGGCATAGTGATCAAAAGCATGGTACATAAGACCTGTGCCACTGCTTACACTCAAAAACTCGGGCCGAAATCCGAGTAACCCACGACTTGGAATTATGTAATCAAGACGAACTCTGCCCTTACCATCTGGCATAATCGACGACAATTCCCCCCTGCGTTCACCAAGTTTTTCCATAACCCGGCCTTGGAAAGTGTCCTCAATATCAACTGTTAACAACTCGAAAGGCTCTAATGGTCCTTCATCACTATCACGTAAAATTACTTCTGGCCGAGAAATCGCTAACTCAAATCCTTCCCGCCGCATATTTTCAATGAGTATTGATAGATGTAACTCGCCGCGGCCTGATACTCGAAACTTATCTGGATCATCCATTGGCTCAACTCGTAAAGCCACATTGTGTAGAACCTCCCTAGTTAAACGTTCTCGAAGATTACGACTAGTGACATACTGACCATCTCGACCTGAAAAAGGTGAATCATTGACCTGAAACGTCATGCTTAGAGTGGGTTCATCTACTCGAAGCGCTGGTAATGCTTCTACGTTATCAAAACCGCAGATTGTGTCTGAGATCCGAAGCTGATCGATCCCCGTCACAGCAACAATATCTCCAGCAAATGCTTCTTCGTACTCGATCCTTTCCAGGCCCTTAAATCCAAATATCTGTAGTATTCGGCCCGCACTAATCTCTCCATCAGTGCTAATAATCTTGACGGGCGTGTTCGATAATATCGAACCACGCTGAATTCTTCCAATACCGATTACACCGACAAAACTAGAATAATCAAGAGAACTAACCTGCAGCTGAAACGCTCCAGTCGAATCAACCATCGGCGGAGGCGAATGCGAAACAATACTATCAAAAAGTGCCTCCATTGTTGCGTCTGCTGGTGGTCGTTTGGTTAAGCTTGACCACCCTTCAAGAGCTGACGTATAAACAACAACAAAATCAAGTTGCTCTTCAGTCGCTCCTAGTCGATCAAATAACTCGAACGTTTGATCAACAACCCAATCTGCCCGGGACGCTGGGCGATCAACTTTGTTGATCACAACTATTGGTTTTAAACCTCTTTCTAAAGATTTTTGCGTTACAAA
>MDTE01148859.1_pt1 | contig 32726 bp, 32 predicted proteins | sample 811231 | NCBI WGS metagenome assembly MDTE01 (sample SAMN05326651, study PRJNA326480) | marine metagenome | isolation source: seawater | place: Indian Ocean: Red Sea | collected 2010
CTTTCAAAACATGCATGGGCTTATAGGCAAATGTCACTGTTATTGAAAAGGCCTCCCGGGAGAGAAGCTTACCCTGGAGATGTTTTTTATTTGCATAGCAGATTATTGGAAAGAGCAGCTAAATTGGATGATGCTCATGGTGGTGGTTCAATTACAGCTCTTCCTGTAATTGAAACTCAAGCTGGAGATGTCTCTGCTTATGTTCCAACTAACGTGATATCTATTACTGATGGGCAAATATATCTAGAACCTGAATTATTTAATGCAGGAACTCGTCCTGCAGTAAATGTGGGTCTGTCAGTATCGAGAGTAGGGAGTGCTGCTCAGACTAAATCAATGAAATCTGTTGCTGGTCAGTTAAGATTAGATTTGGCTCAATATAGAGAATTGGTAACATTTGCTCAATTTGGAACTGATGACTTGGATGCTTCTACAAGAAGGCAATTGGAACGAGGTCAACGAAGTGTTGAAGTGTTGAAACAAGGTCAAAATGTACCTCTTCCTGTAGGTCAGCAAGTAGCTATAATATATGCCTTAAACGAAGGGTATTTGGATGATATACCAGTTGAAAATGTTATAGCTTGGGCTCAGGCTTTTCAATCTTTCATGTCATCAAATCATTCGGATTTAATCGCCGAAGTTTCTGATGTTTTAAGCGATGAGTCTAAAACAAAATTAAATTCTGCAATTGAGCAATTTAAAGACAGCGGATTAGTATAATTTATGGCTAGTGTTAGGCAAATATCAAGAAGAATTCGTAGTGTTCAAAACACTGCAAAAATTACTAAAGCTATGTCTATGATTGCTGCGTCTAAATTACGTAGAAGTCAAGATGCAGCCACTCAAGGCAGATCTTATTCTGATCACATGGAAAAAATGGTTTCTTCTGTTATGGGTCAAATTGGTGATGAGCTTAATAATCAACCTTTGGCATCTAATAGAGAAATTAATAATGTTGGATTGTTAATTATTACACCAGACAGAGGCTTAACTGGAGGGTTAAATTCTAACTTAATTCGTGCTGCAGGAGATTTTATAGCTAAACAAAATGTTCCTGTAAAAGTGATTACAGTTGGTAAGAAGGGTACAGATTATTCTAAAAGAAGTTCTTTGGAATTGATTTCTGATTTTTCAGGAATTGGAGATAGGCCTTCACCTTCTGATACTGTAGGAATTGCTAGAGAATTGATGAAATCATTTGAATCGGGAATAGTAGATGCTTTTTATGTAGCATATGCTCAATTTATATCTACAACATTGCAAAAACCGTCAGTGACTAAATTATTACCCATATCTGAAACTGTAGAATCTGATTCTAATTCTGAATATATTTATGAACCATCTCCAAATGATGTGTTATCAAAATTATTACCTAGATATATAGAAACATTAGTGCATCATGCTGTATTGGAAGCAAATGCTAGTGAACAATCTGCAAGAATGGTAGCCATGAACCAAGCTACTGATAATGCTAATGCAATGGTTGATGATTTGACTTTGTTGATGAATAAAATGAGACAAGAAATGATTACAAATGAACTACTAGATATTGTAGGCGGAGTATCCGCATTAGAAGGATAAAAATAGAAAAATAACTCTGGAGCAAAAAATGGCAACTGGAAAAATCGTTCAAGTAATAGGAACTGTTGTAGACGTGGAATTTCCCTCAGAGGAAATGCCAGGAGTTTTCAACGCACTTGAAACTAAAGTGGGTGATCAAAAATTAATCTTAGAAGTTGAACAACATATTGGTAACAACTGGGTAAGATGTATAGCTTTGGGTCCTACTGAAGGTTTAAGTAGGGGAGTGGATGCGGTCGATACAGGGGATGCTATTTCCGTTCCTGTTGGAGATGTAACTTTGGGTAGACTTTTTAATACCTTAGGTGAACCTCTAGATGGATTAGAGGAAATAGAAGCTAAAGAGCAATGGCCCATCCATCGACAACCACCTAGCTTTGAAGATCAGGCTACAGAAGTGGAAGTTTTAGAAACTGGGATTAAAGTACTAGATCTCATGACTCCTTTTACAAAAGGAGGTAAAATTGGAGCGTTTGGTGGAGCAGGTGTTGGTAAAACAGTTATTATTCAGGAACTAATTAATAACATTGCTACTGAGCACAAAGGTGTGTCTGTTTTTGCTGGAGTAGGCGAACGATCACGTGAGGGTAACGATCTTTGGCATGAAATGCAGGAAGCTGGAGTTTTACCACAAACTGTATTGGTATTTGGGCAAATGAATGAACCTCCTGGGATTCGAGCCAGGGTTGCTCAGACTGGATTGACAATGGCAGAATATTTTAAAGAAGAAAGGGGTCAAGATGTTCTTCTATTTGTAGATAATATATTTAGATATATATTGGCAGGAATGGAAGTTTCAGCATTATTAGGTAGAATGCCTTCAGCTGTAGGTTATCAACCAACTCTTGGTACTGAAATGGGAGCATTGGAGGAAAGAATTACTTCTTCTAAAAATGGTTCCATTACTTCTGTTCAAGCTATATATGTGCCTGCAGATGACTATACAGATCCTGGGATTGTTACTACTTTTGGGCACTTAGATGCTGTGATGACTTTGGATAGAGCTTTATCTGCGCAAGGGCTGTATCCAGCAGTAGACCCACTGACTTCTTTCTCTAACATCTTAGAGCCTTCTGTTGTCGGACAAGATCATTATGATGTTGCTATGGGAGTTCAGCAAGTATTGCAAAGATACCAAGAATTACAGGATATTATTGCTATCTTAGGTATTGAAGAATTATCAGATGACGATAAAGCTACAGTATCTAGGGCTAGAAAAATTCAAAGATTTTTGACACAACCTTTTTCTGTAGCTGAAGTTTTTACAGGTTCTCCTGGTAAATATGTTTCTGTTAGAGATACAGTACAAGGTTTTAAAGAAATTTTAGAAGGCACTCACGATGAATTACCTGAACAAGCATTCTATATGGTAGGGACTATTGATGAGGCTGTAGAAAAAGGCAAACAAATGGCTGCTTCTAACTAGAGGTTTTATGAAATTAGAAATTGTTACAACTGAAGAGATAGTTTTTTCTGAAGAGGTTGATATTGTAGTTGCCCCTGGCAGTGAAGGTCAGTTAGGTATATTGCCTGGGCATGCCCCATTGATCACTTCTATTAAATCTGGTGATGTGTTAACTAGGAGAGGTGCAGAAGAAAAGGTGAGTAAAGTGTCTGGTGGGTTTTTAGAAGTGGCAGGTGACAATGTGAGGATATTGGCAGATAGTTAGAGTTTTTAGGCAGAAAGCCATAGATTAGATACTTAGTATTCTGAATTTTGATGCTGTTTAGATATCATGATTTTCTTGACCAACTATTTTGACGTTGCTAGAATGGCTAAGCTTTTACTCTACATGATTTATGTGAACCCATATACATCATATCTATTGACTAAGGAGATTTTATGACTGAAGAAGGTGTAACTCTGTATCGTGGATTACGCGAAGTTTATATTGACCGAACCACATCAAGTTTTATAAATGGAAAGGAAGGTAAACTTTATTATAGAGGTTACTCTATAGATGATTTAGCTGAGAATTGTGGTTTTGAAGAAATTAGTTATTTAGTTATGATGGGAGAATTACCTACTTCTTCTCAACTTGAATCTTTTTCCAAAGAATTAAAATCCAATATGGAATTACCTAATGAAATACTAGATTTAATTCGATTGGTTAAAGATGCTCATCCTATGGATGTGTTGAGAACTGCAATTTCTGCTCTTTCTGGTTTTGATTCCGAAGTTGATGATAATTCAGCTGAAGCCACCCTCAGAAAGGGAACTAAGCTTACTGCCCAAGCACCCACTATAGTTGCTGCTCATGCGCGAATAAGGCAAGATTTAGATCCTATTACTCCTGATCCTAATTTAAATATTGCGGCTAACTTTTTATATATGTTGTTTGGTACTGTTCCTGATCCAGAAGACGCAAAATTAATAGATAAAGATTTTGTATTACATGCCGAACATGGATTAAACGCTTCTGCTTTTGGTGCCAGAGTTGCTGCATCTACACAGGCTGATTTACATTGTGCAGTTACTACAGGTATTGCAGTACTTAAAGGTCCATCTCACGGTGGTGCTGCTGAGTCAGTAATGACCATGTCTTTGGAGATCGGGGATGAAAGTAATGCAGAAAAATACATCAAAGATACTCTCGCAGGTGGTGGGAGAATTATGGGTTTTGGGCATAGAGTTTACAAAGCTGTAGACCCTAGATCATTGCATTTACAAGATGATTTAAAAGCTTTAGGAGAACGGAAAGGCGAGCCTAAATGGTATTCTATTCTTCAAAAAGTTCTTGAAGTAATGCAACCTTACTCTAGAAAGGGTATTTGTCAAAATGTAGATTTCTTTTCAGGCGCGATGTACTTTTTGTTAGATATTCCAGAAGATTTGTTTATTTCAATTTTTGCTATGGGACGAATCCCTGGATGGACAGCTCAAGTTGTTGAACAGTTTGAAAACAATATTTTATTGAGGCCTAGATTACAGTATGTTGGAGAATTAGATCGTAAATTTACTCCAATCTCAGATAGGTAATTTTTACTGAAGGGAGACAAATGACTAAAAAAAGTGCTGAAGAATGTGTAGATGGGTGTCATTGGATTATAGATCAACCAAACGGTCCTACAAGTTTAGGTACTTGCAAAGTTTGTAATGAAACAAAAGAGTTTCGCAATTCTATGCCAGGTTCAGGTTGGGATAGAAACGGACAAACAAAAAAATAATTGCAAAGATTTGATAAGAACAAATCCACTGAGCATCAAATAACTACATTGATTCGTGATCAAGGGGATATTTCCTTTGACATATTTATGAATTTAGCTCTTTACGGAGAGTTTGGTTACTATTTGAATAATTCTAAACCATTTGATGTAAATGGAGATTATTTTACTAGTCCAAGAGTACACCCTGTTTTTGGAGCATTATTAGCAAAACAAATCTTTAGAATGTGGAAAATATTAGGTTCTCCTATCCCTTTTAATATCTTAGAAGAAGGTGCAGGGGATGATTTACTTGCAACAGATATTTTGACATCCCTTCAATTAATTGATTCTAATATTTTTGATGCTACAAATTATTATTTGAATGATGTGAATTCTATAGATTCAGAGCATCCTAAAATACAAAAAATTTCAGATGGTTTAGATTGCTTTAATGTTGTTATTTCTAATGAATTATTTGATGCTATGCCTGTCAAATTGTTTGAAATTCATCAAAAATCTTTTAAAGAAGTATTTATATCTTTAGGTATCAATGGTGCTTTACAGGAAAAATTGAAGAATCCTACTATTGAGTTATATGAATTTCTAAATCAACAAGGAATATCTCATTTAGAAGGGTATCGTGGCCCAGTTAATCTGAATGCTGAAAAATGGATAAGAAAAATTTCTGAAAAGATTGATTCAGGATTTTTAATAACAATTGATTATGGGTATTTGGAGGAAGTCTTTTTTTCTATGGAAAAATCTCACAGATTAATTCAAACATATTATCAGCATTCAGATGGAGGAAATTTATTGCAAAGAATTGGTCGTCAAGATATTACAGCACATGTTAATTTTTCACATCTGATTAAGTTAGGAAATCAATATAATTTAAAAGAAGTATTTTTTGATAATCAAAGAAATTGGTTGCAACTATTAGGGTTTGATTTGACAGTTTTTAATGGAAATAGACGAACTGAAAACCTTGTTTCTTCTTTGATAGACTTGAATGGATTAGGAAACTTTAAAGTTCTAATTCAAAGTAAAAATATAATTGATTTAAATTTTGATATTTTTAATCATGTAAATTTTAATTACTGGGAAGAAATTCCAGTTACTGAAAGGCATCTTGCATCAAAACTGTAATATCTTTAATAATTTTGTTTATTCCGTAGATTCTTTGTCAGGTCTTATGAAACATTTCCTTGCAAAAGTGATGAATCCTGTGTGCCCCGTCATCCTGTGATCAGGTCTAATTGACCGCCCTCCTATTGTCCAAGGTCTTTCAAGAAGTTCAGTGGTTTCAATTAATGAAAATTGTAATGTGTCTTTTAATGAATCCACATAATTAGAAACCTGCATGATAGTTGGTAAAAAAGCAATTATCACTCCGCCATGTCTTAATGACACTAGAGCTTGATCAACTGCGTGCCAAGGTTCTGGAAGATCAAAAACAATTGCATCAGCTTCTTTTTCATCAATCTTGAGATTAATATCTCCGATTTTAAATGTTACATTATCAGAGTTAGGTAATAATTTATTGAAGTTTTGTTTTGCTTTGTTCGACATATCTTCTCTAAGATCATAGGAAAATAAATGACCTTTAGGTCCGATAGCTTCGGATATAGCAATTGTCAAACTTCCAGATCCAGAGCCTGCTTCAATGACTTTTGACCCCATGTTTAAATTAGCTTTATTGATTATTGCTGCAGAATCTTTGGGGTAAATCACGGTAGCAATTCGGTCCATATTGACTACAAACTCGTTTCTGGTCGGCTTAAATACTAATAACCAATGACCATTATTTGTTTGAACCCAATTTCCTTCTTCTATGCCAATGATGTCATTATGAGCTATGTTACCTAAATGAGATTCAAAATTTGATTCTTGTTCAAGATTAATTAAATAAACACGTTCTTTTTTGTCATAAAGAATTACATTATCCCCAGGCTTAAACATGGTTTAGCAAAGATTTTTTACTTCTTGAAGTATATCTTTCGGGTCTAAGTCGCTAGCAGAAGAATAAGTTTTACTAAAAACAACCTGCCCTTTTTTGTTAATGATTACAATTGCTCTTAACGGAGTTCCTTTTTCTTCATTAAATACGCCATAAAGTTTAGATACATGACCATGCGGATAAAAATCAGATAATAACGGATATGGTATTGATCCTAAAGAACCTGAAAATGCGGTTTGAGCTGGTTTTGAATCACAGCTGATTCCTAAAATTTGAGTGTCTATGTCTTCGAAATCTTTATTGTTCAACCTGAACGATGAAACTTGATGTGTTCAACCACCAGTAAAAGAATAAATGTGAAATGAAAGAACTATGTTTTTTTGAGATTTATAGCTACTGAGTCGAACTTCGTCACCTAAATGAGATGTAAGAGTGAAATCAGGGGCAATTCCACCTGTTTCTATCATGTTTCTACTCCTTAAATGTTTTGATGTAGTGTACATCAGAATCCTTAAAAGAACTAAGATTTTTTTTGGGACTTTTCTTTTCTTTGTCTTTCAGTTCCAGATAAGATTTTTTTTCTTAGCCTTAAGTTTTCAGGTGTGATTTCTATTAAGTCATCCTCGGAAATAATATCTAAAGATTCTTCTAAAGAAAGTTCTAATGGTCGTATCAATTTAGTCACGATGTCCGCTGTAGATGAGCGCATATTTGTTAATTTTTTTTCTTTACATACATTCACTACTAGATCCGAAGACCTGGAATTTAATCCTACAATCATTCCTTCATACACTTCTACCCCGCTATCAATCATAGTTTTGCCTCTTTCTTGAGCATTGATTAGGCCGTAGGCAACAGACAAGCCTTTTTCAGATGCCACTAAAAATCCTTGAGATGATCGTCTGACGTCACCGGTTTTGAGTCGATATTCAGCAAATCTGCTAGACATAATCCCATCTCCATGAGTAGCATTTTGAAAGAATGATCTGAATCCTATTAATCCTCTAGTGGGTACTAAAAATCGTAACCTTAATGTTCCTGAGCCATCATTGATTACGTCTTCTAAGATACCTAAGCGCCTATTAAGATTTTCACTTAAAACTCCAAAATAATCTTCACTTGTTTCTATATGAAGACTTTCAAAAGGTTCATGGGTTTTTCCATTAATTTCTTTATAAATAGGTTTTGCTTGAGACACTTGAAATTCATACCCTTCTCGTCTCATTGTTTCAGCTAATACTGATAAGTGGAGCTCACCTCTTCCACTGACATTGAATTCATCCGGGCTGTCTGTAGATTCGACTCTTAAACCAACATTAGTTCTTAATTCATCAGACAATCTTTTGAATAATTCTCTTGCAGTATGATGATTCCCTTCTTTACCCATTAAAGGAGAAGTATTAACTCCAAATGCCATTTTAACTGTGGGTTCATCCACTTGGATTGGAGGGAGCTGTTGGGGATGTGCAGAGTCAGCAATTGTGTCGCCAATATGAACATTTTCTAATCCTGTAATGGCTACTATATCTCCAACTAAGGCTTTTTCCACTTTAATTTGTTGCATTCCTTCGTATACAAAAACATTCTCTATTTGATGATTAGAAGAATTATTTCCATCTGAAGAAATTAAAGTACACGAGTTTTTAGAAGATAAGGTTCCTCTAGAAATTTTTCCAATAGCTATCTGTCCAGCATAGTCATCATGACTTAAAGCTGTAACTAATAATTGGAATGGATCTGAACTTGATCCTTTGGGAGACGGAACATGTTCTAAAATCATATCTAATATAGGACTAATGTCTTTGGGTTGATCATCTAGGTTGTTGATAGCATAACCATCTTTAGCAGAGGCATATACTACTGGATACTCTAGTTGAGAATCGTCATTAGCTAACTCTAAGAATAAATCATCTATTTCATTCAGTACTGATTGAGGTCGTTTTTCAGGTCTATCAATTTTGTTGATTACAACAATAGGATTTAGTCCAAAACTTAATGCTTGTTGTAAAACATATCTTGTTTGGGGCATAGGTCCATCAACTGAATCTACAAGTAAAATACATCCATCGGCCATATTCATTACTCTTTCAACTTCTCCGCTAAAATCAGCATGACCTGGAGTGTCTATAATATTAACTTTAACTCCCTTAAAATTAATCGAAGTGTTTTTGGCAAGGATGGTAATTCCTTTTTCTTTTTCTAAAGGATTACTATCCATGATTAATTCCCCTGGATCCTCTCTTTCAGAAAAAATGTTGTTTTGTTTTAGAAGAGCATCAACTAACGTGGTTTTACCGTGGTCAACGTGTGCAATAATAGTAATATTTCGTATTTTTATTTCTTCCATAATTTTCACTGTAAAATGATCTCACATGTTGACTTAAAATGAGAGTGGATTTAAGGTCAATTTCATAGGAAAAGAAAAATTTGGAGAAATCTCATTCACGTAATAGCTCATAGAGGATATTCCTCAGAAAGGCCAGAAAATACTTTTGCAAGTTTTGACCATGCAATAGATTCTGGTTGTAAGTTTTTAGAGTTAGATATTCACTTATCTAAAGATCATATTCCTGTAGTAATTCATGATTCAACAGTTGATAGGACTACCAATGGCTCGGGAGATATCTCAACTATGACTTATTCTGAAATTGAATCGTTAGATGCTGGAAGCTGGTTTGATCCTGCTTATGGAGATCAAACAATACCTACTTTAGAACAGGTTTTATTGAAATATAAAGACATTTGTCACATAGTTATAGAAATAAAATCAGAAGAGATCATTTTGATAGAAAAGTTAAGAGAATTGTTACTGAAATTAGATTTATTAAAAGATCAAATTTCAAATTCTTTAGAAATTCCAGGTGTATCTGTTATCTCTTTCGTTGAATCGCAAGTTCTTCTTTCAAAAAAATATATCCCTGAAATCCCACATGGATTGTTGATGATTAATCCCACACAAGACTTAATAAATTTTTGCATAGAAAATGAAATATCCGGATTTTTCCCGTATTTTAAAATGATTAATTTAGAATTAGTTAAATCTGTTACTGGTCAAGGATTACATATTGGAGCATGGGGATTGGAAAATGTTTCAGAAATCGAAGATGCTCTAAAATTAGGACTGCAAGGAGTAACTGTGGATTGGCCAGGTCAAGTGGATATTAATTCGTTGATCTAATTCTGTTATCTTCATTTTGAGCAGTAATTTCTCCTTCTTCAACATTTACTTTTGTTAAATAAATTGTTCCGATGACTAACATTATTAAAATTGACAATATTGCCAATCGGTTATCACCTGCTGTGACTATCGAAATCAATGAGTAAAGTACTGGTCCAATTACTGCAGATGTTCTTCCCATGAAAGCAAAGAACGAGAAAAATTCTGCACTTCTTGTTTCTGGTGAGATTTTTGCAAATAAACTTCTAGCTAAAGCTTGACTACCCCCTAATACTAAACCAACTGCTATACCCAGAATCAAAAATTGGTATTCCACTGGAATGTTTAATGGACTCCAGAAAATTGTTCGTATTAACTTAGGCCACCAACCTATGGGGCCGTCTAACGCTGAGGGGTGTTTAGGTCCAATAGTACTTTTAGATCTTAATGGCCCGTCAGATATGAGGATACTGAATTGGGATTCATCATAACTTTTTACACTATTTAACAATTCGGATGATTTATCAACTGATATCAAGTCTTTTTCTTTGAGATTTCCAAATTTTGATTTCCAAAATTCGTCAGATTGTGAATCAGTTAATTCAGGTAATGATAATATCTCATAGGATCCTCTTGCTTGATTAAATTTGAGACTGTAGGAATAATCGTTTTCACTGGATGGAGTTAATGGAGCTAAAGCAACTCCAAAAATCCCAATAAAACACCAAGCAATTAAACAGACAATTAAGGCATTTTTAGTTGTAATTAAATCTGCCAATTTACTAAATCCCATTGATCCTGCAGTTGCTACAAATTGAATAATTAATATAGTAGCCATGAGAAATGTGGTGCTAATTTTTAATGTGTCTGCACCAAATGCAGGAGCTATCGTAGAAATAGTTTGGATCCCATCGTTAAACAATACATATGCAATCAGGTATATGACCAGCATTTTGAATTTTTTTAATTCTTTAAAAGTTTTTCCAAGCTCATTCAATGCTAAACTGGTGGCTTTTGTCACTGTCATCCTTTTTATTGGATTAAAAATTGGAGGTTCAGGTACAACTTTTATTGTCCATAATGCCCATAAAAACCACCATGCCCCTACTGACATTAAACACATTCTAGTCGCGAAATCAGTCCAGTCTGAGGGCATCATAATTATTATCCCCAAATGTACAGCTAGTAAAAGCCCTCCTCCAAAATATCCGTATGCGAATCCTCTAGAACTCACATTGTCTAATAGCGCTTTAGGCGCAATATGAGGAAGAAGTGAATTGTAAAAAACTAATCCTCCGGAAAAAGCTATATTGCTAAAGAAAAATATTACTCCTAGCCAAAACCATGAAGATGGTAAGTATGTTACAAATATAGAGAAACTTGTTATTAATGCTCCTGCGACAGTGTAAAGCCACAAGATTTTTTTCTTGATCGCTATACGATCTGCTAATACACCTAATATAGGGCTACTGATTGCTACAACTGCTGTAGAAAGCGCTACTGCGATGCTGTACATAGCGCTTGGAGTAATAGTTAACCCTAGAAAAATTAATTCGCTTCCAACTGCTTGAGTAAACAAATAAACAAAATACTGAGGAACAATTGCTGCCATTGCGCTAGTTGCATAAGATGAATTTGCCCAATCATACATACACCAAGCATGAATGATTTGTCGTTGTTTTTTAGGTAAATCTCTAACTTTCAAATGATCCTCTTCTTCGGGGAGTCTATCATTGAATACTACTGATTAAAAATTTATATGATTGAAATTGTAAAATTTAATATTTATGAAATTTAATGATTTATATATAATTTACAAATGTTGGATTATTACAATGTATTAGATTTACTTTCATCCGAAGAACGCCAAGTTCAATCTACAGTTAGAGAATTTTTAGATTCTGAAGTTTTACCATATGTATCTGAATGGTGGGAGAAAGCTGAATTTCCCACTCACATAATTCCTAAATTAGGAGAATTGGGTCTTTTGGGTGCGAATCTTCCTTCAGAATATGGTTGCCCTCAGGTCAACAATATGTCATATGGCTTGATTATGTATGAATTAGAGCGTGTTGATTCGGGATTCAGAAGTTTTGCAGGAGTTCAGAGTGCTTTAGCAATGTATCCAATATATAAGTACGGATCTGAAGATCAGAAAAAACAATATTTACCTGATATGGCTACTGGGTTGACTGTTGGATGTTTTGGCTTAACCGAACATGAAGGAGGATCTGATCCCGATCAAATGAAAACAACTGCCACAAAAGTGGGTGAATCATATGTGATTAACGGATCAAAAATGTGGATTACTAATGGGAGTATTGCAGATATTGCAATTATTTGGGCTAAAGACGACGATCAAATTGTCAGAGGATTTATTGTTCCAACTGACAATCCTGGATTTAAGGCCAACAAAATTCAACGAAAAATGAGTATGAGAAATTCTGTTACAAGTGAATTAGTGTTTAATGATTTGGAAATCCCCATATCCTGTATGTTGCCTGAAGCAAAAGGGCTCTCTGCTCCTCTAGGTTGTTTGACTCAAGCTAGGTTTGGGATAGCTTGGGGGTCAATGGGTGTTCTTGAAAGTGTTTATTCAGACGCATTAAATTTTTCAAATATAAGAAGTACTTTTGATAAGCCAATTTCTAGCAGGCAATTAGTGCAAGATAAATTAGTAGACATGGTTGTTGACCATACAAAAGGACTATTACTTTCCACTAGATTAGCTCAATTGAAAGATGCTGGCAAAATGCAATATCAACATGTATCTGTTGCTAAAAGAGAAAATGCTAGATCGGCTTTAAATGCAGCTAGAAATGCTAGAGAGATTTTGGGTGGAAGTGGTATTACTTTAGATTATTCAGTTATCAGGCATATGTTGAATATGGAAACTGTTGACACATATGAGGGAACTCATGATATTCATACATTAGTCATTGGTAGGGATATTACTGGACAAAATGCTTTAGTTTAATTTGAATATGGTATTCCAATTTTGTATATAGATCTTAGTGTTTTGAACCCTGGGCTTAATGAAATGGTAATTAAAAATAGTAATCCTCCAACAGTTAATAGTGTTCCTGCTGGTATTAAATTGAAACCAAATATTATAGTTATTCCTAGGTAGGCTATAGTAGCTAATGCTCCATTTACTAGGTTCATCGATGACATAATAAAACCAATATGAACATTGTACATGGCTGCTACTCTTCCTCTGACTGAATCATCAGTGACTATTTGAATCATGGTATGGGTTATCGTCATGTATCCAGCCTGAGATCCGCCCATTAACGCTGCCGATACTAACGCAATATTTATATTAGGTGAAAAAGCTAATAGAATTGGAGAAAGTGAACTAATGTATCCTAAGTATAAGTACCATTTTCCTTGAGAAGATTGTGATGATAATCCAGAGATTAAAGTTACAGTAATTAATGCGCCTGCACCCACTGCCATCATTATTAAACTAAATTCAGTGGCTTCAGATGCCCCAAATTTTTTGTCAGAAATCACCGGTAAAACTGACTCAAAAGACATAGTGAATCCACAATGGAAAAATGCCATAAACATTATTAATCTTAATTGAGGGTGTTTATAGATATACGGAATTCCCGTAGTGAAATTTGAAATTAATCCAGCATTTTTATCCATTGAACCTGAACTAGAAATGTTGATCCTCATAGTTTGAATTAAACTAATTAGATAAAGGAAAGAACACAAAAGGAATGACCATCCTATACTGACTAAATTAAGTAATGGAAGAATTGCTAAAGGGCCTATTAATCTAGAACCATGAAATGTTGCTTGCCCTAAAGCTACTGCATTGAGCAAGTTGTCTTTAGGGACTAGATTAGGGACTAGAGCTTGTCCAACTGGTTGTTGAGCAGCTCGTGTAGATCCATCTATAAATGCTAGGATCATTACAGGAATAATAGTGCTGGTAGATGAAATTTCTATATTTAGCAGGTATATGGATAATGCCAAAGTATGAATGACACTGATCCCAAACAAAATGCTCATCACATTTTTTCTGTCATATTTGTCAGCAAAGTACCCAGAAATTGGGGGCATGATTATTCTAGGGATCATAGCAAGAAATGTGACTAGTCCTACCAAAAATGAATTATCAGTTGCTTCATATATGACAAATCCTCTAGTCACTAATAATGCCCATGAGGAAGCACCAGCACATAAGTTCGCAGTCCATAAAACTCTGTAGTCACGATATTTTAATGCTGCAAGAAAACGATTATTAAATAATTTTTGATTAGACATAATATTTGATCATTGTATCTTTAATTAGTGTTTTGTTAATACACTTGATATTTTTTAAAATTTCACATTTCTGGACAGTTTGGTTTATTTCAGATATTCTCAGTCACCTAAAAAATCGTTTATAGGAGAGAAAAGTGGCAAACTTTAAAGTCGTTACGCAAAAACCTGCAGGAGTCACATTTGATTTGGCAGATGGCCAGTATACTTTAGAGCGTGAATCATTGGATCCTATTGGTGCTGAAATAATTACAATAGATGCGTCTACAGAAGAAGAATTCATTGCTCAAGCTAAAGATGCTGATGCAATTATTGCTAGAGGTAGAAAAATATCCAAAGAAATAATTGATTCTTTAGAAAATTGTAAGGTGATCTCATTGGGGAGTGTTGGCGCAGATACTGTTGATGTAGTGGCTGCCACAAATAAAGGAATACCTGTAACAAATGTCCCTGACACATTTATTGAGGAAGTTGCAGATCATACTATGATGCTTTTGTTAGCATCATTTAGAAGGTTGAATACTATGGATCAAATGGTTAGAGAAAACCGTTGGTCTGAAGGCCGCCCCTTGTTATCTGAGTTTCCACGACTTTGGGGTCAAACAATTGGATTCATTTCTTTTGGTCATGTTGCTAAAGCTGTAGCAAGAAGAGCTCAAGCATTCGGATTGCATATGATTGCGTTTGATCCATACATAGAAGAGTTGGTAATGACAGATTATGGTGTTGAGCCAATTAGTAATTTAGAAGAAATGTTGTCTAAGTCTGATTTTGTTTCAATGCACGCACCTTCTACTCAGGAAGTTCATCATTTAATGTCTGAAACTCAATTTAAAGCTATGAAACCTACAGCACTTTTTATTAATAATGGTAGAGGTCCTACAGTTGATGAAGCGGCATTAATTAAAGCTTTAGAGCAAGGATGGATAGCTGGTGCAGGATTAGATGTTTTTGAACAAGAACCACCAGATCCGGAAAATCCGTTATTACATATGAGTAATGTTATTTTAACTCCTCATGTTGCTTCAGCATCTCAACGAATGGCTCCTGAAACTAGAAGGAGAGTAGGTAAAGAAATTTCCTTGGTTTTGACAGGAAGATGGCCAAAAAGTTGCGTAAATCCTAGTGTACTAGCCGGAACTGATTTGAAGAGATGGCAACCATATTCAATGGAAAGAGGCCCAGGATCTGGATGATTGGTTAATTTTTTTGAGTTGGAGGTCTACTGGATATCATTAATGCGAAAGCAATAAGTGATGATATTGCCAATATTATTAGAGCGATTTCGTAGACTCCTGTCAAATCAAACACCAATCCAGATAATATTGCTCCTATAGCAGTACCAGCTGATCCAAATGGCTCTATGAATCCTCTGATTGTTCCAAGAGAATTCCTGCCAAAATAATTGGCAATTGCAACAGATGGCACTACTAGTAATCCTCCTAATGCAATTCCAAATATTGCAGCGGTAATCCATGCTGAAAATATGCCAGAAACTAAAATAAATCCTATTGATGATATTCCCATGAATATTGAAAGTATTAAGTAGCATAATCTCATTGATATTTTGTCTGTTATCCAACCCCACAGTAAGCCACCCAGTCCCGTGAAAATCGCATTTATGCTTATAGCTATTGCTGCTTGATTTGCTGATAACCCATAGTCTTGTAATAATGCGGCCATATGGTTATTTACTCCACCATGAACTATATAAAAAAGTCCCCCAGATAAAGCTAATTGCCATAATGAAAAAGTTTTAATTGCTTGCCCTATAGTCCAGTTTTTTTCATAAGAATTTTCAATTTTAGATTCTTTATCGGGAGAAATTTCGTTATCAGGTTTTAATCCCATTGACTCAGGTGTTTCTCTAATTAAAACTGTTACTGGAATTAGGGCTATACCCCACACAATGAATCCAAAAATTTTCCAAGTAGCTTCCCATCCGTATAATCCAATAAGAATAGATGCTAATAATGGAAAGGATGTCATTCCAATAGAATGACAAAATGTTAGTACCCCATTAGCTCTACCTCTCATTTTAATAAACCATCTAGATACGACTACACTCGAGCTAATTTGAATGGAACTAGAAAGTATTACTCGACCTGTTCCGTAAGATATATAAAATACTAAAGGAATTGTTGCCCAGCCTGAAATTAAACTACTAAGACCCAAAATTAATACACTAGCGGAAAGTATGGTTCGAGCTCCAAATTTATCTACAGCCCAGCCCATAAATGGTGACGCTAATGTAGCTGCTAATCCACCTACACTAGCAGCTCCTGCAATTACTGTTCTACTCCAACCTAAATCTTCAGCCATTGGATACATGAATATCGCCAAAGTGAGACTAGCAGCTGCATTTCTGACAATTTGAGTTGATCCAGCAGAGCCTAGGATGACCCATCCATAAAAAAATGGTGTTTTTTTAGAAATTAAATTTGCTATAGACAATTTTTTACTGTTTAATTAATTAGATTTTTCTGAGAGTCAGAAATGTATTGTACCTAATTTTTTCAGGAGTCTATCAACATTGAATGAAATAAAAGTTGCCATTATTGGTGTAGGAAATTGCGCATCATCATTAATTCAGGGAGTTCACAAATATTCTAATGCTAGCTCAGGAGATACTATTCCAGGGTTAATGCATCCAGTATTGGGAGAATATGGAATAGGTGACATTAAATTTGTAGCCGCTTTTGATGTTGACCAGAATAAGGTTGGAAAAGACTTGTCCGAGGCTATTTTTTCTGAGCCCAATAATACTGTTAAATTCCAAGATGTTCCTAATCTTAATGTTCCTGTTCATAGAGGTATGACTCATGATGGTATAGGGAGATATACCTCTGAATTAGTTCAAAAATCAGAAGATGGAACAGTAGACATCGCAAAAATTCTTAAAGAAAAAGAGGTTGATGTCGTAATAAATTATTTACCTGTCGGTTCTGAAGAAGCTACTAAGTGGTATGTTGAACAAGTTTTACAGGCAGGATGTGGGTTCATAAATTGTATTCCAGTTTTTATAGCTAGTGGGGAAAATGATTATTGGCAGAATCGCTTTAGAGAAGCTGGGGCCCCGATTATTGGAGATGATATTAAATCGCAAGTTGGAGCAACTATAGTTCATCGTGTGTTAACTAGATTGTTTATGGACAGAGGTGTTGAATTATTAAGAACTTATCAATTGAATTTTGGTGGAAATACAGATTTTATGAATATGTTGGATAGAGATAGATTAGATTCTAAAAAGATTTCTAAAACTCAGGCTGTGACTTCTCAAGTAGACGAATTTATTCCGGATAGAGATGTTCATGTAGGTCCTAGTGATTATGTGCCATGGCTTAGCGACAGAAAATGGTGTTATATCAGAATGGAAGGGAAAAGTTTCGGAGAAGTTCCATTAAACCTTGAGCTTAAACTAGAAGTTTGGGATAGTCCTAATTCTGCTGGAGTTGTAATAGATGCGATTCGGTGTGCAAAAATTGCAAAAGATAGAGGTCTAAGTGGACCAATTACAGCCCCATCTTCTTATTTTATGAAATCACCGTTGATTCAATATACTGATGACGAGGCTCGGGATTTATTAGAGGAATTTATTTCAGGTGAAGAAACAGGACAAGGATAAAGAGAGGTTCAAATGAATCAAGATAGAATTGCGTATGTGAATGGAGAATTTGTTCTAGAAAAAGATGCTGTAATTTCAATCCGTGATAGAGGGTTTTTACAGGGTTACTCTGTTTTTGATACTACAAGAACATTTGGACATAAAATTTTTAAGCTTTCTGAGCACTTGGATCGTTTTTATCAGTCTTTGAAATATGCAAGATTGAGTCCTCAGATCACTAAAGATCAAATGGCTGACATTACAATGGAGCTTTTGAATAAAAACTTAGAGTTGATTGATAGTGATGATGATTACTGGGTTACTCAAAGAGTGAGTAGAGGTGTTAGTACTTCTGAGGGAGAAGTGCCTACAATAATTTTAGAAACTGTTCCCTTACCATTTAAATCTAGAGCAAATTATTACAAAAATGGAATGCCTGTTGTTGTGCCTTCAGTAAGACGAACACCTCCAGAAGTTTTAAGTCCTAGAGCAAAAATTCAGAATTATGCCAATTTAGTACAAGCAGAATTTGAAGTGACTAGTATTAATCCTGAAGCATGGCCAATATTGTTAGATATGAACGGAAATATGAGTGAAGGTCCAGGAAGCAATTTTTTTATTATTAAAAATGGTAAAGTGATTACTCCAAAAGAACAGTATGTTTTAGCAGGTATTAGTAGATCCACTACTTTAGAGTTGGCTGCAGAATTAGGGTTAGAAACATTAGAAGCTGATATTGATTTATATGATGTATATACTGCTGACGAGGCTTTTGTAACTTCTACAAGTTTTTGCATATGTCCTGTGTTATCAGTCAACGGGGCTATTATAGGAGAAGGTGAAATCCCTGCTCCTATAACTAAACGTCTTTTGAGTGCTTACAGTGGTTTGGTTGGGATAGATATAGAGCAACAATATTTGTCTAGATTGTAGTTGATTGATGCCACATTCTTTAAAAGTTGCTATTTTATCTCCATATGATTTTGCTTATCACGGAGGAGTTAATTCACATGTGACAAATCTCCATTATCATCTTGCTGATAAAGGAGTAAAAGCTACGATTATAGCTCCTTTTTCAGGTGATATAGATACAGCTCCCCGTAGTTTGATTCCTTTTGGAAAATCTATCCCTGTGAAAATAGCAGGATCCGTAGCTAGAATATCATTTTCGTTAAAAAAGTATTTTCAGATCCAAAATTTTTTGAAGAATCATTTTTTTGATGTGATTCATGTTCATGAACCGTTTGGTGGTTCTATTACTTTAGGTGCAATTAGTCCAAAAATGAGAGATGGCTCTTTAAAAGTAGCAACTTTTCATTCTTTTGAAGGCTCTTCTATGCACAGGTTTATTCCGAATAAGGTTTTACGTAATTTCTCAAATAATTTAGATGGGAAAATTGCAGTTTCTGATTCTGCAAAAAAATACGCTAGTAAATATTTTCAGTCAGATTACAAAATTATACCTAATGGGATAGATTTATCAGATCAATTGGTTGAGGATCTTTATCCAAATATTGACGACACAAAAATTAATATCCTTTTTGTAGGTAGATTTGAGAAAAGAAAGGGATTATTTTTTTTGATTCAAGCTTATTTAAATCTAAAACAAAAATATGACAATATCCGCTTATTAATAGCCGGAGGAGGTGAATTGGATTCTGAATCCCAGAAGATCTTATCTTCTAGATATCCAATTGATATTATGTTTTTGGGCCAAGTTACTGAATTACAAAAACAAAGTTTATTTAAAAAATCAGATATTTTTTGTGCTCCATCGACTGGTCAAGAGAGTTTTGGAATAGTGCTTTTAGAATCGATGAGATCTGGAACTTGTTTGGTTGCTAGCAACATTGAAGGGTATAAAAATGTTGTACAGCATATGAGGGAATGTTTGTTGTCAGAACCAAAAGATGTTTTAAGTTTACAGAACAATATAGAAATTTTAATTAATAATGAAAAATTAAGAATTCAATTAGGATTGAATGCTCTCAAATCAGTTCAAAAATATGATTGGGATTTGGTTTCTAATGATATTTTGGATTATTACAGACAATTGATTTTAAAAAAGGAGAATTTCAATTAGAAATAGATTAAGAAAAATCACTGAAAAATTATTCGAAATACCAATTGTTAATCTTTGCATTAAATTTGGTATTTCCGCAAACGTAGTCACACTATGTGGATTGACAATAGTATTAATCGGAAGCTTTTTGATTTCTTTTGGGATTCTATTTTGGGGAGCAATTGTAGTTTTACTTGGTTCTGCTCTAGATCTGATTGACGGAACTCTTGCAAGGAAAACCGACTCACAGTCTAATTTTGGAGCATTTTTAGACTCTGTTGTAGATAGAATAGAAGAATCATCTGTTTTGTTTGGATTGTTTTTGTATACGGTTTTTGATTCTTGTTTATTGACTAGTTTTAGATGTGACTTGCTGGGGGCAATGGTCTTTTTATCATTGATAGTTTCTCTGCTAGTTAGTTATATGAGAGCTAGATCTGAATCTTTAGGTGTAGATTGTAAAGATGGGATCATGACTCGTCCTGAAAGAGTAATATTGTTAACTGTTGGAGTAGGTATTTTTACGTGGATAAGTTTTGTACTTTTCTTAATACTAGCTACTATAATAGTTCTAGGAATACTTACTATTATTCAGAGAATTATTAGTACATATGAGAAATTACAAAATTAAATTATTTTATGTTTTGATATTTGTTTCAATATCTTTTTATTCTTCCCAATCGTTTTTAAATGCCCAAAATCCATCATCCATTACTTTTAATGATTATGAAATTGAAAACAAATTTCCTTTGGGAATACAGTTTGATGTGAATGCTACCTCTACATCGAAAATTACTGATATTTCAGTGAATATGTGGAAAGGAGAAATAGCTGTTGGGGTATATAAAAATTTTGACTTTGAATTTGATCAGAATGTTAACGCTAGTCTTTTTTGGTACACAAACTCTAGTGATACTTATATCCCACCTGGAACTAATATTAAATATCAATTTAAGATTATTAATGAATCTGGAGATGAGTTAACTTCTGAAATTTTTGAATTTGTTTACCATGATATAAATTTTTCTTGGGATTCTATTGTAGATGAGGGATTTGTAGTTTATTACCATGGACCTGTGAAGAATAGAGCTTACAAGATTTTAGAGACTATTAAAGAGACTGCAAATAAAATGGAACCCATTTTTGGTGAGTATGTTAATTCTCCTATATCAGTTACTGTATACAACAATCCTGTGGAAATGATTGAGGGGTTACCTCCTGAAAGTAAAACTATTAGAAGAGAGTTGATTACTCAAGGAATGGCTTTTAATACAATTGGAACGCTTTTGATTTTAGCTTCTGGAGCAGATTATCTAGGCACAGCATCTCATGAAATGACTCATATATTAGTTCACAGATCTACAGAGGGTATTGTTTCAGTACCGTCCTGGTTACATGAAGGATTGGCAGAATATGCGAATATTTATCCTAGCTTTAGTTTTACTAATGCTTTAGACAAGGCAATCATTAATGATGATTTGTTACCATTGACTATGTTTTCTGGGCAACCAGGAACTTCTGAAGATAAACTCCTTTTTTATGGGCAATCTGAATCATTTATAAGTTTTTTGATTGAGGAGTTTGGTGTTGAGAAAATGAAAGAACTCCTAGTAGCTATTAAATCTTCAACAACTTTGGATTCAGCTATACAAGATACGTACGGACAAAACAAAGTTCAATTAGAAAATTTGTGGAGATCTAGTTTAGGAGTATCTTTATATATTCAAAGTAAAAATATTTCAGTTCCTACTCCAAGACCTCTTCCTGCAATTTCATTGTATTCATTGACTCCGCAGTCTGGATCATCACAAATACAGAATACTTTTAAAGATTCAATTTCTATTAGTGAACCAACAAATCAGAATGAATCTAATTCAACTTCTAGTTGTAATACTAAACCTAATGAATTGAATGCTGATTATTTAACGATATTTACTGGTACTTTGGTATTTTTAATATTTTTATTAGGTAGAAAACATAAAGAATAATTAATACTTAAGATATAATATCCGTTTGCTTATAGGTGATTTATGGTTGATTGGAATAAAGCTATTGAACAAACATATGTTGTTAAATTTCCACAGCAACATTTAGCAACTTTTGGGATTACAGAAATCGACTATTTTATAGTTACTGAACCAGTTTATACTGCGTTTAATCCTTCAAAACAACAATTAGAAAGTGTTTTGAGAACAGGAAAAGTTAAAGCTAATCAACCCCATATAATTACTCCAAATTATGCTTTAAATATTTCAGGATTTAGTAAAAGTGCATATGAATATATGCAATCAATTTCTTACGAATATGGACCAAATAGTCCTGCAATAATGTATCAATATTCTAATGATCCAGGCAATTTGGAAATTCTAAATGGAATACCCACTGAAATTGCACAAAGAATTTCTAAAGATTTATCAGATAGAAACAATCATTTATCTGTAGTGATAGTGGGTGTGGACGAATTTTGGGACGTTGCTCTACTAAAATTTATATATGAATATACAGCAGCATCAATTTCTTTTAATTCTCAAGAAATTCGATCTGCTGGTTTATTAGATCCCATAGAAAAATATGGCAATCTGCCGGTTGCAGTAGTTAACCAGATTGAAGAAATGTTTAAGTCTGTCTCAGTCGGAGGAAGTGTAGAAATTTTAAAAAAAGAATTAGATAAATGGGGTGTATACCAGTTTTATGAAGATAGATTTTTAGGATTATTTAAATGATTATAATGATTGAGCTAAGACACTATGATAAAATTTGGTATAAGCTGAGGTTTTAATGTACAGACAAGATGACCCACAAGTAAATATTGATCAAATTTTAGAAAAATTCAAAAAAGTTTTTGGGCGATTTGGTGGTGAGGGTAAAGGCATAGGGCCAGTTGTAATTTTAGTGCTAATAAGTATAGCGCTAGCTGGTTGGTTGGCTACAGGTGTGTTTACAGTTCAACCTGGTGAAAAAGCAGCATTAAAAATGTTTGGTAAATATTCTCAAGAAGTTGGTCCAGGGTTGTCTTGGTGGTGGCCATCTCCAATTGGGAATAGAGATGTAGTACAAGTAGATATAATCAGAAAATTGGAATTAGGAGTTAGAAATGATGTTCCTGTTCTCGACGAATCTCTGATGATTACAGGAGATCCAGATGAGTTGGGGGCACCTGGTGAGGCTCCAAATTTGGTAGATGTTCAATTAACAGTTCAATATGATATTAAAAACATTAGAGATTATTTGTACAAAGTAGTTTCTCCAGATGGAGCTACCTTAAAAGATGCTACTGAAACTTCTCTTAGGCAAGTAGTTGGTGGACGTCCAATTGATGATGTTTTAACTGACAAAAAACAAGAAGTTGAAATTGCAACAAAAAATAAGTTACAAGAAATCCTAGATTACTATCAGTCTGGGTTGAATATAAGAGAAGTTAAATTGTTGAATGTGTTTGCCCCAGAACAAGTTAAAGATGCTTTTGATGATGTTGTTAGAGCTAAAGAAGACAAAGCTAGAATAATTAATTTGGCTGATGCCTACAAAGAAAGTGTATTACCTGCTGCTAGAGGTGAATCTTCTAAAAGATTACAAGATGCTGAAGGACTTAGACAGCAAAAAATAGCAGAAGCTAATGGTGAGGCTGGAAGATTTACAGCTATTCAGCGAGAGTACGCAAAATCAAAAGATATTACCCGTAAAAGGCTTTATCTAGAAGCTATGGAAGAAATACTTCCCAATATCAATAAAGTTTTAGGAGATCCTAATCAGGTTATTTTGGTGAATCCTGAATTAAATAATGTGATTCCTGTTCCTACCCAAGGAGTTGGTGAATAAATGAAATTTTTAGCTACTATTCTGATAGTTTTGATAGTTGCTCTGATCATAATATTGCCTCAGGTGTTTTTTTCAGTAGATGAAACAGAAGTTGCAATTGTAACTAGATTTGGAGAAATTACTTCAGAGATAACTGAGCCAGGATTAAATATTAAAACACCTTTTATTGAATCAGTTACACGTTATGAAAAAAGGTTATTAGTTTTTGATGCTCAACCAGATTCTTTGCTTACAAAAGATAAAAAACGATTAATTATTGATGTATACGCTAGGGGTCGCATTGTAGATCCTGCTTTATTTAGAGAAAGATTGGGTAACGAACAAGCTGCTGCTGATAGAGCAATAGGAATTATTTCTTCCGAATTGAGAAGTGAAGTGGCTAGTCATAATCAATCAGAAATTATTACTACTCAAAGAGATCAGATCATGAATACCGTTTTAGTATCTGTTTCTCCACAATTAGAAGAATTTGGTATTTCAGTAGTTGATGTGAGAATTAAACGAGCTGATTTCCCTTTGGAAATAGCTGAAAGTGTTTATTCTAGAATGAGAGCTGAAAGACAAAGAAAAGCTGATAAAGAACGAGCTGAAGGTAATGAGATTGACGCGCAAGTAAGAGCTGATGCAGATAGAAAAGCTACTATTATTTTGGCTAACGCTAACAGAGATAGTAGGATAATTACTGGTTGTGGTGATGCTGAATCAACATCAGTATTTGCTGATGCTCTAGAACAAGATCCTGAGTTTTATTCTTTCCAAAGATCACTAGAAGCATCTAAAAGTATTTTGTCTACAGATACTACAACTGTAATGGGTCCTGAAGAATTTGCTTCTGTGTTTTCCAATATACAGAATGCTGTAGATATAGCATCAAAACCTACAGATGAGTCTTCTTCAAACAATTCTGTTTCAATTAGTTCTAAATGTGCTGAAGTTTCTGCAGCTTGGTATCTAGCTTCAGAATTACAGGTTGATCAACCTGATATTACATTTTTAAATTCTCAATTAGTTGAATGGCCAAATAATTCACTGGGTTGTGTATCTGCAGAATCATCTGAAGAATCAAAACTCTTAGGGTATCAAGTTGAATTTTTATACCTAGGAAATGTTTATAAAGTCAGAACTAATGAATTTGGGTCAAATTTAGCTATTTGTGACTAGTAAGTATTCCTTTTTCATAGTGAGGTAAGATGGGCGACATTAACATTAATTTTGATGTTTCTGACGATTCCTTTGATATACCCCAAGATAAATTGTATTTAGTTGCTGTTGAAGCTTTCAATTATTTAGAAATTCATAAAAGTAGCGTTTCTGTATATTTCAGTGATGATGATCACGTACAGAATTTAAATCATCAATATAGAGGTTTGAATGAAGTGACAGACGTCTTGTCTTTTTCAAATGATTTTGAAGGTCAATATTATGGTGATAAATTTGATTTACGGGAAGGATTAATAGAAGAAGATTTTGTCATACCTGAGAACTTTCAAGATTATTTAGGTGACATTGTCATTTCATTTCCTCAAGCATGTAGGCAATCTATTGAAAATCACGTTGATTTAGAGGACGAGTTGATGAAATTAGTTGCTCATGGAATCCTTCACCTGTTAGGCTTCGATCATGAGAATGTCAGTGAAGAGGTAGAGATGAATTCTATTACGGATACTATAATTGGTTTGGTGAAAAATAATGCCTGAAGTTTTATATAGAAAATGGAGACCATCAACCTTAAATGATCTTGTTGGTCAGGAACATATTTCTCAGACACTGAGACATTCTGTGGATTCTGCAAGATTTGCTCATGCTTATTTGTTTTGTGGTCCTAGAGGAACTGGTAAAACCAGTACAGCAAGGATTTTGGCTAAGGCAATTAATTGTCCTACTCCAAATGATGGTGATCCATGTGATAACTGTCAAATGTGCAATGATATTTCGATTGGTCGTGCCATCGATTTGATAGAGATTGATGCTGCTAGCAATAGAAGAATTGCAGACATTCGAGATCTGACAGAAAAAATCCATTACACACCAGGTGAAGCTAAATATAAAGTCTATATAATTGATGAAGTTCACATGCTTACTCAAGAAGCTTTTAATGCTTTACTTAAGACACTAGAAGAACCTCCAAAACATGCAGTTATGATACTGGCTACAACGGATGTTCAAAAACTTCCCTTAACAATTATCTCTCGATGCCAAAGGTTTGATTTTAGAAGAATTCCAAATGATCAAATTACTAATAAATTGGTCCAATTATCAGAGAGTGAAAATGTAACAGTAGATAAAGAAGCCTTAAAAATTATAGCCAATCATTCTACAGGTAGCTTGAGAGATGCAGAAAATATTTTGGAGCAAGCAATAGTTTCATTTGTTGACAATATTTCTACAGATAACATTAAGGAAATGCTGAAAATTGGAGGAGATACCCTTACTCAGAAATTACTAGAATTTATTATTAATAAAAATTTGACTGAGTCTATTCAAGAACTTAATCAAATGGTTTCTGATGGAATTGGAGTCAATCAAATACATTCTAGTCTATTAGATTCAGTTAGGTGTTTGATGCTTATTAAATCAGACGCACTTAATGAAAATCAAATTAGTGAAGTTTTAAAAAAATGTCTTAATAATCTGAAAGATCAAATAGAGTTATCTGAACTACTTTTTATTTCTAAAATACTAACTAAAGTTGATTTTAATGGATTCCAAGTACAAAACTTAGCTTTGGAAATGGCGTTGATTGAAATTAATTTGGGTCAAGTTAGTCCCATCCAAATTGTAGACAAAAATCAATCAACTTCATTAAATACAAATTTAAATAATGTTTCTAATACTCGTACTGCACAACCTATAGTAAATAAAACTGATCTAATTGAAAAACAGGATCATGTACCACAAACTTTTTCACCAAAAACTTCTGAATTTGTGCAAAAAAAATCAAATCCAAATCCACCTAAACGAGATGGTGAGTCAGGTAAATTGGATTCTGAATGGAATAATTTATTAAGAGAATTGAGATTGACAGGAAAAAGGTTTAAGTTTGGAGCATTACTCAGAGGGGCGAAATCTAAAGAAATTCATGATGATACATTAGTAATTACTTATTCTCATTCATCAAATGTTGATCGATTTAACAGTGAACTTGAAGATCCTGTAGTTAAATCAGAGATGTTAAGTATCATCCACAAAACTTTAAATAAAGAGTATGCTGTTGAAGTTAGATTAGATGGCGAATCATCAAGCCTTAAAACTTCAAAAAATTCTAAGGTTAGCAGTAATTTAGTGAAATCAGCTCAAGCTATGGGAGCTTTAATTATTGAAGAAAGAGAGAAAAATATATGATGAATAAAAATATGATGAAACAAGCTCAAGAACTTCAAAAACAAATGATGAAGATGCAAGAAGAAATTGAAGCTACAAAAATTGAACATTCTTCTGGTGGTGGTGTTGTCAAAGTAGTGGTAACAGGAAAAATGGTTCTTGAGTCGATAGAAGTTGATCCTGATGCTATCGATCCAGATGATGTGGAAATGTTACAAGATTTGATTATTTCTGCAGTAAATGGTGGTTTAGAAAAAGCTCAAAAACTTGCCTCTTCTAAAATGGGTGCAATTACTGGAGGATTAAATATCCCAGGACTGTCATAAGAAGGAAACAAATGGATTACAGTGGAGCTACTCCTCAAGTTCAAAGACTAATAGATGAATTTGGCAGACTACCAGGGATTGGCCCGAAATCTGCTCAAAGACTGGCTTATTATTTAATAAAAATGCCTGAAGAAATTTCATTGAATTTAGCAGAATCAATTTTGTCAGTAAAAAAATCGATTGTTTTATGCTCTACTTGTTTTCATATAACTGACACAGATCCTTGTAATTTATGTACAAATACTTACAGAGACCAAAAAACAATCTGTGTAGTTGAGCAACCACTCGATTTAATTGCTTTAGAAAAATCAGGATCTTATAACGGTCAATATCATGTGTTGCATGGAGCCATTTCACCTATTAATGGAATTGGTCCAGATGATTTAAAGATTAAAGAATTATTTTTAAGGTTGAAAAATGAAATGGTTGATGAAGTGATTTTAGCTACAAACTTGCATGTTGAAGGAGAAGCTACTGCTATGTATATCAATAATTTATTAGCATCTACCGGAATCAAAATCACTATTCCTGCAAGAGGGTTATCTGTTGGAGGTGATTTACAGTATGCAGATGAGGCCACTTTGGGTAGAGCTATTGAAGGTAGACAAGGTATTTAATGGTTTCAAATAAAACTTATGTGACTGAGGGACTAATTCTCAATCATAGAGATTTTGGGGAAACAGATCTTCTCGTAACTTTATTCACTAAGTCATTTGGGAAGGTTCCTGTTGTCGCTCGAAGAGCAAAAATGCCTAACTCGAAATTTAGTAGTGGGGTTCAATTGTTGAATAAGGTCAAAGTATCTATTGGTAGAGGAAGAAATTTAGATCATCTTAATGAGTGTGAAATTATAGATTCCTTTCAAACAATCAAATCTAATTTAACTTTATTATCTAAAGGGCTTTTTTCCTCAGAACTAGTGGTTAATTTTATACAAGACAGAACTCCAAATTTTCAAGTTTTTAATGCTCTAGAGCAAAATTTAAATAATTTGGAAACACAGAAAAATATAGATCAATCAATGATTTGGTTTCAGCTGCAATTAATAAATGTTTCGGGTGTTTTTCCAGAATTCATGGTTTGTATAAATTGTAATGAAAACCTCAAAAGAAAAGATCATGTATTTTATTCTGAAATTGGTGGAATCAATTGTGATAATTGTATAAATGTAAATGCTGATCTATATCATGGGGTAACGATTTTAGAAGATTCTTTGGGTTTTCTTCGACATATTCAAAGAGTGATTAGGTCTTCAAAACCATATTTTTTTGATAAATATTTAGATGATAATACATTAAATGATTTAAATAAGTTTTTGAGAATCTATTTAACGTACACTGCTGAGAGACAAATGAAGTCGATCAAGTTTTTAGATTTGGTTAATTAAAGTAATTGTTCACATAGGTCTGTGAAATTATTGCTAGTAATATCTGGTTTATATTCGGATTCATCGTAAGGTAGATCGTATCTGTTGACATATGCTGCTCTAAATCCACTGTGACGAGCTCCTAAGATGTCAAATGAATGGGATGCAACCATCATAATATTGCCTGGTTCAAGGTTTAATGATTTACATGCATATCTGTATACAGAGGGATGAGGTTTAAATTGTCCCACTGTTTGGGCCGACAAAATAGAGTGAAAATCCATTTGGATTCTATTTTTCGCTAAATATTCTAAATAATGTTGTTCACCGTTAGATAGTATAACTAAATTAAATTTTTCAGACAGCTGATTTAATCCATCTATAGCATCTTTAAATGGTGACAAAAAGTTGTATGCATCCATGAATTCATCGATTTGTTCGTAAGTAAAGTCTACTTTTAAAGTTCTTAATGTATACAAAAGTGCCTTTCTTTTAACTGGAAGATACCCACTGTGGCCTAGCATTAGTAAGTTATCTTGATATTGTTCTATTCTTTGTCTCTGCCTCCATATTGCCCAAACATCATCTCCTGTAATGTTTTCAGGGGCAGCACATTTTTTAAGCAGCTGATTTAAAGGAGGTATCAAGCTACCTGCTAAATCTAGAACTGTTCCAAAAATATCAAAAGTTAGAGTATTTACTTGTTTAATAGGATTAGTCATTTGCTGGAAATAGATGTTTAGTTTTATTAACGAAGTATACCAAAGAAAGCATTACAGGGACTTCTACTAAAACTCCTACTACCGTTGCTAAAGCAGCACCGGAATTTAATCCAAATAAAGATATAGCAACAGCAACGGCTAATTCGAAGAAATTTGATGTACCTATTAAACATGCAGGTGCTGCGATTTCATGCTTAAGACGTATAAAGCGCGCTGTAACATAGGCAATAGCAAAAATACCGTATGTTTGTATCAGTAAAGGTATTGCTATCAATCCTATTATTGCTGGTTGATCTATTATTACAGTAGCTTGAAATCCGAAAAGTAAAACTACAGTTGATAACAATCCTAGAATAGACCACGGCTTAATCAAATTTAAAAAACTGTTTAATGTGATTCTAGACTTTTTACCTACTAAAATTTGACGAGTCATAATTCCTGCTAACAAAGGTAACAAAACATACAAAAGTACAGAAATTATTAATGTGTCCCACGGTAATTCTAATTTTTTATCAGCAAATTCATTACTCATTCCTAGCAATAATCCAGCTATAGGAACGAATGCAAATATCATGATTAAATCGTTAATTGATACTTGAACTAATGTGTAATTGGGATCTCCTTTTGTTAATTGACTCCAAACAAATACCATTGCAGTACATGGTGCTACACCTAAAAGGATCATTCCAGCAATATACTCTGTTGATTTTGTGTCATCAATTAATCTATCAAATCCCAGTATTTCATAAATCACTTCAAAGAATAATATTCCTAGAGCAGCCATTGTAAACGGCTTGATTAACCAGTTGACAATGATAGTAAGTATTAACCCTTTGGGTTTATTGCCAATTTCTTTTACAGAAGTGAAATCTATTTGTATCATCATAGGATAAATCATTATCCATATGAAAATAGCTACAATTAGATTGACATTTGCGAACTCAATATCTGCGATGGTTTCAAAAAATTCTGGAAACCAGTTCCCTAAAATCACTCCTGTTGCAATCGATAATCCTACCCACAAAGTTAAATATTTTTCAAATATTCCCATTGACACCTCAAAGCTTCAGTTTTTTCTATTAGGTAAACCCAATATAAATCAAGAAATACTTTTAGTTTTTCAGACTTGCATGGCATCTGAATAATTACTATTGGTAAGAATAAATCGATATTAATTGACAGACCCAGAATAAATGTTAATAGAACATTAATGTTGTGTAATTGTTAGATTATAAAAAATAGTCCAATTTTTGAATAATATTTTGCCATTGCTTCTATTGTCTCTAATAAGCAATATGCTATTTTTCGAATCTATCGGATTTTTAATTTGGTAAATTAAATCCATTGCATTGTTTTTATTTTTGTTTTATTTATAATGGACTTGTTCGTACTAGGTGCTCTTAAGAGAGAATAGGGAAGATGGTGAAATTCCATCACGGTCGCGCCACTGTAATTGATTTATCATAAGTCAGGAGACCTGCCTAGTATCGTTATCAAACTCTTCGCGTTCAAGAGTGTCAGATTTATATCTTACTCTTTTGAGAGTAAGGTATGTCATGAAAAGATTACTATACGAAAAACAGAATAGACTGATATTTTTTAGTGTTGCTCTATTAATTTCCAGTTTTTTTATTTTTATTATTTCTTTGTCTTCTGGTGTCTACAACATCGACTTGGCAGATGTTTTTTCAGTGCTTTTTTTAAATTCTCAACAAGATTCTTTAAATCAATCTATTGTTTTGGATATCAGATTACCTAGAATAATTTTATCTTTTTGTGTGGGGATTGCTTTAGCTGTTTCGGGAGCAGTAATGCAAGGATTGTTTAGGAATCCATTGGCTGATCCTGCTATTTTAGGAGTGTCTGCAGGAGCAGCTCTTGGTGCAGTGATCCCAATCTCTTTAGCCATTCATTCAATACATGTTTTGATAGTGCCAATATTCTCTTTTACAGGGGGATTAATTGCTTCAGGATTAGTATATTTGATTTACCTGGCAACAGGGAAAAAATATAGTGCTGTTCTTTTATTGGCTGGGATTGCTATTGGTACATTTTTAAACTCTTTGATTACCTTAACTGTTTATTTGAGTGGGAATCCTTTTCAAATGAAAGCTATATTCGTGTGGTTGATCGGCGGTTTTGAAGCAACTAGATGGGACCATGTATTTATATGTTTACCAGTCGTGATTTTATGTACGGCATTTTTAACAATTAAATCTAAAGATATTAATCCCATAATGATTAGTGATGAGTATGCTGCATCTTTAGGAATCAATGTTAAAAGAACATTTTTAATCTGTTTGATTTTTGCCACTTTGGCTACGTCGGTAGCAGTATCGGTAAGCGGTATATTAGCTTTTGTAGGACTTGTGATTCCTCATGTTGTTAGGTTGTTTTTAGGAAGTGATAATAGGTTAGTGATACCTGTTTCCGCTTTGACAGGAGGATTTTTTATTTTATCTATGGATTACTTAGTAAGAATGTTTTTTTCTTCTACTGATTTTAGAGTTGGGGTATTGATGAGTTTGATTGGGGGGCCATTTTTCATATTTTTGATTTTTAAAAACAATTTCAATTTAAGGAGAAGAAATGAAATTTAATAAAATGTTTATGACAATATTTATGCTGGTTGTTGTAACAATTGGAGCGTGTTCTTCAGATCGAGAAGTAATGTCGCCTCAACAACCTGCACCTGCACCAACTGCTGCACCTGCAATAGCTACTGCTCCGCCCCCTTCAGCACCCTTGGCTCCATCTCAGCCAGCCGCTCCAGATCAACCAGCACCAGCAGCAGATCCAGCACCAACACCAACTAGTGAGCCAGTAACTGTATTACCAGTAGTAGAAAATAAAAAACAATCAGTCGGTTCTGAGTTCACAGAAGTATTGTCAAATATAGATGAGATTGTTGATCCTACTAATATTAATTGGCCAAGAATAATAAGTATAAATGGCGATGAAATAGTAATAAATGAAAAGCCTGAGAAAGTTTTAACAATTTCTTTAGGTCATGATGAAATTCTTTTTGGCATAAGTAACAAAGATCAAATAGTCGGAACTACTACTTTTGCACAAGACGATGGCAGTAATATTCAAGATAAATCTCTAGGTATGCCCACAGTTTCAACAGACCCTGAATCAATTATTGTATTGTCTCCCGATGTGGTATTTGCAGATCCATACGCTTCAGTAGATTTAATGGATTCATTAGAGGATTTTGGGATTAGTGTAATTCAAACTCAATTGAATAATGGGATTGAGGGAAGAAAAAATGATATTTGGTTAATGGCTTACATTACTGGAAACTTAGACCAAGCATCTGAATTAGTCTCTGATATTGATAGCAAAATAAACAAAATTAATGAATTTAGTAAAAATGAAGAAGTTCA
>MDTE01202740.1_pt1 | contig 32720 bp, 34 predicted proteins | sample 811231 | NCBI WGS metagenome assembly MDTE01 (sample SAMN05326651, study PRJNA326480) | marine metagenome | isolation source: seawater | place: Indian Ocean: Red Sea | collected 2010
GCAGTTGGTATCCATTTCCATCCTGGTCTTATATCGATTTGGGTTATACCAAAATAGCTAAGAGTTTGAAAATTTTGCTCAGAATTTTCTGAAAAAAAATCATACCAGTTGACTTCTAAACCTAAATCAAAGTCCCAGCCATTAAACTCAAACATGTTTCTCCTACCAAAACCGAATAGATAGTGAACTCCTGCTGTATTATTTGATAAGCTCTGTTCGACTAGGACAGGCCAACCGTAGGATAACGATAAGAAAGTCCTTGTCTCAACTCCTAAAAGAGAATCCTGTAAAGCTGCTCTCGCAATTCTTGCCTCCCTTCTTGCCTCTCTTCTTGCTTTCCTCGCTTCTTTCCTTGCTCTCTTTCTTTCTTCTTTTGCATAATCTTCAACCTCACGTGTTTTTTCAATAGCATCCAACGTAGCCTTTGCAGATGCGGCTTCTAATCGAGCCAATTCTGCTTCTCGCTCTGCATCATACATCAAATCTATTGCATTTTGAGCTTCTACTTTTGCTTCTTCCATTTTCGCTTTAAACTTATCTGCCTCTTCAGCTTGCTTTTCAGCATCCCTTAATAATTCTCTAGTACGTTTAGCTCTAGCATTTGCTTTCTCAAACGCTTCCTTAGCTAGCTTCAAATCTTCATTCGCTTTCTCAAGTGCTTCTTGAGCTCGCAATGCAAATTCATACGCTAAGTCTAAATTATCAATATCTTTTAGCCCCCTATCAATAACAGCTGATCCCGTCCATTCAAATTTATATGCATATTTATCTGGAGGCATATAAGGTATAATTTTCCTTTCTATCTCTTCACCTTCTTCATTCGTAACTACTCTTATGGTTTCCTCAAGAGTCTTATCATGTAAGAATTCCTTTGTTAAAAATATTTTATTTTCTGAATTAAAATATTGTATCATTCTTAAAAAGGCTCCCCTCTCGATAAATAATAAGTGCCTTCCTACAAATTTAGAATTGGAATCAAAATAAGATGATTCAATCACCTCTGAGAAATTTTTATCTTTTTTTAAGGTCGTATAATTAAATACATATGAGAAATAATTCATACCCAATGGATCATAGAAATCAACTTCTCTGGGTCTTCCATCACTTCGGCTAGTAACATCAGCTATCCATCCTGATCGGACATAACTAAGCTGATCTGCATAAAGGTTAGTATCTAGTCTTGAAGCACGTCCATCTGTGTGAAATTCAACTTTGTATTCGGATCGTATACCTGATCTTGACCATAAAAAACTATATGTCTCTTTGGCCTGTCTGTCTTTACCAAATTTTGTAACTGTCTTGATTCGATCATCTTTGTTATAAGTAACTTCATAATACACTTTGCCAATAAATGTGTGGGGCTCACCTTTTTGACTTAGTACTCTACGATACGGGTTCCAATATAGGTAACATTCAGGTGTTCTAATTAACTTATCTTTGGTTTCATTTACGTTATCTTGAGCATAAGAAACTTGAAAAAAAAATATTTGATACAGAAAAATAATTACTAGAACTTGAGATAATCTCAGGCTAACCCCCAACTCATCAAAAGAATCATAGTGAAAAATAATGAAAATCCAACGACTGTCCCAGTTTGGAATTTTTTGTTATAATCTATAACCTCTTCATCAAGTGTTTGATAATTAAGCACAATTGTTTCGTGCTTGCCTTCTTCAACAAAAACATCTAATCTCCCCATTACAAGAATATCATTTAAGATTTTCTCTTTTGAGGTTAACTTATTTGAATCTCTACTGTAATCGTTTGGGAAATATCCCACTTTATGCCATCCAGGCAATACATCTATTGAGCCATTTAATGGAGAAATTCCTACCATTTGTCCGTCAACATAAATGGGAAGACCCTTTGTATCGCAAACAATTTCTAATGAAGTTCGCTCTCTTACATCTTTCCAGGATAATGGATGGGATTTCTTTTTAGATTCTTTAAGGTCAGGAAAAACAAAAGATGGGTTTAATTCTTTTGCTTCTACAAAATCACTATATGTAATTACAATATCTATTTTACGACCTTCATCATGAATTAATACATCAAAAATCCCTATACTCCGATTAATTTGTATCGATAGTTGTAATGAATTGGAGTTTTGAATCCAACTTTGCTCAACCTCCCTAATAGGATATGTAATTAAATTTTTGAAGAAACCAGTTTCTGGTCGAATGATATTATAAAAATTCAAAATAAACCAATTATCTTGCTCAATCCAACTTGAGACATCTTCTTTTTTAATAAAGCTTGAAACTAAAAATTCTAATTTCACTCCGGTTTCAATTGGCACGGTTTTTGATGAAAGAATTAATGGCATATCTTGGGAATATACAGATTTTGGGACTACTATCAATCCTACGATTCCCCAGATAAAAATGCTGGAGAAAAAATATTTCATTTTAATCTAGAGATTCCTGATTTGAGGTTGCAAGGTTAATCCTGATTTTTTGCGTTCTTCCTTTAGGTACGTAAATATCCTGATAGTCTGGGATATCCATTGCAAATTTTGGAGGAGTAGATAGTGGATCTACAACTCTTACTCTATGCCACCCAGGAGTTATAGGTAATTTTTTGCGTAATGGAGTTGTTCCAATCAATGAACCATCTATAAAAACATTAGCACCATCAAGATTACAAGTCAACCTAAGGAATGTTTTACGTTTGGACAGATCTGGAGGGAGAAGATTTATTTCACTTATGTTTTCTAATCTTCTTTTTTCTCGCTTCACTTGAGTAGTTATTGGAGCTTGATTTAACAACTCCTTTGCAGTCTCTCTGCTTTGCTGCATCATAACACTACCAAATTTTTGCGTCATATCGATTTTTTTTGCACTGTTCGAGCTTAGATTTCCTTCAGATTTTGGCTGTGTAGAAGCCAAGGGTTTTTTGCCAGATAATGCTCTAAGTAATTCTTTATGAGTTCCTTCTCCAACAATCCCATCTACGTTTGAACTACTAAACCCTCTGTCTAATTGAAATTGTATGACGGCATCTTCTGTATTAGGGCCAAATTCGCCATCTACTCCATCTTTATGTACACCTCCTTCGCCTAAATAATAACCCAACGAAATAAGCGCTTGCTGAAGTGCTTTTACATCTCGGGACCTCTTTGAACCGGACAATAAGAGCCCCTCATTTAAAATAAATGAAATATCAATTGCGTCCCTTTGCAATTTTTTTGGAGGAGGTGGTGGCCCACTTATTTCTACTTTTCTCTTCTTATATTTGAAAGGTTTAGGTTCTTTATAACTATCAGATAAACTGATAATCTGATCATCCATGTTTTTGAGAGAATCTTGATCTGTACTATCTTCTGTAGAGTACCAATTGTTATACCATACAAAATATTTTTCAGGTCCATATTTATTTCTAGCGTAGACGAAAGAATCATAAAAAGGACTTCCCTTGGATTCATTTTTTGGCAATGTAAAAACACGATTAGCATTTGTCCCCTCTGAAAGTTTGACTTCAGATTTTATACTATCGCTTAAAGATTGCCAAACTTGAACCAAAAGAACTCGGCTAGCACTGGAGTGAAAAATTTCGAAATCTTCTATAGGAGTATTGAAAAGGTACCCTACTTGAACGGATTGATTATTTTCCGTTATTTCAATATCTATGAGTGGTAATTCAAATGATAAGTCTTCTAATACTTTTGGGCTTAAATAAGAGCCATTGAGTGTAAGATAAAACCAGTTTTCTTGTCCTTTCCATCCTGCAATGTTTTCAATATCTACTATGGTATTCGTCACAATTCTTAATAAAACTCCATTACTTTTTTTATGTGCGGTAATTAATTGAACTTGTGTAGAAGATAGCGAACTAAAAGATACAAGGAAAAGTATCAAAGATATTTTCAAATATTGTTTTTTATAATTCATTTAATTCTTCTCTTAACTCTGCCAAAACGTTTAGTTCTTTCATAGGGTCTTGACCCTCTGACTCTTTTTCTCGAATTTTAATTCGAATCTTTTTTATTTGCTCTTTTATAGGTTCTGATTTTAAGATTTTTAAACAATCAAATACAATTTCTTCAGTTGCAGTTTCATTTACGGTTTCGAAAAGCATTTTCGTTATAAAATTCCGCTCATTCTTATCTTTAAAATACTCGATAATTGAGGATGATTCTACAGACAAATTTTGATCTTTGATTATTTCATATATCTTTTTAAGAATTGGAGTTGTTATAAGCTCCCCTGAAATATTTTCTTTAACATATTCCTTAATTTGATTATTCGAACTTAACATTAACTTAACTAGTTCAAATTGTGCTAATTCAAGCTTAGATGTAAATATTATTTCCTGTTTTCCATTTGAGTTTTTTTCTACATTCCTGCTTTCTATAATTCTTTGGGTTTTTACGGAACGAATGAAATCTTTTTCATCTATTTTTAATTTTTCAGAAACGATTCGAATTAAATCATTACGAATAATCGGATCCTTGATTTTTTTTATTTCTTTAGATAATTGAATTATATATTCTTTCCTGTCCGCTCCCTCAAGGTGATCTCCTCCATGAAATTTTATATTATAATCAATATAGGATTCTGAATTTGAAATTTCTTTTGCAATATTTTTTTCTCCTACTTTATCAATCCAATTATCTGGATCTAGACCTCTAGGTGGCCTAATTACCACAGGGTCTAAATCCCCTTGCAATAAAGTCCAGCCTGCTTTTATCACAGCATTAGCACCAGCATCATCTCCGTCATAGATTAACATTACTTTTTTTGTTATGCGATTTAATGCTGATACATGTGATTTAGTAAAAGCAGTACCAGAAATAGCTAAGACATTAGAGATTGAGCTTTGATATAATTTTAGAAAATCCATATATCCTTCGACTAAAATTGCACAACCATTTTTACGAATAGAATCCCTAGTCGCTTGAATTCCATAGAAGACGCTTCCTTTATGATAGATTGTGGTTTCAGGGGAGTTTAAATATTTAGCAGGGTCTTCACTATTAAATATTCTACCCCCAAATGCAATCGTTCTGCCTGAAGAATGGAATATCGGGAACATTATTCTACCCCTAAAACGGTCAAAAACACCTTTATCTGAACTGATAAATAGCCCAGATTGATTTATATGGTTCTTTGAAAACCCCTTACCTTTTACTTTGTTTACCAGAGTAGACCAACTATCTGTTGCATAACCAATTTTAAACTGCCTAATAATATCTTCAGTTAATCCACGTTTATATAAATAGTTTAGCGCTTTTTCTCCCCTTTTAGAGAAAAGATTATTTTGATATAATTTTAAAGCGATGTCATGCAATTGATATAAGGCTGTATGCATCTCTGATTTAAAGCCGTTTTCTTTAAAATCAATTTTAATATTATACCGTTCTGCTATGAACTTAACAGCTTCAGGAAATGAAATCTTTTGGTATTCCATAATAAAAGAAAAAACATTCCCCCCAGCATTACAACCAAAACAGTGATAGATTTGTTTTGCAGGTGCAACACTAAAAGAAGCAGTTTTTTCATCATGAAAAGGACATATACCAAAATAGTTTGCACCTCTTTGTTTTAATTCCACATACTGTGAGACAACATCTAGAATATCTGATGTTTCTCTAACTACGTCTACAGTGCCTTGAGGTATTTGAGGCATTATGGTTGCGTTAAGTCTTTAATATAGGACTCGCTTAAGGAAACGGGATCCTCCCAGTTAAAAAATGAAATAATTGACGTCCTTATAATATGACTATAATTTATAAATTTTGAGTTTTCATTGATTTTATTTGTCCATTTTTGAAGTGGAAGTATGGAGATAAACCATACAGATATAATTAAAACAATAACACCTTTAGCCATCCCAAAAAAGGCCCCCATAGTATGATTTATTGTACGATTTTCGACAGATAGAAAAGCTATATGGACAAACTTAGTAATTATTCTTCCAATCCATATTGATATAATAATTAAAATTGCATAAGAAACTGGTAGTAAAACTGCTCCTTCATAGTTTGTTATTGTGGCTAGATAATTTGACAAAAATGTACTTTTTGACATTGAAATTAGTACTGCAAAAACCAGGGACAAGGTTCTACCAAGTTCTTCAATAAAACCTTTTTTGAAACCATTATAGCCAAAGATAATAATAAAAGAGAAAGCTAGACTATCTAAAAAAGAAGGCATTTATTCTAATAAAGACCTTAATATATTATTTGCCTTCTTACCATCTACTTTTCCTTTACCTCTTTTCATAACTAATGGCATTACCTTACCAATATCTGATAGTTTTTTTGCATTAGTTTCTTTAATTATCTCTTTAACTAATTTAATAATGTCCTTTTCAGACATTGATTCAGGAAGAAATTTATTTAAAATACTAATTTCAAAGTTTTCCTTATCAGCGAGTTCTAATCTTCCTGCCTTTGAATAGATGTTAGCAGATTCTTTTCGTTGTTTGACTAAAGTTTGTATAACCTTAAATGATTCCTCATCCGAGTTTTTTTTTCTTGACTTTATTTCTTGATCCCTTAATTTTGCAATTAGAGTTCTAAGAGTATCAGCCTTTATTCTATCGCCTGATTTCATTGATAGATGCATATCAGAAATAATTTTATCTAATAATTTCATTTCAACTATTTTCTACTCGCTTCATTGATAACAAAAGGTTGTCTTTATCTGTTTCAAAACCAATAAAACGTCTACCTTTTGTTTTGCATGCGACACCAACATCACCTACGCACATAAATGGATCTAGTATCCAATTCAACTTGAAAGTACTTGCTTCAATAATTTTTAAAAATAATTTTTGGGGGTATCTTCCCGATTCTTCAGCTGTTTCAGGAATATCTAACCACAAATTAGATTCAATATCACTCTCATTTAGTTGATTGATTGTATTAATTCCTACAGGATGTTGTTTAAACAAAAATTCTTCAGATTTAGTAACAAACCAAATGTCAGCGGTTTCATTTCTCCAAAATTTCCTTTTATCGCTAATACATTTATCGCGCCAGGTAATTCTCGATTGTACATGGAAAAAATTATTTAACAGTCCTTGAAACATCCCAGAGTATTCCCAAGATGAAAATAAATACAAAGCTCCTGAATTCTTTAGCACTCTTCTCGATTCCCCGACCCATGATTGATTCCACTTATAATAACTTTGAAGAGTATTACCTTCGCTATTTACTAAGTCCCCGCCGTAGTTTTTTTTTAATGGATTAGCTATAATTAAATCAATACTATCGCTAGGTAGCTTACGCAAACCTTCCAAACAATCTGCTAAAAACATACCCTCTTTCATATTTTGAGCATCCATTTTAATGTCTTGGGTAGTTTGCAAAGCAGGCAGATAGCGATTCAAATCATCAATAGTAAGCCCTGGAAAAGTTTCCATAGGGTTATTAAAAAAGGTTGTATTGACTTTCTTCGAAGCCTCAGACATATATAAATTTATTAAAATTTATGGGAAGTTTTAATTTCTATATTCCTTAAAATGTATATTCTTCGTAGTTAAATTTATATACCTTTATTTTTGAAATGTTGTTTTTTATTTACAAGTTAAAATAACGGAAAGCAACCAGAAAAAATAGACTATAAAAATTATTATCTACTTCATAAATAATTTGGAGAAAACATGTATAAAAGGTTTCTTTTTATTTATTTAATTATGTCAAGCATATCCGCAAGTGAAATTTCAGTTTCAATTTCTGAAGACCTAGTTAATGATTACCTTAAAATAATAGGTAACCATGAAATCCCCAAAGGACCTAAAGGAGATCAAGGGATTTGGTCAATTTTAGATCCCCGTGTCGAATTTGAATACGGTTCTGCTGATTTTTTAACAACGGTTACTTTTAAAAAAGGAAAGATAAACATAAAAAAAAATGTGAAAAAAAAGATATTTGTCGAATATAGGTTTGATAATAACCAAATTACTCTACTTATTGAGGATCCTTTGGTAAAAATGGAACGCAAAGGAAGTGTTTACGGGAAAATTGATTTAAGCGCGTTTTACCAGAGTGGATTAAAATTTCATGGACCAAAACCAAAAGAAAAGACTCTAAAACTAAAAACCTCAAAAGGGAAAATAAAAGTAGATATGAATATCAAAAAGTCAATTATCTATTTTGAAGAAAATGTAGTTAGAGTTGCACTTGACCTAGAATATAATTAAGCAACATTTTAATAGCATCTTTATTAGATATTTTATTTTATGAAGATTGTTTTAACGAAATTACCTGAATCTGGGTGGTGGAAAAGGGGAATCCCAAAATACCTTGATAACCCTGCGATGAAAGAAGGGCAAGTGCCAAATGGTATTATTTTAAATAACGAAAGAAACACTCTAATGAATACGATTAAAGAAGAAGGGTATGAAATACTAGAGCTTGAATTCCCAAAACAGTTAGACAAAGGTAACCCAAACCATGATTTTGTTTTTATAAGAGACCCTTACATATCTAATCAAAATGGGAAAGTAATCATTTTAAGGGCTGGAGAATCGAAAAGACGGATTGAAAACAGAATTGTAAAGACCCTATTAGAGAAATTAGATGTTGATCTGATTGAAATGCCTGACAAACCTGGTTTGAGAGCAGATGGTGGGGAGTTTTTTTATTGTGCAAAAGACAAAATTTTATTTAGTGGGTTACAAAGAAATTCCCAAAGAGGAGTAGACTTTGTAGCGCAAGAGCTAGACGTTGATAAGGTTGTTTTGCTTAAGGGAACAGGATTCCATTTAGATACTTTTTTCTCACCAGTTTTAGATAAAGATGGTTTTATAATAGCCTTAATAATTTGTGAAAGAATGGTTGATCCTATCTCCATGAAAAATCTCTATCAATATGCAGATGTAAATAATATTACTATTTTTACAATTCCAGAAGGCGATGCACTTGGGACAGAAAAGAAAGAAGGTAAATTTACTGCTAATGCATTATCTCTACCTGGTGTACTTATTAAACCAGGTTATTTTTCTGACCCCTTTATTGATGAACAATTAATTAACTTGGGAATAAGCGTAAAAATTGCACCGACTACTCAATTTCAATTAAGCGGTGGATCTATTCACTGCGTAACCAATGAAATATAAATCAGAGCATCAAAGCTCTTTATCTAAAAATAAATATTTTAAAAATTTAAAAAGCAAAACCCGTTTTGAACGCTAATTGCAGGAATCCATTCTTACCTGTATAAACATCTTTTGCGAGATTATATCTTGCATTCAAATGAGTATCCAAAACAAGTACCTTGAAACGCAAACCAGCCTGAAGATGCAGTCCGTTTGTTTCAGTAAGGTTATCTTTTAGATAGTCACCAAGTCTATCCTTGATTACATCCTGATCTACATTCAGATCCATCAGGTCACCATCAAACAATGCTTGGACCATGCCAAAATCAGCTCTTGGAGTAGATAGATGTGACCCAAAGCCTCCACCTGCATTTATTGCAGCTTTAGCTAAAAATGGAATAGATATATCCATAATATTTTTTTTGAAAGTGAAGGCATATGAAACCCTAGCCCATCCGAATGGTATCGGGCCTACTGTACCCATTATCTCATTACCGAAATCAAATTCGTATTCTCCGGCAGCCACATCCACTTCTGCTTCTAAAGCATATCCAAAGAGATCTATAAAACCATAGCCGCCAAGCCCAAATGGATTAGATTCCATTGCATAAGAATTAATATTTACTCCTCCATCACTGTATGTATATGTCTCAAATTTAGACAAATCACTTACACCCTGCATTCCAAAACCTATTAGTCCAAAAGCAGATGAGGGAACAAATAATATCATTAAAGTCGATAAAAGTTTTTTCATTTTAATTCCTTATTAAATTTGTAAATATGATTTGTAGAGTTTACATCAAGTATTTTAGGTAAACAAATCACTCATTGATAACCAAGTTATTTCCTAAATAAATTGTAGTATAGTATCCTATATGATTAAGCTATTTACAAAGACTTTTATTTTCATATTTACAACCATCCTCGCCCAAGATGTCCTTTGGCCGACTGAAACAGACAAGGTGTTTTCTTCCAATTTTGGTGAAAATAGAGATAGTCATTTCCACATGGGGGTAGACATAAAGACTGGTGGTAAAATAGGGATAGAAGTTCTCGCAGTTGAAGATGGTTATATTAGTCGCATTAGATCTAATTATACAGGATATGGAAAAGCTTTATATCAAAGAACTACTTCCGGTCATGAAGTTGTATATGCTCATCTAGAGTCTTTTACTCCTGTTTTGGAGAAAATCTGGAGACTTCAACAAGGGAAACGAAAGAGTTATATCGTAGATACCCAATTCCCACCCAGAGATTTTCAAGTGAAGAAGGGCGATTTAATTGGATTTTCGGGGAATACTGGAAATTCCTTTGCTCCCCATATTCATTTTGAATATCGAACAAGTAAAAGCATTCCTTTAAATCCTTTAACTAGAGCATTTGAACTTGAGGATAACACTAAACCAATAGCAAAAGAAATAGCAATAATTCCTATAAGTCCCGGTGCTATGATTAATGCAAGTCCGCTTACTCAAATATTCCCATTGTTTAGAGATAAAAAAGGAATATATCACTTCGCAGATACTATTAGTGTATTTGGTGAATTTGGTTTTGCTATTAAAGCTGTCGATAAAAGAGAAGGTGCTAACAACATATACCAATTTAACAGGATAGAATTAATAGTTGATAATCAAAAAGAGTTTGAATTAGAGTATACGAAAATTCCATTTACCCAAGGGAAATTCGCTAAAACTATTATCCAATATGATTTAAAAAAGCAAAACTTAGGCGAATTTCAAAAGCTTTATAAACTCCCTGAACATAAAAAAACTTCTATCCATACAATGACTTCATCAGGAATTTTAGGTTTATCTCCTGGTTATCACCTAGTAGAGATAAACATCTATGATGCACAAAACAATAAAACTATTGTGAAAGGTGTCGTAGCTGGAACATTCCCAATGACTCTTGAAGCTAAAGAAATATACCGAGATGAAAAGGTTGTCACCCTTGCTTTAATTCCTCGAAGGGGCGGTTTACCACTGAGAGATGCAGTAGTATATAGCTTTACGCCGTACGGTTTTGCTGATCAAAGAATTGAATTATTAACTAAAGAGCAAGTAAAGAAAGATCTTCACATAACTCTAAAAACATCTTCTTTGAAAAAAAGAATATTACAAATTATTGGGATTAATCAATTAGGAGGAATGGTAAACCCCTATCATTGGACAGATATGACTCCCCAATTGAGTGTTGTAGATGTAAGACCAGATTTAAAAATCTCTAATACAGAACGAGGTATGTTTTTTCAAGTCAGCTTGGATAACTATGTACCTGCGATAGCAAAATTAAGGCTTGCAAATGATAATACTTTCAGTGCCTTCAAATTAGAACAGATTCATCCTAATGTATTCCTTTCGGAGAAACTTCCACATCATATTGTTGATAATATTAAGTATGTTGATATCGAGCTATCACACAAAGAGCTATCAAGACAAACAAGATTTAATTATTCATTTATTCCAGTTGTACCCGGTAGTGAAAGTATTGCTTTTTCTAATGATCGAAATTGTTCTATAAAATCTTTACCTGGAAGTTTTTACCAAAATAGTGCACTCTGGATTGATGAGGTGAAAACCTCTGCCCCTATAAAAAATGGTTTCCAACTTTCTCCAGTCTATCAACTACAACCATTTGACTTAGCATTAAAAGGGGAAATTCAAGTTGGTATCCGTTATAAAAAAGATTTATCTGAACATAAAAATCTAGGGATATATTATTATGATCCTAAAAAAGAAAAATGGAATTATACTACTACAAAAAATAACCGTAGAAAGATGATTTTAACAACTTCCCTAGAACATATGGATGCAATAACTATAATTCAAGATTTAGATCCTCCAGAAATAATTAAAGCCTACCCAGGAAATGGCGGTCGCTATAATAAAGAAGATGTTACTAAAATTTCAATTTATGTCGATGATTTTTTATCTGGTATTGAAGCAAAAGAAACTTCCTTTTCTTTAAAATTAAATGATAATGTTCTTTATCCAGCATACCAACCAATCAAAAAGAGGGTGTCTTATAATTTAGATAAGCAACTAAATAGGGGATCCTATTCAATGAGCTTTAAAGTGAAAGATCGTGTAGGTAACGAAACAAGTAAAATAGTTTACTTTTCTGTTTATTAATGCTTTTCCCTTATAAAGACGATAATCCAAGAGTTTTATTTCCTTATATTACTTATATAATTATATTATTAAACATCGTTATCTTTTTGATTTTTACTTATTATTCTATATTTAATGATAATAGGAGTTGGTTCTATACATTTGGTTTCGTCCCTAATTCATTTAATTTTTTTTCTATAATATCCTCTATGTTTGTTCATGGGGGATTTGGACATATTTTAAGTAACATGTGGTTTTTATACATTTTTGGCGATAACATTGAAAGTATTCTAGGGCATATTAAATTTTTACTGTTTTACTTTTTGTGTGGTTTTGGTGCCGCTTTTTCACAATACATTATAGACCCAAGTTCTTCAATACCAATGGTCGGAGCCAGTGGCTGCATCGCTGGTGTATTAGGGGCGTATATGATCAGCTTCCCAAAAGCAAAGGTTCACGTTTTTGCTTTTATTATAATTTTCATCACAACCTTAGTCGTTCCAGCACAAATTGTACTTGGCTTATGGTTTTTAGTTCAATTATCAAATGGTTTAAATAGCTTAGGAATAGATACAAACGGCGGCGTCGCCTGGTTTGCTCATATAGGTGGGTTTATTGCAGGAGTAAGTTCTGTTAAGTACATTCAAAACTATAAATTAGAAAACTCGTGAACAAAGAAATAATAGAAGCAGCAATAAAAATGTGTAAAAGAGCGTATGCGCCTTTTTCAAATTATAAAGTCGGATCAGCGGTCGAAGTTAGATCTGGAAAAATAATTGGTGGCTGTAATATTGAATCGTCAAGTTACGGTTTGACTTGCTGTGCAGAAAGGGTGGCTATTTTTCGTGCTATTGCCAAAGGCTATAATCAATTTAAATCGATTGCAGTTGCAACAAAAAATGCTGGTATGCCCTGTGGCGCATGCAGACAAATTATATGGGAATTTTGCGGTGAAATACCGGTCTATATCTGTAACATGAAGGGTCTGATAAAATCCATATCTAGTAGCACGTTAATCCCTGAGGCTTTTGATAAAAAGGATTTAAAATGAATTCTCGAGTCATAGCAATTGCTGGAGGAACTGGATCTGGAAAATCATTTTTAGCTAAAAGACTTAAAAATATCTATCCACAAGATCAAGCTTTAATTCTTAGTCAAGATTCATATTATAAAGATTTATCTAATTTGAGTTATAAAAATCGTTCGAATCAAAATTTTGACCACCCAGATTCAATAGATTCACTTTTGATCGAAGATCATTTAAAAAAGCTTCTTTCAGGGGAGACTATATATCGTCCAGAATATGATTTCGTTACGCATCTAAGAAAAAAAAATATCCAAATAGTTAAACCCTGCCCTATTATAATCATTGAAGGCATCCTTATGCTTCATTATACTAGACTTCATGATTTTTACTCTTTAAAAATCTTTATTGAAACCCCAGAAGCCATAAGGATTAAAAGAAGAATTAAGCGGGACATCCATTCAAGAGGAAGAACTTCTGAATCTATAAAAAAACAGTATTATTCTTTAGTGAAGCCAATGCATGATAAATTTGTTCAGCCTTCAAAGTCTTTTTCGGATATCATTCTCAAAGGCACAGATTTAATTGAAAAATTAGTTAATCAAATCAAAACTAGAATAGACTTAGTAAGAGCATGACATTAACTCCGATAAATTCAGGATGGTTAGAGGTTATTTGTGGAAATATGTTTTCTGGTAAAACAGAAGAACTAATCCGTAGATTAAGAAGAGCTCAAATTGCAAAGATGTCGACTGTTATTTTTAAACCAAGCATCGATTCTCGATTCAGCGGTGAACACATTGTAAGTCATAACAAAAACAAGTTAAAGTCTATTATAATTAATGCCCCATCGGAGATCACAACTAAATCAGAAGGTTTCGACGTAATAGGTATAGATGAAGTGCAGTTTTTTGATAGTTCTATCGTAAAAGTTTGTAGAGGACTTGCATCTAATAATAAGCGTGTAATTGCAGCCGGTTTAGATAAAGATTACTTGGGAAAACCTTTTGGTCCGATGCCAGAAATGATGTGTGAGGCAGACTACCTTGATAAGCTCAGGGCTATTTGTGTATTATGTGGTAACCCTGCTTCATATACACATAGAACAACTTTGGATGCTGATCAAGTTGTTCTAGGAGAACTTGATAAATATGAAGCAAGATGTAGAAATTGCATCAAGCTCCCAAAAAGGATATAATAATGTACATAGGGTTTATTGGAATATTTACTTTATTGGCCATAGCATATATTCTATCCAATAATCGAAGGTCAATAAAATTTGAAACAATTTTTTGGGGCTTAGGGTTACAGGCTTTTCTAGGCCTGATAATTCTTAAGATTCCTTTGGTAAAATCTCAATTTTTCTTTGTTGACAAAATTTTTAAAACACTTATAGGCTTTTCAGATAAGGGCAGTGATTTCCTTTTTAGCTCTTTTATTCCAGGGGTAGGATATCATGAAGCAATGATTAATTTTGCATTCAGAGCACTGCCGGTCGTTATTTTTTTTTCTAGTCTTATTTCAATTGCTTATCATTTTGGCATTATCCAAATTTTGGTAAAGTCAATCGCTCTGTTGATGGAGAAGAGTATGAAAACGAGCGGAGCAGAAACATTAAGTATTTCTGCAAATATATTTGTTGGGCAAACAGAAGCTCCTATTCTGATTCGACCATATATTAAAAAAATGACACCATCTGAATTAATGGCTGTGATGACTGGAGGTTTTGCTACTGTTGCAGGTTCTGTGCTAGCACTTTATGTACTGTGGCTAGAAAAAATTCCAGGTATTGCAGGTCATATGCTAGCAGCAAGCATAATGTCTGCCCCTGCTTCTTTGGTCATTTCTAAAATAATTTATCCAGAAACTGGAAAAACAAATTCACTTGACGAATTAAATCTAAATATTGAAAGAAGCACTGAAAACGCTATGGATGCTCTTGGTACAGGAGCAACACAAGGATTAAAATTGGCAGCAAATATTGGAGCTATGTTAGTTGCCTTTATTTCAATTTTAAGCATGGTAAATTTTAGTATGGAATATTTTTTCCAATTTAATCTCCAAGATATTTTAGGTGTATTATTCTCACCTCTCGCATGGACAATGGGTATACCCTGGGAAGAAGCAAGGTTAGTTGGCAGACTTATGGGTGAAAAAATTGTCTTAACTGAACTAATTGCTTATGGAACTCTAGGAGACTTAATTGATAGTGACTTGATTTCTGAGAGATCAGCAATCATTTCTAGCTATGCACTATGCGGATTTGCTAATTTTGGATCTATTGGAATTCAACTTGGTGGTATAGGTGCAATGGCCCCTGAGAAAAGAAATATTTTATCAAAGCTTGTCTTTAAAGCTATGATTGGAGGAGCATTAGCTTCCTGGTTAACTGCAACTATTGCAGGACTATTAATTTAGGTATATTTTTAAGTTATGAAACTATTGATCATGGGACCACCAGGAGTTGGTAAGGGAACACAGGCAAGAATACTAGCAAAAAAACTGAACATTACACATTTATCTACCGGTGAAATTTTAAGAAGTGAGATACAAAAAAACACCCAAATAGGAAAAATTGCTAGATCATATATTGACTATGGCAATTTAGTCCCAGATGGTTTTATACTTGACATTATATCGGATAAAATTTCTAATAAAATTTCGTACAGTGGCTATTTATTCGATGGATTTCCAAGAACAATTCCTCAAGCTATTGGCTTCGATGCTTTTTTGACTAAAAATAGTCATAGTCTTAGTGCTGCTATTAATTTGAAAGCTGATGAAGATGAACTTATAAAGAGGATTTTAGAGAGAGGAAAAGTTTCTGGTAGGAGTGATGAAGCTGTAGAAATTGTTAAAAAAAGACAGAAAATTTATTGGGAACAAACTGCACCCTTAATTGAATATTACCAAAATAAAAATATCCTAAAGGATATTGATGGAGTTGGTAACATTGAACAAATTACAAATAGAATTTTAGAGGTTATTAATTGAAATGTTAAAAGTTGCTTTAACTGGCGGAATGGGAACAGGAAAGAGTGAAGTTAGTGCTCTTTTCAGTAAATGGGGCGCCTATATTTTTGATGCTGATACAATCGCAAAAAAAATACTCAGTGAAAATAAAACTGCTCAAAAAGACATAATTTCTGAGTTCGGATCAGATGTTATTTCAATAAAAGGGAATATTGATAATAAAAAATTAGGCCGTGTTGCATTTAAAAACGAACACAATCAATTAAAACTTAACACAATCATCCATCCCTATGTTTTCAAAGAGATCGATTTATGTTTTGAAAGAATCTTAGAACGGGGTAGACATGAAATATTTATTGTTGATGCAGCTTTAATATATGAATCTGGTGCCGACACACACATGGACTATGTAATAGTTGTAACCTCTCATTTAAAAATAAGAACCGAAAGAGTCATGAAGAGAGGAATCATTACTCGGGATGATTTTTTAAAAAGAGTAGAATTGCAATGGCCAGAAAAAGATAAAATTGATATGGCAGACTTTATCATCCATAATAATGGTTCAATGAATAACCTTAATCAGGAAGCAAAAAACGTTTATAATCAATTACAGTAATTTATTTTCTTAGTGCGAGAGGCTTATCTAAGACTTCTTTTATTATTATAGATTTTTTTATAGACTCTTTAGAACCAAGGAGGTTTCTCAAAATATTCGTTTTTTTATGCCATTTTTTCCCGAAATATTGCTCTTCCTTTTCTGAGAGTTTTGAACGAAAAATAGTTTTAGATAAAGTCTCCTCATCTTCTTCTGTCTCAATAATGTTGTTTCCATCTAAAACCGGTTTTTCTAAAATTTCCTTTTCGTCATCATGTGAAGGAATTGTATTAATACTTTGAACAACTTTTCTAGATACAGGATCAATTTCGGGTGTTTTAGGATTGTCTTCAAAGATGTCATTCAGTAATTGATCTAATGCGTTGGAAGAGTTTTTTGTTTCCTCAGAAAAATGTTTGTCTGTGTCCCATTCTGGATTTGATTCTATTTCGCGTCTTCTTGCGTTTTGCTGTCGTTTTTTCATAAACCCCGAAATGAGGTATAATAATACTACTCCAAGCCACTCCATACTATGATTTAGGCCTTTCTAATAAAATCAACATGCCGTTGCAAAACACTTCATTTAAAACAGGCACCCACGAGAATGGATTTTTAAATTTTGGTAGCTTAAATCTAAAATAGTAAGAAGGACGAATGAACCAATTACTTTTGTTTATTATTTTGAATCCGACTCCAGATAATAAGTGAAACATTTCAAGATTTGAAACCCTAGAATGTTTTGTTTCAATTAAATACTGAATTTTTTTCTTTGGGCAATTAATTAATCTTAAATACCACTTATATAGAAAATCAGGTAGTAGATGAATATAAGGTATTTTACCAAGAATACTTGGTACTGTTTGTTGATGACCAGCATATGCACAATATTTTGGTGGAAAAGAAATAAACAACTTGCCTCCTGGTTGAAGAATACTAAATATATTTAACAAAGCTGTTTTTTTATTTTTAATATGCTCGATGACATCTCGTATTATTATCAGATCATATTTTTCATTAATATGCTTTTCATATGAATGTGGTTTACAGATATCTGCTTGAAATAAATGCAGATTAACCTTATCATTTAGTAAAATGGCGTTTTTATATCTTGTATCCGAGAGCTCCAACCCAGAACACACAGCTCCTTTATGATTAAAGAACTTAAGCAAACCTGCTTCTGCACAGCCAATCTCTAATATTCTTTTCCCTTCCACAGAGTCATAATTAATGTAGTCGTATAGAAAATTTTGACCAAACCAATATTGCTCTTTATAACATCTTAAACATCGTTGTGAAATTTCTCCAATCATTATCTTGAAAAGAGGATACTATACGATAAACCCAAAAAAGAAAAACATTACGATTCTTCTACTGGATTATCTGTTTGTTTTTCTTCATCTGAATCCGCAATAGCACTTCTCATACTAGTATCTGATTGTAGATTTTCCATCTTTAAATAATCCATTACACCTAGATTTCCTTCTTTGAAAGCCTGAGCCATAGCTAATGGAACCTTAGCTTCTGACTCTACAACCTTAGCTTTCATTTCTTGTGTTTTTGCAGTCATTTCTTGTTCTTCGGCCACAGCCATAGCTCTTCTAGTCTCTGCTTTAGCTTGTGCTACTCTTAAATCTGCCTCAGCTTGGTCAGCCTGAAGGGAAGCGCCTATGTTTTTTCCAACGTCAAGATCAGCAATGTCAATTGATAAAATTTCAAATGCAGTACCCGCATCTAATCCTTTATCTAAAACAGCGCGAGAAATGTTATCTGGGTTTTCAAGAACTTGAGAATAATTAACTGCTGAACCAATAGCAGATACTATACCTTCGCCGACCCTTGCAATGATAGTATCATTTGTTGCTCCACCAACAAGACCCGGAATATTTGTTCTAACAGTTACACGAGCTCTTGCTTTTAACTCAATTCCATCTTTTGCAACGGCAGCAAGATATCCGTCCTTTGGCGCATTAATCACTTTTGGGTATACTGAGGTTTGAACAGCTTCATTAACATCTCTTCCGGCTAAATCGATTGCGGTTGCAGTTTCGAAAGGTAATTTGATATTAGCTTTATCTGCTGCTATCAGAGCTGAAACAATGTTCTGTACATTCCCACCAGCTAAAAAATGAGTTTCTAACATATCCGTTGATATGTGTGCAAGCCCTGCTTTATGAAGATTGATAACACCATCAGTGACTAAACGTGGAGATATCTTTCTAAGTCGCATCCTAATAAGATCAACAATTCGTATTCTCCCTAGTCCAAGAGATACAACTCCTTGAATCCACATCCCGACTGGAACAAAATAAAAGATAACAAGAGTCACTAAAACTATGACTCCTATTAAAAACATTTGAATTACTGGCATAATTTTATCCTTTTACTTTTTTAATTCTCTAACAACAACTCTATTCCCATCCACTGATAAGACAGTGATTTTTGATCCTTTTTCAATAAAGTCTCCTTCACTTACTACAAAAATACGTTGATCTGCAATACGAATCCATCCGGAAGGGTGCAGGCTAGTATCCGCAGTACCTTCTTTATCTTTAAGAGACTCCCATCCAAAACTATTTGAGAAACCGTCTGTCTTATTTTGGACATCTGGAGAGGTTAATTGTTTCCAAAATTTTGTTTTAATCATTAATCTGGCTAATAGAGCTAATCCAACCAAAGATCCCACAAGTCCTATAAAAAAACCATCCATAGCTTGCCCGACTATTTCATCACCAACAGGTATGTCTGGCAAAAGCAGTAGATAAAGCCCATACATCATCAATGCAAAACCACCGAATCCAATAACACCAAATCCTGGGATCACTAAAATTTCTAGCATTATCATACCTATCCCTGCAAAAACAAAAAGTAAATCAGAAATCGTTGCTAATTGAGCTATGTAAGATGCACTTAGTGAAAGAATTAAGCAAGTTAAACCTACAAATCCTGGAATGCCCCACCCCGGACTTTGTAACTCGAATAAGATGCCTAAAAATCCAAATGTAGTCAATAAAGAAGCAACAACAGGATTGGTTAAAAATCTTACAATATCTTCAGACCAATTTTCGCTTTTTTCAACTATTTGCGAATTACTGTAACCTAGCGAATCAAGAACAATATTTATATTTTCAGCAACACCATCAGCAATTTGATATTTCAAAGCTTGGTCTGTAGTTAACGAGATTAATTTACCTTCTTTTCTACCTTCAATATCCTCGACAAGAATGGAATCTTGGTTCAATACTAAATGTGTAAATGATAACTCTTCATCTACCATACCTCTTGCTATTTTTTTATTCCGGCCTCTTTGTTCTGCAGTGGAAGCCATTTCTTCTCTCATAAAACTAATAACTTTTTCACTACCCTTTTTACCGGACATATCAACAGCAGTAGCTGCGCCTATTAAACCTCCACCTGTCATAAAAATTTTTTCGCAAGAAAGAGATATCAATGCTCCTGCAGAAATTGCCCGCCTATTAATAAATGCGATAGTTTGTATTTCGCTACTCAATATAGCATCCTTAATTTGAGTGGCAGCATCTACTCTCCCTCCAAAGGTGTTAATTTCGAAAATGATTGCCTGAGCCTTTGAATCTTCTGCTTCTTTAATAACTCTTTTAATGTATGGCGGAAGACCTAAGTCAATAACACCTTCGATAGGCACTTTATAAACTACCTCTGAATACATGACTGATAACATAATGCACGTTAATACTATAAGCTTTTTCATGATCATAAATTTCATACTATTATAAATTAAGTAAAATAAAAAACCATCTAAATTTGGCAATTATTATTGTGTAATTTCAAACTTAAATGAAATGCTCTCATATAATTACTTTCTATATACTTCAATTTTTTAAGAAAAGTTTTTCAATTTTAAATGCTAAGAAAAGATTTTACTTGTCTTCAAAGATTGGTTCAATATTCTATCTTTATTTAAGGATTAGAAAAAAACAAGCCCGGGGCAATATAAAAAGAGCATTCCCAAATTTAGATTCAGGAGAAGTTGAAAAAATACTTAAAGAAACATACCTCAATTTCTGTCATAATTTTATTGAACTAGTTTCTCTACCTAAATCTTATAAAGACATTAACATAAAAGTAAAAGGGGTTAAGGTTCTTCAATCTTCTTTAAACCAAAAAAAAGGAGTAGTGTTTGTCACAGGCCATTTTGGAGCCTGGGAAATATTGGGTCAGTGGGTTGCTAGGAATGTGCCTCTATTTGTCGGAGTAGCACAAAAACAAAAAAATAAAGGCGCTCATGATTTCTTTGTAAATCAAAGGGAAATAGCAGGCATAAAACATATTTTTAGAGGTGGCTCAATAAAACAAATGTACAATGTCTTATCGAAAAACGGTTTACTTGGTTTAGTAAGCGATCAGGATGCTAAAAAAAAAGGAATATTTGTTGACTTTTTCGGAATCCCAGCATCAACCCCTAAAGGTGCTGCACTTTTTCATGCAAACACAAAAGCTCCAATATTATTAGGAGTCTGCATTAAAGAAAATTTTCGAGAATATAAAATTCATTTCAAAACAATTAACACGAAGAATAAAAACATAAAAGAAATAACACAAGAATATACTTCCCACTTGGAGTCATATATTAAAGAATATCCAGATCAATATTTTTGGTTCCATAGAAGATGGAAAACTACATCATAAAATCTATTGACAAAATTAATTAAATCTAATTCTCATAATGTTGTTTCACAGGCATTCGATGTTCTTTATAAAGGGGGAATAATTGTGTATCCTACCGACACATTATATGGGTTAGGTTGTGACTCTAAAAATGAGGCCACCATTCGAAAAATAAATAAATTAAAAGGCAGATCTGGTCCAATAAGTGTAATCGCTCCGAATAAACTAACAGCAATTAGCTGGATGTCTTTAGAAAGAGATCAAAAAAAAAACGTAAGAGCCAAGCTGGATAATGGAAATACTGTTATTGCGCCTGCGAAGAAAAATATATGCTCGAACTTAATAATGGGTGAGGGCAAAACATTAGGTATTCGGATACCTGAGCATAATTTTTGCAAGGAATTATCTAGTTTATTCCCAAATCCCATCACAAGCACTAGTGTAAACCGCTCAGGGCAAAGTCCACATAGCACATCGGCAGATATTTTGAGCGATTTTAAAGATGAAATTGATTTAATAGTTGATGACGGAATTATTAATGGTTCTGGCTCAAAAATCTTTTTATTAAAAAACAACGTTTGGGAACAACTACGTTAATAAAGAAAATTTTATTCCTTGTAGGCTGTATTGCTCTATATAGCAATACCATGCCTGGAATCATAGGAGAAACTCTTTTTTATAAAGCTTCTTTTCGAGGTGTTCATGCAGCAAATGCGAGCTTAAAGGTTTTAGAAAGAACAGCTATTAACCAAGATAGTGTATATCATATACAATTTAAAGCGCAAACAAGATCAGCTTTTGATTATATTTTCCCGATAAATGATGAAATTGATCTATGGGTAGATACAAAAACATTTTTGCCTATTAGAATTCATGAAAGGATACAGGAGGGCAAATTTAAAAGGTCAACAAAACTTTTTTTCAATAGAAATGAAAATTATGCTATAATTGATAATGATACATTACCAATTGGGAAATACACTCAATCCCCATATTCTTTGTTTTATTTTTTCCGTAGATATAATATTCAGGATTTTAAAGATAAAAAGTTATCCTTGATTCAAAACAAAAAAATTTCGCAGATAAATTTAAAAATACGGAAAAACCAGATAATTAATGTTCCTGCTGGGGATTATGTATGTACAGTAGCTTCTCCTGTACGGGGAGATAATAAAAGTTTTAAAAATAAATCTGAGATGGATATTATGTATTCAAATAATCTTGAAAAATACCCAGTCAAAATTAGGTTAAAACTTAAATATGGATACTTGGTGCTTGAACTTAATGAAATTATTAATTAAAAAGCCTAGTTATATCCTGCATAATAACAGTAACCATCAGCATTAGCAATAAAACCATCCCTATCTGTTGAATGATGACACGAGTTTTAATTTTTATTGGCCTACGCAGCAATCCCTCTATTAAATGAATGAAAATATGGCCTCCATCTAAACCTGGGATAGGCAATATGTTTAAAAATGCTAAATTTACACTTAAGAGAGCCATAAAAGTTAAAAACGGAGTTAAACCCGCCTCTGCTGTTTGGCCCGCAAGTTGCGCGATCATAATCGGCCCTCCAAGATCTGAAATAGAGGCCGCCCCTGAACCCAACATTTGTATGCTATATATAATTAAACCAAAGCTTGAAATAGTCTGATCTAAACCATTTGATAGTGCTTTTGTAAAAGACATATCTTCATAATATACTTCAGGAGCAATACCAATTATCCCTATTGTATCTATCGTACCTTTCGAAGGAAAAGCATACTCGGAAGTTTTGATGTTAAATTCGAGGTGATCAACCCCACGCTGTATTTTAAATGAAAGAAGACTATTTGGTTTAGAATGAATAATTTTTGTCATATCTTCCCAAGTCGTAATGCCCTCAGAGTTTATAGATAAAATTCTATCTCCAGGCATTAGCCCTGCCTCTTCAGCAGGCATATTTTCTTGGAGTTCATAGACTACTGGATCACTTTTAGTTTTTGGAATTCCATTATAAAACCCAAGCATTGAGAAAACTAATATTGCTAAAAGAGTATTCATCAACACTCCAGCACTTAGAACCCAAATTTTTTCAAGTAAGTTTTTAGACTGAAATTCATCACTTTTATGTTCTAATTTGGTATCCATGCTCTCATCAATCATTCCAGCCATTTTCACATAACCACCTAATGGAAGAAGAGCAATAACGTATTCTGTATTGGATCCTACACGATTACCTATATTAATTTCTTTTGAAATGATTGAAGTCCACTTGATCTTACCATCTACATATTTGAAAAAATACAATTTAAATAAAAAGGCATCATCTATGGAGGTTATAGAAACTAACCGCGGAGGAATTCCCACTGAAAATCTTTCCACTCTAATCCCAACTGATCTGGCTGCAATAAAATGTCCAAATTCATGGATTGTAACCAATACCCCAAGAAGTATTACAAATGCGTATAATGTTGTCATAATAGTTTAATCTACGATGAAAAAAAAATTAAGTTCCAGTAAATCAGAATTCATTTACATGTTTTTTAACCCACTTTTCTAATTGTGTTAAATCATATAAGTTTGGTTCCTCAATCCATGGATGGTTTTGAATGCTCGAGCAATTAATTCTGTATATATCTGTGAATTTTATTTTGCGTTCCAAAAATTTATTTACCGAATAATCGTTTGATAAATTTAATGCTGCTGATGCAGTCCCACCTGTTTTAAGCACATTATAAGCCAATTTCAAAGATGGAAATCTTTCAAGGTCGGGATCTTGAAAAGTTAGGTCTCCACAGGATAAAAAATCTAATCTCTCCCACGGGGCATTATAATGTGAAGGGTATGTTAAAGCATATTGAATTGGAACTTTCATATCAGGAACACCCATCTGAGCTTTTATAGAACCATCATTGAATTCGACCATAGAGTGAATTATTGATTGAGGATGAATAATTATATCTATGTTTTTGGGTTCTATATTAAAAAGCCAGTACGCTTCAATTACTTCTAAGCATTTATTCATCATTGTTGCGCTATCAATACTTATTTTTCTTCCCATATCCCAATTGGGATGATTTAATGCTTCTTCTTGCGTGATATCGTCAAATGTATCTAAATCTCTATTCCTAAATGGCCCTCCGCTACCAGTTAATATAATTCTTCTTACTTCGTTCATGTTTTCACCTACCAAACATTGCCAAATAGCTGAATGTTCACTATCGACAGGAAATATTTTAGTCCCAGATACTCTCATTGCCTTATTTATTATTGCACCAGCCATTACGAGACTTTCTTTATTTGCTAAAGCAACATCAACACCTGCTTCTAATGCGTTTAAAGTTGGCTCCATGCCGGCTGCTCCAACTAACCCGTTCATCATAACACTAACATCATTTCTCTTGCTTAATTCTAGCAATCCTTGCCTTCCAACTAAAATCTCAACTTCCTTTGTATCTATTCCCATTTTAAGATTTTTATAATTTCGCTCATCAACTATACAAATTGATTTAGGCTTATGCTCTTTTGTTTGTTCTATTAGTAACTGAAAATTTGAATTTGCTGTTAAATATTTAATTTTTAGATCTTTTGATAGGAGCCCCGCAATCTTAAGAGCGTTTAAACCAATTGAACCTGTTGAACCAAAAATTGAAATATATTTTTCCATTAATAAAAATCTTTCTGGATTGAAAAAGAGAAGGAAAACAAATTTGAACTAATCCAAAGGCCAAAACCAAGGTGAAATACTTTAACCGGGGTTAGTAAATTCATAAATGTAAAATTAATTTGACCTTTTTCCTGCTTTAAAAAATCATTCATTTTATAAAATGATGAACCTAAACCAATTCTAAAAAAACTATTTTGGTATTTAAACCATTTGGAAATATCTAATGCAATATTGTTGATGTTATATTTTTTTAATGAATTATAATTCGATTTTTTTACAGTACTAACCCAACTTAGCGTATCATTGGTACCAAACGAATATTGAATCCCAACTCTTGTTAGTTGACCAGATGTTTTGTCAAGACTATAATTTAAAGCACTCCCTTCTAAAGTAAGGTTCTTACTGATCTTAAAACCAAAACCAATATCTGGAATGTTTCGGTAATTTTTACCCCTTTGGATTGATTCGAAATATGAATTGAATTGAAAATATAGACGATTCGAATTTGTAGGGTTTACAGGGAAAGAACTACTTATCAAAGGTGAGTATAGTAGTGAGGAGCTGACATCATCTGAAGCATTTAAAGTTTGTATCATGAGCAATAGCCACAATGACAATTTAATTCTTTTACAACGAAATAAATGCTCCACAAATTTCTAAATTATTCCTCTTTTAGAACATTTTATAAAGTTAAGGATGTTTTTGACAACTTCGGTTTTAGAAAATTCTAAATCTATTTTATCAATGGCTGTTTTTCTATTTGCTCCTATCCTAAAGAAAATTTTATACGCTTTTTTGATTGAATTTCTATCCTGCTTGGAAAACCCTCGCCTTTTTAATCCAACTAAATTGACTCCTTTATACGATAGGGGATGATTTGCTGCTATTATATAAGGTGGAACATCTTGGACAGCTCTAAACCCTCCTCCAATAAGTGCATGATCTCCAATTTGAGTAAATTGATGAACTAATACTCCTCCACCAAGAATTGCCCAATTACCAACTTTAACATGACCTCCTAAAGTAGCCAGGTTTGACATAATAACATTATCTCCAACCAAACAGTCATGGGCAACATGAGTAGAAGCCATCAATAGAACGTTTGATCCAATTTGTGTTTTGCCTAATTCCCTAGTGCCTTTATTAATAGTCACATATTCTCTAATTACTGTATTATCTCCAATTTTAGTAAATGTCTTTTCCCCATCATATTTTAAGTCTTGAGGTACTTCACCGATTGAACTGGAGTGATATATTTTACAATTTCTACCTATAGTAGTGTCCCGAGATATAGTGACATTATTCCCAATTACGCAATTGTCGCCTATTTTTACATTTTCCTGAATTACTGAAAAAGGACCGATTTTTACATTAGCCCCAAGTTCTGCACTTTCTTCAACAATAGAAGTAGGATGGATCAGATTAGAAATATTATTCTCTTGCTCTATCTACTAGATTAGCTGAAAAAACTGCATCGGCAACCACTTCATCGTCAACTTTACAAACGCCATGAAATTTGCAAAGATTTAATTTTTTTTTCATTAGTTTCATATAAACCATTAATTGATCACCAGGTACAATTGGTTTCCTAAATTTTGTTTTTTCCACAGTCGAAAAAAACATATTGGTAGACATTGGATCATTAACCTGACTTAGCATGAGGAATGAACCCGCTTGTGCCATTATTTCTAATGATAAAACGCCTGGCATCACTGGTTGTCCAGGGAAATGTCCTTGGAAAAAGGGTTCATTAATAGTCAAGTTTTTTAACGCAACAAGTCGATCACCTGGACTTGTTATTTCTATCCTATCAATTAAAATAAAAGGATACCTATGTGGAAGAACTTTGATAATGTCATTAATATCAAACTTCGTTTGATTTTTAAACTGATTCATTATTTTAATCCTTTCTTAATGCTTGTAGTTCTTTGGAATAATGTTTTTTTAGTTTTTTTACAAATTCAACGTTACTTGCATGCCCTGCCCGAGCAGCAGTTACATGGCCTTTAATTGGATACCCTAATAGAGCAAGATCTCCAATTAAGTCAAGGGTTTTATGTCTTACAGGCTCATTTTTAAACCTTAATACTTTGCCATTTAAAATACCATTTGCACCTTGTATTATATTGTGCTCTATACCAAACAGATCTTTCAAACGTTCCATTTCAATAGAATCGATTTCTTTATCAATTATTACAACTGCGTTATCTAAACCTCCACCTTTTATTAATCCTTGCTCTTTGAGCATCTCGACCTCGCTTAAGAAGCAAAATGTTCTTGCCGGAGCAACTTCAAACGAAAAATCTTCCTCCATATTATAAATTGCCTCATATTGAGTACCAAGTGCAGGTAAGGGATACTCAACCATAAATGTTATTCTAAATCTGTCCGAAGGGATTACATGAATATCTATATCTCTGTAAGAATTAGTGTAGTTAACAGCCCTAGTAATTTCTAAAACTCTTCTTTCTTTGTTCTGAATTTTAATACCCGCTTTTATTAAACACTCAACAAAATCTTTTGCACTACCATCCATAACGGGCGGTTCCTTTCCACTTAATTCTATGAGGATATTATCTAAGCGAAGACCGCTTACCGCTGCAAGAGCATGCTCCACAGTATGAATTCTTACATCGTTCTCTTCAATTGTAGTCCCTCTTGAAATATCAACCACATGGTCTATATCTGCTTTTACTTCCATACAGTTTTGGATATCAGATCTTATAAAGCGAATGCCAAAATCTTCTGGCGCAGGGTGAAAAGTAATTACTGTTTCGACACCTGTATGAAGGCCAATGCCTTCACACGATTGAGAAGTTCTTATTGTTCTTTGATTTCTTTCCATTTTAAAACTAATTACCTTAGCTGTTTTTACTTATTTGTGAAATTTTCTTTTTTAGTTTTCCTATTTCATTTATCAGTGCTTGTCTGCGATTGTGATCTACGATGCTTCTAGCAGGAAAACCGGCATAGGTTTCACCGCCTTTTAATGATTTTGTTACACCTGCTTTTGAAGCAACGATAGAATTTTTTCCAATTTTTAAATGTGGAGCAACACCTACCTGGCCAGCAAAAGTACAGAAATCACCTATCTCAGTGCTACCTGCAACGGCAAAACCAGCGGTTAATAAGCACCCTTTCCCTATTTTTACATTGTGAGCGATATGAACTAGGTTATCAATTTTTGTCATTTCACCAATGATGGTACTACCGATCGTTGCGCGATCTATTGCACAATTTGAACCTATCTCAACATTGCTACCAATAATCACATTCCCCGTTTGAGGGATTTTTTCATGAAACCCTTCAATGGTCACAAATCCAAACCCATCTGAGCCTAGCACAGTACCGCTATGAATGATTACATTACTTCCAATATTCGTATTGTAATAAATGGAAACATTTGCGTGAACCTGACAATTATTCCCTAATACTGAATTTTCTCCGATGTATGAATTTGGACCAATTTTACAGCCATCTCCAATAATCACTCCTCTTTTTATACAAGCACCGGGACCAATTGTAACATTCTGGCCAATTTTAGCATCACTTGAGACATAAGCATTTGGATGGATAATTGCTTTTTCATTCAAAATCGGATTAAAAAGCTTTAGCGTTTTAGCCATAGCAAATTGCGAATTTTTCACCACTATACCCATCATTTTTTTCAAATACACTTCGTTTTCAACTATAATAGCATCTGCATTAGTGCTATCTAAATATTTTTTATAAGTGGGGTTGCTTAAAAATGTTATTGTACCAGATTTGGCATCATTAATTTGAGAAACCCCTCTTATGGGATGATTAGCTTTTCCTACAACTTTCCCATCTATTTTTGAAGCTATTTCACCAAGGGTAAATTCCAACCTAATTACCTGATTTTAAGTTACGTAATTCATATAATACATCGTCAGTCATATCATATTTTGACTTAAAATATAGCAATCCAACTGACGCGTCAATAATGTAATCAAAACCTCCATTTATAGCGACCTTATCCACAGCTTTTTTTACTTTACCTAAAATTTCATATTCCATTTGAGCCTGTTTTCTCATTAGTTCACCTTGAGGGCCAATTTTTTCAGCTTGATAAGTTTGTATCGATTTCTCCATTTGAACAAGCTCTTGTTTTATGCTTTCTCCTTTATCTAATGCCATAAGACGCTTGACTTCGTAGTCTTGCTTTAAGCTATCCATCCTAAGAACCATTTGATCAAATTCTGCTTGAACTTTTCGGTACTCTAATTGTAATTGAGATTCTGCTTCTTTAAAATCTTCAAACTCGGTTCTGATTCTTTCAGATAATACATATCCAATTTTTAGTTGAGCTATTGAGGGTGACAGAAAACATCCAAAATAACAAAAAAAGACTATGTACTTATAAAACTTTTTCAAGATTATCTCCTTCTTATTAAAATTGTTGACCAAAAGTGAGGGTTGTTTTCCATTCGGGCTTTAATTCACCACTGTTATCAACTCTATCAAAACCTCTTGCAAAGTCGAATCCCAACATCCCTATCATTGGCATAAAGAATCTAACTCCTACCCCCACAGATCGTTTTAAATCAAGAGGGCCTGACCTAGGAAGACTTAATCTCTCCATCAAATCAGTTGAAGACCAAACATTCCCCATTTCCGCAAAAATCATTCCATAAACTACAGGGTTTTCAGCAAAAGGAACCCTGAATTCTGTACTAAATTTTACTAAAGTGTTTCCACCAATTGGGTTCCCTGATGCAGTTAGAGGCCCCACTCGGTTATCATCATAGCCCCTTAATACGTTCCCGTAAGGAATTCCGTTTCCTCCCATTATAAACCTATCATTGTATGGTATATATGACGGACTATTGTTTTTTGAAGGGAGTTCTTTAATAGCCCCTATTTTCATTGAATTCATTAAGACAAATTTCCAAAAGGTTGGTGAAAACCATTCAAGATTAAGAGTATGCTTATGAAAGTTTTCTTGACCTCCTAATAGCCACCCAGATAGAGTTGAGTTCAGAGAAAAGTGAGAACCAATAGTTGGAAACTCAGGATGATCTCGACTATCTCTGCGAATAGACTGAACTATACTTATACCATCAGATCTAGTTCTGCCTCCCGCATAATTATCTATATCTGCTTGGCTACCTCTATACTGCCTTCTATTCATCTGCAGTTGCCAAGTCCCTCTAAAAAAGTCATCTGGCCATTTAAAAATTCGGCCAAGCATGATGCTTGCACCTGCAATTGTTGTTTCTAAAGGAGAGTAGTACATGGTTGAGCCACCCGTCATTCTATAAAAAAGGGAACCACCTATTAAATTCTTAGTATCATTTACCATAGGATCGGTAAAACTTATACTTGCAGAACGGCTCTTTGGCCTATCTGAGTTATAGGATTGGTATGCGTATGAACTTTGACCACCTCCACTTACACCCGCATTAAAACTAAAGCTAAGACTTTGCCCTCTTCCACGAAAATTTGGTAAAGTGATACCTCCTCCTCCAGTTAGACCTAGATACTGAGAATATCCCATGTTGGCGCTAGCTTGCCCTGCTGGTTTTTCTTCAACATTAAATTCAACATTAACTTTATCATCAGACACAGGGAGTATATTAGGTGCCGCATCGGCAAAAAAATTAAGCATCATAATTTCTCTGTAACTTCTTGCTATTCTTTCCTGGTTGTAAACATCCCCTGGAAAAACTCTTAATTGTCTACGTATTACATTTTCTCTAGTTCTTGTATTACCCTGCACAATAATATTATTGATGTATACTTTGTGATTTTCAGTGATTGTGAAATGTACATCTATTGAGTCTAATCCAGCTGGCGTGATTTGCGGTTCAATACGACTGTATATGTAACCTCTATCTAAATATAAACCTTGAACCTTGGAGTACAAGGCTAGATTAAACTCTTCTTCACTGAATAGATCGCCCTTTTCAAGGGAAAGCATATTTTGTAGATCTTCTTCGGTAAAAAGAGACATCCCTTCCCAAGAAAAGTTTCTATACTTATATTTTTCTCCTTCTGAAAGGGTTAAAACGATATTCATTTTTTTTAAATCATCTGAATAACTAATTGTATCTTTTAGCACTTCAAAATCTCTATAACCTTTGTTTCGATAAAAAGTAGAAAGTAAGTCTATATCTTCTTTAAAACTCGAATTATCAAAGTTTGATCTCCAAAACATATAAAAAGGCTGCTGTTTTGTCTCTTTCATTTGCCAACGTAGCCTAAAATCTGAAAATGAATTATTTCCCTCAAAGTGGATTTTATTAATCTTTACCTTGCTCTTTTCAGATATTTTAAAAATGACATCTCTAGTCAACCGATTATTTGTAGAGATTTTATTTTCGGGGTTATCTATTGGAACTATTAATTCAGAATCTACCTTTGCATTCAAATATCCTTTATCCTTATATAAGTTTTTTATGATATTTTCTGCACTGCTTAAGGTATTTGACTTTATTCTTTGCCCCTTAGTCATAGAAAGCTCTTCATCAAACTTAGTATCTTTTATCTTCTTATTCCCTTCATATTTTATTTCACCAAGTATGAAATTTTCTTTTACTTGAATTGTTAAGAAAAGCCCCTCATCTGTTTCTTTATCATAATTTAATTGTATGTCTTGAAATAAGCCCAATTGCCATAGCCTCTTGATTGCCCTAGGAAAGTCAGTTGGATTAACCATAGTCCCCTCTCTAAGTCCCGAAGTAAAAATAATAGTATTTTCTGATGTGATAATATTCCCAACAACATTAACTCTAGCTAGACTAACTTGATTAAAATTTTGAGCAATTCCTATTTGGTAGGTTATGATTATTAACCAAAAATGATATTTTTTCATTGATCTTCTACCTGGTCACTTACTTTTCCAAATCGCCTTTCTCTATTTTGAAAATCATTTATTGACTCGAACAACTGCTGCTCTCTAAAATTTGGCCAGAATTCATCTGTCATATAAATTTCCGTATAGGCACTTTGCCACAATAAAAAGTTACTTAATCTATACTCTCCGCTAGTCCGGATCATTAGATCAGGGTCAGGAAGGTTTTTTGTATAAAGTTGCTTTGAAAAAAAAACCTCATCTATTTGGTCGATTGTTAACTCTTTTTCCTGAATTTTTTTTATTGTTGATTTTACTCCGTCCAAAATTTCTTTTCTACTACCATAATTAATGGCAAGGCATAAGTTTAAACCAGAATTTTTGGATGTCAGTTCTATGCCCTCTTTTAATCCTCTAACTGTGGATTTCGGCAAAGATTCTAATTCACCAATTATCTGGAACCGAACATTGTTTTTATGCAATTGTTTAATTTCTATATTAATCGTTTTTAATAGTAAGGCCATGAGAGCCTTCACCTCTGATGGCGGCCTGCTCCAATTTTCAGTCGAAAAGGTATATAACGTAAGATGCTTGACACCAATTTCTCCACAGACTCGTGTAATTTCTCTTACAGAATTAATACCTTCACGATGCCCTGCTATTCGAGGAAGGGATCTAGATCGAGCCCATCTACCATTCCCATCCATAATTATGGCTATGTGGTTTGGTACATTGTTCTCAAGTATTTTATCTCTTAATGATTTAGGCATTTTAAAAAAGTGGGCGAAATTACCCTTGAGAATCGGACTAAACAACCTGCATGATTATCTTAAGGTTTAAAGTAGTATTAAGGAAATAATTAA
>MDTE01178550.1_pt1 | contig 32699 bp, 44 predicted proteins | sample 811231 | NCBI WGS metagenome assembly MDTE01 (sample SAMN05326651, study PRJNA326480) | marine metagenome | isolation source: seawater | place: Indian Ocean: Red Sea | collected 2010
GTTTACTGACAAGATAGAAAATTCTGAAGAAGATAAATCTATTGAACAGTTGGAGTCAGAGCTTAGAAAGAAATTAGGTTTATCAGATTAACACACAGCATACCAACACAGAAAAAAACTAATTTCTCAGGATTTAATTAAGGTTAATTATCACATGGAAATGCAGATACCCACCCCCTTAGATACATAACGATTAGTTGATTACCATATACACAGTGATTTGCTCAAATAATTAGGTTAATTTCCTAATTGACTAGTCGTTTCTAGTAATAATAGTAGTATTAATGCAACATTTAGCTAGATAAAAAGTATAAACCTATCAAAAGTAATGCTAAGACTACCCCAGCAACCCCATATGGTGGTTTTTGTTGCACCACCTTAGGTGTTTTTTTAGTAATTTTTGGTTTTTTTATTGTTTTCTTAGCTTTCTTCTTAGGTTGTTCATACGCTTCATTTATATCTGGCGTACTTGGATCGTCACTAATGTAGTGGCCCTTTTTATTACGAGCTCTTTTTCGTTTTGCTGGCATTTTTTTCCTCCTCTAGGTAAGTTTATAGGGGTCAGCACCCCCTTTTTTTCAGAATATAAGGTAAACAATCCCTTAATTCAAAAAATTTTTTGCAATTATTTAGACTTTCTCTTCTTTTTTCTCTTTTTTTTGGATTTCCTGGCTTTATCTAATGCTATTGCAATTGATTGTTTCTTCGGATATCCTTCTCCTCTCAATTTTTTTATATTATGGGAGATTGTTTTCTTGTTCTTACCTTTTTTCAGTGGCATTCCTACAACCCCCTTAGTATAATACTAGATAATAGGTAATTACCTAGTATAGATAATATATAGTAAGATACTAACTAGTTATTATCTAGTATAAGTATATACTCTTGCGTAAATTTATGCAAGTGTTTGGTTTCGCTGTTAACCGTCAGCAATGCTCCATGATGAATGGGTGAGACTTTGTGATTCGGTTAAGGCGAGGAAGCCCTCTAGCACCCTCCCTTGTTTTAGGGCTTCCAAATTTTTCCGAACAATGCTATGTTTTACGAAACAAAGGGAGATTTCAATGAAAGATAAAAACTATAAAGGTAAAAGATCGCATACTGCGCAGAAAAGACCTTGGATTAGAAAAATGTTTCCAGAACTTTTTAGTGGTTCTGGCAAAAGGTCAGCTAGAAAAAAGAAAAAGCGCCAAGAGAGAGCTGAGAAGTTGGTTCATAATGACCAAGTCTTTGAAGTTAGAGGTAATTTTTTAGTTGGAGAAACTAATAGCAATAGAAATGCGTAAACAATATAAAAAAACTAATATGCCTAGATGGAAATATGAACTGAAGGCATATCAAAAAAATCGAAAAAACAAAGTTACAATGCCCTATTATACATTTATGGAGAAAAAAACTAATGAATAAAAAAGGGGGGTCTATTAAGACCAATACAAAAAACTGGATAATTACTTTAAAAAAAATAGAGAGCAGGGAGATAGTTAAAACAAATGAAAGAAGTAAAACAATTAACAATAACATTTAATCCTGACCATGAAGGAGTATATGTTTTAGTAAATATTGATGGTGAATATCATAAAAAGTATTTAACTGAAGAACAACATGGGAATATTTTGCAATCATGTTTTCAATCATATTTTCAAAAAAAGTCTATTGCTTTACTTAATGATGCTGTAAGAATAGAGAAACAATCAGAAAAACTTCTTGAAAAAACAGAGGCTATGATTAATGTTATGAAACATATATAATATTAAATATTAGGATTCTAATGGCGAAAAGAAAAGAAAAAGCAATAAGAAAGACTACTAAAGGTAAGAATGCTAATTATCGCCCTACTAAAAAAGGCGCAGGAATGACGAAAAAGGGAGTTAAGGCTTATCGTAAGGCTAATCCTGGCTCTAAATTAAAAACAGCAGTTACTGGGAAAGTTAAGAAAGGTAGTAAAGCAGCTAAAAGAAGAAAGTCTTATTGTGCTAGATCATTAGGTCAGTTAAAAAGAAGCAGCGCTAAAACTAGAAACGATCCTAATTCAAGAATTAGACAAGCTCGTAGAAGATGGAAATGTTAATAAAAGGAGAAAAAAATGGCAGGTAGAAAAGGTTTATATGCAAATATTAATGCTAGAAAGAAAAAAGGCATTAGTAGACCAAAAAGTAAATCTACAATATCTAAAAAAGCTTATGCAAATATGAAGGCAGGCTTTCCTAAGAAAAAGAAGTAATGGCTAGAAATTACAAAAAAGAATATAAGAATTATCAGGGAACTGATAAACAAAAGAAGCGTAGAGCTTCTCGGAATACAGCTAGGAGTAGAGCATTAAAGAGTGGTAAAGTCCGCAAAGGTGATAACAAAGATGTTCATCACAAAGACGGAAACCCTAAAAACAATTCAAAAAAGAACTTAGTTGTAAAATCAAGAAGTAAAAACAGATCGTTTCCTAGAACTAAAAAGGCTAGAAAAAAATGACGCTTGAAATAAATCCAGGAGATGTTTTAAGTAATATATCTACTTTTCCTCCTAATAAGCGTAAAGAAATACTTGAGTTATTACACGAGTATGAAGACGCAAAAACAAGAGAAAAATGCAAAGATGAGTATCTTCCTTTTGTAAAAGAGATGTGGCCTGCATTTATTAGCGGTAATCATCATAAAATTATGGCTGATGCATTTCAAGATGTTGTTGATGGCAAATTAAAAAGATTAATTATTAATATGCCCCCTCGTCACACTAAATCAGAGTTTGCTAGTTATCTTTTACCTGCTTGGTTTTTAGGTAAGTTTCCTGAAAAAAAAGTTATTCAAACAGCCCATACTGCAGAATTAGCTGTAGGCTTTGGCCGTAAAGTAAGAAACTTAGTTGGTGATAAAGATTTTAGCGGTGTTTTTGGTGAAGTTAAATTACAATCAGACAGTAAAGCTGCTGGTAGATGGAACACTAATAAAGGCGGAGAATACTTTGCGATTGGTGTAGGTGGTGCTGTTACAGGTAAAGGTGCTGACTTACTTATCATTGACGATCCTCATTCTGAACAAGAAGGCGCTTCAGCTGATGTAAATGTCTTTAATAAAACTTATGAATGGTATACTTCTGGTCCTAGACAAAGACTTCAGCCAGGCGGAGCTATTGTTATTGTTATGACAAGATGGCACGAGCGTGATTTAACTGGTCAAATTATTGACGCTAGCATTAAAAGAGGCGGAGCAGATGAATGGAAAGTTATTGAACTTCCTGCAATAATGCCGTCTGGAAATCCTCTGTGGCCAGAATTTTGGTCTCAAGAAGAACTTGAGGCATTAAAAGCTGAACTTCCAGTTTCTAAATGGTCTGCTCAGTATCAGCAAAACCCTAGCTCAGAAGAAGGAGCTTTAGTAAAAAGAGAATGGTGGAGAATATGGGAAGATGAAAACCCACCTAATTGTCAGTTTATTATTCAATCTTGGGATACTGCTTTTCTAAAAACACAAAGAGCAGACTTTTCTGCTTGCACTACATGGGGTGTTTTTTATGCAGAAGATGAGTTTGATGGAGCATTAGCGCCACAATTAATTTTATTAGATGCATATCAAGAAAGATTAGAGTTTCCAGAATTAAAAGCAAAAGCAATGGAAATGTATAAAACATATCAACCTGACGCTTTTGTAGTTGAGGCTAAAGCAGCAGGTACTCCTTTAATATTTGAATTGCGTTCTATGGGTATTCCAGTTTCAGAGTATACACCAAGCAGAGGAAATGATAAGATAGCTCGTGTGAATGCAGTTGCAGACTTGTTTGCTTCTGGTGTAGTATGGTGTCCAGAAACTAGATGGGCAGAAGAAGTGGTTGAGCAGTTTGCTGCTTTTCCAAATGCAGAACACGATGACCTTGTTGATAGCAGTACTCAAGCTTTAATAAGGTTTAGACAAGGTGGTTTTGTTAGTTTATTTAGTGATGAGCTAGAAGAACCGTTTGATGACAGAAAAAGAGCTGAGTACTATTAAGGATTATAAATGGCAATAGAAAAAGGCATACAACAAGTAGAAGATAAAAAGAATTTAAACGGTGAAGCTATAGAAATAGAAATAGTTAACCCAGAATCAGTTGGAATAGAAACAGAAGATGGTGGTATAGAAATTGATTTTGGTGGAGGACCTACTGGTCTTGAGTCTGGCTTTGGAGAAAACTTAGCTGAGATTTTAGATGAAAGTGAATTAGATGCTTTAGGTAGTCAAATTGTTAGTGATTTTTCAGCTGATAAAGAATCAAGAGCTGATTGGGAAGAAACATATATAAAAGGTTTAGATCAACTTGGATTGACTGTTGATGAAAGAACAGAGCCTTGGCCAGGCGCTTGTGGAGTTTTTCATCCACTTTTATCTGAGGCAGTTATAAGGTTTCAATCACAAGCTATATCAGAAATATTTCCAGCAGAAGGTCCAGTAAAAACTAAAATTCTCGGAACTATTAATGATGAAAAAGAAAAACAAGCTAATAGAATTCAAGAGTATATGAATTATCTATTAACTGAAAAAATGGTTGAGTATAGAACTGAAACAGAAAAGCTACTTTTTTCTCTCCCCTTAGCAGGATCAGCTTTTCGTAAAGTCTATTATGACTCAAACATGGGAAGACCTTGCTCTATATTCGTTCCAGCAGAAGATTTTGTAGTTAGTTATGGAGCAAGTGATCTTCTTACATGTGAAAGAGCTACTCATGTAATGAAAAAAACAGAAAATGAAATCAAAAAACTAATGTATTCTGGTTTCTTTAAAGAATGTGATTTACCTAATCCAAGCCCTGATATTGACGAAATAACAGATAAATATAACAAATTAACAGGTGAAAGCAGCGTAGAGTATGATAATGATGGCCGTTACACTATTCTTGAAATGCAAGTTGACCTTGACCTTCCTGGCTTTGAAGATACGGTAAATGGTGAGCCCACAGGTATTGCTCTTCCTTATATAGTAACTGTTGATAAATCGAGTGCTAAAGTTTTAGCTATTAGAAGAAACTATGAAGAAGGCGATCCTAAGAAAAGAAGAATTCAACACTTTGTTCATTATCAATATTTGCCTGGAATAGGTTTTTATGGATTTGGATTAATACATATGATTGGTGGATTAAGTAGATCGGCCACTTCTTTATTAAGACAACTTATTGACGCTGGTACTTTATCAAATCTTCCAGGCGGATTAAAAACCAGAGGTTTAAGAATTAAAGGTGATGACACACCTATAATGCCAGGTGAGTTTAGAGATGTAGATGTTCCAGGTGGAACTATAGCAGAAAACATTTCTTTCTTACCTTATAAAGAACCAAGCCCTACATTGTATCAATTATTAACAACAATAGTTGATGAAGGAAGAAGGTTTGCAAGTTTAGGCGATTTAAAAATTGCTGATATGAATAATGAAGCTCCAGTTGGAACAACACTTGCTCTTATGGAAAGACAAATGAAAGTTATGGGAGCAATACAATCAAGGCTTCATGCTGCAATGCACAAAGAATTTACAATACTTACAGATATAATTAGAGATTTTACTCCACCAGAATATCCTTATTATGAAGACCCAGATGAATTTTTAAAGTCTGAAGATTTTGATGGTCGTGTAGATGTTATACCAGTAAGTAATCCAAACGCTGCTACAATGTCTCAAAGAATTATGCAGTATCAAGCAGCTTTACAGTTAGCTCAACAAGCGCCAGATATGTATGATATGCCAGAACTTCATAGACAAATGTTAGAAGTATTAGGTATTGAAAATGTTGATAAAGTTATTCCTAACCCTGATGACTTTAAACCTACTGATCCAGTAACTGAAAATATGAACTTCTTAAATATGAAACCAAATAAAGCCTTTGAGTTCCAAGACCATGAAGCTCATATTGCAGTTCATATGGCAGGAATGCAAGACCCAGAGTTTCAAGAGCAATCTCAACAAAGCGCTTCTAGCGGAGTTATAATGATGGCTATTGATGATCATATTAGAGAACATTTAGCTTTCCAATATAGAGAAGAAATTGAAAATGAATTAGGAACTCCATTACCACCTATTGGAGAACCTTTACCAGCAGATGTAGAGAAAAGACTTTCAGACCTTGTTGCTCAAGCAGCTGAAAAATTAACTGCTCGCAAACAACAACAAGCTCAACAACAACAAATTCAAGAACAGCTTGAAGACCCAATTATTCAACAAAGAAATAGAGAGTTGGATATACAAGAAGGCGAGCTAATAAGAAAAGCTAAAGCAGATGAAGAAAAAGCTGCAGCTAATAGAGCTAGAATTAAAGCAGATGTAATGACTGAATTAAAAAGAATTGAATCAGATGAGAAAATTGAAGGAGCTAAGATAGGTCAAAAAATTGGAGACGCTTTATTAGAAGCTGCAATGGAAGGTGAAAGCTCACATTCAAAAGAATTTGCAGAAGGAATAAGATTAGCTATAGAAATACAAAGAGAATTAAGTAAAAAAGGAATAACAGAATAGGAGGAGTTATGAAAAATATAACAATTATTTTTATATTAACTATCTTTCTAGCAGGATGTGGTAGTTCAAGAATTATGTTGAACGCTGATATACCAGAATCCCAACAGATAGATATAAGAATATCAACTCAAGATAACGAAACATCTTAAAGTGTTTGCGTTATTAGAGTTTTTTAAAATATTATTTTGTATTGTTGGTGTCTTTAGTTTTTATGTAACAATAAAATCTTTATTGCCACCTCTTGATATTCCTATGTTTATGTTTATATTACCTGTAAACATAGCTTTTATATTATGGTACAATAGAAGAAAATATTTATTATAAATATATTTAGGGAGAAACATGGCAGAATCAGCTTTTAGTCTTTTAAGACAAAATTTACAAAAAATGAGAAAACAACATGAGGAGAATCTTGGTCAAGGTTCTGCTAAAGATTTTGCTCAATATAAAAAAATAATAGGAATTATAGAAGGATTATCAATCGCTGATAGAGAAGTCGCAGATTTAGAAGCTAGATTAATGGAGGAATAAATGGGAGTACCATCAGAAATGACTACAAAATCAAAACTTACAAAAGTTACAGATAAAAGAAAAGAAAAGGAAGAAAAGGAAGAAAAGGAAACTGCAAATCAACTTCCTGAGCCTAAAGGATATAGAATTTTAATTGCTTTACCTGAGCCTGACGATAAGACAGAGGGTGGTATTTATAAGACAGAATCAATATTACAAACGGAAGAGATTGCCACAGTAGTAGGTTTTGTGCTAAAAATGGGTGAAGATTGCTATGATGATAAGAAGAAATTCCCATCAGGAGCATGGTGTAAAGAAGGAGACTGGATTGTTTTCCGTGCTTTTACAGGCACACGCTTGAAAATACACGGCAAAGAATTTAGAATTATTAATGACGACAATGTAGAAGCTGTCGTTCAAGACCCAAGAGGCATAGAAAGAGTATGACCGAAACACAACTAGCCGAAGAGTCTTTAGAAAGCGAATCACCGCTTCCTGAGCCTCAAACAAGTACAGAAGATAAATTTTTAGGAGTTAAATCTACTGTAGGCAACAATAAAGACTCCGAAAATATAGAGGTAGAAGTCGTAGATGACAGGCCTAAAGAAGATAGAAAGCCACCTCGACAAGATGCTAAAGCAGGTAATAAGAAAGAAGTTGAAGATTTATCTGAAGGAGCAACTAAAAGAATACAAAAATTAAAATATGATTACCACGAAGAAAGAAGAGAAAAAGAAAAAGCATTACGGCTCAGGGATGAAGCTGTTACTCATGCTAAAAGGGCAGTTGCTGAAAATCAACGCCTTTCTCGACTTGTCGGAAGTGGCCAGCAAGAGCTCGTTAAGCAAGCCCAAGAAAAAGCTGAATATGCAAAAAAATCAGCAACTAAAGCGTATAAGGAGGCCTATGAGTCTGGAGACGCTGAGGCGATTGCAAAAGCTCAAACAGCTCTCACAGAAGCAACATTTGCACATCAAGAGGCAGTAAACCTTCCTACTGATATAGCAAATAAAGTAATAGCTGAAGAGCAACAAATTGCTAGAAATAATCAAAATACACAACCGCAACAACGACAACCAGAACCTATACCTGAACCAGTTCAACCAGATGCAAAAGCGCAGGCTTGGGCAGAAAAGAATGAATGGTTTGGTAAAGATGAAGAAATGACAAGTTTTGCATATGGCTTACACAATAAGCTCGTCACTAAAGAAGGGCTTGACCCAACTACAGATGAGTATTATGATCGCATTAATTCACGAATGAGGGAAGTATTTCCTGATTCGTTCGAGGATACAGAACAGGCAGTAGCAGAGTCTGAAGAACCTCGCAAGTCGGCAGAAGTAGTAGCTCCAGCGACTAGAAATAACGGAGCAAGACCTAAAAAGGTCAAATTAACTGCTACTCAAGTTTCTCTCGCAAGGAAACTTGGTATAACACCAGAGCAATATGCAGCTCAATTAGTAAAGGATAGATAATGACTAAAAATAAAAAATTTGAAGATGTAGAAGTTGGTAAGAATACTGATCAACAAGAAAACATTGAATCCGATGTGCTAGAGACTGCTGAGTCTGGGCGCACTCCACGAGAAGCTCGTGAAGAAACCAATCGTGATAACACGCAACGAACAAAAGCGTGGCAACCACCTTCAGTATTGCCTGATCCAAAACCACAAGCTGGTTATGTGTTTAGGTGGATAAGAACTTCTATTGTAGGTCAATCAGATAACCCAAATGTATCTTATAGATTCAGAGAGGGCTGGGAAGCTTGTAAATCAGAAGACCATCCAGAATTAAAAATCTTGTGTGATCAAAACTCAAGATGGGCAGATGATGGATGTATTGAAATAGGTGGTCTACTATTATGTAAAGCTCCTGTTGAAACTGTGGAAGCAAGAAGAGCATACTACGATCAGTTAGCTCAACAACAGGTAGAATCAATAGATAACAATTATTTAAGAGAAAGTGATCCAAGAATGCCAATGCTAGAACCGCAAAGACAATCAAGGGTTACATTCGGTAAACATTAATTAACTTAAGGAGTAAGTTATGGCTACAACAGCTACACCTATGGGTGCAGAGCCAGTAGGAACTACTTCAGCTAGTGGATCATTTAGTGGAAAAACAAGACATATTCCGATTGCATCAGGATATGCTACAAGTATTTTCTATGGTGATTTCGTTAAGCTAGTAGATAATGGAAGCACAACAACTATCGCTAAAGATATTGGAACTGCAACATTAACACCTATTGGTATCTTTTTAGGAGTTAGATATACTGACCCTAACACCAATCAACTTACCTTTGCTCAATCTTACAACCAACCAATTGCTGCTTCTGATATCGAAGCGATTGTCTTAGACGATCCTAATGTAGAGTTCAGAATGCAAGCAGATGGCGCTGTAACGAAAGACGCATTTGGTAAAAACGCAGGCGTTGTACAAACAGCAGGTAGTGCAGATATTGGTAGAAGCAAAAATGCACTAGATGCGAGTACAGTCGCTACAACTAACACTCTACCACTTCGTATACTTGGATTCGTTGAAAGCGGAGAAAGCACAGCAGGAGATGCATATACTGATCTTATTGTGAAATTCAACGCTGGAATGCACTTATACGACAACGCAACTGGTACATAGGAGGAATAAGATATGGCAATTTCAAGAGCCCAGATGCTTAAAGAACTCTTACCAGGCTTAAATGCTTTGTTTGGTTTAGAGTATGAAGGATACGATTCAGAACACGCAGAAATTTATGAAACTGAAAATTCTGATCGTTCATTTGAAGAGGAAGTAAAACTTTCTGGTTTTGGTCAAGCACCAGTAAAAAATGAAGGAGCAGCAATGACTTATGATTCTGCTCAAGAATCTTTTACAGCTAGATATAACCACGAAACAATTGCTCTCGGCTTCGCAATTACTGAAGAAGCTATGGAAGACAATCTATACGATAGTCTATCAAGCAGATACACGAAAGCACTAGCTAGAGCAATGGCTTATACTAAGCAAGTAAAAGCTGCTTATCCTCTAAATAATGGTTTTACTAACACATATCAATCAGGAGATGGCGTAAATTTATTTACTGCCGATGGTGATGGTGTTGCAGGAGGTGATGGTCACCCACTAGTTAATGGTGGCAAGAACAGTAACCGCCCTGTAACAGCTGCAGACCTTAATGAAACTTCATTAGAAGCTGCGATAATCGACATTTCTGGTTATACCGATGAAAGAGGATTATTAGTTGCAGGTCGTGCAAGAAAACTTATTGTACCATCTAATCTAATGTTCGTTGCTCAAAGGATACTAGCAACCGATTTAAGACCAAATACTGCTGATAACGATATTAATGCTATCAAATCATTAGGAGTAATACCTGACGGTTACTCAGTTAATCACTATTTAACTGATACTAACGCTTGGTTCTTACTTACTGATATACCTAATGGTATGAAGCACTTCGTTAGAACACCATTAGAAACAGGTATGGATGGCGATTTCGACACAGGTAATGTGAGATATCGTGCTAGAGAAAGATACAGCTTCGGTGTATCAGACCCTCTAGGAATATACGGAAGTCCTGGTTCTTCATAGGTTTTAAGCGTATAGAACAATTAAAGGAGGATGTCTTGCATCCTCCTTTTTTTTCGTGTATTTTAAATATATGAAAACGAATCACTTGACTAACTTCGGTTAGACAACCCAACGACAAGGAGATTAACATGGGCAAAACAACATTTTCAGGGCCAATTAAAGCAGGCACTATTAACGATACTACAGGTACAACAATAGGAACTAATGTTACTAATGTTGGTTCTGTTTTAATGGCACAATCAATGAAACCAAATATTACAGGCGCAAGTCAACTTAACCAAAGAGTTGCAGTCGTTCCTGCAAACTCACAAATTGTAGATGTTATTTTAAATGTAACAACTGCTGGTGATGATTCTGGAGCTGCTACTATTTCTGTAGGAACATCAACAGATGCAGATGCTTTTTTAAACGGCATAAACACTAAAGCAGTGGGAACAACACATGGAACTTTAGATACAGAAGCTACTGATGTAGGAACAACTGATTTAGAAGTTCTTGCTGATTTTACAGGAGCTACTGGTGACGGAACAACAGGAGTTGCTACAGTTACTGTTCTTTATATTCAAAACAATAACCTTTCTTAATAATTAAGGAGGTCTAAATGGCAGAAGAAAAAGAAAGCAAAGCTAAATCTAAAGCTAAATCAAAACCTAAAAAAGCAAAAGATAGATATGCTAGAGCAGGTTTTGTTCAAGCTGTAAAATCCGTTAAAAAGGAGAAGTAGATGGCAGCAACATTAAGAAAATTATCAGATGGAGCTTCTAGTGCTGTCTGTGTTTTTACTAATCCTGACAATACAGCAGAAACTAATGCAGTAAAAATTGATTTAAATAGTGGTGGTACAGGTCTTACACTAGAACCAAATCAATTAGGTAAAGCGTGTACAAGAGTAGGTATTGAAAAAATATGGTATTCTAATGTAGGTATGGGCGTAAAAATTCTTTGGAAAGCTAATTCTAATGATCTTGCAATTGAATTAAAATCAGATTGGTCAGATGAAATATGTTTTAAAGAATTTACTGCTTTAACTAATAGTGAAGCAACAGGCGCTAACGGAGATGTATTATTTACTACTGTTGGCGCAGGTTCAGGCGATACATATACTATTATTATTAAATTTAAAAAATATTACGGATCATAACATTATGCCTATAGTAGGAAATAAAAAGTTTGATTATACCCCTGAAGGAAAAGCAGCTGCAAAAGCTTACGCTAAGAAAACAGGATTACCTATGAGTGAATCATATAATAAGGGTGGATATGTGGGTGCCTTTAAAGGAGAAAAAGGCACTTCCAATGACGCTTGGTATAAAAATAAAAAATAATCATTTATAAGGGAGAACTCATGGCTAATCATAAATTAGACGATAAAATTTTGATTCGTGCTTTAAAACAATTTTTATATTGTGACAGTCAAAAACAGGCAGCTCACGAACTCGGCTTGCCTATGACTACATATAGGTCACATATTGATATGGGGAAAAGAAAATTTAAAATATCTGAAGAAGAGTATTGGGCTCGTGAATTTGCTCATAAACTTCCTAATGATATGATGTTTGAGATAGATTCTGAAACTATTGAAGAAAAAGAAGATATGTCAGAATATGTAGATCATTTAACAAATAGATTTGAAAAATATAGAAACAGAAAAAAGAAAACTAAATGGCATCATATAAAGATAAAATCTGATGAACCTATAGCGATTGTTTGGATGGGAGACCCTCATATTGATGATAATGGTTGTGATTGGACTACATTAAGAAGAGATATAGATATTATAAACTCTCACGAAAACATAAAAGGCGCAAGTTTGGGAGATATGAGCAATAATTGGGTGGGAAGATTGGCACGCCTATATGGCGACCAGGACACGAGTGAGTCAACTGCATGGAAGCTCGTGGAATGGTTTATTAAAGAAACTGATTTTCTTTTATTGATTGGAGGTAACCACGATTTATGGAGTGGAGCTGGAGACCCAATAAATTATATGAAATCTCCTCATACGATATATGATCCTTGGGAAAGCAGAATATCTCTTGATTTTCCTAATGGAAAACAATGTAAAATTTATACGGCCCATGATATGCCTGGGCATTCTATGTGGAACCCACTTCATGCGCAGATGAAAAAAGCTAATTTTCAAGGAGATGCTCATTTGTATATAGCAGGTCATAGACATACTTGGGCATTAGCACAACATGAGTTATATGATGGTAAAATACATTGGTTAGCTCGTGCTCGTGGGTATAAATTTTTTGATAAGTATGCTAGAGATAAAGGTTTAGACGAACAAAGTCATGGACAAGCTATAATGCAAGTAATTGACCCTAACGCTGAAGAACATAATATGGTACAGTGTTTTAAGGATATAGAAGTAGGAAGAGACTTTCTTTTGTTTCTTTTAGATAAATATTCTGATAAAAAGAAGTAATAAGGAATAAATATGGCAGTAACAAGTACATCAACATTTAATTTAGACATCGGTGACATTTGTGAAGAAGCCTTTGAAAGAGCTGGTTTAGAAATGAGAACTGGCTATGATTTAAGAACTGCAAGAAGATCATTAGATTTATTATGTCTTGAATGGCAAAATAGAGGAATTAATTTATGGACTGTCTCAAAAGGCACTCAAACTCTTACGCAAGGAACTTCAGAGTATACATTAGGTTCAGATATAATTGATTTAATTGAATATACTATAAGAACTAATGCAGGAGATTCTAGCAGACAAAATGATATACCTATAACTAGAATAAGTAATTCTACATATTCAACATTACCAAATAAATTAACTGAAGGAAGACCTATTCAATTGTGGATAAATAGACAAAGAGAAGCTCCAGTAATTAATTTTTGGCCAGTTCCTGATGGAGCTGATACATATACTTTTGTGTATTATTATTTAAGAAGAATTTTTGATGTAGGTGATTCAGCAAGCAATAATGCTGATGTTCCTGTAAGATTTTTACCAGCTTTAATAGCAGGTCTTGCTTTTCATATTGCTATGAAAAGACCTGAACTTGCTGATAGAGTTGTTTTATTAAGAGAATATTATATGGAGCAATTTGATTTAGCTGCTCAAGAAGATAGAGTAAAAGCATCTTTTCAATTTGTTCCTTATAGTTATAGTTATGGTGAATAATGCCTAAATACGCTACAGGAAAACATGCATTTGGATTTTGTGACAGAACAGGTTTTCGTTACAAGTTAAAAGACTTAAAACAAGAATTTGTTGGCGGTAGCAGAACAGGATTTTTAGTTGGAAAAGATGTATGGGATAAAGATCAAGGTCAAAACTTTCAAGGTAGATATAAATTTATTGATGCACAAGCATTACCATTTGCTAGGCCAGATCAAAATTTAGAAGAAAGCAGAAGAATGTCTGCTTTTGATCCTGTAGGAAATGGCAATGGTGGGGGAGGAGGTAATTTAATAATTACTGCTAATATTGGTACAGTTACAGTTAATACGGATTAAAAATGGCGTGGACATATACAACATTAACACAAGCAATAAAAGATTATGCAAATACATCTGAAACAACTTTTTCAAATAATATACCTAATTTTATTCAAAGTGCTGAAGATAGAATTTTAAGAACTTGCCAATTACCTGTTTTTAGAAAAAATGTTGAAGGAACTATGTCTGGTGGATCAGAATATTTAGCAGCTCCTTCAGATTATTTAACTCCTTTTTCTTTATCAGTAACAAGCGGAGGTAAGCAAGATTTTCTTCTTTTAAAAGAAGTTGCTTTTATGAGAGAGGCATATCCTAATGCTAGCACACAAGGAGCGCCAAAATACTATGCTTTATTTGATAATGATACATTTATATTAGCTCCAACACCAGATCAATCTTACACTACTGAGTTACATTACTTTTATAGACCTACATCAATAACAGCTACATCTAACGGAGAATCTTGGTTAGGAACTAATGCTCCTGAATGTCTTTTATATGGAAGTATGGTACAGGCAAATTTATTTTTAAAAGGTGAAGCTGATATGCAGCAATTGTATGAAAATCAATATCAGGAAGCGTTAGCAAGACTAAGAAACGAATCAGCTGGAAAAAACATGCAAGACAGTTATAGATATGGCCAACCAAGACAAATTGTAGAATAGGTAAATTTATTATGGAATTTAATTTAGGAACAGTAACAGTTAACGCAACAAACAATGAAGGTCTTTCTCCTGAACATTGGGCAGAAAGAGCTACTGAAAATATAATATATTATTCAGAAAATCTCGATCCTGTGTTGCAAGTGCAAGCAAAAGAGTTTAAAAAAAGAATATATGAAGTAATATTAAGCAATATAAAAAACGCTGTGCAATCAGACAGAACTACATTAATATATACTTTAGAAAAAGAAGGTCACAAGTGTGGCTCTGATATAATAAGGAGAATGTAATGGCAATAGCTCAAGCAATGTGCACATCTTTTAAAAAAGAACTTTTAGAAGGTGGACATAATTTTAAAACATCTGGAGCAGGTGGTAACGCTTTTAAAATTGCTCTGTACACAAATGCAGCAACTCTTGGTGCAAGCACTACTGTATATAATGTTTCTAATGAAACAAGCGGAACAGGTTATACAGCAGGTGGTAAAGCTCTTACAAACATTACGCCAGCAACTGATGGCACAACTGCTTATGCAGATTTTAGTGATGTTACATGGTCAGCTTCATCAATTACAGCTAGAGGAGCTTTAATTTATAACACAACTAATAGTAATACTGCTGTTGCTGTATTAGATTTTGGTGCAGACAAGACATCTACAAGCGGTGATTTTACAATTCAAATGCCTACTGCTGATGCTACAAATGCTATAATAAGGCTAGCATAAATGCCTCATTTTAGCTTACAAATAGCTGATAGAGTTAAAGAAACATCTACGACTAGTGGCACAGGAACATTAACATTAGCTGGTGCCTCTGATGGATGCCAAGCATTTTCTGTGCTTGGAGATGGAGCAAGAACTCAATATTCTATTGTAGACACTACAAATAATACATGGGAAACAGGTATTGGAACTTATACAAGCTCTGGCACCACATTATCAAGAGATTTTGTTTTTGAATCATCTAATTCAAATAATTTAGTAAATTTTACATCTGATGAAAAAAATGTTTTTGTAACAATGCCAGCTGAAAGAGCTGGTGTTTTATCTGCTGTAGATATTGCATCTGCATCAGGAACTATTACAGGTTCTCAAGCAGTGATACCTGAAACAACAGGTGGTTTTACACTAGGTTCTGTATTTGTTGGTAAAAGCGGAACTACTATATCAGGATCAGGAAATGTAAATATTTTTGATAATGCTGTTTATTTAATTGCTGATACAGCTTATAATAATGAAATATCACCTTTTTGGGTCGATGGAAATATTACAGATGCCTCTGTTGCTTTAGGTCAATTAAATATTATGGGTAATTTAACAATTGGAGCTAGTGCAAGTATAGAAGTTATTGACGCAACACAACACGCTGTATTAGAATTAGGCAGCACAGTTACGATGTCTTAGGAGAAAAATATGTCAAAATTAGTCGTAGATGAAATTCAATATAGTGGCGGTACTGCTTTAACTTTACCTACTGTTTCTCCTACTGCAGGAGATAGATTAAAAACGGATGGTTCTGGTAATTTAGGTTGGGCTAATTATACAACAACTATTAAAAGACCTAGCCAAGTATATACTATGCCTGCTGCTTCAGGAAACGCTAATCAAGCCTTAAAAACAGACGGATCAGGTAATATAGGTTTTGCAAATGCACCTGGAAACCCTATGTATGTGGAAGGAGCTGGTACAAATCAACGATATGGTTATTATTTAGTGGATAAAGTTGATACAATTGCTGGAAGTCCTGGAAGTAATTTTTCAGTAAGAGTTCCAACATCATTTGTACCTGCTGGTCAGGAAGCAAAATTAATAGGTATGTATTGTAGAGTTGTTAATTTAGGAGCACAAAGTAACAGTAGTAAAGTCTATATTAGAGGCATGACAAATGGTGGTGGCTCTTCTCACTCAGGTAATGCTGTAAATACAATGGAAATATACCGATATGGTGGTAGTGGTCAAGGATATAATAATACAAATAGTACAGATGGTTCATATATTTATGGAGGAACAATATGTCAACAAAATCCTTGGGGTAGTTCAACAGTACAATTTACTGATACAGGTAGCACAACTCAATATGGAAAAGGACAATATGTAGAATTGTTTATGTATATGGCGGAATCATATGCAGAAGCATGGGGCACAGGAGGATTTCCAAATAGTAGTAATACAGCATACGGTTATGTTCATTTTTGGAATTACAAGCAACCGCAGTATAATGGATATAGAGTTTTTAGTAATGCGCCTTATGGTTTTCTATTTAGTAATAGTCAAGGAAGTAGTTTTAATGATGGTTTTGTTGAATTATATGCATTAATGAGAGATGACGCAACTTATCCGTAATATTAAAGGTGAAATATGAGTAAAGTAATAGTAAATCAATTACAAAATAGCACAGGAGGTTCTCCTACATTAACTTGGATGACTGCTGACGGAACTTCAGGTCAAACAATTAAATCATCAGATGGATCAGGAACATTAGCTTTTACAAGCGATGCTGTTCCTGTTAAAACACAAGATGGAAATGAAACATTAAATTTTCCAAACACTATTTCTGCTGATTCATTAGCTTTTAAAACAGATGGTTCTGGTAACTTAACAACATTTAATGCGACAAATCCTTTTTCTGTTGATGGTTCTGCTCCGAAAGAAACAGGTTTAAGGTTATGTGATAGGGTAAATATATCTCAAGAAACCCCTGCTGCTCAATATACACTTACTGTGCCAACTGCTTATACTACAGATTTAAGTCAAATATTAGGCTTTGAAATAAGAACTCATGGATTAAGAAGTGCAGCACAAAGCACTTGGAATTGGGGGTATCAATTAACCGATCAAAGTGGAACAATTCTTGGTGTACCAGGAGCAGAAAGAATTGGAATTATATATTTTGGAGGCCAAAGCGGACAATATGGAACTACTCAAAAAATGCCTTCAACTTCTGATAAAATAAGACCAAATGTGTACCCTGTTTATTCAAATGCTGATAATCCAACAACTTCTATATTTGATAATACTACTGCATTAACAAATTGGACACCAGCACCGCAATTAGGCTACAATAAAACAATTATTTATAATGCTCATACAAATAAAACTTATCTTAGTGAATCTCATATTAAATATAATAGCAGTTTAAATCAATCACAAATGGAACTTGCTTATGGTCAATTAGCTAATTGCGCAGGTCATATAGGTGGAATAAAAGTAGAAGACACAAGCGGAACAAATTTAGTAGATGGTCTTGTAGAGCTTTATGCTCATTTTAAAAATGGAATAGATGTATAGGAAAATATTATGGGTAAAATAGTAGTAAAAAATATTCAGTCACAAAATAGCACGACAGCTTTTAAAATTCCATCATCTGACGGAACTGCTGGACAATTTTTAGAAACAGACGGAGCTGGTAATTTATCATGGGGAGCACCTTCAGATTTTAAAAGTGCAGACGGCTCTTCTTTAACTTATACTTTACCAAATACTGACGGAACTGCTGGACAATTTTTACAGTCAAACTCTACAGGTGGAGATACAAAATGGGCGAGTATGTCTAGTCCAACAGCAACACCAGATGGTACAAAACAAGGATGGAATTTTATTGATAAATTTGTTGGTGATGATTCTGGTTCTGTTAATGAAGCTAATTTAACTGTTCCGACATCAATGACAACAGATGGAAGTAATATTATTGCTTATAGAATAGATTTTTATTCTTTAAGTGGAAGTAATAACAATAGTGATGCTAGTCCTAGAATTAGTTGTTATTTACAAGATGGATCAACCGTTGCTTGTCAAACGGATGCCAATAGTAATTGGCATCATTGGAATTCACAAAATGGACATCAATCAGGTTCTACTTCTTATTCTTATACCGCTGGTAGTGGTTATAGACCAAACACAACTTATTTTGGCGCAGGAACTGATTACACAACTAATTCAGGTAAAAAAACATATGGAAGTACTGGTTATTTAGGAGGGGGTCTTACAGGAACATTTTTTTGGTGGAACGCAAGAGGTAATCCACAGGGGTGGATGATCGCACATGGTCCTGCAGCAGTATCAAATTGGACTAATTATAATGGTATGACTTATGGTTATGTTACACCTACAGATACTTCAAACCCATACCACACAACAAGTAATCGTACAATGTCTTGGAAGGTTGCACTGGTGGATGGTGGTTCAATAAGAAATGGAACTGTTATTTTATCAGGATACTTTAAAAACGGAGTTCTTTAATGGTTTCTGAAGTTAAATCTAATGATGATTTAACTCTTTCATCTGCAGCAACTAAAGATGTTAAGATAAAATCAAGAAATGTAACATATACTATGCCGACTTCTGATGGAACGGCAAATCAATCAATGGTTACAGATGGTAATGGTCAATTATCATTTAAAGCTGGTGATGCAAATAAAATAACTGCTGTAAAAACCAGTGATATGGGGAGTGGTCTTGAAACCCAAAAAATGTATGGCCCTACTCTTATTGAAGTATTTGATTATAATGTAAGAATGCCTAATAATGCTTTACAAAGATGGGATATGATTGTTCCGACTTCTGTTGCAAGTGGCGGTGAAAAAATAGAGTCCTTTACTATAAAAGGGTCTAATCTAAATTTTGCATTTGTAAATGGAATAGGTAGTATTAATCAATGTTGGGTTGATGGTTATATTTTACCATTACAAGGAAATGGAGCTTCAAATTTAACAAACGATACACAATTTAACACAAGATTTTCTCAATATTGGACAGGAGGTAGTAGCAGTCTTAGTTCTAATAATGATACATCATCTAGTGGAAAAAATCATCAATGGGCTAGAAACGGTGGAACAACTACATATTTTAGAATGGAAGATGTTGGTTATAAGTGGTTTAATGGAAACGCTTGTCAAATGGGTATTAATCCTAATGGCAGTAGCTCTGTGAATGTAAGGCAAGCAATAGATAATCCTTGGTCCATGAGTGATGGAGTAAGAAATAATGATTGGCAGGTTGATTTTAATTTTGAATTAAATATTAGTAATAGAGATCAAAATTGGACTGCAAATTCTCGATTTAATTACCAAGTACCTGGTAGTTGGTATAATTCTGGATATGCAGGTTTTGGTGAAAGTAGAACACATTATACTTATAATAGTACAAGCAGTTATCATCCTGTAAATAACAATCATTCAGAAGGGGTAAGGTTTAGTCTTTTACCTTATAGTTGGTCTACTGCAAATAATAGTGCTGGAGGAAGCACTAATCAGGTGGAAGCAACTCATTTTGGACTTGCAAGTGGAAGATTGGAATTTTGGGCTACTATAAAACCATTTTAATTATACTTGATTAATAAAAGTATATAATGTAAAAAATATTAAGGAGTAAAAATATGGCATATCAACAAAGTGACTTTGTGGTTTTTAGTCAAAGACCTCAGTTAAATAAAAGAGATGACGATCCAAATTCTGCGACATTTGGTCAGAGAATTAATGTGGATTATACTGATGATCAATGGGATGAAGCAAAAGCAGAAGCACAAGCTCAAATAGATAATTATGCATCTAATAGAAAAGATCATCTTAGATCAATTAGAACTCAATTATTATCTATTACAGATTGGGCTGTTAATACTGATTCTCCTTTAAGCGCAGATGATAAAGCATCTTTAACAACTTGGAGACAACAATTAAGAGATTTACCAGATTCTAATGCTGATGTTGATTTAATAACAATACCTGATTGTCCTGTTGCTTCTCTTAACATTACTACACCAGATTTACCTGTTGAAGGCACAGCTTAGTGACTGGTTTAATGTTAACAGATAATTCTGGTTATGATCCAGACGAGTTACACACAAGACAGCATAAACATGAGTTTAATGTTCAATTTTCTGTAATTAGTAAAGATAGGAATTTTCTTAATGCATTAGAAGATATTAATTCTAATGAATTAGGCGACCAAATAAAACAACTCATTAAAAATGAGGATAGACAATTCACAACAGAATAGTGTAAATTGTCTATATTAGGAGTAATGTAGACAATGGCATTAGGATTTTCAGCTTACGCAGAAACAGCTTATGGGGAATCAAGCACAACACAAACTGTTAATTTACTATTAACTGGCGTTCAAGCAAATGGCGCTATAGGTTCTGTATTTGTTACATCTCCTGAGTTAATATATGCAACAGGTGTTGAAGCTAATGGTGTTATTGGTGATGCTATTGCTAAAGCAGGTTTTGTTAATGCTAAACCTCGTGGAAATGAAACATTTACTATAACAGTACAAAGCACTGGTAGTGGAAATAAATATTTTGTAAATGATTTCCAACAATTAATGCCTACTGCATTACATTCAGGTTTTACATATAAATTTGATCAAGCTGCTACAAGTAATGGAACTCCATCTAGTCATCCTTTAAGATTTTCTACAACACCTGATGGAACTCATGGCGGAGGAGTAGAATATACTACAGGAGTTACGGTAGTAGGAACACCAGGTTCCCCAGGCGCTTATACACAAATTATTCCAACAGACTCTACCCCTACTACACTTTATACTTATTGCGCTAATCATCCTAATATGGGTTTTGAGGTAAGTGTTGGTGCTAATGTAGAAATTCTTTCAAATACAGCATTAGGAAGCCCAACAATAATTCCTCAAGCAAAAATTTTCCCTGCTGGTGTAGAAGCTACAGGACAAATTGGCGATGTTAGTGTATCATTAAGCGCTGTTGCTACTGTAACAGGCGTAGAAGGAACTTTACATACTACTACAGTTTTAATATGGAGTGTGGTAGATACTAATCAGAATCCAAATTGGACTGAAATAGCAGCGTAAAAAGGAATAAAAAATGGCTACATATACTAATTTAGGAATTAAAAAAATTGCACAAGGTGATGAAGCTGGTACATGGGGTACAAGCACTAATACAAATTTAGATATTATAGACGAATCACTTCATTACAATTCATTTAATTTTACTACAGATACAGATAAAACATTAACTGTAACAGATGGTGTCACAGGAAGTAGTGGCTCTCCAAGTGGAAGAGAACAAATATTAGAATTTAAAGATACAGGAACTGTATTAACACAAACTAGAAGTGTTATTATACAACCATCTGATTTAACTAAAATGTGGCTATTTAAAAATTCTACAGCACAATCGTTAAGATTTAAAATGAACTCAGGTGATACAGGTATTTTAGTTGCTAATGGAAAAGATGCTCTTTTATATTCAGATGGAACAGGTGTTATGAAACAATCTGAATCTGCTTCACCTGGCGTTACAACAGTTACAGGAACTTCAGGTCAAACAACAGCTTCACCAACATCAGGGGATGTTATTGTTGGATTAGATAATGGTGTAATGAGAAAAATAGCAGGAGGTAATGCAGCTACAGGAACTTCAACAAATAATTTTTATAACGGAACTAATTATTCTACATATAATTTTCAAGGTTCTTTACAAATAGGAACTTCATCTACTGAAAATATAAATATAAGACCTATTGATACATCAGGAAATGCAACTGTAGGAGATTTTTATTCTTCAGGTTATCAAGTTAATGTATCAAGTACATTTACTGGATTTACTTCAAATATGGCAATAACAACAAATGGTTTAACAAATCAATGGACATTACCTTTATGTTCGCCTGGAGGTAATAATCAAGTAGATGTTTGGTGGGATATTAATTTATTTAGAGATAGCTCTTATCAATCTGGTTCTGGATATCCTTATTATGGAGAAGGTAGATTGATATCAAGATCAGGTTTAGATACGACTGCTTCTAATATAGTTCATTTTACAATGGGAGCTTCAAATGTAGGAACTTGGGTTAATTTTGGAGGACTAAGATTTACAACAACATCTAATGTCACATCAGGGCATTATATAATTAAAGCTAATACATACTAGGAGATTAATACATGGCTAAAGTAACTGTTTCAGAAGTAGATAAAAAAGTTGCCGTAATTGAACAACAGTTAGTTGACCATGTAAAATCGTGTGAACAATTAGCAGAAGAAACATTAGAAAGAGTTAAAAGATTAGAATATTTTATTATAGCTACCCTTTTATCAGTAGTTGGCGGAACTGTATTAGTAGTAGTTCAACTTATTACAAGAAGTTTAAATTAGGAGATAATATGTTAAACAAAATAATAGAAACAATAAAATCAAACGCATGTACACTAACTGAGTGGACAAAAGAACCTCATATAGCTTTAGGCGTTTCATGGTTACTTTTAGGTATAGGATATTTTATGTCTTCAATTACCTTATTTATTTTAGCTATAGGCTTAGGTGCATACGGATTATATTTAATATCTAAGGGGTAATTATGCTATCACTTTTCGGCAGTTTACTCGGCTTTGGAACTTCTTTTCTCCCTTCAATTCTTTCATTCTTAGAACAAGGACAGAAAAATCGTCATCAATTAAAATTATTGGATGCGCAGGCAAAACACGCTGAAGTTCTTAGTAAACTAAAAGTAGAAGAACTTGACGCACAAGCTGATGTATCTGAAGCTGAGAATATATATAAACACGCAACTGAATTAGCTAAAGCTAATAAATCATCTTTTGTGTCTGCTTTACAAGCTTCTGTTAGACCTGTAATTACTTATTTTTTCTTTGTAGTATTTGGTCTTATTAAAGGATTAGCTGTTTATGTAGCCATACAAGAAGGTGACGATGCTTACCAAGCTATATTAAATAGCTGGGATGAAGAATCGAAAATTTTATTTTCAACCATAATTTCGTTCTGGTTTGGGCAAAGAGGTATGAAATCAATAAGAAAGGCAATGAAATAAAATGCCTTATACTGATATAACACCACCGCCAGGATTAAACAAAATAGGTTCTCGCTATACTGCGAAAGGTCAATGGTTTAATGCAAACCTTATGAGATTCTTTAATGGTGTTCCTGAAAAATTAGGAGGTTGGACAAATTGGATAACTCTTTCTACAGGAGCTTTTAATAATTCTAGTGTTCGTTCTTTATATCTTTATAGAGCAAATGATAACACTAGATATACAGGAATAGGAACTACTTCAAGATACGCAATAGTTGAAGGAACTGTACCATCAGATATTACACCTGTTACTAATTTAGTTTTTGGAACAAATCCTGTTGCTTCTACAAATGGTGAAAATACATATACTTTTACAACTACTACACCACATGGATTGTCATCAGGAGATTTAGTTAAAATGAAAAGCCTTACAGGAACTATAGGCGGTCAAGATTTAACTTATTTTAATGCTGATACAACTGATTCTTTTAGCACTATGGAAGTTACATCAACCCCATCAACAACAACTTTTTTGTTAACAGGAAATGTAACTGCTAATGCTACAGCAACAGGTGGCGGAGCTATTGTTACAGGAGAAGCTTATTTAGATGTTGGTTCAAATAGTTATATTGCTGGTACAGGATGGGGTGCAGGTGATTGGGGAGGTTTAATAGATAATACTGCATGGGGCAGTACAGCTGCTTTAGATTATAAAAACCAATTAAGGTTATGGTCTGAGGATAATTTTGGTGATGATTTATTAATAAATCCTAGAGGTGGTCCTATTTATTATTGGGATAAATCTTTAGGGACTTCAAACAGAGCTGAATTAATATCAACAAAATCTTTATCTTTAAACCCAATATCTGCTTCTGAGATTGCTGATTCAACATTAAATGGAACTATTAATGATACAGCTACAACAATTGTAGTTGCAGATGCTTCTGAATTTGATACTTATAATGGTTATTTGATTATAGAAGAAGAAGTAATATTTTATTTATCAAGAACAGGAACTACCTTTAGTGGTTGTATTAGAGGAAAAAATAATACTAAAGCTGCATCTCATGATAACGGTGTTACCGTTAAACAATACCAATCAAATGCTCCTTTCTTTTCTTTACAGGTATTAACAAGTGACCAAGATGGCCATTGTATCGCATTTGGCTGTAATCCATATTATGAAGACGAGATTAACCCTATGCATATAAGGTGGTCTGATACAAACAATGCTATGGATTGGACACCTCGTGCTACAAATTCAGCAGGTGGGGTTGATTTAAGTAGTGGTTCAGAAATAGTTGGAGCTTTATCAGGAAGGCAAGAAATATTAATATGGACCGATAAAGCTATGTATTCTATGAAATTTATTGGAGGAAATCTTGTTTTTCAATTTGATGAAATTCAAGACGGCATAACAATGATATCCCCAAGAGCTGCTGCAAATGCTGGAGCTAGTACATATTTTATGGGAGAAAGAGGATTTTATAGATATTCAGGAGCTGTTGAACCTATACCTTGTCCTGTTCAAAATTATATATTTGATGATTTAGATGTTAGTGAGCAACAAAAAATATTTAGTGTTGCTAACCCTAGATATAATGAAGTCTGGTGGTTTTACCCAAGCAATGAAATGAATAATTTATATTCAGGTAGCGGAACGGCTAATTCTGATTTAGTTCAAGCTGCTGATATGGCTGACCCTACAAGATGTGTAATTTATAATTATGTAGAAAACACTTGGACATTATCTGATATGTGGCGTTCAGCAGGAGCAACAGCATATGAAGAAGATTATATGTTATTAGCTCAACAATTTGATACAAATAATATTTTCTTAGTTAAACAAGATGATGGAGATAGAGCTAATAGTTTATCAGCTGATGCTACAGGTTCTAATTTTACTTCATTTATTGAAAGTGGCTCTATTCCTATTGCTGATGGAAATGAATTTATAGCTATAAAATCATTAATACATGATATGGATATTGGTGGTCTTTCTAATGTTAGTGCAAAATTATCAGTTGCTGATTATCCAAGCGAATCACCAACAGTATCTTCTACTAATAATTTAACAAATACCACTAAAAAAACAGATGTTAGAGCAAGAGGAAGAGCTGCAATATTAAGATATGAGCACACAGATCAAGATTCTTTCTTTAAATTATATGGTATAAGAGCTGATATGCATCAAGATGGAAGAAGATAATGGCAAGACAACCTTTAAGACCAGCGCAGAAAGAATATAGTTCAGTAGATGAGGATTTATTTAGACAACAAGTTATTAATTTTATGAATGAAATTGATAATAAAGTTTCTTTAGTAGAGGAAACAAAAACAACAAATAGCTCTAAAAGCGTTAGAAGACTTCAATTAATGCTTTTAGGTGCTCCAAATTGGACAAATTAAATGGCAGATGATTATAAAGTATTAGCTCAATTAAATCCAAGTGCTGCAACAGCAACAACTTTATATACTGTTCCTAGAAGAGAAGGAACTGGTGTTGACGCTAAATTCCCTGCCCAAACTACAATTAGTTCTTTAGTTGTATGTAATAGAGACGGAACAACTGCTGATACATTTAGAATTAGAATAAAAGTTAAAAATGAAAGTGATGACAACAAGCAATTCATATATTATGATAAGAGCGTTAATGCTAAAGATACGCTCGCAGCAGTGATAGGTATTACTTTAAGTGAATCTGATGTTGTGCAAGTATATGCAACAAACGGTACTTTAAGTTTTAGTTTATTTGGAGTAGAAACAACATAATGAATTACAATAGACCTTATAAAAATATGGCAGACCAAGTAGCGAGCAGAGGTCGTTACGGAGATACTACCTTAATGCATGTTAATCCAGCTGAAGTAGAAGGATTAGCAAGTTTAACACCATTAACTATAAATCCAGATACAGGATATCCAGAAGCTTTTCTTCCTTTCTTAGCTCCTATTTTAGGTAGTTTAGGCGGTACAGCATTAGCAAGTAGTATGGCTTTATCTCCTTTAGCAACTTCAGGTATCGCTGCTCTAGGTTCTGGGCTTGCAACAACAGCTGCAACAGGAAGTCTTGAAGAAGGTCTTTTAGCTGGTCTTACTGGTTTTGGTCTTGGTCAAGTAGCTCAAGCAGGGCAAACAGCAGGAAGTTTAGCAAAAGAAGGAGCTCAACTTGGTCTTGACCCAAGTATTACTTCTCAATTAAGTTCATCCTATGTTCCTGCAGCTGGAGATGTAGCAGCTAAAACAGTTCTTGCTGGTCCTGATAAAGTTCTTAGTGCTTTAGGACCAGGAGCTACAGATGCATTAACTCAAGCTGTTCAACCAGGACAGGGAATGGGCAATTTATTTACTGAAGCAGGAATGAAAAGCGCTGGTAGTGCTTTAATGAACCCAGCAAACCTTGCTCCTATAGGAGTTGGTATGGGTGGAATTGCTGTAGAAGAAGACTATAAAAATTATGTAGAAAGCATGGAAAATGCAGAACAAGCAAGAAAAGATAAAAGAGCAGCTGATAAAGCAGCTTATGTAGAACAAATACCAGGAAGAGTAACTTTAAATCCAACTGGCGCAACAACAAGAACAGCTGGGGGTTCTGGACCAACAGGATTAGGCGGTCCTTATGCTGGTAGATACGGAAATGAAGGCGGAGCTGTTAGAAGATTTAATATAGGTGGCGATCTTGGAAATATTACTCCAGGTCATTTTGGAGCTGGTAACAATCCTTATTTAGTAGCAAATGGTTGGTCATATGATTCAAATACAGGAATTTGGTCAGGTCCTAATGGAGCAACATTCCAAGACCCATACTGGAGAAAATCAGGTGATGGAGCAGACGCAGGAGGAGACGGAGGAGAAGGAGAAACAGAAGAGATAGGGTATCAGTATGAAGGAGAGCCAGGTCAGTTTAGACCTCCTACAGAAGTAGGTGCAACACCTCCTCGTGGTTATAACGCTCCACCTAGTAATTATATGCCTGGGTTTATGCCAGAATGGCAATACTTAACTAATCTTGCTCCAAGCGCTACTGATATTAGAGGAAATCCAGCTTTTAGTGGAGGAGTAGGAGGCACTTATGATACTCCTATGGGAAGAATAGAAGTTCCAGATAATCCTGGAGGTGTTCCAGGGGAAATTGATCCTACTAAAAGAGATTTAAGTGTGAATCCATATGCTTACGGTTCAGACTGGAATGAGTTTTTAATGGGTAATGAGGAAATAGGAAGGTCTTCATATATGGATGAATATATGGCTAATATGCCTTATTATCAATATGCTGACCAATCATTTGACGAAATATTCGGTGGCGGTGGATATGGAACTCCTGCTTTTACAGGATATCCTTATCCAATAATGTCAGGACCTGCTAATCCTCCAGCAGACGCACAATCTCAACCTAATCCTTATGAAGAGCAAATAGCTTCACTTAACGCAAGAATAGATGAATTATTAGCTCAAATAGAAGGTAAAACTACAGAAACAGAAACTGTAGAAACAGAAACTACAGAAGATGAAAATGAAAATAAAGAGGATAAAGAAAATAAAGAGGATAAAGAAGATAAAGGTGAGAAAGACCCAAATTGGGTTGAAACAGATAGTTATGTAAATGATGATGGATATACTGTAACTGTATTTACAGATACAAATGTTAATTCACCTACTTACAATACAACTAAAGAAGAAGTAGGAACAACAAAGAAAGAAGATAAAAATGAAGAACCTGATTATCAAGAAACAGGAAGAGTTACATTAGATAATGGTCAAATACAAATTACAAAAACAGATCAAAATCCTGATTCACCCACATTTGGTAGTACTACGACAGAAATTCAAGGTGAACCAACGCATGAATTAGTTAATGGTGTTTGGGTTAAAATAGGATCATCAACAGAAAAGACTGTAGTAAATACAGTAAACAATCCTAATGGTACTTCTACTGTCTATTACAGTGATGGAACTGAAGAAATTCAAGGAGAAGTAACACATGAACAAGATGCAAACGGAAATTGGGTTCCAATAGGAACAAGCTCAAGTTCAAGCTCAAGTTCAAGTTCAAGTACAGTTGACGGTGGCACAGGAACTGATACTTTAGATGGTGGTGCAGGTAATGATACTATAACTACTACTGTTGATGGTGACACTAATGGCGATGGTATAGTTACTATTGAAGATTATACAGGACAAACTTTCGATCTTTCAGGTATAGGTGGAGGTAGTTTTACTATTCCTGATACAAGCGGTTTAACTGGAGGTAATGTTACAACTACATTACCAGGGGGAGCTGGAACAGATACTATAACTAACAATACAACAGCTAATACAACAAATAATACAGTTCAACCTTACAATAACCCTTATAATATTAATTTTAATCCTTATGGTGGTTACGGTAATTTTGTAGGAGCTGGATTTAATATGCCAGGATTAGGTTTTGCAGGCGGTGGAGCCGTTCCTCAATATCAAGAAGGAGGTCCTTCATTAGCAACAATAGAAGATTATGCGCAACCTTTACCTCAAGGTCGTATGCAACAACCGATGTCTAATCCTAAAGTAGAACAATTAGTATCTTCTTTTGAAGATGTTGCAGAACAAAAAGGACAACCTTTATCAGAAGGAGATAAAGATTTATTAAGAAAAACATCTTCTGTAATTTTAGGTGAAATACAAGATGATGGAACAATAATTTCTCAATTTGTTGCTTTATTTGGAAGTGATCAATTAGATAATTTAAAAGCTTATTTAAACCCTGAAGCAGAACAAACAAAAGGAATGATTGAAGGTGAAGGCGGAGGAATGGATGATAGAGTTTCTGGAACTCTAGGAGAAGAACAGGTTGCTTTAAGCCCAGGTGAATATATTGTTACTGCTGATGTTGTAAGTGATTTGGGTGATGGTAATAATGAAAAAGGCGCAGAGATAATGGATGATTTTATGCAAAGAGTTCGTTACGCTAAACATGGAACTCCTAAACAACCTGATCCAATTGATTTAGATGAGGTAATGCCAGCATGAAGGTAAAACAAACATTAGTACAACCAAAAGATTTAGGTCATGTGTGGCCTTTCGTAGAAAAACTATTAAATAAAAGTATTAAAAGAAGTTACGGAAGAACAAGCACATCAGATTTATTACAAGAATGTTTATATGGCGAAAGTCATTTATGGATTTTTTATGAAGAAGAAAGATATCCTGAAATATTAGGATGTGGTATAACTCAAATAAATGACTATCCGTCAGGATTAAGAATGCTTAATATTGATCATTTAGCTGGTAGACATCAAGATAAATGGACTAAAGACGGATTAGAGGTTGTAGAAAAATTTGCTAAAGATTCTGAGTGTGATGGAATTGAAGCTTTAGGAAGACCTGGTTTTTGGAACTGGTTGAAAGATGATTCTTGGGATAAAATAGCAGTAGCTTATCAGAAAAGGTTTTTAAATTAATGTTTAGAAGAAGAGTAAGAAGATTTAAAGGTGGTGGCGGACCAAGCCATACAACATCAACTGTAACACAGTCTAATTTACCTGAATATGTTCAAGATGAATTTGAGGCATTACTTAGGCGTTCAGAGTTTGAAAGTCTTCAACCTTATCAACCTTATGGCCAAGCTAGATTAGTAGGTTATTCTCCAGCAGAACGATTTGCTCAACAAGGTATTGCTAATATTGCAAGAGTTGGTGATCCAAGGCAAGTAAGACAAGGTGTTCGCATGATGGAATCTCTTCCAGCTGCTATGAATAACACAATATCAAGAACATATATGTCTCCTTATTTTGCTCAAGCATTAGACCCAGCTAAAAGAGAAATAAGAAGAGAGTCTGCTATGATGGGCAGAGATATAAGAGATGAGGCTGCAAGAACAGGTGGTCTTGGAGGATATAGAGAAGCTATTATGCAAACTGAAAGAATGCGTAATAGAAATAGACAATTAGAAGATTTAGAATATAGAGGAAGACAAGACGCATTTATGGATGCCTCAAGAAGATTTGAAGCAGACAGAGCGTCAAGAGCACAACAAGCTCAAATGTTAAATGAAATGGGTCAAGCAAGACAAGCTGCTGCTATGGAAAGATTAAGAGCTTTACAAGCAGTAGGAGCAGATCAAAGAGGAATGCAACAAGCAAGTCTTGATATAGGTTATGAAGATTTCTTAAGACAGCAAGGATATCCTCAGCAACAATTAGGTATGTATGGCAATATGTTACATGGTTCTTTCACACAACCAGATAGAGCTGTAAGTCAGTATCAACAAAGACCAGGATTATTTTCTCAGGCACTTGGATTAGGTCTAGGTGGCTTAGGTATGTTTAATGCAATGAGAGGAGGTAGCTAATGGCAAATTTAGGACAAAATTTAGTTGAACAACAATACGAACTTGAAAATGTTCCTATGCAAAGATTAGTACAAATGGCACAACAACCAGATGGTCTTTTTCCTCAGTATCTTGTTTTAACAGAGTTAGAAAGAAGAAACCGTTATAAGCAGGCTTATGACGCTGAAAAAGCGTCAATGGTTGGTGACACTACTGTCGCTCAAGATTTAGTTAATGAATCTGTAAGCGCACCTCCTGCTGGCATTAATACACTTGGTCCCTCCTCATCTCTCTCAAACCAGGTTAATCCAGCAGGGGGAATTGCTCAAGCTGGCCCTCAAATGATGGCAAGTGGAGGAGCTGTTAGAAGATATAAAAAAGGGGGAGGCACATTATCAGATGATGAAATAAATTACATTGCTTCAACTGCTTTAGGCGTTATTGAAGGACCTAAAGATTATTTCCCAAATAAATATCCAGAAAAACATAGCTTAGTGTTTGGCCAAGGTGATGATGATATAAATTGGCTTGATAATATAGGTGATGTAAATCAATTAGAAGCATTATATAGATCATTTTCTGAGAAAGACTTACAAAGAGAAGATTTAAATAAGATAAACCAAAGATTATTTGATCTTGAAGAACAAGTTGATGTTCCATTTGACAGGCAAATGTATGACTTAGGAAGAAATATTTTTGATTTTGATACAAATCAAGCGTACTTAGATAATTATTATAGTCAGTATTATCCTTTAGCAGAAGATAGAGAAGGATTGGCGTCTTTATTATCAGAACGATCCGAAGTAACTGAGAGTAACGAAGAATTCAGTAAAAGGGAAGATATATTAAACACATATAGAGGCGAAGAAAATTTAGCGTCTCAAGATAAATATTATAGAGAAGAATATCCTATTTTAGAAGAAGCACTACGAAAAAAAATTGATGAAAAAGAAGAAGAATTTTTTAATGAAGGTGCTACAGGTGAAGTTGTAAGAGTTGAAAGTATGATACCTAATTTAATAGACAGAACTGATGCTTCAGGTACTGTTATGGAATATATAAGATCAATATATCCAGAAAAAGGAGATCGTCAAATTGATGAAATATGGTCAAATTTAAGCAAGGAAAGAAAATCAGAAATAAAAAATATGCTTGAAAAAGATTTTCATCTTCATGGTGGGCCTTTAATTAATCCGTCAACAGGTAGACCTGATTGGTGGAATACAGACGCAGAACCTTTTAAAGAAGGTGGTTTAACTAGTTTAGATACATCAATTCCAAAACCCACTAGGGAACAAATAGCAAAAGCTAGAGAAATGTACCCTGACGCTGATTATGAAACAATATTAGATATTGCAGCAGGTATTGATACTATGGATATCACAACAAATGAAAATCGTTATAAGACAGGTGGTATTGCTAGATATTTTTATGGTGGTGCATTAGCTGATAATATTGGTGGTGAAAATGTAAGAGTAAAATACGGAAAAGGTCCTGATGGTTTACCAGGAATGGATAAAACTATACAGTCACAAAACGCTCAAGAAGCTAGAGCTAGAGCTAATCAAATTATTGCTGATTTAGAAGCTAAATATGGAGCTGGTAATATTCCTCTTTCAGAATATAAAAAAGTTGAAGACATTTTAAAAGAAGCTGATTTGTATGACGATGTAATAGAACAAAGAAAAGTAGAGCAATATAAAAAAGATTTAAAAGCAAAAGAAGAAGCTGAAAAAATTGGAGTACAAACAGAAGAATTAGATGTACCAAAATCTGTACAAGAACTCATAGATCAAGAAAAATCTATTAAAGAAGAATCAGAAAAAGAATTAGCAAAACTTGAAGATTCAGATTATATCGCTGACCAAGTAGAAAGATATGCTGGAATATTAGGATTACCGAGCAAAGAAGAAAGAGAAAGAA
>MDTE01044151.1_pt1 | contig 32698 bp, 23 predicted proteins | sample 811231 | NCBI WGS metagenome assembly MDTE01 (sample SAMN05326651, study PRJNA326480) | marine metagenome | isolation source: seawater | place: Indian Ocean: Red Sea | collected 2010
AGGAACTCCGCGACGAGCTCGAGAAGCGCGGATTGGACACGAGCGGGTTGAAGAATCAACTCGTCGAGCGTCTCGAAGAGGCGATCGGGGGCGAAGAGGGCGGTGAAGAGGCCGAGGAGGAGCTCGAGGACGTGCCGGACGTCGAGGTGTCGGCGGAGGATGCGGCCAAGCTCGATGAATTAGAGAAGAAGGAGGAGGCGCCGAAGGAAAACGGAGCGGAGGCGAAAAAGACGAAGGAATTACCGAAGCCGAAACCGACCAAGGAGGAACGGGAGAAGGCCAAGGCGGAGCGCAGAGAGGCGCAACAGAAGGCCGAGGCCGAGCGCAAGGCGGCCGCTGAAAAGGCGAAGAAGGAGGCGGACGAGGCGTTCGTGAAAGACTTGGAGCGCAGAAAGGAGCGCGCGGAAAAGTTTAAGCTTCCGTTCGCGCTGAGCGAACAAGAAAAGGCGCGCATTCGCAACGTCGGCGCGGAAAAGAAGTTTGGTCTCGGCGCCACGGCGGGGACGAACGGTGCGTCCAAGCCGGCGGAGAAGACGGCCGAGCAAAAGGCCAAGGAAAAGGCTGATTTCGAAGCGAAGCTCAAGGCTCGAGCCGAACGTTTCGGCGACTCGTTGAAGCCGCTCCCCAAGCCGACGCCCATGTTCGCCAAGCGCCCGGGTGCGCCCTTGATGAACACGCCCGCGACGAAGGTTGCCAAATAATCGTCCCACCTACGTTGTAACACTCGAATAAGATACAGAAAAATACAATTCGCCCGACGCGCCTACAGTCTATTCATTCGTCCTCATCCGCGAGCGACGGCATCTTCGAGATGAGCGTCGCGAGCACTTCGGTGCTCACCAAGAAACCCTCCGGATCGGTCAATCGCACACCAACGGGCGTGCCGTCATCGGCGAGCCTGTACGTGGCGAAATCAGGCACGAAGGGGGCGATGGCGTCGTGAATTTCGTCGACGACGTGCGCGCCGAAACGCGTCGCGACGTTCTCGAGATCCATCCCATCGCTCGTGCGCAAACGAAGCATGATGTGTTCGAAGAGCGCGTCCGACCCATCACCGCCCGTCTTCACCGCGCCGCCGTCTTCACCGCGCTCGAAGGCGTCGACGTACGCGTAATACTCATTCATTTTTCGCGGTCGAGTGACGCGTTCGCCGTCGACGTGCGACGTCGCGCTCATGCCGAACCCATACCATGATCCGTTTTCCCAATAAATCTGGTTATGCTTACACCTCGCCCCTGGTTTCGCGTACGAACTCACCTCATAATGTTCGTACCCGGCCGCGCCCAACGTCGCGCTCGCGTCTCGAAACATCTCCGCGCTCGCGTCCTCGCTCGGCAACGGCGTCCTATCCTCTCTCGCATTTTCCCCGTACCAGCGATAAAACGCCGTCCCCTTCTCCACCTGTAAATCATACACCGACACGTGATCCGCCCCTGCCTCGATCACCCGCTCCAACGACGCTCGCCACGTCTTCGCGTCCACTCCCGGAAGTCCGCTGATTAAATCCGCGCTCCATCTCGGCGCGCCGCTCGCGCGCAACATCTCGATCGCTTCCTCCACCGCACGCGCGTCGTGCGACCGCCCCGCGCTCCGCAACACCTCATCATCAAAACTCTGCACTCCCAGCGACACCCGATTCACCCCGTGCGCCAAAAACGCTCGCAATTTCTCCTCGTCGAACGTTCCCGGATCCATCTCCGCGCTCACCTCGACGTCCGGCGCGAACCCGAACGCGTCTCGTAAATCACCGAGAATGTCCCCCAGAACGTCCGCCGGGACGAGCGACGGCGTCCCCCCACCGAAAAACACCGTCTCCAGCGGCGAATTCGTCGTCGTCGATGACGACGACGAGGCATCCGCGCGTCGTCGCGTCTCGGCGATTTCTCTGCGCACGGCGGCGGCGTACCGTCGCATGCCATCCACCGCGTCCGCGTCCGCGTCCCCCGCCCCACCGACGACGGATATCGCGAAATCGCAGTAATAACACCTCGATCGACAGAAGGGCAGGTGCACGTACGCCGCGCGCGGCGCGCGGGACGACGATTCGCGCGTTCGACCGTAACCGTCGGCGTCACCTTCGTCGCCGTCGTCGCGCACCGCGCCGCGCGCGTTCGCTCGCGCGCTCGCTCGCGCGAACGCGCGCGCGCGGTGTCCATCGCGCGAGGCGCGCGCGAACGCGCGAGACAGCGCCGCCTCGACGCGACGCGCGAACATTCGTCGTCACACTCTGTCGCTCGAGAGAATTAGATGAACGTCGACGAGGCGGACGACGACGACGAGTACGAGGTCGTGGGGTACGGGGGCGCGCCGCGCGCGGCGGTGACGCCGACGAGACGCGCGTCGGACGCGAACGCCGCGCGCGTGCCGAGCACGAGCGCGAGGAAAGCGCCGGTGGGCTTCAATTGGGACGATGACGACGACGACGGCGACGGCGACGGCGAAGGAAACGATGGAGAGGGACCGGCGGACGGTTCGAATGGACGCGCGTTGACGTTCGATCTGGACGGTGGCGCGTTCGCCGCGCGGGAGGGCGCGGGGGACGGGGACGGGGACGACGCCGTCGACGAGATTATCGACGAAGACGACGACGAGGGGGTCGAGACGACGCCGCCGAGACGCGCGATGGACGCGTCGAGGCGTGAGGTGACGCCGAGACGGAGTCCGCGTCTGCGCGCGGCGGCGAGAGAGGGGTTGGAGGAGGCGACGAGGGGGAAGGGGACGCCGTCGCCGGGAACGGCGGCGAGAGACGCCGAGGTGCTCGCCGAGGCGTTGGGGGTGAGCGTCGAGCGCGCGGCGGCGGCGGCGAAGAAGATGCGCGCGAGTAAGGGGTGTGATGCGCGGGACGGCGCGGGGGGCGGTGGGAGAGCGAAGTCGAGGGCGAGGACGAAGACGAACGCGAACGGGAAGACCAAGGCGAACGCGGCGACGTCGCCGAGACACGCGGCGAAGAGGACGAAGACGAACGCGAGCGCGAACGCGAACGCGGCGCCGAGAGGGGTGTTGGGGAGATTGAATCTGTTGACGCAATCCGCGGCGGTGAGAGCGACGGGAACGGGTGCGGTGGCGAACGGGACGAACGCCGCGGGACTCGAGACGCCGCGCGTCGACGCGGCGGCGAACGACGCGGCGGCGAACGATGCGGTGACGGTCGAGGACGACATCGCCATGGATGACATAGATGACGACGGTGTGAGTTCCAGTGGAAAGAGCGGCGGCGACGACGAAGTGCCGTGCACGCTCGGACAAGAGAACGTCGACGCGCCGGGCGGTTTGGGCGCGTTGTCTCGATTACCAAAAATGTCTTCGCCGACGTTCATACCTCGGTCTAGCGTGGGTGCGTCGTTGGCGACGCAGCGTAATCGATCGCGCAACGCCGGATCGCTCACCAATCGTTTGCAGCACGTGCTCCAAAACGCCCAGGCGGCGCACGCGCAATTCGCCAAGCGCGTCGCGCAATCGCAGCCTCCGTCGTCGCGAGGCGCGCTGCACTTCACCGTCAACGCATCGAGACTGGATGCGTCTCTCACGAATTGTGCCGGGGCGATTTGCGATTTACACCGCGCGACGAGCGATGATTTTGACCGTACCAACCTTGAATACAGTCGAGCCATCGTGATTTTCACCTCTGCGCAAGCGCAAGAGCTCAGTCTCGAGCGCGGTCGACAAGTCGCCATTTACCCACCCTGGCGCGAGGTGGATCTCCCGGGACGCGTGGACGAAACCACCTCGAACGTTGATGAATCCGTTCCTCGAGTGATTCTGTGCGCCGAGAACGTGTTGAGATTGAATTGAGCGGCACGACGAACGAGTCGTAAGACGAAACGAGACGCCGCGCGTGTACACTAGAACAACACAAACGCAGCTACTAGTCACAGCTATCTGTAATACAACTACTACGTATGCGAAAGAACCATCCGTCGCTTCCGCGTCAACAAAACGCGGCGAAGAATCGACTGGCGACCTCGCGTCCTCGACTCGATACGCTCAGTTTCTGTTCGCTCAACTCCTTATCGACGTCTTGCATAAACGTCACCACGAAATCCACCAACGCGTTCGCCTCCATGCTCTCCACGTGCGACAGCAACACTAAAAACGACACGTCGTACCCCTCGCACGGCACGCGTCTCAAAATCTCAAACGCGTCCGCGCGGCGTCCCAACGATTTGCAAAACGCCCTCGTGAGAATTTCCTCCAACTCGTCCACCTGTCGCACCCGGACGCTCACCCTCGCGCTGTTCACCGCGCGCTCGATCAAACACGCCCCCTCGCTCGCCTCCCCGCGCGTGATCTCCACCGGCGGCATCAACAGCGCCGGCGCGTCCCCGTACTCCACCTCGGGACGGTCCAATCCATCCATCTTTCTCGACGGCGCCGATTCCAGCGCGAACGCCGATTCCAGCGCGTCTCGAACGGCGTCGTAGTACGCGCGATGGCTCGTCGCCATGATTCACGCGCGCGCGCGCGTCCTCGCTCGTCGGTCGCGCGCGACGCGGTCTGCGGTTTGAATTCTCGTTCACCGTTGAAATCCACGCGGAATCTATCCTCACACTGTGACGCGCCGGGCGACGCGCGTCATGGGTCGACGCGCGCGCGTCGTCGCGATGACGATCGCATGCGTCCTCCTGTGCGTCTCCGGAGCGCGCGCGCGCGCTCTCGAGCGTGGACCACCGCCGAATCTCAACCTCGCGCCCGCGTTGACGAGGGCGACCGGTGCCGACGCCACCGTCGACGACGCGCGCGCGCGCGCACCGTCGAGACCGGAGGTGGACGTCGAACGCGCCAAGCGCGCGCTCTGGTTCGCCGGGGCGGCGTACTGCAAGGTTGGTCTCGGGAACTGGACGTGTCGGTACTGCGAGCGCGCGTCGGCGACGCTGACAGACGTCGGCGTCTTCGAACACGATCGAAAGCGCGTCAAGGCGTACGCCGGGTACGATAAGCGCTCGAGACGGGTGGTGGTGGCGTTTCGAGGGACGGAGCCGCGATCGCTGTATAACTGGGTGGAGAATTTAGACGCCGCGCACTCGACGTTGCCGTCGGCGGACGCGGCGGCGGGCGAGGGACGCGTGCACGCGGGATTTCAAGACGCGTACGCGAGCGTTCGGAAACAGTTGATCTCGCACTTGATCAAGCTGAGAACGAAATACGAGCGCATGTGGAGACACGTGGAGGTGGAGATCAGCGGACACTCGCTCGGCGGGGCGCTGAGCACGCTGGCGGCGGTGGAGTTGGAGGCGCTCGGTTTTCGAGTGGCAAGCGTGAGCACGTTCGGGTCACCGAGAGTCGGCGATCAGGTGTTCGCGAGCTTCATCGGGGGAAAGTTCGGGGATCGTATGCGGCGATGGACGCACGCGCACGACGTCGTCCCGAGTCTGCCTCCGAGAGTGCTCGGCTACCATCACGTTCCGACGGAGGTGTTTCAAAACGCGTCGGGTGGTTACATTCTCGGCGACGGAACCGGTGAAGATCCCAAAGGGAGCGACAGCGAGTGGACGCACGCATCTCTCGCGGATCATCTCGTGTACCTCGGCATGGACGTTTGTTCGTGCAACATGTAAATTTAGGCTCTCGCCACGCATTTGTAACAAACAGATTTGAATTTCTTTCTATTTTTTCTACACTTCTACGTCGTCCAGGGCCAATACGGCGCCCGTCGAAACGTTGGTCGCATCGGACACATTCCAGGGCGCAAATCACCGCCACTCTTCACTCTTTTCTCCACGTTGCTCAAACCCGGCGGCGAGTAAAACGAGACGCCCGAGTATAAAATCGCCACCGCCTGCGCGTAAATCCAATACGCCACTCTGTGCGGCGTGCATCCGTGCTTGAGTAAATTCACCAGTCCGGCGCGTTCGTTTCTACACTTGGCGTATTTACTTCTATCCAACTTTCCCTTGAAGGATGCGTAAAAGTAATCGCCGTACTCTGGATGATTGAGCACGTTGACGCGAAGCGTGACCTCGTCCCCCGGCGGCGTGCTCGAAATGTACCACTCCCCCTCCATGTCCATGAACGGCGACACGTGCAACGATTTCGGTACCGTCGCCTCGTTTTCGTTCGCCACGGGCGTGGGATCGAACGCGAACACGACGCGTTCGTTCCAAGGCGTGTTCGTCACCTCGCACAACGCGCGACGAAGCGCGCCCTCCTCGTCCCGACAATAATACACAGATATCGGATTCTGCGCGTACCCGAACGATTTCGGCGACGTCAACAGCTCCACTTTCCCTCTCGTCCCACACCTCGCGCGCGCTTCGTCCGCCGTCAGGTGATCGCGCGCCTGCCCGCTCGAGACGAACCACCTCGGCGGCGCGTCCAGGTCCACGCACGCGCACCGCAGAGGATACTCGAACGCCCGCATCACCGGCCTCAACCGCCTGTGCCGCACCTCACCGACGTAAAACTTCACTCCCCCCTCCTCGTCGTCCACGCCCGACCACGTCAGCGGCGACATCGCGCTCGCGAGACACCCGACCAGCGCCCAGAGCGCGAACGCGCTCGCGCGGAAAATCAAGTCCAGTCCTTGCGCCAGGTTCTGCGTCGACATGTCGCGCGACGCGACGCGACGCGCGCGCGTCGTCGGCGTCCTCTCGCGCGACGCGCGACGCGACGCGCGCGCGCGAGACGCGCGCCGTCGACGACGAATGACGCACGACGAGTCATGAACCAAGGGTTCAGGGGACACCCCACGCGCGTCTCAACACCCACCGCGGGCGCGTCGCGCGAGACGACAGAACGACGCGCCGGGCGCGCGCGCGAGCGATCGAGCGTCGACGTCGATCGATCGGACGCGCGTCTGACGATGGTCACGCGCGGCGACCGCGCGCCGTTGCTTCCGGAGCGACGCGGCGACGCGTTCGGGACGTCGGGAAGCGGACGCGATGATGCATCCACGCGCGAGGCGCGCGCGAGCGCCGCGGCGTCGCGGACGGTGATGTCCCGCGCGAATGCGGTGTGCGAACGCGTGCGCGATGTCATCGGTGCGTGCGAGGCGGAGGAGGTGAGCGAGACGCGCACGCGGCGAGTGCGCGTGGCGACGGCGTCGTTGGCGATCGGCGCCTTGGCGCTGTGCGGGGTCGGCACGGCGTCGACGACGGTCGGCACGGCGCCGGCGACGATGGTGAAGGGTGAGAGCGGTGTTCGTGCGTTCGCCGCGCTCGGTGACGCCGCGTCCGTCGGCTGGACGAAGGATTTTGTCGACGACCGCGAGCTCGATCTCCGAGAGTTGGATTTCGGCGAGTACGCGCGAGGCGCGCGCGTCGCGGACCCGGATACGACCGGTGGGCTCTCCAAACGCTGGGCCAAGGAGTATGAAGACGTGATACAACCGCAGATGAAGTATGACCGACACTTTTCGGGGATGAAACCGGGGATGAAGCCGATGATTCACGCTCCCGGGCACTACAGGCGGGCGCAGATCGGCGCGACGGATGAACGCCCGCGGGTCGAGGAGCGCGCGCCCGCGCAGCAGTCAAACGACAATGTCGAGTCGGCGTCGCCGAAGCCGGTCCAGGAGGCGGATGTAGGCATGGCGCCTACGTATTCCCAGAGCGCCGACGCGACGGAATCCTTCGTCGGTGAAATCATCGGAGAAGTCGCCGCCGAACACCCAAAGCAGTACTCAGACGCGCCCGATCTGGGACACAGGGCCAAGGGAGAGTTATCCATCGATGACTTGCTCATCGATGCGGACGACGCTTTTAAAGTGTCCTCGGGCTCCAAGTCGCATTCTTCGTCTTCCAAGCCGAGATCGTCCTCGTCCAAGTCGAGATCGTCCAAGTCGAACGACTCGAAGTCTTCGAAGTCTCATCCCAGGTCGGTCTCCAAGGGATCGTCTAAGAGTAAATTGAGGGCGCCCGAACACGGAAAGAGCAAGTTTCCGTTAGACAAACTCAAATCGATGGTTTTTAACGAGATGAGTTTCGGCAAGAAGTCAAAGAATTCAAAGTTTGAAGACGCGTTGAACGCGCACCACCACAGAATGAGCTCGCGCGGTTTGTCTTCGAAAGGGCGAGGTAAGCTGAGACAATATCCGCATCACAAGCACGACATTGATCAAAACGATGCGAACGATGTCGAGGTCTTCTACAAGAAGAAGGATCTGTTAGATTTGGGAGAGTACGATCAAGAAACCATCGACGACTTCAAGTACGGGCGCGGGTTGGCGCCTCGCGACGATCATCAACGTTTGCACGGTATCACGGTCGATACGAACGCCGATGTGTCCACTTACGATGGCGACAACTACCCAGGTGGGCATTCGGGGTCGACGAACGGTGAAGAGGACATGGATTCTCTCATGGCGTCGCTCTCTGTGTCGGCGAAGGATGCGAAGAAACACGCGACGGAGAGACGAAAGGATCAAAAGGCGAACTCAAAGTCGAAGAAGCGCGTCACGCCGAAGAAACCTTCGATGCAGTTGAAGGGAAGCGATTGGTCGGAGGGTCCAAAGTCGAGAAAGGCGTCGACATCGGCGTCCAAGGCTAAAAAGTCAACCGGTGGCGTGTTGAGCCGAGACGACTGGTCAGGGAAGGCGCCGGTCGACGCGTCAAAGGCGAAGAGTCAGAAGAAGACCGCGGGTAAGAGTTTCAAATCCATCAGTTGGAGCGACTCCCCCGCGTCCGAAGAGAAGAAGTCGACGTCCACTTCAAAGAAGAAGAAGTTGCCATCGTCGAGCTCCGAGTCGAAAACAAAGGTTGGCAAAATGTCGAGAGAAACCGCCGCCAAGTACCTGTCAAAGGTGAAGGGTCACAACGAAGAGACGCACCGAAAACTTAGACGCACGGCTCCAAAGCTCGGCGCTGTGGAGATGGAAGAAGATGATTTGTACGACGAACCAATTGCGGAGAGTTCGTCGTTGGGCGGACACAGTCGGCGGCACGAAACCATCGCCAAGGTGGTCGAAGCCGCCACCGTACAAAACGCCCAGTCGAAGGACTCGCAGGCACCAGAATTAGGAAAGAAGCACTCTCCGCACTTCCAATCGGCGTCGAATGAAGAGTTGAGAAAAGGAGGGGCTTGGAGAGACGTGTTCTCTAAGACGATCGGAGGTAGAAAATCATACGAAAAGATTCGGCGACAAATCTTCGGAAGAGACGCGTCTCAGACGGACCACTAGACATTTAATACGAGATCCACGCATTTCGAGCGATTATTGTTCAGAAAATTCTTTGAGAGTACAGTAGTTTTGATATTTTCCAAAAGTTTCAAGTCGCGCTACGCTACGCTGCGGTAGTTCGTTCCGGCTGTTCCGCAGCGGATTCCGTCTCGGCGAGTCGTCTCCGCGTGTTGGCTCTTGCGATGGTATTGAACACCTTCGTGAAAACCATGCACACGCCCATCAATCCTATGGACAACCAACCCGTCGGTTTGACAACGTCTTTCACGGCGACCGGGCACGACACGGTGAACGACTCAAACGAACGCTGCGCGAGAACGACGCCGAGTTGACAACTCAGAATGCCGCTCACCGCCGCGACGATGATGGACGCCTTGGATAATACGGAGAGCCGCAACCAATCCGTCACGTACGCGTACGCTTCCTCCGTCTTACGGTCCACCTTGTCCAGCTCCTCCACCTCCTCGTCCAGCGGTATCTTGTCTAATTCTTCTCGCTTTGTCATCATCGTCTGTTCCATGAAGTACACCGCCGAGAGCGAGGTGATCATCATGCTCACGAAGGCCAACGCGAGGAACATCGAGTTGAGCAATCCCCAAGAGCTCGAATCGCTGTTGGTCGAGGTGGAGCCATCGCACGAGCCAATCTTCAACTGAAGCGCACCCGCGATGGTGGTGTACCCGAGGTATAACACGAGCACTGGTGCTGTGCCGATCATGATTTGTAAGACTTCGAGTTTGAGAATGCCGCAGAGCACTGATGTCGGCCAATCGGGACCACCGCACAAAATGGCAATTTTCGCCATGGAAAAACCCTTTTGTTCCAGGCAGTAGCGAATGGCGCGCATTTGAAGCGAATTGATGCCGCACATGTGCCTGATGGAGACGTATTTCCCCAAGTTTTCGCCGATCATCTTCTGCTGAAGCATGCACGATAAGAGTTTGACGAACCAGCAAATGAGAACGCAGATCATCGTCGCGGGCCAGAAACCAAGCTTCGGTTCGAGCGTACCGACGACGAGGATGCCACCGGTGAGATAGACGGGCGGACCAGGCACGGGTGGAAGCAAGAACATGCTCACGCCGATGAGTATGAAGACGACTATGACGAGCCCGACGTTGAGACTACTCAACGCATTCACCAGCCACGCGAGAAAGAGGACTGCTCCTTTACCGACACCGATGGAAAACGTGAAGTAGAAGATTGAAATGTACGCCGAGTACTTGAAAATCTTCGTCGGGTCGTGAAACCACCACGCGAACATCGCATGCGTCGCCGCGGTCAGAAAACCATCCTTCGGCATGTCGGGCGGCTGTTTATACAAGCTGAGACCGAGTCGACGAGCGGCGGCGCTCATGGCGGAGATGGCGAGCGCGAACGGAATCAGAGTCATCGTGCAACAAAATAGTAACGCCTTGGCGAGATCGGTTTGTGTGTAACCGATCACCTTCTTTGCCAACTTACTCTTCGTGGCCTGTCGATACACGCGCCGGGGACCAGCGGTGATGAGACAGGCGATGCCGAAAATCGCGCAGAAAACGACAATGAGCTGAATGACATCCGTCGTCACGCCCATCTGCACGGCGGACAGAGCGACGCTGATCCACGTACCGAAGGCGACAAGGGTGCCGAGGATCGTGACGAGCATCAGAGCACCACCTTTCTTTGATAACTTGGCGCAAGAGAGACCGTACACAAGGTTGAGCGCGCCGATGGCGAGCGGCGCCGCGTACATGATGTACGCAACGTTGTCGCAACCTCCCGGATTTGCGTCACCGCTGTTCGCCGTCGTCGTCGATGTGCCGTTGCATCCGAGCTTTAAAGCGTACGAGTCGAATAATTCCTCGCTCCAATGTTTATCCCAACCGGCGACCCACACAAACCACGTGACAACGGACACTACGCACACTATGTAACTAGCATACGCCACGTGCCTCAAGAAAGAACCGTTGTGCGTCTGTTTACACACAGTTGCCTTCATGATGCGAATGATTCCAGCCTTAAAGATGACGTAGATGGAGAGCGGAAGCGTTTCGTATTCTTTAATGCTCAGCATGCCGCTCACCAAGAATCCCGCGACGCCGACGCCCGCAAAGATAAACGTCAAAGTCTTCCCTAACGTGTTCCCGCGCGTTCGAGCCGCCTCGGCCGCATCGAGCACCCACAGAATCACGAACAGCGCCAAGCTCCCGCCGGCGATGCTCCACGATAACTTCCAATTATCGTCATTCGCCAAACCAGAGTACACCTCGTGTCCGAGCCCGAGCATCGTGTACAGTAAAAAGATCCCCACCGCCAGCGCGCACTCGCTCGCGAGCAAAATGTAAAACTGCCAATGACGCATCGCCGGTTTCAGCTTGCCTCGCTCGACGAAGGAGAGATTGAACACGTTCAAACTGTCAACCACCTCGAGCTCCATCCCGGGCTCCCGAAGCTCTCTCACCGTTCGCCCCGCGCCGTCCGTCGACGACGCCTCGTCCTCGAGCGCGTCCCCCTCGTTCAATTCATCCACCCCGGCGTCCTCGCTCTGTTCCCCGTCGTGATAATCGTCGTCGCGCTCGTCGTAGGCGTGTAATTTATGTCCACTCCGAGTGTAACGATCCACTTTTTGTTCGGTAAACTTTCGCACGTCGAATCGCGTCGACGGCGCGCTCGCGATGCCGCTGTCGTCGCCATCGTCCTCCTCACCGACGCTCGCGCGCTCGCTGGTCGACATCGCGTCGCTCGACCTCACCGCGCGCGTCGAAATGCCGATCGAACGCGCATTCGGGTCGGCACTCCCATTCGCGCGGCGAGCGATGCCGGACGTCGACGCGCGCTCGGACGCGAGCTCGGACGCGTCCGAGGGGGAGTGGATTGCCGCCGTCGTCGCCGCAGAGCGCGTGCACGCGCTCGTGGACGCGCTCCGCGCCGTGGCGGTCGAACACGAATCGGCGAACCAAAACGCCGCCGAAAGCGCGCCGAACGCGAACGAGGGCGCGGTGCGGGCGCGGGCGCGGGCTCGACGCGCGAGATACGCGCGCGCGTGTCGAGAGTTGACCGCCGCGATCGATGGCGATCGCGCGTGCGCCGAGGAAGCGTCGCGCGCGAACGCGAGGGAGGCGGTGGAGGCGTTCGGGGACGCCGACGCCGATGAGCGCGCGCGAGACGCGAGAACGGTCGCCGTCGCCGCGTGCGAGCGCGCGGTCGGGTCGGTGGAGAGATATAAGACGTGCACGTTTCACGGTATCGAAGTGCGCGTGTTGGAGACGGCGCTGGCGAACGGGGTCGGGGCGAGATTGTGGAACGCGGCGAGAACGCTGAGCGAACGACTCGCGCGCGCGCCGGAGACGGTTCGCGGGAAAACCGTGCTCGAGGTCGGCGCGGGCGTCGGCACGTGCGGCATACTCGCCGCTAAACTCGGCGCTCGATCGGTCACGCTGAGCGATTTCGAGGAACCGCTGTTGGAGGCGCTCGATCGAAGCGTCGTGGAAAACGGGTGCGCGGCGACGTGCGCGGCGCGCGCGCTCGACTGGAGACGCGAGCTCGAACGCGCGCCGACACCCACGACGAATCCAAGACGCGCGCCGCTCGCCGACGACGAGGTCTTCGACGTCATCATAGGTTCCGACGTCTTATACGAGCGCGAACACGTCCTCGCGCTTCCCGCGTGCGTCGACAGACGTCTCGCGGCGGACGGCGCGTGTTGGCTCGTCAACGCGTCTCGATACGCCGGCATGTTCGAAGAACTCGTCGACGCGCTTCGAGCGAGACGTTTACGCGTGGACGTCCTCCACGACGACGACGCATTCCTCGACGATGCGTCGTCGACTCGTCCGATCAAGGTGAAGGATTGGCACGACGACTTCGAGAAAACCGTTCGCGTCGTCCGCGCGTCCCCGCGCGACTGAAATTGGGCAAACATCGCGACGACAGAGATCGCGCGCGTCCCGTCGTCACTCGGACGCGCCACCCCACCGACGCCCGGCTCACGATGTCCGCGAGACCTTCCCGCACGTCTCGCGCGCGTCCATCCCTCGCGCGCGTCGCTCGCGCGTGCGCGCTCGTCGCGATCGCGTTCGCCGCGATCGCGCGCGCGGCGCCGGACGCCGACGTGTCGACCGATGACGTCGCCGCCGACGCCCCGCCGTCGCCCGCGCGACTCTTGGCGAGAAAACGCGTGGTCGAGGACCTCGCGATCGAGGGACAGAACCTCACGGTGACGGTGTCGCTCACGAACGCCGGGGATTTGGAGGCGAGAAAGGTCAAGGCGAGAGACGATGGTTTTTCGAGCGCGGATTTCGAGCTCGTCACCGGGAAAGAGTCCCTGAGCGCGTCGTTCGCGTCCATCGCGTCGGGAGAGACGGTGGAGTACTCGTTCGTCGTTGTGCCGAAGAAATCTGGGTCGTTCGTCGGAGGTGCGGCGAGCGTGTCGTATCAAGGGACGTCGGGACGAGAGACGACGCACGGGACGAGCAACGTCGTCGGCGCGGTGGCCGTGTACACGAAGACGCAGAAGAACATCTTTACCGCGCTCGAGATCGGAAGGTATCTCACGCTCGGCGCGTGTAAGACGATGGAGGACTGGGTCAAGTACGGGACGCTCGTCGGAGGCGTCGCGGGGGTGCTCGCGTTGAACTGGTTCGCGTTAAAGGTGAAGAAGGGCGTGGCGGCGGCGAGACGAAAAATGGCGGTCGCCTCTCTCGAGCGAAGCGATAAGCGCGAAAAGGCGGCGTGAGACGTCGAACGCGAGACGCGCGAGACGCGCGAGACGCGCCGACGAACGAACGAAAAACGCGCGCGATATCGATTGAGATTGTAGTGACACCAACCGATGCTCCTCGCCGCGCGGCGCCGCACATCATGCCTCCTCGTCGAGGGAAATCCTCGCGCGCGGCGGCCGCCGCCGCCGCGCCCGCGGACGACGCGATGGACGTCGACGCGCCGACGACGAGCGCGCGCGCGGGATCGGCGGGCGAGGTCGCCCTCGAACTCGCCGCGGCGAGAAACGCGCTTCGGGACGCGATCGACCGCGCGACCGCGCTCGGACATTGGAAGATTCCGCCGGAGAGTGCGTGCGCGCGCGACCGCGAGACGCGCCGAGACCGCGATCGTCTTCCCGCGCGAGGACGACTGACGACGAGAGCGCGCGCGCAGGCGAGCTTAAACTCACGGATCTGTTGGATTACGCGAGGAGAATCAGTTACACGACGTTCGCGCCGAACGCGTACGTACCCGGCGCGCCGCTGTGTGGAATGATGCCGCCGGCGCCGCAGGAGGAACATTTTCAGGCGTCCAAACTCGCGCAACACGCGGCGGATCGAAGAGCGCGCGCCAAGGCGGAGGCCAAGGCGGCGGAGGAACGCGAGAGAGAGGAGACGCGAAGAAAAATGTTGGCGGCGGCCGCCGCCATTCCCCCCGAGGAACTCATCGAGCGTCTGTCCAAGTGGAAACCGGGCGAACCGTGGCCCGAGGGAATCCCTCCGCCGCCGCCGGGGTGGAAACCGGGGGACGCGCTGCGATTCGACATTCCCAAAATGGACGAGGGCGTCGGCGCCATGGTCAAGCCGACCAACGCCGTCGCCGCCGTCAAGCCCACGCAACGCGCGGTGCCCTTCGTATCATTAGACTTAAACCCAGATTTAGACGACGATCACGACGCGCGGTCGATCTCGGACGACTTCGAGGAGGTGTCGGCGAGCGAAGACGACGATTCCGATTGATTTTGTGATGACCATCGCTTTGTGAGCTCGAAAACTCGTCACACCGCCGCGCGCGCGAGAGAGAGACGGGATGTTCGCCAAGAACCCGCTGGCACGCGCGCCGAAACACGTCGAGCTCGACTTCGCGCTGTCGCGAACGCAAATCTCGTTCATCGCGCTCGGACTGTTCGGGAGTTTCGCCATTCAGTACTTGTCGTTGGCGTACGTGCGCGCCTTTCATAAACGATTTTTAGCGTCGCTCGACGCGAAATCGCGCGCCGATTTCGGCGTGCGATGTGCGTCGAGCGTCTGGGGCACGGTGTGCGGCGCGTGGGCGGCCAAGCTGTTGCGAGAGGGGCTGAAAACGTCGACGGATACGTTGAGTCGAATGTACGCCTCGCCGCCGATGGAGACGTGCGAGGAATTGGTGTGTCTCGCGGTGGGATATTTCGTCTGGGACTCCATCGTGAGTCGAAAATACTACGACGTACAATATTTCCTTCACGGCATCATCTCTGTGATCACGTTCGGGTTGCCGCAGTTGATGCCGAAGGGTTTTTTGCACCTGTACGCCGCAAACTTTTTGCTCTGGGAGGTGACGTTACCGTTTTTGTCGGCTCGTTACATCATGATCAAGGCGGGTATGGGATCGACGACCGTCTTTAAAGTCGTCGAGCTCGTCGGGTTCGTGCTCTGGGTGTTCGTTCGATTCGTCGTGGGTTTGCCGATGATGTATCTGTACTTTACCGACGCCTACGCGATGTTCACCGCGGGTCGGGCCAGTCCAAAGTGGTTGTACGCATGGTACGTCTCCGCGAGCGCCATGCTCCAAATCATGAACGTCATCTGGTTGATGGCCATCTTGAAGTCATTATTTCCGTCCGCTAAAAAGAAGGCTGCTCGAGCGAAGAAGGCTGATTAGGACCCGTGAAACGTCTAGTTGTATCGCGCTCACGCGCCGCGTCCCCCTTCGATGTCGCTCCCCCCGTCGCGCGCACGCGTCACGGTGAACCGTAACCGAACACTTCTAACGTCGCTTCGAGCGCGACGTCTCGCTCGCGAGAAACCAGAAAACTCGCCAGCCCCGCCACCGTGTGCTTCGGAAGTCTCCACAGAAGGCACGCTTCATTGATTTCATCGCTCGACTTGGTACGAGCGGCGTCGGGGGCATCGACTCGTTGTTTTCGGGCGTTCATGGGAGTGTGTGTATGATTGTCTTCGCGCCTTCTCCGACGACGATGTCTGCGGACGCGGCGACGCGCACGCGCGAGCGAATGAGATTCTTCGAATGAGAATGCGTGAGGAAGGCGAAGAGACACCTTGAAACGGCGATGGACATCGTGCTTTACTACAGTTCGTACGTCTAATAGCTATGCAGAGGCGAATCACGTCAAGTCGATGACGACCGCTTTCGTGGCTTGCCGTTGTGTTCGTTTCGAATCGCGAGAAGCGCTGGCAGTCTGCTCGACTTTCACGCGCGCCTGATTGCCGCGCGGCGTTTGCCCTCTCGGGCTCGTCTTCTTTCGAGCCGAATTCGCTTGAGCGTGCTGCGCCTGCGCTTGCGCGGAATGTTCACGCTTACGAGAAGGACCTGGTTGATGGTTCGCTCGAGATAAGCGTTGTAGAAGTTTATCCCCACTCAACCGCGCGCGCTTGGCGTCTTCCATCGAACGCTGTATGGCGATTTCGGTTTCACGGTTTTCCAAACTTCGACGGTCTCGTTCAATGCGTTCGCGATGCACATCCATGGGAGGCATCGAATACATCGAGTTTTTACTGTCGAGGAGCGTGTGCATAGCGCGTTCGACCTCTTGACGACGGCGCTCTGCGCGTTCTTGCTCTTCTTTGCGTTCTTGCTCTGCGCGTTCTCGCTCTTCTTTGCGTTCTTGCTCTGCGCGTTCTCGCTCTTGACGCTGATCGAATCGAAAATAGATCTCTTCCAGCTCTCTTTCGTTCCTTTCTTGTCTCAACATTTCTTCTATTTCGTTCTGTTCTCGTATCATTCTGTTTTGAAGTTCACGGGCCATGTCTAGCACCGGGTGCGCCTGTCCACCGCGTGCGTTACCTCGCCGTCGCTGAGCTTTCTTTGCGGGAGTTGTGGGATTCTTCTTTTTAGCGCGCGCCTTGTCGACATCCTTCCGAGTGATGTTCAAATCTTTCAGCTCGATCTCCAGAGAATTAAGAAATTTATCGTAAAACTTTTCGTCCCACGCCTCTGAGTACGCGGCGAGCGCTCTCAAGCGCCGCCTCCGCTGCGCCTCTTCGAAGAGTTCCATATCTCCGAACGTTCCGTCTGGGTGCGGTCCGTTCACCAATCGTCTCTTCTTCACTTTACCTTTGCCATCCTTTCCCTTCGCTTGCCACGCTAAAACCTCTATCGCCGCAGGACAGTGCGCGATGTGCCCGTGCGCGTCGACGCCGACGTCGGCGGTGCAATACGCGCAGATTCCCGCGTTACAGCGCGAACACTTGAGCGCGAAACACCCACTAAAATCACAAAATGCTTGTGAACACCTCGTGCACGACACGTTCAAAATTTTCTCAATCACGTGCTCGCGCGCCGATCGCAACCGCTCCTCCTCTCCCGCCTCCGCCGACGCCTCGGCCTTCGCGCGCGCCACTCTCTCCTCCGCCTCCTCCACAATCTTCTTCTCCGCCACCCTCGTCCTCGCCGCATCGTACGCCTCGAACGTCGCATCATCGCACACAGACGCGATCAATCTCGGCAAGAACGGTTTCGACTCGCACTTATTCGCCCCGCACGCCTCGGACGCCATGGGACAGAAGACGTCGCCGCCGCGCCGCGTCAATTCGCTCACATCCTTCCCCGACTCCGCGCGCACGTGCGCGCCGAAACACTCGCGACAGAGACCGTGCGCGCCGGATGCACACATCACGTGCGCGTCGTCGCCGTCCTCGCGCGTCGTGAGGCAAATCACGCACGTCTCGGTCGACATGGCGTCGACGTGGATGAATCGTCGTCGACGCGGATGACGCGGTGTCGACGCGTCGATCGCGCCCGCGCGCGACGCGACGGGCGGGAAGACGCGCGAGGGTACGAATCACCGATGCGCGCGCGCGCGTTCGGCGTCGTCCTCGTCGCGCGCGCGCGGTCGCGCGGTCGCGAGGCGCGGAATGCGGCGTATCTTCACTTTCGTACTCTCTGTATATTCAGTCTATGTAGATTCCGACCTACACCGTACACCATAAACCCGGCCGGAGGGTTGCGGACGAAAGTGGGCACCTTGACGGGTGCGGACTCGTCGGGAGTCCCCCTCCTTGCCATGAGCGCCTCGCGGGGTGTGTGGTGCCGAGGGTGAAATTTCAAACGATGAGCGCGGCGACGGCGCGTCAGCGCGCGACGCCGCGAGCGACGCGACGCGACGCGCGAGCGAGGAGCGAAGACGTAGATCTGTGACCTTGGTCGCGTGGATGCATGACGACCGGAACCGCGACCGCGGACGCGGCGAAGAGAGTGGAGCTCGCGCGTCGGTCGCGCGCGAAGCGGAAAGAGCTTCGAAGCGCGCTCGAACGGACGCGCGTGAATCAGGAGGAGTTGCAAAAGCCGGAGAACGATGATCTCGAGCTCGCGGTGGACGCGGCGGACGAGATGAACGAGGGCGTCGATCGCCCGCGAGAGATGGTTTTGGACATGGAGTTGTACGGGAATCTCGCGGGGTGCGCGTTGGAGCGAACGAAACGACTCGGACCTCGAGGTAGCGCCGAGGTGAGCGCGAAGGCGTTCTTGCAGAGCTTGTGTCGTCGATTCGTGGATAAGAACGAGGGTGATCCCATGCGAGCGGTGAGGGAGAACGCGGGAGCGTTTCATTGGCACAAGTTGGGTACGGCGAGCGCAAAGTTTTTCATGGAGGCGCCCGTCACCGGGTTCATGAACGGCGTCATGGACACCGAAGTCAAGGAGCGGAAGATGACGCAACGACGCGCGAAGGATATACTCGCGCCGAGCGTGGCGCCTGACGCGGTCGAGGACACCGCAGCGGAGAAACAGACGGACAAGATGATGCAGTCGATGAACAAGAGGCTCAGAAAGCAAGACGGCGGGTCGACGCGCGTCACGAAGGGCGTAAAGAATGTCGACAGTTTTCCGCAATTCGTCGAGAATGTGTTCACCGCGGCGTTTTTGGTCAAGGATGGACGCGCCGGGATCACTCCCGCCTCGGGCGGTGGTGTGCCGACACTTTCGCACATGGTGCCGCCGCCGGCGAGCGCGGGCAACGACAGATCGAGTTTCGTGTTGCACATGGACATGTCAAACTGGCGTGCGTTGAACGCGCTCACGTCGAGCGATGAGCAACTCATGCCCACTCGTGAGGACGTCGATGAAGACGTGTTGTACGGTAATCGTGGTGTCAAGCGTGATGGCGAAAGCGCCGCGCAAGACGACACGAAACGAATTCGAAAGACGTCCGGGTTGCAGGAAGCGACGAACACACGGGACCCCACCGCTCGCACATCTCTTTCGGTCTCCGTGTGAACGGAATAGACTACAAAACTTTGTAAATAAACACGCAAGCGCACGAAAAAACAACATTCCGCGATCGTCACGGTTACAACTCTTCGCTACTGCTACTGCACTACACCTTTGGGCCGTACAGAAAAATACGCGCCTGCATATCCGCTTTCACGCTCTTATACCCGAGCGCGCGTCCCATGCGCGCGGATTCGTCGAACGCCTCGAGCAGGGCTTCTTCTCTGTCGGCGTTGTACGCGATGTACACGGGCACTGATTTCTGAGACTCGTCGACGGCTATCAAGTCGACGGCTCGTTTCACCTCTTGCGGACTCACGTTCGCGAACGGCGGGTCCACGAACACGACGTCGTACTTGAACCGAACCTGAAACGGTCGTCGCAAATCAAAAGCTCGAAAGTGTTTCATCAATTTCTTGAACCTCAGATCGCAGTCTAAAAGCAAATACTCGGTCCCGACGTCTCTCTCCCACGCGCTCGCGAGCGAAGGATTGCACATGAAAAGCGGTCTCTCGTACCTCTTCGCCACCGTCATCAATCGCCGAAGCGTCTCGTCGTCGTAAAAGAATTGTTCGAGCGCGTGGTTCTCCTCCACGTCCATCAGCGTCGCCGGTTCGAGATCCGTGGCGCGTCCCGGGTCACCACCGTTCCCTTTTCCCTTTCCTTTTCCTCGTCGCCCCTTCGCCGCCGCGCGCGAGACGTCTCGCGACCCGCGACGCGCAGACGAGCGCCGACGCGCAGACGTTGACGCCGTCGTCGTCGTCGCGCGCGCGCCGACGCGCGTCGACATCGTCTCGACACGGTCTCGGGACCGACGCGACAGTTTGACGCGTCCCACGCATCGAACGCGCTCGACTCGATCGAGCGAATGGTAGGAACGACCGCGTGCGCGCGCCTCCGCGTCGTCAGTTCGACCGCGCGAGCCACCGCGCGCGCGAGTCTCGCGTCTCGCGCGCGCGTCGGCGGTCGATCGGCGCCCGCGCGCGCGCCACCGTTAGCGTCATCGACTCGTGGACGCCGCGCGACCATCATGGCGGCGAGCGCGAACGCCGAGCGCGTGAAAAGGCTTCAAAATGGGTCCGATATTCGCGGCGTCGCGATGGACGGGATCGAGGGCGAGCCGGTGACGCTCGACGCGGCGACTGCGAGCGCGATTGGTTCCGCATTCGTGGATTGGTTGAGAAAGGAAAACCCGGGCGCGGCGGAGATCACGGTCGGCGTCGGACGCGATCCGCGTCTGAGCGGTGAAACGTTGCGGGACGCCATGTTCGCGGGCATGGTCGAGGCCGGGGCGAGGGTGGTGGACATGGGACTGGCCACGACGCCGGCGTGTTTCATGTCGTGCGTCACCGAGGGCACCGAGTACGAAGGGAGCGTCATGCTCACGGCGTCGCATTTGCCGTTTAATCGTAACGGCATGAAATTTTTCACCAAGAGGGGTGGTTTAGACAAGCCCGACATCACGGATATCTGCGCGCGAGCGGCTGCGTACGTGGACGCCGGCGTCGGCGACGTGACTGCTCCTAGCGGCGTGTTGTCCGCGCCATTTTTGCCCACGTACGCGGCGCAGTTGTGTGACATCATCAGAAAGGGCGTGGACTCAAAGGAAAACTTTGATAGACCTCTCACGGGAATGAAGATCGTCGTCGACGCGGGGAATGGGAGCGGTGGATTTTTCGCGGATATGGTGCTCAAAGAACTCGGGGCGGACACCGAAGGCTCGCAGTTCCTCGATCCGGACGGCAATTTCCCCAATCACAGTCCGAACCCGGAAGATAAAGAGGCGATGGCTTCTGCGGTTCAGTGCGTGGTGAACTCGAAGGCTGATCTCGGGGTTGTCTTCGACACCGATGTGGATCGAAGCGCCGTGATCGACTCGAACGGCAAGGAAATCAATCGCAACAAACTCATAGCCCTTCTCGCAGAAATCGTTCTCAAGGAAACCCCAGGCGCAACGATCGTCACCGATAGCGTCACGAGCGATGGGCTTCACAAGTTCATCACGTCCAAGGGTGGTAAACATCTTCGATTCATGCGAGGTTATAAGAACGTCATCAACAAGGGCAAAGAACTCAACAAGTCCGGCATCAACACTCCGCTCATGATCGAGACGAGCGGGCACGGTGCGATGAAGGAGAATTACGATTTAGACGACGGCGCGTACTTGGCTGTGAAGATTATTATCGAAGCCGTGCGTAGGCGCATTGCCAACGAACCGTCCATCGGAAAAGTTCTCGAGACGCTCGAAGAGCCGCTCGAAGAAGCCGAAGTTCGACTCAAGATTACCGATCCAGAGTTCAAGGAGTACGGTCTTAACGTTATTGAGAACCTTCTTGCCGTCGTGAACGATACCGAGCACTCTTTGTTCGGTAAGTGTCGTCCCGCCGAGGACAACTACGAAGGTCTCAGAGTGTGCGTGGACGAAGGTAACGGCAAACAGGGATGGTTTTTGCTTCGATGTTCGCTTCACGATCCGGTGATGGTGTTGAACTTTGAGTCGCAGGTGGAAGGCGGCGTGCAAACGATGGCGGACGAATTCGGTACGTGGCTCCTCGACGAAAATTACGAGAAACTCGACGCGTCGACGGTGCACAAGCTCTATGAGTGAACATAAATGTAATAAAGGCAATCAAACACGCGCATGGACACGGAATGAATCAGTCATTAAAACAAAAATCTATCCCATGTCATCATGTATCACGCAAAAACGCACGATTTAAAGGTGGAGTGTCGAGACTCGGCGCTTATTGACGAGCGCCGAAGCCCGGGCGCTCGCTGCGGTATCCGCCGCGATCGCCGCCGAAGCCACCTCGGCCGCCGCGGCCGCCACGCGGGGCCTCTTCGGCACGAGTCGGCGCACGCGCCGCCTTCTTCAAGGTGTTCGGCACGACATCCGCGCCCAAGTTCAAGTACTCGCGGAGGTATTCGATGCCTTCGTCAGTCAAGTACCAGTAGTAGTGTCTCCAGGAGAAGATCTCCTTGACGAAACCCTTGGACTTGAAGGACTGCATGAGCTTGATCACGTGCAAGTTCGGCACATCGATCGGGTTCTCACCGGATTGACCAACTTCCGGGTGCTTCGGCATGTTGTAATCCTTCTTCGCCCACATGACGCCCTCGGAGAAGAGGGACTTGTAGACTTCGTTGCGGTTAACCTTCGGAATAAGCATGGCGACTCGAGCTCGTAAAGAATATAGTTTATCAACGTCGACGAAACGCGTTCGCGACTAGAGGGTTTCGTAGTCGACCCTGCGCGCGAGTGCGGGAACAAAACGTCATCCCTCGAGGTCAGTCGTCCGTCCCCATCGTCATCGATCCGCCGCGTCCCTCATCCCTCCGCATCGCGCGCGCGCCACCGTCACACCCTCGCGCCCACGCGATCTCACACCGAGAAAAATATCCTCGCGCGTTCGCGTCGTCCCTCGCCTCATCCCTCGCGTACCTTGGCGACCGCGCGCGCGTGAAAGGCGGACCTCCGCGCGTCATCCGCGCGTTTTAGGGTTTTCCATACATACACGCCACCAGTGTGACCCCACACGCCGTCCCGGTCGGGGCGTTCAAACGCGTCGACGACAGACGCGCGCGCATGTCGCGCGAGCGCGCCCTCGACGCCGCGCGCGCGGCGCGCGACGCGTACGCGACGAACGGATCGATCGTCTCCGCGATATTCTGCGCGGACAAGGCGCGCGCGCTGAGCGGGGACGGTGACGAGGACGCGCTCGCGCTCGCCGAGCTGTTGCGTCGAGACGGGCAGCATCGACGAGCGTCGGCGGTGGCGAGCGTGGGGGAGGGGAAGCGGGCGAGCGCGAGGTGGCGATTGTTGCGGGGGAGGTGTGCGTTGGCGCTGCGCGCGCCGGAGGAGTGTTTGCGCGCGCTGGGGGAGGATGGGAGCGGGACGGAGGAGGGGGTCGGCGGCGCGGCGCGAGAGACGGAGGAGGCGCGCGCGACGCGATCGGCGGATGGGAATCGGGCGGACGCGGCGGCGATGTGTGCGCTGCGCGGGAGGGCGTACGATGCGATGGAGAATCGCGCGCGGGCGACGCGGGCGTACGCGTTGGCGTTGAGATTCGATCCGATGTGTTACGAGGCGTACGACGCCGTGCTCTCGGGCCACGCGTTGAGCGAATCCGAGGAGGGGGCGTTGGTGGATTCTCTCGTCGTGAACGAGGAGAACGCGTGGATCAAAGAGGTATACGCGGTGTTGAGTAACGTCAGGGACGTCGAGAGCGAGCTCTTGCGCGACTCTGCGTTGGGTGAGGAGGACGCGTCGAGTCAACCGACGACGTCCAAGTCGGCGACGGACGTCTTGAAGACGAGCGGAGACGTTCGAATCGCGCGTGCGCGTCGATTGTACGATCGAGGCGAGTTTGCCGCGTGTTACACTGAGTTGAGGCTTCAATATGACGTCGAACCGTCGCGTCTGGACGGGATGCCTCTGTACTTTGCGACGCTCGTGGAACTCGGGAAAAAGAACGACCTGTACCTGTTGGCGCATTCGCTCGTGGACGAGTACCCAAAGAAAGCGTTGACGTGGTTCGGCATCGGCTGTTATTACATGGCGACGAAACAGTTCGACCAAGCGAGGAAGTATTTTAGCAAAGCGACGACCATGGACGCATCGTTCGTGCAGGCGTGGATCGGTTTCGGACACGCGTTTGCGGCGCAAGACGAGAGCGACCAAGCCATGGCGGCGTACAGAACCGCCGCGAGATTGTTTTCTGGTACGCACGTGCCCGTCATGTCGATCGGTATCGAGTATCAGCGGACCAATAATTTGAGTTTGGCGTACCAGTTTTTCCGAAAATCATTTGAAATCAGTCAAACGGATCCGCTTCTGTACAATGAGTACGGCGTGTTGCTCTACCGCGAGGGGCAATATGAGAGCGCGGCACAACACTTTGAGCGCGCGCTCGAGCTCGCGCCGACGCAGATGACGAGTCGTTGGGAATCACTCATCGTGAACATGGCCCAAGCTTTACGCAAGGTTGGTCGTTACGACGACGCCATTGCGTACTTCGAGTACGCGCTCTCCATTACGCCGCGCGCGGCGTCTACGTACGCGGCGCTCGCGTTCACGTACCAGGTGAAAAGTCGGTGTACGGAGCCGAAAGCGTTGGGATTGGCGATCGAATATTACCACAAGGCGCTCAGTTTACGCGCCGACGATGTCTTCTCTCAACATCACCTCGAGTTGGCGCTCATCGACCAGAGCGCCATCACGATGCCGCGACACGAACAAGTAGACTGGAACGTGGACTTCCCGACGTCTGACGACATGGCGGTGACGCCAGAGCTCGGTGGGGCGCAACGAGATCGAGACGCGACGCCCGATCAACACGGCGTGTTCCCGACACCTTCCCCTCAAAGTTTCCGCGGCACTCCCACGATGGGACGAACGCCGTTTTCGACGCGCGGCGACGCCTCCGAGATGGATCAATCAGTGGACATGGACCAGTCCGTGGACATGGACGAAAGCGATTGATGCGTCGCCTCGGTCACCTATTCTCCTCTACGCGATTAGCGAGGCGTACGCCTCATTAGCACTGTCATTGTTCGCCGCGAGCTTTGTAAAAGCCACCGCAGAGGCGCCGCGCGAATTAAGTCTCGTCACTCTCGCGCGCGCTCGTCGCGTCGACGACCCGCGAGCGTCACACGTAGAAACACGATACATTAGATCACTAGAAACATGCCGCCGAAGAAGGCGGCCGAGCTCGTCATCACGCCCGAAGAGGAGGAGGTTTTGAACCAACTCCTCGTCGAGCAAATGGCGACACTCAAACCGGGCGTCGACTACCCGCTCAAGCGCGTCGCGAACGGGCTCGGCGCGGTGATCGACGCGCTCAACGCGGGAGAGAGCGCGGACGAGGCGCTGGAACATTTTCTCACCGAGCTGGACGTGTACGCGTTCGACATGAGTCGGTACACCACCGTGGTCGCGGGGAACCGCGCCCAACAGATCGAATACGACGAGGAAGAGGTCGCGTTGGAGGCCAAGACGGCCGAGCTCAAGACTGAAAACATCGAATTGCGCGGCAAGCTGCGCGAGACGGTCAAGGAGCGAGCGTTCCGGGCGGCGCGAGACGAGGCGGCGCGCGCGTGCAGAGAGTTCCCGTCCCGAGACGCGAGCGCCGAGGCCATCGACGCCCTCAAGCGCTCCATCGCCGAAGCGAGCGTCGAACAGAGTAAACTGAACGACGATTTCAACGCCAAGTCAGCCGACTTCGCCCTCCTCTTCAAAGTCATCGATGGTTTGAAATAACCGCGGCGGGAACGGTTCGCGCCTTCGAGGCTCGTTTCGACTCCGCCGCGCGCGTCGCGCGATTTCATCCGTCGCGAGCGCACGCGTTGTGTTTTAGTGTAATTCTTTCTCTAGTCTTCGCGTATTCGCGAGATTCACCCGCGCGCGCGCCGTCCCATCCCTCGCGTCGCGCGCGTCTCGTTCCCAGACTCTGGAAGTGGATAATCAGCCGTGAGCCGCCGATGAGATCTACGCCCGCAGTCTTCGTCGCGCGACGCGAAGGGTGCGCCGAACGCGAGGAGACACCATGGCGAGCGGAAGCTTTCTCGTCGTCGCCCCAGCCATGCTGGGCGTGTTCTTCGCGTTCTGGTTGTTCACGCGCAAGTTGAGCAAGATTTCGCTCAACGCGCGCGTCCCGCGGTCGCACTCGTCCTCGAGTATGTCGCGCTCGGACGTGGACGAGGCGAGCGATGAGAGCCTGGTGCGGCGAATGGAGACCGGAAGTTACGCGCCGGACGCCCTGGCGAACCTGCGAAAGATTTACCGCGATATTCAGGAGGGGGCGCAGGCGTTCCTCGCCGCCGAGTACCGGATGTGCGTCGTCTTCCTCGTCGGATTCGGGGCGCCGATGGCGGTGCTCGTGTCGAACGGGTCGCACGGATTCGATGGAAAGGTTGGATTCATGACGGCGTTCGCGTTCTTGGCGGGCGGCGTGACGAGCATGTTGAGCGGCTACGTCGGAATGATGGTGGCGACGTACACCAACGCGCGATGCGCCATCATGGCGAGCATGGCCCCGGAGAGCACGGCGTGGAAAGAGAGTTTCAACGCCGCGTTCCGAGGCGGTGGTGTCATGGGCTTCGCTCTCAGCGGTCTCGGTCTTTTGGTGATGTACGTGCTGATGGTCATGTACAGCGCCGCGTATTCCTTTGAATTCGAAGCCATGAAACTCTTCGAGTGCATCGCCGGTTTCGGCCTCGGTGGTAGCGCCATCGCGATGTTCGGACGCGTCGGTGGTGGGATTTACACGAAGGCGGCGGATGTCGGTGCGGATTTGGCCGGTAAAGTCGTCGCTGGTATCCCCGAGGACGATCCTCGTAACCCCGCGACCATCGCCGATAACGTAGGCGATAACGTCGGCGACGTCGCCGGTATGGGTAGCGATTTGTTCGGTTCCTTCGCCGAGGCGACGTGTGCGGCGCTCGTGATCGGAGCTCAATCTGCGGATATCGTCGCGGCCGGTTGGGATGCGCTCATTTTCCCGCTTTACATTTCCTCCGTCGGCATCATCGTTTGCATCGCCGTGTCTTTCGTCGCCACGGACATTCAACCGGTGCGCAACGAAGCGAGCATCGAGCGCGTGCTCAAGATGCAACTCACTCTGAGCACGGTCGCGATGACGATCTGCATGTACCCGATTTGCCTCAGCTACATGCCGTACCGATTGCATCTCGGCGCCGACTCGTTTGACAAGGTCTGCGTCGGCTCGGTGAGCAGCAAGTGTGTCACGAACGGCGCCAACGCCGCGTTCGCGTGCATCGCCGCGGGTTTGTGGGGCGGTCTCATCATCGGTTTCGTGACTGAATACTTCACGTCGCACTCCTATTACCCCGTGCGCGAGTTGGCCAAGTCGACAGAGACTGGCGCGGCAACGAACATCATTTACGGTCTTGCGCTCGGTTACAAATCCACCATCGTTCCGGTCGGCGTCCTCGCCTTCGGCGTCATGGTGTCATTCTCTCTCATGGACATGTACGGTGTCGCGTTGTGTGCGCTCGGCATGCTCGGTACTCTTTCGACGTGCCTTTCTATCGACGTCTACGGACCGATTTGTGACAACGCCGGTGGTATTGCCGAAATGGCTGGCATGCCGGACGACGTTCGCGAGAAGACGGATGCATTGGACGCGGCGGGTAACACCACCGCGGCCATCGGCAAGGGTTTCGCGATCGGTTCCGCCGCCTTGGTGTCTCTCGCGCTCACCGCCGCCTTCGTCACTCGCTCCGGCGCGCTCGAGGATGGCGTCAACCTTCTGAACCCGTCAGTTTTCGCCTTCTTGCTCATCGGAAGCATGCTTCCGTACTGGTTCAGCGCGATGACGATGAAGTCCGTCGGCATCGCCGCCATGGAGATGGTGAAGGAAGTGAAGCGTCAATTCGACACCATCCCCGGTCTTCTCGAGGGAACTCCGGGCCACGCGCCGCCCGATCACGCGCGTTGCATCAAGATCAGCACCGACGCGAGCCTTCGCGAGATGGTGCCGCCCGCGGCTCTCGTCATCTTAGCGCCGATCGTCACCGGCACCTTCTTCGGCGTTCGCGCCGTGACCGGCCTTCTCGCGGGCGGTCTCGCTTCCGGCGTTCAACTCGCCATTTCCGCCAGTAATACGGGCGGCGCCTGGGACAACGCGAAGAAGTTCGTCGAGAAGGGTGGATTGTACATCGACGTGCCCAAGCGTGAACGGGCGCACAGCGACCCCGTGGAGGGTCCGTACACGGGTGCGATCGTGCGCAACGTCGACGGCTCTCCTCAACTGGTAAGCATGCGACAGCGCAAGGGCAGCGAGTGCCACAAGGCAGCAGTCGTCGGCGATACCGTCGGCGATCCTTTGAAGGACACCTCCGGTCCCGCCGTCAACATTCTCATGAAGTTGTCTGCGATCATTTCGTTGGTCTTCTGTGATTTTTTCATGTCCATCAACGGGGGTCGCGGCGTGTTCCTCGTCGGCAACTAGACGACGCTCGGGACGCCTCGCAGTTCCTCGCATTGAACGCATTGATAACGCTCGCGAAGCCTATACAATCTTGTTTGAAATTCACAATAATCCGTGTAGACATACAGACCGCGCGACGTCCAGCCTCCGCCTCGATCCTCGTTCCTCGACGACGCCCGGAGTCGGTTACGGCTGATTCCTCTCCCAATCGATCCGCACACACACGCCCGCGCGACGGGCGCACGCATGCGCGGGCTCGATGCCTTTCGTAAAGTGACGCCGAAAGGCGGCGCGTCCAAGATCGGCGGTGGTGACGTCAAGCGTCTGCGCGCGGAAATCGCGGCGACGCTCTCGGATGCCGATGCCGATTCGCTCGACGCGCTCGCGCCGAAAAATGCGACGTACGAGTGCGTCAAGATGTCCAATCGAGTCATCGTCTACCTCATCGACGGACGACCCATGTTTTTCGACGCCTCCGGGGGGCGTTGGGAGATGTTCCCGACGGTGTACGCGCTGTGGGCGCTTCGAGGGAAGAGCGGGCTCACGCGACTGCGCACGCACTCGCTCGTGTCGCCGAAAGTCTTGGGAGGCGCGAACCTGATGCTTCCGGGCGTCGTGCTCGAGGGAGACGAGACGTGGGAAGCGAATGAACTCGTGGAGATCGGTATCGTCGATAACGACGACGCGTTCGCGATCGGGGTCGCGGCGTGCTCGAGCGAAGAGGCGAAATCCGGAGGCATGAAAGGAATAGGCGTCGAGCTCGCGCACACGTACGGTGACATCGTGTGGGCGATGGGAGATAAATCTGTGCCGAGCAAATCATTTTCGGTGAGGCGTATTTACCCGACCGGAGAGGAGGCGCCGGTGGAGACGTCGCTGGTGAGCGAAGAGACGCGCGGCAGAGACGCGGTCGAGTCAACCATGAAAAACTTGAGTTTAGAGGACACCGCGAACGCGAACGAGACCGAAGAGACGTTTGACGTGAGCACTCCGGCGAAAATGGACGCCATGTTGGAGCGTTGTTTCGCGTTGGGCGCGAACAAGGTGACGGACGCGGAATTGCCGATTCGATGCGAAGCGTTTTACGCCAACTTTGTATTGCCCTCTCGGCCGTCAGGGGTGACCCTCGACCTGAAGAACTCTAGCTTTAAGAAGCAGACCAAATTATTCAACGTCATGGAAAAGAAAGTTGGGCTCATCAAGACAAAGCTCGTTCACAAGATTGAAAACATCGTGTCGATCGACAGAGGACACGCGTTGTTGGCCAAATACGCGGCAGCGAGCGACGAGGCGAAAGACTCTGGCGAATCCAAACCCGCCGTCGATGTCACATTGTCAGCCGCCTCGATCGATATATCGAAGCGATACCGAGCGTCCACGATGTATCGCCCGATATTCGGCGAGCAAGCCAAGCAGAACAAGGATCGGTTGTACACGAAGGCTGAGGCTTTCGCCGCTTTAAGCGAGTACGTAAAGAAGAACAACCTCGGAGATGGTGGCAAAGATAGCGAAGTACAGCTCGACACCCTCCTCGGGAAAGAGTTATTCGCGAAAAAGGAGGAATGGTATGGCACGGACTCTTTTTACCCGTTTGCTGATCTGTACGAACGATTAATCGGCAAACTGCAACCGCACACCATCGTTCGATCGACGTGCGACGGCGAAACGAAGGAGTACGTGAAAAAAGGAGGAATCAAGCCGATCGCGATCAAAGCAGAGGACCGCGGCCGACGCAAGTACATCACACGCATTTCGGGACTCGAAACGTATTGCATCTCTCCGGATGATTTCGCCGCCATCGCGAAGAAGGAATTCAGCGCGTCCGTCTCCATCGACGATCTTCCGGGAAAGCAAGAACACGGCAAAGAGTTAGCCATCCAGGGCCACGTCGTCATCCAACTCGCGGATCTCCTCCGAACAAAGATGGGCGTGCCTGCCAAGTTCATCGATGCGCAAAACTAACGACAACGTGTACTTTAATATACATCACGCGACTCGCATCGATGCTCCACGCGACTCTCGTCGTTTCTACGATGCGAGAAAACCACCGCCCACCGAACGCGAGGCGCGAGAGACGCGCACGGGACGCTCGAGCTCGAGAACATGTCGAAGCAGTTTAAAGCGCCGCCTGGAGCGCACATAGCGCGCATCGCGGCCGTCGACCGCGCCAGAGAGCGCGAACGAAGAGCCGAACACGTTCAGGAACAAGAAGACTCTGTATCCCGAGGTCTGCTCGACGCCGATCCTCGATGTGAAATCACTCCGTCCGCGCTTTCAGTCGGTGGAGACGTCGACACATCGCCTCGTTCGACGGAGGGCGATCAAGCGCCGCGCGATGCGCGTCCGAGGTTCGTGTTTGAAGATGAAAACAAGTTTTTGAAGTTCTGCGCCAGACACCGCGACGAGAAAACTCCGAGTGGTCTCTCTTTATCTTACACGCTGAGAATGGGAAATATTTGGTGCCTCGCGCACGATTCGTTTAACCTCGCCGCGTCGCAGGCTTCGGTGAAGGCGTTCTTCGAAAAATTGCAGCGGCGGGCGACGCTCACGGCGAAACGTTTCTTAGAGCACTCGATGCCAAACGTAATGCATCGCGGTTCCGTGGACGTCGATCAAACGGATAAATCGACCTCAAAAGCGAATACGAACGAAGAATACGACGTGCTCGATAGTCACGAGTGCGAAGAAGAGCGCGGCGAGAGCGAAACGGATGATTGGAGTTTCGTTTCTTACGACGCGTAATGCCGATTTGAAACATGTCAACTTTTCTCTTCTTTTCTCGTCTCAAGACATGACATACCTAGTGTTTTCGATAGCCTATCGCGTTTTGCAACTGGATCATACGAGACGAACATACGCACCATCTATTTTGAATAAATCTGAACGAGACTTGATGAACTCACCGAGCTTCAACGGGAAGTTTTTCGGCTTCTTCACGCGTCCGCCGAGAGCCGACATCATCGTGTCGGGATTTTCTTTGAGAAAGTCGACGATGGCGTTGGCGTATTCGTCACTGTTCATTTTCTTATCGGTGGTCGGCGTCTTCGGAGTAGCCGGCGCCTTTTTAGAGACCGGCGTCGTCATTTTCTGTTTCTTCGCCAAGGAGCCAGGCGTCGATTCCGCCAAACGCTTGGTCGCAGAACGGATCACGTTAATATCTTCAGACACGTCGGAATCAGAAGAATCGTCGGAGTCTTCAGAGTCGGACGAATCGGATGAATCGTCTTTGTTTTTACCATCCACCGGACCATCATCGCTGTCGGATTCGTCCTCGTCGGAAGAATCGTCGTCGCTGTCTTCAGACTCAGACTCAGACTCAGATTCAGATTCGGAGTCAGATTCAGATTCGCTCGACACTTCCTTAACGGACTTCTTCGCTGATTTCGGCGTCGCTTGCTTCGCCGGCGTCGCCTTATTTACGGAAGGCGCCGGTTCCTCCGACTCAGAGTCCGACTCAGAGTCCGATTCGGAATCGCTCCCCCGGGCATGCTCCATGATGGGTGCCGGTTCCTCCGACTCAGAGTCCGACTCGGAATCCGACTCCGAATCGTCCATCATGGGTTCGTCCGCGGGCTCGTCCTCATCCTCGTCGCTGTCGCTATCTTCGCTGTCCACGCCCATCGCTTTCGCGAACGCTCTGTCGTCGTCGCTCTCGCTATCGCTGAACAAATCACCATCGCTCGGCAAATCATCGAGTTCATACGGCGTCTCGAAATAATCGTCCTCGTCGTCCTCGTCGTCGTCCTCGTCGTCGCTCGAATCCGCGTCGACGGCTTCGTCGTCTTCGTCGCTCACCGCGTCGGACGACGCGTCCTCCTCCTCCTCCTCCTCATCGCTCTCCTCATCGCTCTCCTCCTCCTCCTCAGACGAGGACATCTCCATCGCCAATTCCTCCATCGCTCTCGCCTCCTCCTCCTCGTCGATCCCATCGTTCGTCTGTCTCCATCCCGACACGTGCACGTCGTTCGCGCCCTCCGCCGCGAGCGTGAACGTCGCGTCCACCACCACGTCCAATCCCATCTGATCGCACGCGTCTCGCGTCAGCGTGCACAGCGTCTGCGGTTTTTCCCCGCCTCTTCCCCCGTTCACCTCGGCGTCGTCCGCGACCGCCAGTTTCAGCGTCGTTCGCCCATTCCTCGCGTTCGCGCCCAGGGCCACCTGCGAGACGTGAATGTACTCCTCGTCCGCGACGACGTCCACGCGAATCGATTTCCCGGCCGGGATGACCGCGCCCCAAAACTCACAGTCCATCTTCGCGCGCGCGTCTCTCGTCTCGCGTCGCGCGACGCGAGGTGTCGACGATCGCGATCGCGCGGCGGCGGCGGGATGGATGGGTCGAGTCCCTCGAGCGTGGTGAGTCATGACCGGTGGTATCATTGACGGGTCGTGACCCGTCGGTGAGTCCCCTCTCCGGGCCACGGCATCATCGCGCGCGCGCGCGTCGAGCGTCGCGCGCGACGGC
>MDTE01185322.1_pt1 | contig 32681 bp, 24 predicted proteins | sample 811231 | NCBI WGS metagenome assembly MDTE01 (sample SAMN05326651, study PRJNA326480) | marine metagenome | isolation source: seawater | place: Indian Ocean: Red Sea | collected 2010
ACCTGCTCCTTCGCGCAGATGCAGTTTGACACCACCCGCTCCGATCCCCAGGTGACATTCTCGGCGATCGCCATCGATGGCCAGGAGATGTACAACCACAGGCTGTTGCGCAGCCAGCTGCAGCGCCCATCGAACTGAGGGTGTCAGGTTGCGGGCGTGGTTGTCGGCGCACTCTTACGGTGCGCTGTTACTCGGCAAAATGGACCTGTTTGTCGAAGTGGACTTCTTTGGTGAATCGTACACTGCCCCCGGTGACTTTCAGGCCGGGCATAATCAGAGGTGTGTAGGAGGGGTCATAGCCGCCGACGACATACAGTGGTTCCACGCCGCGGACCTTGTTTTGACCGAATGCCAGATTTGAGCCATAGAATTCGCTATAGCTGTTGCGGTTGTCCAGATCGAGTTGATTGCCCTCAAACCGGTTGGCGACAAAGGTGTTGTTGTTGTTGTCTGCTCCAGTGGTGGCGGACTTGTGGATCAGAATTGCAGTCGGCGTTGCATTCGGTTTGTTTCCATGGCCAATTCCCTCGAACGAGCAGCCGATAAAGCTGTTGGTGTCCCCCGCGTCAATCTGGATACCCGTATTCACGAATTGCCCGATCCGTACGGAGTAGAACTGGTTCCGATTCACACTGCTGCCGCGGTCTTTGACAGGACTTTTGAGCCAGATGCCACGCTGGCAATAGATGATCAGGATGGTTTCCAGTACGTTGTACCAGCAGCCGCTGTCACCCTGTCCAGCGACCGTGGGGCCCGCTTGCAGGGTGATCGCGTCACGACAACCGGCAATGAACAGATTGCTGAAGCGGTTGTAGTTCTGATTGGCTGTCTGTTTGCCGTCGTGGTCTGCAGGTGGTTCGATCCGCAGTGCTGTCACGTCAGCTGCTTCTCCCTGCAGACTCATATTCTCGACGCCGCCGTGCGACCCAGAGAAGCGGATCATCGTTTGGCCTGCCTGGTTGGCGCGGAGGAGCGTCGCTCGTGACTCGCCAACGATGCGCACCCGGTCACCGCGGACCATGAGTGTCTGTTCCAGGGGATAGGATCCGGCTTTCAAGGCGATCGTGCCGCCACCCTGTTTTTCGACCCGGTCGATGGCCTGCTGAATCCGTTGTCCGGCAGCGGCACCTGGTACCACGATGTCGGCGGCGTTGGTGACTGTGGGAATGACGCTAGCCGTGGTGGCCCCGATGGTGGACAGGAAGTCTCTACGAAACATAGCGGTTCCTCTGCGTGGTGCGGATGGTCGGTAGCGTGGTGTTCGCGCCGCAGCGACACTCGCGGGATGGAAAGTACGGGCCAGTGGTGTCTCTTGCAGCGTGGCTTGTCGCAGGCTTTGCGTGATCCGGACGCAGGGCTGTTAACACGACGTTTGGCTGTTAACGCGGCGCTCGGTGTCACAGAGCGTCAAGATAGAATATCGGTGATGACCTGGCCGCGGTCGATGTCGAGACGCTTTCTCCCCGGCACTTCCAGGCGGGTATTGTCCAGTCCGAGCAGATGCAGGACCGTGGCGTGCAGGTCGGTGACGTAGTGCCCGGAGCCTAACGCGTGGTATCCGAGTTCATCCGTGGCGCCGTGCACGTATCCCTTCTTGAGTCCCGCGCCAGCCAGCCAGACGGTAAACCCGTGCGGATGGTGATCGCGGCCGGTGGTGTTACTGCCACGTTCTTCGCGCCCTGGCGTGCGACCGAATTCGGTACAAAAGACGATCGCCACTTCGTCGAGCAACCCCCGTTGCTTGAGGTCGGCGACAAACCCGGCGATCGGCTTGTCGACCGACTTGCACATCCGGGCATGGTTTTCTTTCAGTTTCTGGTGGGAATCCCAGGTGCCGTAGGGCGAGGGGAAGACCTGAACAAACCGCACTCCCCGTTCGACCATCCGGCGGGCGGCCAGCAGTCTCTCGCCGGCTAATTTTGTGGGGCCTTCATCAATTCCGTACAGCCGTTGCGTATCGGCAGTCTCCTGGTCGAGTGCCACCGCCTCGGGAACGGCGGACTGCATGCGGTATGCCAATTCGTAAGACTTGATACGAGCTGCTAGCCGCGCATCCTGTGGACGGGTGTGGGCGGTAAGTTGGTTGAGTCTGGCCACCAGGTTGAACTCGTTGGCTTGCTGGCGAGCGGACTGGCCGGACCGGCGGGTACCGAACGCGAGCGGGTTGGCCGGATCGAGTTTCAGGGGCACTCCGGCGTGGGCCGGGCCCAGGTAATACGATTCGATGGACTGGCTGGTATCGGTTCGGGTGGGCCCGCCCAGCACCACAAAGCGAGGCAGGTTTTCGTTAATCGAACCTAGCCCGTAGTGGGCCCAGGCACCGATACTTGGTTGCGTTTCGTCCAGACGATGGCGACCGGTGTGGATCTGGTTTTCAGCGGCATGATCATTATCGGTTGTCCACATGTTGCGTACGAAACACAGGTCATCAACCTGCCTGGCCAGGTGTGGCCACCAGTCGGTCACCTCGATCCCATTTTCACCGTGGCGCGCGTACCCAATCTGCATTGGAAAGATGGTGGGGTACACGTCTCGAACATTGATTTCTTCAGCCGGAACGCTCCGAAATCGCTCCTTGTGTAAAGGCGACTCGACCGGGTTGGGGAAAGGTGTGTCGGCGTACGTTTTTCCGGCGTAACGGTTCAGAGCCGGTTTGGGGTCAAACGTTTCGATTTGGCTGTAGCCGCCCGACAGGAACACCCAGACAATCGACTTGGCGCGTGGCGTGAAGTGGGGCGCGCCGGCCGGGAGTTCGGCTCCGCGGACCAGGCCGTCGGCAGCCAGCATCGATCCCATCGCCAGGCCTGTAAAGCCCATGCCACAATCAGCCAGGAATTCACGACGTTGCATCTGTAGATCCTGCTATGAGGTCATTTTGGTGCCAGTTGCCAGTTGCCAGTTGACAGTCACCGGATTGTGACAAAGTCATTGTGATTGAACAACACGCGAACCAGGCTCTCTCGAACCTGGGACTCGTTCTGCAATTCCTGTTGTTGTTTTTTCCAGAACTCCAGGCAAGCTGCCAGTTCCGTGTCTGTTTCGTTACGTGCCAGAATGTGCCGAAACGCTGCGTGGATGAAGGCAGTGGGAGTTGCCGCGTCGATCTGCCTGGTCGTTGCAGCACTGGCTGCGTGGATCAACTGGCTATTGCTGAGTGCCAGTGCTTGCTGGGGCACGACGGTCGCTGAACGCCGAAAACACTCGCCTGGATTGGCCGGGTCAAACAACTCTGCAAAGGCCATGTTGCCCCCGGCTTCAGGGTAAACTTCGTAGTACAAACTTCTTCGCCGTGTGGACGTCGACTCGGTATTGAGCAGGACTTGCCCTCCCAAGGTTTGATTGAGACGGCCGGAGAGGAATAGCAGGCTGTCGCGGATCACCTCCGCCTCCATCCGCCCCTGGTTCCGGTGCCAGAGCCAGCGGTTATCGCGATCCTTTTCCCGGTTGGCAGTTTGCACCGCTGCGCCGTCTCCCAGTTGGTAGACGTGGCTGGTCACCATCAGCCGGTGGAGGTGTTTCATGCTCCACTGGTTTGCGACCAATTCGACCGCGAGCCAGTCCAGTAAGGCTGGGTGCGTGGGTGTTTTGCCGTTGCGGCCGAAGTCGTAGACGCTTTCTACCAGGGGACTCTGGAAGTGCCGCAACCAGATATGGTTGACTGCGACGCGTGATGTCAGCGGATTACGAGGATGGGTGATCCAGCGGGCGAGCGAAGAACGTCGCCCGGTCGATTGTTGGAGTGTGACTCGACTGAGGCGGGTGTAGGCCGCCGATTCCGCTGCCTTTGCCCGTCGACTTTTGGTCGCTTGTTCTTGTTTCCTGGCAGTAGCCAGTTGTTTTTCGTACTGTTTGAGCCGCGCCGCCTTTTGTTGATCCGTGTCTGGCAGAGCCTGCGCGCGACCCATTTCAAAGCGCGCTTCCATAATCTGCCACTGGGCCATGGCCAGGTTCGCGGCCAACTCATGGCGGTATGCTGCGTGGGCGAGCGCCGCCGTTTTCGGCGATTTCGCTGCCACGCGCTGGGCATTGTCGGCGGCGATTGTTGCTTGCAGGCTGACCAGCTTCAGTCGGTTGGCTGCGACGCCTCGCTGGGCTACTTGGGCTCCCAGGGATGCGGCTTGGAATGCAGTTTCAGCGCGCTTCAGGCGGGTATAGCTTTCACGCGCCGACTCGCAGGCGGCAATCATAGAGACGAACGAACTGGCAGGCGCGATCGATTGGGGGTGGATTACCCAGCCATCGATGCCTGCGACGTCTTCTCCATCGGTAAACCGGGGTGGTTCAAAGCCCCACGAAAACTTCTGTTTGCCGGCGACCAGGGTGACCTGATCGACGAGTGCTTTGGTTCCCGTCCGGCAGTCAAACGTAAAGGGCTGATTCGGATTGCTGGTGGGATTCCAGCCATTCAGGGCAATCGGCACCGGTTTGACCAGGACTCGGTCGGAACCCATCAATTGCACGGAGAGTAACGCCTGGTCCTGCGGTGGGTCGATGACCAGGGTGACTTTAAAGTGGTTTTCGCCGCCAGAGAAGTTGTAGGTTCCAGCCACAAACTCTTGATACTCGGTTCCCGCCCGATACGAGTTGATCGTGCCGGCGACAAAGCTCACATATAGCGCCGTCAGGCCCTTCACCGTATCTCGCGCCAACTGGAAATTGACGTGCTGGTCCTGGAGGATGCGAAGCTGAAACGAAATTTCTGTTCCGACGGGTAAGGTTTTCAGATTGGGTAACTCGTTTTGGACAATGCGACGGCCCTCAACTGCCTCCAGGTAGAGTGATTGTTTGCCAACCAGGGCCCCGGGTTGTCCCGATTGGATGGCGGCTGCCAGTTCGCGCTGGAACGCGTCTTGCGCTGCGGTTACTTGCTGTTCCAGGTCACGCGTGTCGACGGGTTGCGCGGTCAGCTGCAGAGCGCGTTGTTCGGCTGCTGCGATTGCCTGTTGTTGTTCTTCCAGAATGGCTTTCTGGATGTTCGGACGTGCTCCGGGGTACCATCCGGAGAGCGGCAGATTGACCGGTTTGATTTCTGGAAACAAGTCGGCCAGGAACGCGGGTACGCCTGGCGCGATACTACCGCGTTGTTTGTCTTTGTTGCGTTCGTCGCCACCGGTATAGAACCACGTCTCCACGTCAGGCCGTTCGTCATAGACTCGGACCATTCCCACGCGGACCGCTTTGCGGGAACCGGAGTAGACGTAGGGCGGATAAGGAGGCGGATCGGGTTGTCCGGGTATCCGATCCTGTCGAATTCCCAGAGGCTCGAAGAACGCCCGCATGCGGAAGTAATCCTCGTGTGTGATCGGGTCGTACTTGTGATCGTGGCAATGTGCGCAGTTGAAAGTCAGGCCGAGAAACGCCTTGCCGGTGTATTCGACTGAATGTCGCATCCACTCGTTGGGATTTAACGAGTAGTAGTTGCGGATCAGGTAACCGGTGGCTGGCCAGGCCGAATCGTCTGTGGCCGCCAGTTCATCGGCCGCCAGCATTTCTTCGACCATCCTGGCGTAACTCTTGTCCTGGTTTAGTGAATTGACGATCCAGTCTCGCCAACGCCAGATTTGGGGTGCGCTGTTGCGAACGTCGTTCTCTTTGCGGCGCCCGTACCAGTCGGAGTACCTCCAGACATCCATCCAGTGCCTCCCCCAGCGTTCCCCGTATTGTGGTGAGGCCAACAACCGATCGACCACACGGAGGTAGTGGTCTTGCGACGGGTCTTCCAGGAAAGCAGCCAGTTCTGCGGTGCCAGGTGGCAAGCCAATCAGATCCAGGTAGACCCGCCGTAATCGGACTGCCGGATCGGCATCCTGGGCAGGGGTCAGCTGTTCGCGATCGTAGACGGCATACACCAATTGATCGATGGGATTGTAGGCCCAGTCAGGACGCGGGATGATCGGCAAAGTTGGCCGCACAGGTAACCGAAATGCCCAGTGCTGGCGGGGGTCTTCTTCGGGTTGTTCATCTGCGGGCGATGGGCTTCCCGCGGCGACCCACTCGCGCATCAATTGGATTTGTTCAGCTGAGAGTGGCTTGCCTATCGGCGGCATGCGGTGTCCGGGGTCTTGCGCTGAAATCCTTTCCAGCAGTGGGGAACCGCTGGGATCGGTGGCCAGGACGATAGGGCCGCTGTCCCCTCCTTGGCGGATCAGAGCGCCACTATCCAGACGCAGGCCGGATTCTTGTTTCAACGTCCCATGACAAGAGTAGCATCTCTCTCTCAAAAGCGGCTTGACCTGCGTCACATAGTCGACTGCGGGTGCGTTTACGGTCAGGTACCTGCTGACGACGCACAGAAAAAGGGCACACAGTACCGCGATCCGCTGGTACCGGCGGGCAAGCGCTGGACGGTCTCGATAAACGGAAAATCTAGTGTGTCGCTGTTCCACCTCGATTGGGCTCCTTGCACTGGACCAGCCAGACGTAATTGCCGATTGATGAACGACAGATCGGTGACTGGAGGCGGTGCGGATACGGTTGCATTGTTTGACAGGATTCCATTGTAACAGAGTGGACTGGGGGCGGCCGAAGCCAGACGGCGGTCGCAGCGCGGTGCGGACTGCAGTGGCTAGGCCTGGAGTGCTAGGATGATTGGGCTGGAAAGTGCCAAACGGATTCTGTCCAACTAATCAGGGACCAACATGATCGATTTGACCCGCGCCGCAACTTCGCCGGGTGCAGTGCAGACGGTTCCCGTCGATCCCGGCATCGTCTGGCAGCCGGAAGTTACCCTGGCGATCGATGCGCCTCCTGATGAACAACCGGCTCCCTTTCCCGAGGCAGAATGGACCGGGGGAATACGCAGCGGTTTGTGCGGCGCCGTAGCGCCCCGGGTGCTCCGTTTGCCCAGCGGCAGCTACCGGATGTACTACAGTCAGATCCTGCCGCGGCCCGGGTTTCCTGAGGGTGCCAACGACTACGACCATGCGAGCACACGGATCCTCAGCGCGACGTCGGTTGACGGGTTGCATTGGCAGCCTGAGCCGGGAGTCCGTCTGACGCCGCAAGCCGGCGGTGCCGGTGACTTTCGCGTGGTTTCCTCGGAGGTGGTTCCTATCCAGGGCCAACGCGGTGGGTTGCGGATGTACTATGAGTGTTGCGCGGGACCCCAGGCGGAGCAAAATTCGATTCGCAGTGCGGTTTCCGAGGATGGTGGGTTGTGCTGGATTCCCGAGCCGGGAGTACGGCTGTCCGCGCCGGGTGAAAATTACATGGCTCCTCGCATCGTCTTGCTGGCAGAAGGGGGGCTGCGCTTGTACTGTTGTCGACGTGGACACGGGATTATCAGTGCGCTGTCGACCGACGGTGGGTTGACGTTCCAGCAGGAGGCGGGTGTCCGCATTGCTCCCGGTGACCAGTGGGACCAGGGTACGGCTTTCGCACCCGAGATCGTGCGGATCGCCGGGGCCGGCTATCGCATGTACTACGCTGGGTACAGTACGGCGGGGCGGGCCGACATCTTGACCGCGACTTCCGACGATGGATTGCGATGGGAGAAACAGGTGCGACCGGTGCTCTCGCCGGGCGGTGGGCCTTGGGACGCCGCCAAGTGTTCCGAAATGTGCTTGTTGCGATTGCCTGACCGTGAGGTGGAAGGGCCACGTTATCGGATGGTGTATGAAGCCTGTGATGGTACGGCACCGGGGTGCCGTGGAGTTTGGCGGGTCGCCAGTGCGACGTCATGCGTTTGAGGAAACGCATCGGGACAGTGTTGGCCTGGCAGTGGCCGTGTATGCCGCAGTGCCGCAGGGTGACCGCCTGCAGCGGACCAGCGCGCCCATTGCTGGCGTCGGTACCACGCGTCAAAATAGTACGCGTCAGCACAAGCGGTGCGCCGGCAGGGAACGCTTTCCATGAGCAGGCCGCGGTAGCTGCCACGTGTTGCCGGATACTTCGTTCGTCTGCGATCAAGGAGTCGACATGAAACGCATCGTCCTTTGCTGTTTAGGGTTTTGGCTGGCTGGCGTCGGGCAGGCCTTAGTCGCGCGGTCCGCGGAATCCCAACAGGGCGCTCACGTGGTGTCCTATTATGGGTATGACGACTGTCTGCGACTGCAAAACGAAACGACGCGGGTGATTCTCTGTCCCGCCTCCGGCGGCAGGGTACTTGAATACGCGCGGGCTGGGACTAATGCGCTGTACCTGCCTCCGGGTGACGAGGGTTGGATTTATCAGGCGGGAGAGGAAGGCCATTCTCCTTCAGCCGGCCGTTTTGACATCGGACCTGAGCAGACAATTACGGCGCACCCCCAGCTCTGGCTGGGGCGCTGGTCGGGCAAGATTACGGGACGCTGGTCAGTCCGACTGACGAGCCCCGCAGATGCGCAGACCGGTGTGCAATTGACGCGTGATTTTATGCTTGACCCGAAATCGACGCGTCTGGAGTGCAAACAGACGATCCGAAATATTTCTAACCAGACACGTGAGTACTGTCATTGGAGCCGGACTTTTGCTGTAGGGGGAGGAATCTGCCTGATACCGCTCACCGAGCCACGGCGGTTTCCCCACGGTTACGTGATGTATGGTCCTGACGCGGCGATTCAATTTCGCCCCCGTGATCCTCAGATCCGCATGCGCGACGGTTTCCTGGAGATTCTGGGCGCACCCCGCTACCCGAAATTGGGAATGGACAGTTACGCCGGCTGGTTTGGCTACCTGATGAAAAACAATCTCTTGTTTGTCAAGCGTTTTGCCGCGTACCCCGACCGCGTTTATAACGAGGTGGCCGGTTTGACGACTTCGATCTGGTATCCAGATGGTCCGATGTGCGAGTTGGAACCGATTGGACCCCGTGAACGGCTGGCTCCCGGGAAGTCGGCTTCCTTTACCGAGACGTGGTGGTTGTTGCAGCACGACTACCCTGCAGAGGGAGCGATGGTGAACTTGGCGAAGCTCAGTGCCCAGGTTGATCGGCAGGCCCCAGCGAAATAGCGCCGGGTGAGAACGAAGTAACGCCCGGGGATCCTCAGGTCGTTGTCAGCGCCGTCAGGTTAGTGGAAACCATCGAGGCGTTTTCTGGCTCACAGATTCAGGGAAACGATTTGAGAGCCCCCTGGGTACAGCGCAGGAGCAGGTGCGGATGTGCAAAGCAGTACGTGATATCGGCACATGCATATCGTTGGTGGCCCTGGTCGTGTTTGCAGGGTGTAATCCTGTTCCCGTTTCGGTGCATCCGCTGAGTGATGCCCAGAGCTCAGTACCGGATGAAGGTTTGATCGGATACTGGCGTCAGGTGGATCCCGATCAGTCCGCAAACATGGAGCCGGAGGCGGTGCCCCTGGTTATTGGTCGAGGCCCTGGAGAGACCCGTTCTCTGGAAGTGGTCGGTCTTGATCTCGACACCAGTAAACGGGTGCGCGTACGACGTACCCAATTCTGGACGACACCTGTCGCCACTCTTCAGGCCAAGCCTGGCGAAGCCAGCCGGCCCTGGCACGTGATGAGTTTGCGTCTCCGTGATCTGGAACCGGAAAAGCGTCCCGAAGGGTATTGGTTACTCCTCTACGAACATCTCGACCCGGGGCGCGTCCGATTTTACCGTATGGATCCGGTCGTGGTCGCCGCCGCCATTGAATCAGGGCAGCTGACGGGGCATGTCCGGCGCAATCCCCGCGCTGGAAAACCAATGGAATCGTTTCCCAACCTGGTGGAACCCGAATTCGACGCGATCCGGATTACAGCAAAACCAGTTGCCTTGCGGACCTACCTGGCGATGGCCGGGAAGACCTGCTTTGACCGGGAGAAGCCCATCCTGGAACTGCAGTCGATTTCCTCAGCAGTGCCTGCTGCGACACGTCCTGAAAAGCTGCCTGCCCAAACCTGCGCGGAAACCGGGTTCCGCCGTCTCAGGGGCGACAGAGGAACCCGGTGGGGGGTGACGGTTGGTTGGGCGGCCTCGTGCTGGTTCACCGCATACGGCACAATGGAAGCCGATGCCGGGTACAAGCTAAGATAGCAGTTACGCAGCCTGCCAGAGCCCGAGTCGTCATCATGACTGGGACAGGCCGTTGTTCCAACGCGATTCCTCCAAGCCGATTTGCGGGGCCGCAACCCTGATGGTGAGTTTGATGTGCAAAGCCTGGCGACGATGGACGACTTGCCTGCTGCTGTTAGCGGTTCTGCCGACGTTGAGTGAGGCGGTTGAAAAGCCACCAGGATCTCTACGTTTTGTTGCCGATGTTTTGCCTGTCCTCCGCAAGCACTGTGTGAAGTGTCATGGAGGGGCACAGCGAAAGGCGGAGTTGAATCTGCAGACCCTGGGTGGGTTGGCCCGTGGCGGTGAGAGTGGCCAGCCAACCATTGTGGTAGGTGCCGCACAACGCAGTTATCTCATCCAGCAGGTGACTTCGGGTGCGATGCCTCCCGGATCCGCACGATTAGATGATCGAGAAGTGGCTGTTTTGCGCAACTGGATCGACAGCGCGGCCCATCAGGAGTTGGCCACCGTCGATGATCATCTGTCAGCCGGTTTGCAGCGGGCGCGCCGCGTCCAGTTTTTACTGGAAGTCAAATGTCAGCCCTGCCATGGTCGAGACACCCAGGAGGGCGGGCTCGACGTACGGACGATGCAGACGTTGCTCGCCGGTGGCAAGTCCGGTCCTGCCGTTGTTCGAGGCGATGTGGAGCGCAGCCTATTGTTGCGGCGCATTCGCGACGATCAGATGCCACCGCGGGCGGTCCGTTACAAGCGTTCTATCAAGCCGATTACGGCGACTGAACTGCAACTGCTGCAAAACTGGATTGCCAATGGGGCTGTCGCACCGCCACCACCTCCAGGACTACTGGACGATGAGGGTCTGCTCGTCGATGCGGAGGACCGTAGCTGGTGGTCGTTCCAGAAGCCGCGACGGCCGCGGCTACCAGTAATAGCTGGTCCGCACTACCCACCCACTGCGGTCGACCTTTTCGTGACGCGACGCTTGCAGGATGCGGACCTTGGTTTTTCCCCTCAGGCCCGGCGAAAGGATTTGATTCGCCGGGCTTCCGTTGGCCTTCACGGATTACTGCCGACGCCGGCGCAGGTGGCCCAATTTGAGTCGGATCTGTCCCCCGACGCGATGGAGCGATTGGTCGATCGTTTACTGGCTTCACCCCGCTATGGCGAACGTTGGGCCCAGCATTGGCTGGATGCGGTCGGCTATGCGGATTCCGAAGGGTCGGTCGATTTTGTCTATCCACTGGTTTATCAATACCGGGATTATGTCATCCGGTCGATGAATCGCGACAAGCCCTACGATCGTTTTTTGCTTGAGCAATTAGCAGGGGATGAGCTGGTCGACTACAGCAAGCTACCGAGATTTACTGAGGAACACCGCGACAACTTGATCGCGACTGGGTTCTTGCGCACCTGCATCGACCCGACGACGAGTCCGGAAACCAACTTTCTCTACGACCGGTATCAGGTGCTCGCCGATACGGTGGAGATTATGGGATCGGCAGTGCTGGGGCTGACGTTACACTGTAGCCGCTGCCACAGTCACAAGTACGATCCACTGCCGCAGCGCGACTACTACCGATTTACCGCACTCTTTGCGGCGGCCTACTCTCCTTACGATTGGGTCAAGCCAAAGGACCGCTTTCTGGAAATGGTGGGAGTGGAGCAGCGGCAGGAGATCGCTGAGCACAATCTGCACATTGAACAGCAGATTACTGCGGAAAAAGCGCGTCTGCAGAAGCAGGTGGCGACCTGGCGGACGAAGTTTCAGCAAGCAGAACTGGCGAAATTGCCCCAATCCCTGCGCCTGCAGCTGCAACAGCTACTCGCGACGCCAGTTGGTGACCGCACTGCGTTGCAGCTGCAGTTGTTTGCGCAATACGAGAAACAACTGCAGCCGGACGAAACGCAGTTAACGGAGGCTTTTCCCGTATTCAAACAGGCAGTCGCAGCCTCCGGAAAGTTGGTGAAAGGATTGACGGCGCAGCGCCGTGTTGCGCCACGGGCTCATGGCCTGACCGATCGCCGCCGGCAAGCGGATCCGTTTTATTTGCTCCGCCGCGGTGAGTGGAATCGGCGCGGCCGGCGGGTACGGCCAGGCGTACCGGCGGTACTCCAGAAACCGGGTGAGCCGTTTCGCTTGCGGCGGTCATTTGACGAGTCCACGACGACCGGGTTTCGTTATTCGCTGGCCCGCTGGCTGACCAAAGCCGATCACCCGCTGACAGCGCGAGTGCTGGTCAATCGTATCTGGCGGGATCATTTTGGCCGTGGCATTGTGGCCACTGTCGACAACCTGGGAAAGACGGGAGCACTGCCGACCCATCCACAACTACTGGACTGGCTGGCGGTGGAGTTCGTGCATCATGGCTGGAGCACAAAATGGTTGCATCGACAGCTGTTGACTTCGCGTGCCTGGCAGCAGCGGTCGCGGATCCGGCCATCAGCGGTGGGGATTGATCCCGACAACCGACTGTTGTGGCGTGTGCCACTGAGGCGGCTGGATGCCGAGACGCTGCGTGATTCACTGTTGCGCGTGGTGGGAGATTTGAATCTTCAGATGCTGGGACCAGCGGTCGAGGTCAAGACGATGTCCGATGGCCAGGTGGTCACTGCAGATTCACCCGCCGGTCGACGGCGCAGCCTGTACCTGCTTCATCGTCGCTCGACACCTTTGACCATTCTGGAAACCTTTGACGCGCCGCGGATTACGGTCAACTGTATTCAGCGTCGTACTTCGAACGTCGTTTCGCAGGCGCTCTTGATGTTCAACAGTCGGTTTGTCGATGCGGCGGCAACTCGGCTGGCGACACGTATCCTGGAACAGACTGCAGACCCTCCGCAGCAGGTGATGACAATCTACCAGCGGATTCTGGGACGGTCTCCCCAGCCGGATGAGTTAACACGGGCGGTGACGTTTCTCACGCAGCAGGGTGCGCGATACGCGGCAGGTGCCCAGCTGCAGACTCCACCACAGATCACGTCGGTACTGGGTATGCATGCCAGTAAAGGAATCACGTTTGATCTGGCAGCGCTTCGTAAAATGCATCCCGGCGCGCGCGTGGCACGCTTTACGGGCGTGGCGGCCCTGGGCTATTACCACACGGGTGCCGGCGATGCGAACTGGTATGTCTTCGTAGACGGTGCCCAGCGTGCCGGTGGTAGGCTCCGCAGCAATCAGTTTGCCAGGGTCGAGATTGAATTACCCGCAGCGGCCCGATTTCTGACCCTGGTTACCTCGTCCAACGGCACAATGAACACGGACTGGACTTTTTTTGGCAATCCACGGGTTTTGCTTGAGCAGGATGGGGACGCCCAGGCATTCGATTTGGCTGACATTGTGGGAGGTGGGGACGGCACCGGGAATGGCAACTCCGTGGGGCTGGATCCGTGGAGCGGGCGCGTCCTCGATGACCAAGGTGCGGCGACCAGCGGTCGGATTAACCAGGTGTACCCGGTCAGCCAACGCCCGCTCATCGACGCCGTCTTTGTTCCGCATGGTAGCGGGGACGGGAAACGTGAGATCCCCGTCTCCACCAGTGGGTTGGTGGTGAAGGGGATTTCTGCCGGTTCGGGGACCACGCATGCTCATATTTGGAATGGACACAATCAGGGCGTCAGTGGGCTGAAGCCGATTGACGTAACCCGTCATAACGGCGCCTTGGTCGACCTCTGCCTGGTCTTGCTCAACTCGGCGGAGTTTTTGTACGTGGACTGATCGACCGGTTTGCTGCCAGCGAACGAATGGACAAGTGGCTATGATGAACCCTGATCAATTTCAAGAGACGCGCGCTTCTATGTCTGCCGGGCCACGCCTCCGTCGCCAGTTTTTTTCACGGCTTGGACACGGACTGGCCGGCGCGGCGCTAATGGAATTGGTCGGTGGTGAGAGGGGGCACGCTGCCAACACGACGGGTGGCAAGCGGCACAGCAACATGTCGCGGCGGCATGATCTTGCACCGCGGATGCCGCACGTGGCGCCGCGAGCCAGGTCGGTGATCCAGTTGTTTATGCACGGCGGTCCCAGCCAGATGGATCTGCTCGATCCCAAGCCGGCTCTCAGTAAATATGACAGTCAGAAGTTCCCCGGGGTGATTGACGTCCAGCAACCGGAACAGGCGGGTGGTATCCTTAAGAGTCCGTTCCAGTTTGCCCGTTACGGCAAGTCGGGAATTTCGGTTAGTGAAATCATGCCGCAGGTGGCCGGCTGTGTCGACCAGCTGTGTGTGATCCGTTCGATGTGGACAGAACACATCAACCATGAACCCGCGCTGTGGATGATGCACACAGGGCGGACGATACCCGGTCGCCCCGGAATTGGATCCTGGGTGGTTTATGGACTTGGCGCCGAAACGCGGGAGCTGCCGGCTTATGTCGTACTTGATGATCCCCGTGGGTTGCCCGTTGACGGAATTCGCAACTGGTCCTCGGGGTGGTTGCCTCCTCAATACCAGGGGACGCGTTTTCGGGCCGCGGGGACACCCGTCTGGAACCTGATTCCCAATCGGAAACTCACTCCGGAATTGGCTGCCGCCCGGCGGGCGCTGCTGGCCCGGCTGGATCACGACCACCGCGCTGCGCGCCCGGGTGAAACCGAGTTGGATGCGCGCATCGGCAGTTATGAGTTGGCCGCCCGGATGCAACTTTCGGCGACGGCGGCGCTCGATGTATCCCGCGAGACCCAGGCGACACAGGATCTCTACGGACTCGGGAACGATACCACGGATTCCTATGGCCGGCGCTGCCTGTTGGCGCGGCGTCTGGTCGAACGGGGGGTCCGTTACGTGCAGCTGTTCATCAACGGACAGATTTGGGACAACCACACGGGTCTGGAGTCAGGCTTGCGTTCCAGTTGTGCGCGGACCGATCGTCCGGTGGCTGCGTTGCTCACGGATTTGCAGCAGCGCGGCATGCTTGACGAGACCCTGGTGATCTGGGGAGGCGAGTTTGGCAGGTTGCCGATTTCCCAGTCCAAGAACGGTCGTGATCATAACCGCCAAGGATTTACGGTGTGGCTAGCGGGTGGCGGCGTCAAGGCGGGGCACGTCCACGGTGCCACGGACGAGTTTGGGTACGCGGCGGTGCAGGATCGTGTCAGCGTCCCCGATTTTCATGCCACGATTTTGCATCTGCTCGGTTTGGATTTTGAACAGCTGAGTTTCGATCGCAATGGGCTCGAGGAACGTCTCACCGGTGTGCACGAGCCCCAGGTGGTCCGCGACATTCTGGCGTAGCCGGTGTGAGTTCAACGCCGCGGGGTGGTACATGCCTGCTGGGGGCTCAGTTGTAGACCACCTGTGTTTCCACTGTGGATTCCCAGTGGAAAGTAAGGTTGCACCCACTACGGTTGCATTTCTGGTGATCGATAGGCGCCACTACGCACTCGTTCCGACCATGTAACGTGTTCGCAATACCAGTCTACCGTCAGCTGTAGCGCGTTGGGCCAGGAAGAACGCGTGGGTTGCCAGTGAAGTTCGGTAGCAATCTTGCTGGCGTCAATCGCATAGCGACGGTCGTGGCCGGGGCGATCTGCAACCGGTTCGATGCATGATACGTCTTTGCCCATGAGGTCCAGGATGGTGTGCGTCAACTCCAGGTTGGATCGTTCGTTGTCGCCGCCAATATTGTAGACCTGACCAGCGCGGCCACCTTCCAGAACCGTGACCAGGGCTTCGCAGTGGTCTTCTACATGGAGCCAGTCACGGACATTCTGGCCATCGCCATAAAGCGGGACTTTTTTACCGGCGAGTAGATTCGTTACGAACAGCGGGATGACTTTTTCAGGGAATTGATAGGGACCGAAGTTATTCGAACATCGTGTGATGACGGTATTTAATCCGTGAGTCTGGTGGTAGGCGTTGACCAGCAGGTCACTCGCTGCCTTACTGGCACTGTAAGGGCTGCTGGTATGGATGGGGGTTTCTTCGGTGAATTTCAATTCAGGTTGATCGAGCGGGAGCGATCCGTAGACCTCATCGGTACTCACATGGAGGAAGCGGTGGGAGCTATCAGATCCCCAGACCGTCCGTGCGGCGTCGAGCAATGTCTGGGTGCCCAGCACATTTGATTCCAGAAAGGGGCGCGAGTCGGAGATCGAGCGGTCGACGTGACTTTCCGCTGCCAGGTGCAGGATTGCGTCGCAATCAGATAAGAGCGATTCTACGAGCGCTCGATCGAGGATATTGCCATGCACGAATCGGTAGTTAGCGTGCTGCGCGACGTCAGCCAGGTTGTCCGGGTTGCCTGCATAGGTCAGGGCGTCCAGGTTGGTAATCTGATAATCGGGGCGTTGGGAGAGCAAGAAACGGACCAGGTTGGAACCGATGAACCCACTGCCGCCGGTTACGAGCACGTGCTGAAACATAGAATGCGCAATCGCAAAAAAAGGAAAGCTGAATTCAGACGGTGGCTGGCAGCGAGCTGAGAGATTCGCCGTAAGGGTTGTTCAGCTGCTGAGCTATGTGTTGTAGCTGTACGCGGTCAATTAATCCCTGCCGCCAGGCAATTTCTTCGCTGCAGGCAATCTTGAGACCCTGCCGATCTTCGCTGGTTTTGACAAAAGTTCCTGCATCGATCAACGAAGCTTTGGTACCTGTGTCGAGACACGCGAAACCGTGGCTGATACGTTGCATGCGAAGTTGGCCAGATTGCGACATGATATGGTTTTCGTCAGTTGTGTCCCACCAACTTTCTGTTTGGTTCAGCGCTAGATTCACCGCCCACCTGATTTCAATTTGGTTTGCTTGCGGTCCTGGAAATTCTGGCACTCTATTTGGGCACGTCTGCATTGGCAGCGGTCCTGCGGGCAAGTTCGTGGTTCATCCTGACGATTGTGCTCGTTGTAGTGATTGAAAGAAAGGTCAGGTCCGCTCAGGGTGGGTAGCGGGACTGGACTCGGCAGGTTCACCCTTGCGGGGTCGTGAATTGCAGCCCAGTACGTTGTGGTGATGTGCCTGTTTGCACGCGTTGCTTTTGCTTTGGCAGAGTGTCTTCGCCAGGTCAACCTCGAGAGTGACGTCACTGCTTGTCGATCGATGACGGGACATTTAGCGACACGTTGTTGTGGGAGCCGAGGTAACGCCGTCGTACCGGGTGCCGCATCGACATCGACAGGTTTGCTAGTTCGTAGCCGGGTTGCCACAACGGGACCTGTCGACCCGTAGCGGCTTTGGAAAGTGAAAATCAGGGCACAGCAGTACCCAGCCTTGTTGCCTGGCGTGTGCCCCCGTTGCCAGGAGTGATGGTAGCGGACAGACTGGTTGGAATCCGCCTGGCACGCCGCCTGGTGAGAGCAGCCGAGGCCACGATGCGAATCAAGATCCCCGAAGAACTCGCCGGTTACTGTGACGGCTCTGACGAATGGCAGCTGGAGGCAGCGACGTCGGCTGCGGCGATCACGCAACTGGTCGATCGTTTTCCGTCGCTCCAGGAACGCTTGTTGGGCCGGGGGGGGCAGCTGCTTTCACATCTGATCGTGTTCCACAACGGTGCGGTACTGGCGACACCAGTGCAGAGTCCAACGCCACTGGGTGAGGACGACGAATTGGAGATCATGTTTCTGGCATCGGGCGGTTAGTCAGCCCGGCCGATCGCAGTGCGTCTCAGGCCGGTGCCGGCGCTGGATCCGGCCCGAGGTCGTGTTCTTGCAGTAACTGATCGAACGTTGCAATCACTTTGCCTTGGAGCTCGGCGAAGAACTCCTCGGTGTTGAAATAGGGCAGATCAATTTCGGGATACTCCCGATGCGACTCGCGGGGAAGGCGGTAATCATCGGCTGTCATACCCTGCAATTTTTCCAGGCGGTAACCGCGCAGGAACGTCCTTAGAATCAAGCTGCGGAGTGTGTCAGCGTCGATAGCCAGTCCTGTCAACTCAGACAAGGCACTGCCCACCTGATCGTGGTTCATGGCGGCGAATTTACAGATGCCAATGACGTCGTCGCGGAGCGGAATCAGACCCTTGTCGGGATTCGTGATGGCATCCACCCAGTAATCCATCCCGGTTTCTCGTTCAAACAGCAGTAGCAGGAACGTGCGCATCGACATGTGGCCACCGGCCAAGGCCCACGGATAGCCCGGATTTGTTTGTGGCAGGTAGGCCGGAAGCTCCAGCCCCTTGCATTGCATTGCGTACTCGGGTTCGCCCAATTCCTCGGACATGCGATCGGCGCCCTGGCCAAGCAGGTTGAGTCTTCCTTCGCCAATTTCGATTACCGCTTTGTGGACGCTGTCAAAGTCTCCATAAAAGGGGCCTTCGGCGCGTGCCAGACCATCGCCTTTGTGGCGTTCGTTGTATTCCATCGCGTAGCTTAGCGTCGTGCCACACGAGATCGAATCCAGTCCCATTTCGTCGACCAGTTCGACTAGCGTACAGGCCTGGTCGACATCAAAGATGCCCAGGTTCGAGGAGAGCAGGTTGAGTGGTTCGAAATCGAGCTTGGCCCGAAATTTTCCTGCTTTCCCGTCGTCTCCGATGTCGTAAACATTCTTGTGGCACTTGATACCGCAGCGATAGCACGACTCGTCTTTGATGACGTAGTTGCCAGTTTCCTGCACGTGTTTCCGATACAAGGGCACGGAAACGTCAGTGCCGGTAGGGGCGAAATTACGTTCTGGCAGCGCATGCTGGTCATTCAATGCGACATAATTCGCCCACGTGCCGCCCAATCCTTCGGTGGCATCGTCACGAAATCGCGCACTTCCCGGTCCGCGGGCGACCTCTTTATTGAGGTCTTTGAAGTTTCCGGCAGACGCTGCCCGGCCATCTTTGACGTTTGCCACAATCGCCAGCAAATTCTTGGAGCCCATGATGCCGCCCATCCCACCACGCCCGCAGAAACGTGGTTTCGGGTCACCGCTCTTGAGCTGGTTTTCGGTTGACAACGCAATCGCTGCATAACGGGCCGCTGAGTAGTTTTCACCGGCCGGTCCAATCACGGCGTAATGCGCATGGGGACTGTATTGTTCGTGCAACGTCTGGATCTTGTCGTTGACTCTGCGACCGACCAGAGAACTGGCATCTTCAAAATGAAACTGCGGCTGGGCAGTTTCGTCATCGGGGTCGGACGTGATGTGTAACAGTACCGGACTCTCACTGCGTCCAGTCATAACGATTTCATCAACACCCAGGTAACGCATTTTGGTGCCGAATTTTCCGCTGCCTGCGGACCACATGACGGACGGCAGCCCGGTGCGCGAACGTTTCAGCGGTGAGTAAGCCAGGAAGTAGGTCCGCAGACCGGTCATGAATTGCGTTCCGCTGAGGATGCCCAGCGTCATCAACAAGACGGCTTGAGGATCGTAGGCGTCCCGTACGGGGCATTGCTCTAATGATTTGAAGCCACGGGCAATTCCACCCAGGACGTCATCCAGATCCTCACAGCGAACCCGCTCGCTGCGGACGGTCGCTGTCGTCAGGTCGATGTGGTACCGTGAAAACTCAAAATCGGACGGTTTTGCTGGGGCGTCCGTAACTTGATCGATCATTCAGGGGCTCCGCAAACAGCACGGGTCATTAGAAGTCGAGGGCAAGACCACATCATACACATCGTGACCGACAACACCACAACGGGGTTTGTTAACTTGTCAGCCTGCTGCGGGGTGCAAATCGTGGTCGCCGCGTTCAGTTCTGATGCGAAAATCTCGGACTCTGGTGTTCCTGAGGGGTGGTATCGACGGAATTGGCATGGCATTCAATACTAGATGGAACGATTTGTCGCGCCACGTGGCCGTGACACGGGTGACAACCACCCTGACCGCAGATGCCGGCAACAATCGTTTCATACCGGAAAAGAGTAGAGGTGGACACAATGGGACGTACCTTGGATCTGGGAAGACGGCTGGAACTTTGTTCCGCCGATCCCCATTGCCACGATATTTCACTTGGTTTGTACCGCCAGCCATTGGCCGTCGAGCCTGCGACTTTGCCGGACAGGCAAGCGGTGCCGCCTGCTGGCGCTGATGGGGCGTTTCCCGTGCAGTTTCTGGTCCACACCTACAGTACCGCAGTGGGGGCGGCTGAACGTGTGGCTTTTGTGTCCCAGGCACTGGGCGATTTGGCCGGGTTGGAGCGGGTGCCCGGGACACCTGCCCAGCGGGCGTTTCCCTGTAGTTGTGGCCATGAGCGGGCGCTCAAAAGGGCCTTTCTGGATATCTGCAAGAAATCCAATGAAGAACCGATGGAATGTTATCCATTATCGCGGATGGACAAGAAAGCGGAGTGCCAGATTATCGTGGTTCCAGTCGGAAATGGCGAATACCGGATCGATGCGGAGGCAGACACACCTGCCGCTCAGCGTCGTCGCCAGGCGGTGGCACGGGGCTACCTGAAACTCTGCGAAATGGAGCCCGTAGAGGGGGACGATTACCGTGTCCGGTTTCGGTGTGGAGCCGCTCACGATAGATTGCTGGGGCTACTGTTGTTTCGAGCTCAGAATGTCCGTTCGACAATGCGTGAAGATGAGGCAGCTGTGTCGCGGGGTGTGCTTGCGGCGCCAAGTCAACAACTTTAGCTGCGTTTGTTTTGGCATCAGTCATTTCTGGAAACAGTAATCGGGAACATTCGCACAGCCAGGACGCGCAGCACGGAAGTGCGGCGAAGCACGATGATGGCAACACAATCTCAACCGATTTCAATGAACAGTCGCCAGCGTGTGCTGGCGGGTCTGATGCGTGAGCCGGTCGACAGGACGCCCGTCTGCAATCCAACTTCGGTCGCGACGGTGGAACTGATGGACCTGGTCGATGCGCATTTTCCGGAAGCGAATCGAGACGCTGAGAAGATGGCCCGCCTGGCGGCCACCAGTTATACCGAACTCGGATTCGATTCGATCATGCCCGTCTTTTCGATTGTCCAGGAGTCCTCTGCCTTAGGATGCGAAATGCAATGGGAAGGCAAAGACAATTGGCCGACGGTTCGTATGAGCAGGCCGATCTGGTCGGAGCCGGATGATGTTCGTATTCCCGATGATTTTTTGACGCATCCCGATATCCGCTGCGTATTACAGGCGATTGAAAGACTCCGCAAGGAATTTGGAGACGAAGTTGCCATTATCGGCAAGACCATGGGGCCCTGGACGATGGGGTACCACTGTTTCGGAGTGGAAAAGTTTCTCTTGATGTCGCTTGACGACCCTGGCAAGACCAAGCTCTGCCTGGATCGTATGCGCAAGATCACAGTCGATTTTGGTAGGGCGCAAATCGAGGCCGGCGCTGACGCGTTGACTTTGCCCGATCATGCCACTGGCGACCTCGTGAGTGGACAGTACTACCGTGACTTCTTGCGCGACATGCACACGGAGTTCGTCGATGAGATTCCGATTCCCCTGATCCTTCACATCTGCGGCCGGACGGTCGATCGCATGGGAGACATTGCGCAGACTGGGATGGCAGCTTTTCATTTTGATTCGAAGAATCAACCGACTGAATCGATGAAGATTGTTGACAATCGGATCGCGCTGGTCGGCAATATTAATAATCCGGAGACGTTGTTCGCCAAGGATCCTGAAGATGTCCAGCGCGAAGTCGAAGCGAATCTGGAGGCCCAGGTTTCTCTGATCGGCCCGGAGTGCGCGATTCCACTTCAAACATCGATTGAAAACCTCAAAGCGATCCCTCAGGCGGTGGCCCAATGGCATCAGAACCGGGAGTCGACAGGATAGCGTTGAGCGCTCCGCAACGCATTGATAAGCCCATTGATTGTGCCGTTTCTGATGCTACTACGATTGACCTGTCTGGCTCTCTATGACATCCCTTGATTCTGTAAAAGTGTAACGATGCCGATGAGTGATTTTCTCGAACAGATTCAACAGGGCCGTGTGCTGATTTCAGACGGCGCTACTGGCACTTATCTCCAACAGCATGGTCTGGAAGCCGGGGGTTGCCCTGAGGTGTTGAACGCGGATGCACCAGAGGTCGTTCGCGGCATGGCGGCAGCCTATTTTGAGGCTGGTTCTCAGATGGTGGAAACCAACTCCTTTGGGGGCAGTCGCTATATGCTGGCCAAGTATGGATTTGGGGAACGTGTCGAAGAACTCAACCGGTTGGGTGCAGAGTTGGCCCGGTCGGTGGCCCCGCCAGGCCGTTTTGTACTGGGTTCGATCGGCCCGACGGGTGAGTTCCTGGAGCCCAACGGGACCGCAACTGAAGCGGCGATGTATGATGTGTTTGCCGAACAGGCACGCGGCCTGGCAGCCGGTGGTGTGGATGCGTTTTGTATAGAAACAATGAGCGATCTGGCGGAATGTACGTTGGCCATTCGGGCTGCCAAAGCAGTTTCTGGTTTGCCGGTTGTCGCGACGATGTGCTTTGACAAAGGTCCGCGTGGTTTTTTTACGATGATGGGAATCACCCCGGCGGGTGCTGCTGAACAGCTGGCTGCCGCGGGCGCCGATCTGGTCGGTTCGAATTGTGGAATCGCGATCGAGCACATGATCGAGATCATTGCAGACATGCGTGCGGCGACTGGAACACCCATTTTGACCCACATCAATGCGGGAATTCCACGTATCGAGTCGGGACAAATTGTCTACCCGGACACTCCAGAGATGATGGCCGACTGTATTCCTCGCGTGGTTGCAGCGGGCGCCAATATTGTGGGCGGATGCTGCGGTACTTCTGCGGAACATGTGCGTGCTTTTGTCGAAGCTTGTCGTCAAGCTGGGTACGAATGATTGTCATTGCGCGTTATCTTCAATGAACTGAAGAACCTGCGGAGAAAAAGGATATGGCGCACATCGAGGAGATTCCCAACGAGTTCATTCGTCAGGAACTCGAGGAATTTGTGGAAAGGGACCATGAAAAACGGCATCTGATCAACCTCTACGCGCCGGCAAAGCCCCTGTTGCTGGAGCTCGCCGCTGCAATTATTGAGGGAGACCATCTCGTCTCCGATCGTTTGACTGCTCAGGCGCTGGAGCAGGAGATCGGTGCACTGGAGATTATGGATGATGGATTGATCGCAGGCATGGCCCTGGTAGGGATCAAGTTCCGCGAGAATTTTATCTTCGTGCCCGAGGTGCTGGCGTGTGCACGGGCCATGAAGGCAGGCATGAAACACATTGAGCCGATTCTCTCCGCGTCGGGAATCGAGCCGATCGGTAAAGTCATCATGGGGACCGTCAAGGGAGACCTGCATGACATCGGCAAAAATCTGTGCATTATGATGCTCAGTGGCGCGGGTTTTGAGGTTGTCGATTTGGGTGTGGATACCTCTGCGGATGATTTTATCGATGCAGTTGAAGAGCATGACGCGACACTGGTCGGAATGTCTGCCCTGTTGACGACGACGATGCCAAATATGGGTAAGACGATTGAAGCTTTCATAGATGCTGATTTGCGCGACGATGTTCGATTCATGGTGGGTGGTGCACCTGTCACGCGCGACTTTGCTGACGACATGGGGGCGGATGGCTACGGCGATAACGCGGTAGAGTGTGTCGAGCTGGCCAAGCAGCTGATTAGTGCTTCCGAGTGACACAGGTTTGAGTTTCAGACGGGTTTTAGTTTCAGGCTGACAGTGCCCAAGCGCGCCGCGGCCCGGCTCAGCAGTTGTGCCGCGTCGGGTAGTCGCTGCCTGGTAACTGAACGAGGAGTGCTGGCAATGGAAAAGATCGACCAAGAGGAATTCGCCAAGCGGGTTGATCGGATCAGCGAGATTTTTTCACAGTTGGCGAACCACGCTGAGCACCAGGCACTTTCTCGATGTCCCTACAAGAATCGCTTGGATTTGTGTACGGCGCAGTTCGGTTGCCGGAATCAACGCGTGATTGATTCTGAATGCGGATTGCCTGCGTGTCGTGGCGATGAACAGTTGGATTACCGCCACGCCTGGGAGCCGGGGGCACTGGGTGAACAGACGCTGTAATACAGCACACCACCGCCGTGTCGATTGGGCCAGGAGTCTCCTGCGATGACCTCTGTTTCTTCTGGCGATCGAAACTGCGCTGTGCAGATTGACAAAACGCTTTTCGATCACGCTGATGTCTTGGAACTTGAAGTTCCCAGTTCATGTGGTCGCATGGGAACTTGTCATGAATGCGTTGTCGAGATCCGTGAGGGCGCCGCTGCGTTATCAACGGCTACCGAGGCGGAAGCATTCTTGCGCGATGGGTACCGTCTGGCTTGCCAGGCTTGCGTCTGCCGCGACGGGCAGGACGTCGAGTTTGCCCTCTTGCGTCGGGCGGCTCAAGTGCTGTCTAGCAAGACCGAATTGCCAGTGCCGCTCGATCCATGCGTGCGCCGTGTGGGGGATCACGTGGTCAATGGCACGGCCGAAGTGGACCGCTATCGCGGACGTATTCTGGGAATTGGTCTGGACGTGGGAACCAGTACTGCTGTCGCTGAATTGGTTGACTTGGAGTCGGGTGTTTCACTCTACCAGGCGCATTTCGAGAACCCGCAGCGATTCGGTGGTAGCGATGTTATCAGCCGCATTCACTACGACTCGCAGATCGGTCCCGGCGAATTACATCGGGCGATGATTAACACGCTCAATCTTGAAATCCGCCGGATGTGCGCTGAGTTGGATGTGAGCCGCCACCAGATCTATGACCTGGTGGTGGTCGGCAATTCGACCATGCGCGAGTTGTTTTTTGGACAGGACGTGGAAGCGATCGGCCAGCGTCCCTACAAATCGGACATTGAGCTGGAACAGCTTGCCGGAGAGCGCTCGAACAATGTTCGTGAATGCTCGGCGCGCCAGCTGGGAATCAGCATGAACCGCAATGCCAGCGTTTATGGGGCTCCATTGGTGGCGAGCCATTTAGGGGGTGATGTAGCAGCCGACTTGTTGGCACTGGATGTGGCGAACCAGCGTGGTAGCTTCATGTTGGTTGACATCGGTACCAATACCGAAGTGATCATCGGACACGGTGGACGTTTGCTGGCAGCGTCGTGTCCAGCCGGTCCCGCATTTGAAGGCGGCCTGGTCCGCTTTGGTATGCCTGCCTGTGAGGGAGCGATTGAGTCCATTCGTCGCGATGCGGAGGGATTTCATTACTCCACAATTGGTGGTGTGGCACCACAAGGTTTTTGTGGTTCCGGACTGATCGACCTGTTGGCTGAGTTGCGGCGGTCCAAATGGATGACGGAGAAGGGTGTTTTCCCCGACAAGCAGCGGGAGCTGACGATCGTCGCTGATCCTCCGCTTACGTTGAGTCGCGAGGATGCCAGCCAACTAGCTCAGGCCAAGGCGGCAAATTACTGCGGTCAAGTCATTCTGTTGCAGCACCTGGGCATCCGCCCCGAGGAAATCGATTGCCTCTACCTGGCGGGTGGCTTTGCCAACTACATCAATGTCGCGGCGGCTGCCGAGATCGGATTCCTGGCGCCCGTTCCGCAAGATCGCATTGTGCGACTTGGCAATGCAGCCTTGGAAGGGGCTCGTCAGCTGTTGATTTCGGTACCCAAGCGTCAGGAACTACTCGATCTATTGAAGCGTGTCGAGCATGTTGAATTGGAGACGACACCGCAGTTTTTTGAGATGTTTGTTGATGGTTGTCAGTTCAAGCCCATGGTGTACGAGTCCGCAGGTGACCCAACGGATAAGGTTTGACCGGCCAGGGCTGATGCTCGGCACAGCCCACAAGCGGGATCCACTCTGCCGCCGTACGGTGGTGATGGCGCTCCTGTCCGTCGAGTTACAATAGGCAGATGTTTCGGCTGTGGTTAATGGGCCAGTGTGATTCGGTGTGAGGAGATGGTTTCGATGTTACGTTGCAGTCTGTTGGTGCTGATCGTGGTGAGTGGCGATGCGTGGTCCATTGCGTTGGCTGACGACATGAATCCGAGTGGCGATTGGCCACAGTTTCGCGGCTACCGTGCAGCGGGCCAGGTCCGGGAAGCTGGAATTCCTGCAGACTGGGATATCGAGTCGGGAAAGCACGTTGTCTGGAAGACCAAAGTTCCTGGTCTGGGGCACGCCAGCCCGATTATTTGTGGCGATGCGATTTATGTGGTGACCGCGATCAGTGGTGTGGCTGATGCCGGTTTACGGGTTGGCCTCTATGGTGACATTGCTTCTGTCGAGGATGACACGGTTCATGTCTGGAAACTCTACAGTTTTTGCAAGTACACTGGTCAGGTACTGTGGGAACGGACTCTGCATCGAGGCGTGCCACGCATCAAGCGGCATACCAAGGCGACCCACGCGAATGCCACACCAGCGACCGATGGGACACATTTGGTCGTCTCCTTGGGGTCCGAGGGACTCTACTGTTATGACCTGGCAGGTAACCAGCTGTGGCAGCGGGACTTGGGCCTGCTGGACTCCGGTTACTATGTGGTCCCTGCAGCGCAGTGGGGATTTGGCAGTTCACCGATTCTCTTCCAGGGACGTGTCATTTTGCAGTGCGACGTCCAACGCAATTCGTATCTGGCTGCCTTTGATGTGCGCGACGGTCGTGAGTTGTGGCGGAGTCCTCGCCAGGATGTTCCTACATGGAGTACTCCCACGATTTTTGAGAGTGCGTCGCGGACCGAGTTGCTGGTCAATGGTTATCGTCATGCGGGAGGCTACGACCCTTTGACGGGGCGCGAACTTTGGCGATTAAGTGGAGGTGGAGATATTCCTGTTTGCACACCGATCACTTCCGGTGATCTGATCATTCTCAGTAGTGCCCATGGTGGTCCGGCGCCGTTGCGGGCGATTCGAGCGGGCGCACAAGGTGACATTTCACCCGCCGAACCGACTGCCACGTCGCCGTACATCGCCTGGTCACTACCGCGCGACGGGATCTATATGCAGACACCGATCGTCTACGGTGACTACCTGTACGCCTGCAAAAACAACGGTGTATTGAGTTGTTATGAAGTTCGCACCGGCAAACGCCTGTACCGGCAGCGGCTGGCCGGTGGAGTTGGATTTACAGCGTCTGCGGTTGCGGCGGATGAAAAGCTCTACTTCACCAGTGAAGAAGGAGGAGTCTTTGTAGTTCAAGCAGGCCCCAAGTTTGCCTTGTTGGCGGAAAATCAGATGGGTGAGATCTGTATGACAACGCCAGCAATTACGGACGGTTTGTTGGTCATCCGCACCGTTGGCCACCTGTACGGAATCGGCAGCCGGCCGCTCACGGTGCCGCGGCGACGGGCGAACTCGCTGTTTTCACGCAATCGCTGGGGACGGCGTCGCGCTGCGTCGGGGCAATTGCGTCAACTGCTCCGCAACGTGCGGGAGCGGTTGCTGCCTTAGGCCAGGCAGGTTTGTGATCTTCCGCTGGCTGCTCGTTGTCGCCGGTTTGAAAATAAACTTTCCTGATTTGTCAGGTCACTTTACGGTGACTGTGCTACTAGCGACTGCAACGCGGTAGCTAACGTCTCGATGCCTTCGTGCAATGCGCTGTCCGGGATCGTCAACGGCGGGCAGATCTTGAGAGTGGGACGCATTGTATGAAAGACCATGACGCCATGGCGTACGGCGGACCAGGTCCAGTCCGCTGCCAGGCGGTCATCTGCTTCTCCCGTGGACGGGTTACAGAGATGTAACGCCCACAGCAGGCCGCGTCCTTCGACACGGGCAATCTGGTCGGGAAAACGTCGCTGGAGACGTGCCAGGTCCTGCCCCACCAGCTGCCCTTTACGATCTGCTTCGTCAATCAGGTTCTGTTGCTCGAGCACCTCGAGGTTGGCGAGTGCGGCTGCACAGGAGACGGGATGGGCTGCATGCGTTGTGGTCACGGCTCCGGGGCTCAATACGTCCAGTACTGAGGCCGGTCCGATCACCGCTGCCAGCGGAAGACTGCTGGAGAGTCCCTTGCCGACACACAACAGGTCGGGGCGTACGCCGTAGTGTTGGTGGCCGAACCAGCGCCCAGTGCGTCCGAAGCCGGTTTGAATTTCGTCGAATACCAGCAACACCTGGTGCTGATCTGCCCATTGTCGCAAACGTTTCAGGTAAGCGACCGGATAGGAAAGCGCACCCCAGCCTTGCATGGTTTCCAGAAACACGCCGGCGATCTGGCTACCGGCAATGCCGTGTTCTTCCAGTTGCGCTAAACCCGTCTCCAACAGGGTCACTGGGTCGGCCAGATCAGGGTAATCGGGCGGTCCAGGGAATGGCAGGTGGTGGATGTGTTGATCTGGACTGACCAGCCAGTCTTTGCTGGCAGCGGCCCCCGACAATTGTGTGGCACCGAGTGTGATGCCGTGGAAATCGCCCCGATGCGTCAGTACGTGAGTTTTTTTCGGGTCGCGCTGTTGGCCCCACGTGCGAACGAGCCGCAACGCCGACTCGATCGCTTCCGAGCCGGTTGTCCAGAAATAGACTTTTTCCATACCCGGCGGACAGATATTGAGTATGCGTTCGGCGAGTCGCACGCGTTGTTCGGAAGGAAAGCTGAATTGTGCCAGCATGCCTTCCCGCGCCTGGGTTTCCAACGCCTGCCGGATGGCCGGATGGGCGTGTCCTGCGTTGGTCATGACGGCAGTTGAACTGAAGTCGATCCAACAGTTGTCGGCGGCATCGAAGACCTGGTAGTCTTCGGCGCGTTCCCAGATAATCGGCGGTTGATAGCAGTTTACCCGGGGAAACAGTCGCCGATTTGCCTCGAGCACATCACGTGTCTGGGGTGCCGGAATCGGGGTCTGAATGCGCCGGTGCTTGGTTTCGATGCGTGGCGCGGGTTGCGTCGGTTCGGCAAAACGATCGTGATGATAGATGTTCATGGTGAGTACAGGTGCTTTCCGAAAGGGTGTGCCCTGCAGTTGCGGACCTGGCGGTCGACAATTCAGCGGCGGCACGAATCAGAGGAATGCTCGCAGTAGGATACCGAAAACAGAACCGGCGTAACCAGGACAGGCTGTTTCGCGCAGTTGGTGTGCGGAACGGATGCCCATCACAGCTAACCCGGAGGGGGAATTCCTGCCAGGTACCTGAAATCACACCCAGGCCCCTTCTTTGGGGGTTCATGGGAACCCTTGAAGTGGGCGTCTGTCATAGCTTGCGAATAATCGTCAGAGGCGCTCTGGCCGGTGGCGAGACACCTTTGATTGATGGCAATTGCCGTCCTGCAGGATTCACATTCCGTCAGCTTTCGATACACTCAGAAGTAACTCGCCACCTCATCATGCCGTGCGACAAAGCGGTGCTTTGCGATGCCTGATCTCATGGCTACCGATGACTTTCTCAAACTTCTCGTGGAGAGCGAGGTAGTTTCTGAGAGTGTTCTGGACCCAGTCGTTTGGGAGCATGGTCTGCAGGCAGAATCCTCAACGATCAACGTCGCAAAACAGCTGGTCCAGCATGGCGTGATCACGAAGTTTCAGGCTGAAAGGGTTCTCAATGGTCGAATCCGCAGCCTCGTCATTGACAACTTTCGTGTGTTCGATGTCCTGGGGTCGGGTGGCATGGGCTGTGTTTATTCGGCCCGAGAAATCGGTTCGGATTGGCCTGTCGCGCTTAAGGTACTTTCCAAGGAACGGCGCAATGATGCCGGGATGGTCGTGCGTTTGCAGTTGGAAGCGGAGGCCGGTTTACGGCTGAAGCATCCGAATATCTTGCGCACGCTGGCCTTGAATCAATCGGAAGATCGTTACGGTGTATTCTCCTACATGGTGATGGAGTTGGTGCAAGGAGTCACTCCGTTGGAGTGGTTTTCGGTGGCCGGAAAAATCTCCTGGGAACAGGTATGCGATGTGATTCAACAGGCTGCCGAGGCGTTAGAGTATGCGCACGGTGTCGACTTGATTCATCGAGATGTAAAACCCGAAAACCTGTTGTTGCGGACCAACGGAACCGTCAAGGTGCTCGATTTTGGCCTGGCCATGTTGGATGAGAATGACGAAGAGTTCTCGATGGCGATGATATTTGGCCAGGACCGCGTGGGCACCGCGGATTACGTGGCACCAGAGCAGACGATCAACAGTTATGAGGTGGACCGCCGGGTCGATATTTACAGCTTGGGATGTACCTTTTATTTCATGCTGACGGGAAAATTGCCGTTTCCGTATTCGCGTAACGGTCAGAAAATTATGGGCCACCGGAAGAAGAAGCCTCTGCCGATTGCTCAGTTTAGTCCAGAAGTTCCTGAAGCTGTTGTGAAGGTGGTGGAACGGATGATGGCCAAGCAACCAGAGCGGCGTTATTCCACCGCTCAGGAAGTGGCGCATGCGGTCGAGCCGTTTGCCCGCCGCGAACCGATTCCGTTTGATTTCGAGAAAATCAGGAATGCCCGGGTGCAACTCGCCGGGAGGCGGGCTGCGAAAAAGAAACGCTCGGCGACGTCCAGTCCGCGGTCGAGTTCACTCGCCGGTGATTCCACTGAGCGCCAGCAGGCCAAAGTGGAAACCAACGCGCCGACCGCGACCGATGGCACCGCGGATGACGTTCGCACGGATGACCAGGGCTCACCACAATCTTGAACGCTTGGATTCTGATTTCATCGACAACTGCCCGATCGCTGCCTTAGATGGAGCGGAGGGGCCACCACCAGGGAATTAGCGCTAGGGCTGTGATGCCTACGATGACCGCCAGGGGAAGTCCGCATTTCAAGTAATCACCAGGCCGGTAGCCTCCTGGTCCCATCACCATCAGATTCGTCTGGTAGCCAATGGGTGTGATGAACGAAAGCGATGCGGCCAGGGTAATCGCGATGATAAAGGGGCGAGGATCCAGGTCGCCGGTCCAGGCAACAGCGAGCGCGATCGGTAGCAGGATCGCGGCGACTGCGTTGTTGGTAACCATTTCGGTGAATACCAGCCCCAATACGTAAATGGTCAGCAGCAGTAACAGCGGATGTTCAGCGCCGACCAGGTCCACGAGGCTAGCGGCAATCCGATGCGCAGCACCACTCGTGAGCAATGCGCGGCCGAGTCCCAGGGCAGCAACGATCGTCAACAAGACTTGCAGATCGAGTGCTGCACGGGCTTCGGCCATGCGTAAGCAGCGCGTGAGTACCATCAATGCCGCGATCGTCAAGGCAGCGATACCGGGGGTCGCAAAGCTGCCCGGGGCGGTTGCCTGCCACCAGCCACCTAGAATGATCCAGGCCATGCCGAGAGCGAACAGGCCGATGGCGATGGGCAGTTTGTGGTGTCGCCTCGGCTCTGTCCCCTCGACGCGACTAATCAGATAAAAATCAGTGCTGTTGCGATAGGTGTGGACAAAGTCACCACCGGTTTGCAGCAGCAGCGTATCGCCGGGTTCCAGCAGAATGTTGCCGATCTTATTCGTCAGCCGGTCGCCATTGCGGTGAACCGCCACAACCGCAGCATTGTAACGTTGACGAAATTGAGCTTCCCGGACTGTTGAGTGAATCAAGGGGGAGGTGTGTGACAGCACCACTTCGATCAAGTTTCTCTGCTCACGCGTTGTGGCAGCTTCGGATGCGGTTTCTGAAACAGCAACCAGGCCAGGAATTTTCTCCAGGTCAACAATCGTACTGACAATGCCTGTGAAGACGAGCTGGTCTTGCGCACGGATCACGTCACGTGGCGCCGCAGGAGTCAGCACCTCGCCTGCCCGGTCAATCTCGACCAGGAACAACCCAGGGAGATGTCGCAAGCCGGCTTCTTCGATAGTCTGGCCAATCAAGGGACATGTCGGCTGTACTTGTAGTTCTACTAGATACTCGCGTCTTTGTTCGCCCATCTGTTCGACAATATCAATGCGTTTAGGGAGCAGTTTGGGGGCAATGAACAGCAGTACTGCGGTTCCAGCCAGTGCGCATGGCAGTCCTACCAGGCCTAGTTCAAACAGCTCGATGGGACGCATGCGGTCGAGGAATGCAGACGACCACTTTACGTCTGGTTCCCTGAGGGGCCGTGTTTCGCTCGGTGCTACGAGGGCCTGGTTATGTTTTTGCTGTTCTTCGCGCAATAGTCCGTTGACGACCAGGGTCGTACTGGTGCCGATTACGGTACATACGCCGCCCAGGATGATCAGGTAACTCAGCGGTAGTAACAGACGCGATGGACTGATGTTTTGTCGTCGACACCAATCGATCACGGCGGGCATAGTCATCGCCACGAGCGCCGTGTTGAGAGTGAATGCGGATGCAACGAGTAATGTGGGTGCCAGACGCCAGAGGGCTTGGCGTTCGGTACGTGCTTTTCCCAGGAGCCGGGAGCCGAGCAGATCCAGCGCGCCGCTGGATCTCAAGCCGGCTGCCACAATCAACAAGCCGGCAATGGCAATCGGCGCGGGATTGGCGAAGCCAGCTAACGCTTCCTGGGGGGAAATGACGCCCGTGAGGGTCACAACTAACAACGCGGTCAGGAAAAGCAGGTCGGTTGGTACACCGCGACGCACTTGCAGGATGACAAACACAGTGACTGTGACAGCAACTGCGATCCACGGGTGCGCGGCGGCCGGTAACCCCATGAGAGCAGGTATCCGAAAGTCAAGGAATCGTTCCCAAACTACTGTTTCTAACAGATATTGCTGTATTTGTCATTATGTTGACCAAGATACTGATGTATTGATTTGAGGAGAGCCAAATCGGAGCCTTTGTGAGACCAGCTGCAGGCCATCTTGAAGAAAAACAATTGCCTGGACCGGAATACCCCTGGATTTGACCCAGGGGCCGCACATGACAGGATCACCCACTACTACCTGTATTGCCCAGTTTTTTCATGACTCGCGTTTTATCCAGTCCGATGTTCTTCTCATACCCGCAGTGTCCCGGCCGCTCCAGCATCAGCTTGGCTGGCCGGCCTGGCAAGCAAATCATGTTCGGCGCTCGTTTACGGAGAAATGGCTCGATGAACCGTTCGCTGCAGCTCTTGAGAATATCGGTAGTGTTGCTCATCACGTGTCT
>MDTE01017851.1_pt1 | contig 32640 bp, 34 predicted proteins | sample 811231 | NCBI WGS metagenome assembly MDTE01 (sample SAMN05326651, study PRJNA326480) | marine metagenome | isolation source: seawater | place: Indian Ocean: Red Sea | collected 2010
CCGCCTCCAGATCTAACTTTCGTAGCTGAAAGTCTAGGAGTTGATCTCTCTGAACTGATGTCAGCTCTTGGACCCCCACCACCAGACCTTGAAGCTGCAGCATTGAAACTTGACGTTTCTCTATCAGAACTACAGTCCCTGATGCCGCGCCCGGGGTGAAAAGTTGAATGCCGATTATCGGTTGCAGGAAATCTGATCCTAAAGTCAGATAGTCGGATAGATTTCAGGAGTTTCAATCCAATGTCTTTTAACATCAACGAAACAGACCGTCTTCTTTCAACCACCCGATCAGTGAAAAGACGTTTGGATCTTCAACGCGAAGTTTCAGAAGAAATAATTCTTGACTGCATAGACATCGCTGAACAAGCACCTACAGGTGGAAACCAGTCGAGTCGCCGATGGCTGGTTATACGTGATCCGGAAACAAAAAAAGAAATAGCCGATCTTTACCGTGAAGTAGGTGGCAAATTCCTCAAAGAGCAATCCGAACTCTTAGACGGAACCGGTCATCACAATGAAAAAACTATTAAAGCATCCTCCTACCTTGCTGAACATCTCGAAGAAATACCAGTTATTGTTCTTGTAACGATCTACGGTCAACATGACGGTAGTGGACGGCCCGGACTTTTCGATTCGGTGATTCAGGCTGCTTGGAGTTTCTGTCTTGCTTTACATTCACGTGGATTAGGTAGCGCTTGGACCACCATGCATTTGGGTAACGCCTCTAAAATTGCTGAACTTTTAGACATACCAGAAGGTGTGACTCAAGTAGTTCTACTTCCTGTAGCTCACACTATAGGTGACAAGTTCTCTCCTGTGTCTCGTGATCCTGCTCGTGAAATAACCTGGTTTGAGAAGTGGGGTAAAACAACGAAGAAACCGACAAGTGGTTTAGCCTCTTTTGAAGATGAACCCGGTCTCACCGTGGAAACTGATGTTAAGGCAACACCGGCGAAACTATGGGATCTGATTTCGGACATTAACATTTCGAGTCGTTTCAGTAATGAATTTGAAGGGGCCGATTGGTTGGATGAGCCTCCACGAGAGGGCGCTCGATTTAAGGGACGGAACAAAAATGAGAGAATCGGTGAATGGGAGGTAACTTGCCATGTGACTTCCTACGAGCCGAATAAAGTTTTCGCTTGGGCTGTTGGTGATGTTGAGAAACCTGCTGCGACTTGGGAGTTTCATCTAACCCCATTAGCTGGCGCTACAAGACTAAGGTTCGCTATGGTTCTAGGTCCTGGACCTTCAGGTTTGACAAGGATTATCGAGCAAGCTCCTGATTCGGAGAAGAAAATTATTTCAAACCGCCAAAAAGACCAACATGTAAACATGCGTGAAACAGTTGAAGGAATAAAAAAACTGGCTGAAAAAAATTAAGTTTTTAGCGGTTGTTCAGAACAACTTTTTCTTCAGCAAAAAAACAGACAGACCTTTCCCAGTCGACAAAATTCTTTTCATCTTCTAGAAAGTCCTCAAAGGCTTTTTTCCCTTCGCCTGTTCTCCATTTTGTGGTGAAAATTTCGAGATCATCGATCCAAATTTCTGCTACTCCATCGAATTCATCTGCGCTATCACGGATTTCTTTCACTTGTTTGTTCTCTTCTTCAGAAATGGGGAAAATCTGTACGTATTTTCTTATTCCTAAAAGTTCTGCAGCATTTGAAGCAGCTGAACGAGGGTGTTGATTCTGCCAGTAGCTTTGGAACTCATCACGTGTTAGGTGCGGCAATCTGTGCATACAAAAGGTTAATTTCAACATCGATTTAACTTTAGTTCCAGCTATTTGCTTAGTACACATCAAATGCCACTATCGTCACTTTTATGGAAAAACTTAATCTCTCTGCTGATGAGCTTCTTTCAACCACTCGTTCTGTAAGGAAACGCTTGGATTTTGATCGCTCTGTTGACGAAAAACTGATAAATGAATGTCTAGAGTTGGCTGTGCAAGCACCGACTGGTTCTAATAGCCAAAATTGGCATTTCTTGGTGATCACAGATCCTGACAAACGGTCTGCTCTGGCTGATATCTACAGAAAAGGTTTCGAGGTTTATGCAAACATGGTGGGTAGTGCAGGGCAATTAGCTGAAGTGGCGGAAAATGAAGAAAGGGCCGCCCAGCAGTTACGAGTCACTGAATCAGCAACTTACTTAGCTGAAAACATGCACCGTGTTCCCGTAATGATGATCCCTTGTCTACCGGGACGAGTTGACCAGATGCCTGGCTTAGCAGGTGCTTCTCTCTACGGATCTATAATTCCTTCGGCGTGGAGTTTTATGCTTGCTGCCCGTGAACGTGACCTTGGGACATGCTGGACGACAATTCATCTAATTTTCGAGCAAGAAGCTTCAGAAGTTCTAGGTATCCCATTCGAAGAAGTCACTCAAGTCGCTCTTATTACGGTCGCTCACACTCTTGGGTCAGATTTTAAACCCGCCAAACGCGTACCTATGGATGAGGTTGTTTCTTGGAACGATTGGAAGGTCTGAAATTAGCTTCCTGTTTCTCCGATCCTTCCGTCTCGTAATGAAGTAAGGAGAACTCCTGCAGAAATAGCCGCTGTCTCTGACCTGAGAATCGATTGGCCTAAAGAGAAACATTCCCTGCCAGCTGTTTCTTCATCAGTCCAACCTCCTTCTGGACCGATGATAAGAAAAGGGTGCTCGAGAGACAGTTTCTTACCTCCAGGGTGAGCCAACGCCGCACCTTTCAACTGCACCAGATCTGAGAAATGTTGAGTTTTCGAAACTTTTGGAATGCGCACCTGCCTCGACTGCATAGCAGCCTCTCTGGCGATTCGGTTAAGTCGCCTTTCGTTTTCAACAATTTTTTTCTCACTCCAATGAACTACAGAACGCTGCGCTACCGTCGGAACAATTTTATCAACACCTAATTCTGTCAATTTTTGAACTATCAGTTCAGGCTTTCCTTTTTTAACGAGAGCGAAACCGATAGTTATTTCAATTTCAGGTTTTGGTTGGAAAAAAATCTCACCAACCACATCAATAGTTGGACCGTAAATGCATTCACGCCAATTGCCCTGTCCATCTGAAACGGTAATTCGATCACCGTGCCTGAGACGCAGCACTCTGCCAAAATGGTGATCGTCTTCATCTCCCATTTCAGGATTTTCAATCTCATCTACGAACACGTGGGGAAGATTTAATTCACTCGGTGAAGAAGATGATTCACTCAACTGAACGCCGACCTGAATTTGCCGATTATTCCCCCATCTGGAGGGGTCACTTCTTCTTTTCTGGATCCTGCAAAATCTCTTATGAATTTCTCTTCCTCACTTGTCAGATTCGTGGGGGTTTCCACTATGACCTCAAAAAGCAAATCTCCCCTTCCACGTCCCTGCAGGTGTGGAACACCTTTACCCCGTATGCGAATAACGTGTCCGCTGGCGACACCTTTTGGAATGACAACACTTTCTGAACCGTCAAGCGTTTCTATCTCCATCTCAATACCGAGAATCGCTTGTGTCATTTTTACTGGCAGAACTCTAACCAAGTCGTAACCGACACGTTCGAAGTATTGGTGGTTTTCAACTCTTATCTGAACATAAAGATCACCAGCAGGACCTCCCCAGGGACCGACTGCACCTCTTCCGGTCAGACGTAAAGTAGTTCCATCATCAACTCCTGCTGTTACCTGGACCAAAAAGGAGTCATTTTCCACATTTCTTCCTTCTCCGCCGCAAACCTGACAAGGTTCAGGTATCACCCAACCCATACCTCCACAGGCGTTGCAGGCTGCAGAAGTCATCATCTGCCCCAGAAGCGACTGCCTTACTTGCTGAACCTGCCCAGTGCCTTTACAGACAGTGCAGGTATCTCGAGATGAACCCGGTGATGCTCCTGTAGCTTCACACGAGTTGCAAGCCAGTGCAGTTTTTATCTTCACTTCTTTTTCACAGCCGAACACCGCTTCATCAAATGCGAGATGCAGGGAGGTTTCCAAATCTTGACCTTGTACGGGTCCAGATCTTCTTCGTGATTGTGTGAAACCTGAGCCGAAAAAAGACTCAAAAATATCACCTATGCCACCGAAAGGATCACCCATTGACGAGGTGTCTCCAATATCTCCGAATCTGTCATATCTAGACTTTCTTTCAGGATCTGAGAGTATTTCATAGGCGAATGCGATCTCTTTGAACTTTTTTTCAGCTCCTGGATCATCCGGATTGGCGTCCGGATGAAATTCACGAGCTAGTCGTCGGTAGGATTTTTTTATCTCTTCTGGAGAAGCGTTGCGTTGTACTTGAAGAATTTCATAGGGATCGCCTTGCATGTACTAACCTTCGGTTAAATGGTCACCCAAACTTCGACCGACGATACCGACTGTCGCAAGTGCCTGTGTGTAATCCATTCTTGTCGGACCGAGAATCCCGATCGAACCTGCTGTCTCGCCATCAATTTCGTAAGGCGCCACAACAAGTGAACAGTCAGCAAGATGATCAACACCACTCTCTGTCCCTATGACAACGCTCAGTCCGCGATCTATGACTCCTCTGATCAGGCTCACCACAATCATTTGACGCTCCAACAGGTCTAGTACCTTTCTGATACCTTCTGGTTCCGGGAGAGAACCAGCGAGCGCAGAGGTGCCTCCTACATAAACTGTTTCCTTTGAATGGAAAAGTGAGCCTACAGTTCTCTCAACTTCTCCTATTAAATTGTCCACACTCGGGTTTCCGCTTTTTGGTACTTCAGGAAGAGAATTGAGTCTGAATCCTTTCAGATATTTTGAGAGATGCTGGTTTGTTTGATCGAGTACATTCTCGTTTGGCAAACTTTCTTTTGGGACATCTAGCGAATGTTTTTCCACAACTCCGTTGGAAGTTACCAGAACAAGCAAAAGTTGATCTGGAGAAAGGTCGACTAAGTGCACGGACCTGACTGTCTGATGATCAGAATCAGGAGATAGAACGACGCCTGCACTTCCTGTCAATGCAGCTAAAAAATTACTCGTTTCCTGTAACATTTGTTCGATTTCAACATGGGAACGATCAAAAAAAGATTTAATCTGCTGGCTTTCAACTCGATCCAACTTCACCGGACCTAACAAATTGTCGACAAAAAAACGGTATGCCTTTTCTGTCGGTATCCGACCTGCGGAAGTGTGAGGTTGATCCAAGTAACCTTCGGTTTCTAATAACGCCATCTCATTTCGAATTGTCGAAGATGAAACATCCACAGATTCAGACCGTGCGACCAAACTTGAACCAACCGGTTGAGCAGTTTCTATATAAGCCTCAACCACGGCTCCCAGAATTCCTGCTTTTCTTTCGTCTAGCATTCTTCGGATGTTACTCCCATTGTCAGCAATTTTGAGAATTTTATATTTTTTGTTTCATTCTTCAAGGCTTAAAGCCGAAACGAAAGCCTCTTGTGGAACATCAACACGTCCTATCGACTTCATTTTTCTTTTACCCTGTTTCTGTTTTTCCAACAATTTCCTCTTCCGTGTTATATCCCCTCCGTAAAGTTTTGCCGTTACATCTTTTCTGAAAGCCTTCACCGTCTCACGAGCTATTATTCGTCCACCAATAGTCGCTTGTATAGGTACTTCAAACTGTTGGCGCGGAATTAGATCTTTCAGTCTTTCTGCCATTTTTCTTCCGTACTCATAAGAAGCGTCTCTGTGGACAACAGCACTGAAAGCATCCACTGGTTCTCCTTGCAGTAAAATATCGACCCTGACAAGGTCAGATTCCATGTATCCGGCGGGTTCATAGTCAAGACTTGCATAACCCTGTGTTCTACTTTTCAGCTGGTCGAAGAAGTTGAGAACTACTTCGGCTAAAGGGAGTCGGTATCTCAGTTCGATGCGTTCAGGCGAGAGGTAGGACAGCTTATCCAGCTCACCTCTTCGACCTTGACATAGCTCCATCAGAGTTCCTGTGTACTCTGAAGGGGATATCAGCGTGGTTGACAACCATGGTTCTTCAATAGATGAAATTTCCGCCGCTGGCGGCAGTTCACACGGGTTGTCAATTTCTTGGATTTTTCCATTTGTCTGAGTTACACGATATTTCACTGAAGGTGCTGTGGTTATTAGATTCAGATCAAATTCTCTTTCAAGACGCTCTCGGACTATCTCCATATGAAGTAGACCCAAAAAGCCGCACCTGAAACCAAAACCGAGGGCAGACGATGTATCCGGCTCAAAGGTGAAACTGGAGTCATTAAGTCGAAGTTTTTCTAAAGCGTCCCTTAAATCGCCAAAATCATCACCGTCGATTGGATATAAACCACTGAATACCATCGGTTTCGGTTCTTGATACCCAGATAAGGCGAACTCACTTCCACCGCTTGCAGTTGTTATTGTCTCCCCTGATCTGGCTTCTCCGACGTCTTTGATTCCCGCTAGCACATAACCAACTTCACCTGCTCCCAAACTTCCAACAGGTGTCATCTCTGGACGCCAAACTCCAACTTCGTCAAGTTGGTGATTCGTTCCAGCCTGCATGAATCTAACTGACATTCCACTGTCTAAACGTCCTTGCATTATCCGGACCGAAGAAACTACGCCACGGTATTGATCAAAGTGACTATCAAATACGAGCGCTTGGAGAGGCAGATCGTCATTCGTCTCAGGAACTGGTGTCCTTTCCACAACGGCGTCAAGGAGTTCCGGGACCCCTTCACCTGTTTTTGCACTGATTCTGAAAACATCATTAGCGGAAATTCCCAGAGCTTTTTCTATTTCGTCTGCATATCGATCAGGTTCCGCTGCCGGTAAATCAATCTTGTTTAAGACCGCTACTATTTCTAAATCGTGTTCAAGCGCTTGATAGCAGTTTGCAAGGGTCTGGGCTTCAATTCCTTGCGCTGCATCGACTACCAGTATCACACCTTCGCAAGCAGCCAATGAACGACTTACTTCGTAACCGAAATCAACATGACCGGGCGTGTCAATAAGGTTTATGACAGAGTCTTTCCAATCAAGTCTTACACTTTGAAGTTTTATTGTTATGCCTCTCTCTCGTTCCAGGTCCATCGAGTCGAGATATTGGGCTCTCATGTTTCTTTCATCAACTGCGCCGCATAGTTCCAACATCCGATCAGCCAGTGTGGACTTCCCATGATCGATATGGGCGATAATCGAAGTGTTGCAGATCCTTTTATTACTCATCACTGCCGACCGTACATTCTCAAGAGTTAAATTAGGTGAATTAAATTGGATTCTTTAATTTCTTTTAATACCAGTATTTAACTTAACACGCTAGGATTAATGGCTGCTGAAAGAAAAGGTTTATTCCGTGGCAAATATTAAGAGTCAGATAAAACGAAACCGTCAAAACGAGGTTAGACGCTTACGAAACCGCTCTGTTCGCTCTGAGATGCGGACGCTTCTCAAAGCGGCCAAAGAATCCGGTGCAGATGCAGAAACGGTTGCTGCTATAAAGAAAATAGATAAAGCTGCTGCTAAAGGTGTAATACACGCAAATAAAGCATCACGTGAAAAGTCTAGACTTCAGAAAAATTTGAATAACAATAGTTAAATCTCATCTCATTGCCGCTAATCGGGCTACAAGTATCTCAACAACCAATTCAGGCGGCCAACCTTTTTTCCCTTTCAGATCAAGGTCTGCTTCCGAGATGAGTCCTATGGCTCTGAATATGTTATTTTTTCCCAATTTTCGAGAAGTGGAGAGAATTTTTTTCGCCGGATAAGCACTGATTGACAGTGTGGTCGCTACTGATTTTTCGTCTTCAAGCCCTGAACCTTCAACGCGTAACATTTTTTCATAGTGCGAGTGCAGAAGAGCTAGAACCCCTAAAGGGTGTCTTCCGTCTGCCGCAAGCATCCGTTTGAGCCTCTCTAACGCCTCTCTTATATTCCCTGCGTCAATAGAGTCTGTCAGATCCCAGGGCATAACAGATCCGGCTGCTCCGAGATAAGGCTCAACATCTTGGATCTCCAATGTTTCACCATGACTGTATACGGAAGCTAATACTTTCAGAAGAGAAACAACTCTTGTTCTTTCTTCCCCGAAATGATCTGCTACACGTTTCCGAGCCTCCACAGAGAGCTTTATAGGAGACTGATTAAGTTCCCCTGAAAGCCACTTCTCGGCGTCTTTTCCTTTTCCTGTTGTAAGTTTTTCTAAAATCCCTCCAGATTTTTCAATTGCCTCAACAAGATTCTTAGGAACAGGTGACAACCTCTGCTGTTGGGGAACGTTCCCTTTCTCCCAAACAAGTATCAAAGTAGTTGTTTCCAGAGGTGACTGTAAATATTGAACTAATGGCTCGAGGTCATCTTTTTTGCCGAAGCGCCCCATATGGCGAGCCACCACAACTCTGCCATCAGTTAAAAAAGGTGCCGTTTGAGCTGCATCAACCAGTTTGCTTATATGAAACTGTTCCACAAGACGGTAATTTTCCTCAGTCAGCTCCTCCAATGCGAAAGCTTTGTCCTGCCCGTCTAGAGCTTTTTCTATGTGCGCATTCAATGACCTCGTAAGCAACACATCGTCGTCTCCGGATATGAGAACTACTGGAACCTTAGTCATTCCTTTATTTACTCATCTTTCAATTTTTGCAAATTCCATAACACCATCTTCGAGAGGAGTATTACGCGAAAGCATTTTCTTATCTTTGTAAAAATCCTGTGTGTTTAACCAAGGTTCACGATCTCCCTGTTTGGGCATTTCAGACATCGAACGCTTCATGTAGCCGGAAGAAAACCCTTCTATCCAATCTCTTCGCGGCATGTCCATGTCGCTTTCCCTGAGTCGTGGAGTCGCTTTTTGAGTTCCTGTTTTTCTCATATGATTCAGAACACGGCATGCATACGAGCTGTTTATGTCTGCCCTTAACGTCCAAGAAGCATTTATGTAGCCAAAAGTAGAAATCAAATTAGGTACATCTGAGTATGCGAGACCTTTGTATATCCATGTTTTTGAAAAATCAACAGGGTGACCATCTATCGTGAAATCAACCTCACCCAGTGTCACAAGGTTTAGACCTGTTGCGGTGACAATAATGTCAGCTTGCATTTCTTCACCTGTTTTAAGCAATATTCCATCTTGAGTGAAGCATTCGATAGTTTCGGTGACTACTGAAACTTTTCCTTTTCTAATTACTCTGAACAAATCGCCATTTGGTACCAAACAAAGACGTTCATCCCACGGATTGTAGGAGGGTGTGAAATGACGTTTGATGTCATATTCAGGACCTAAAGCCATTCGAACACCTTCAAGTAATTTCTCTTTGATTTTCTCAGGATCTTTTCGGGTCATTTTGTATATGTAATTCTGACCGAAAATGTTCTTCTTTCTTGTGAGATAATATGCGATCCTTTCAGGGAATATTTTCCGCAAAAAAGCAGAGAAAGAATCGTGATCGGGACGTGCCACAACATAAGTCGGTGACCTTTGCAACATGACCACATGATCGGCTCTTTCGGCAATTGCTGGTACGAGAGTTACTGCTGTTGCACCTGAACCAATGACAACAACTCTTTTATCTGAATAATCGAGGTCTTCCGGCCACTCCTGTGGGTGGATGATGGTTCCCGAGTAGTTTTCTATTCCTTCAAAAGGAGGGGTGTAACCTGATTTGTAGCTGTAATAACCTGAGCACATTAAAAGAAAATTGGATGTGTAGTTACTTGTCTCTCCGGTTTCTGTATTCGTGACTTTCAGCGTCCAAAGAGCCTTCTCACTTGACCATTCAGCCGAAGACACAAGATGGTTGAAACGAATTTTTTCTTTTATTCCAAATTCATTGACCGTTTCTTCGAGATACTCGAGAATAGCAGGACCATCTGCAATTGATTTAGCTGCTTTCCATGGCTTGAAGCTGAAGCCTAAAGTATGCATGTCGCTGTCTGAACGTATTCCCGGATAACGAAACAAGTCCCATGTTCCTCCCAGATTTGGTCTGCCTTCAAGTAGTACAAACGACCTGTCCGGACATTCTTTTTGAAGACGGTAAGCGGACCCAATACCTGAGATACCCGCCCCGACGACTATGACGTCAAAAAAGTTTTCTTCTGTCATTTCTCTCTCTGTTGTACTCACTAATAGTTAGTTTAGGTGCTGTATTCATCTCATAATCCCACCGCCGTCAATTACTATTGACTGTCCATTCACTCTCATGGAAGATTCCGCGGAAAGCCAGACAACGGTCTCAGCAATCTGCTCTGGTTGAATAAGTTCACCTGTGGGGGAAATCCTCTCAAGGGTTCGCTTAGCTCGATCTGTCAGTTCCCCGTTCTCGTCTTTAATCATCGGCGTATCGACCAAGCCTGGAAGAATAGCGTTACAGCGAATTCCCAGATGTCCATATTCAGCCGCAACCGATTTTGTTATTCCCAGAACCCCGTGCTTAGCCGCCGTGTAATGCGCTTGCCCAGGAGCTGGAACTAAGCCAGCTCCTGAAGAAGTATTAACAATCGTCCCTCCGGAACCAGATCTGACCATATGTTCAATTTCATATTTCATACAGATAAAAATCGAAGTTAGGTTCGTTTCGATCATCTGGTGCCACTCTTGCATTTCGAGTTCATGAAACTTGCTGCTTGGATGATTAATACCTGCATTGTTGAAAGCGATGTCCAACCTCCCTTTCTTGGAGATAATTTCATTTAGTGCGGATTCAACTTCGACTTCTTTTGTTACATCAACACAGTGCAATGAAAAATCAGATTCTAACTTTTCTAGAATTTTTGAAGTTGAGATAAGTTTCTCATGATCTATGTCGATTAGCGCCACATGTGAAACCCCTTCTTTTACAAAAGCTTCTGCTGTTGACTGCCCAATGCCACTTCCCGCTCCTGTTACTAGTGCGATTTTCCCCTCTAGTGCTTTCACATGATTTCCTTCCTCATCTAACAATCTAAGATCTCCGCTTCATTTTCTCATTGAAATATGTAGGATGCGAATCGTTACTAATTGCTCTTTTTTGTCTATGAATTTGAATGGAGGTTTCATGACAGTCTCATCTTGGGATGACTACCCTGTCCACCAGTCGGCCAATTTCATCTCTCATCCCGCTACCAGCGATAGAAACTTTTATGATCGTTATTATTTTAATCTTCATTCTTGTTCCGACGAATTGTTCGCCATCTTCGGACTTGGTCAATACCCCAATCTAGGTGTAACGGATGCTTTTATAGATGTCAGACACAAAGACAAGCAACACATTGTCAGATGTTCAACTGAGCTAGTTGACCGTTCTGAAATAAAAGTTGGTCCTATATCTATAGAGGTGATTGAACCTCTTAAAAAGTTACGTGTCTTATGTGAACCCACTGAACACTCGGTTTCCATGGATGTGACTTGGGAGGCTTCCATGCCTGCACATGCTGAACCCAACCAGTACATACGAAACAAAGGAAGAGTTGTATTCGACACACAACGTTTTGCGCAAAATGGCAGATGGAACGGTGAAGTAACAGTAGCTGATCAAAAGTACGAGGTTTCATCTGAAACTTGGTGGGGAGCGCGTGATCGTTCTTGGGGGATCCGTCCAGTTGGTGAACCTGAAGGAGATGGAATACGCCAAGGAACCAACGTAATGAGCGGCATGTGGAATTACTTCCCTATGCAGTTCGAAGACCATTCAATTCTCTACATGTGCCACGAACAGGAGGATGGAACTCGACTTCTGGAAGAAGCGGTAAGAATCTGGAATGACGGAGACAAGACTGAATGGCTGGGAAGACCGGAGTGGAAACACGAAATGATCTCGGGTACACGTTTACTTGAGAAATCTACAATTTGTTTTGATGAAGCTCCGGGATCCTCTTTTGAAGTTGAATGTGAATCTCTTTTACCAAACTGGGTTTCGATCGGTACGGGTTATGGAATTGACTCTGACTGGAGACACGGAATGCACCAAGGTAAAGATGTGGTACAAGGTTTGATTCTTGAAGTCGATGAGATTAAAACCTTGGCGCAGTACGGAATCGTGGATCATGTTGGACGTTTCTCTTACGATGGCAACGTCGGATTTGGTCTCTACGAGCATGGTTTTTTCGGATCCTTTTCCCCAATGGGACTAGATGACAGAGGTTCCTTAGCTCCTTAGAATGAAAAATTGAAGACTTTTTGTTCAGCAATTGCACTTGAGGGTTAAGTGCAACTATTTTCATTTGATGTCCGAAGATACCGAAATAGCAGACCTTTCCGCTGAAGCCGAACAGTCTTTCAGGGAAAAGGTTTCAGATTTTCTTGAAAAAAACTGTGATCGAGTTGGCGAATCAGAAGCGACTCTGGAGGATGATCCAGCGCGTGTCGCTGAATGCAGGAACTTTCAACAGGAACTTTTTTCTTCCGGATTAGCGGCGTTGAGTTACTCGAAGGAATTTGGTGGTGCTGGACTGACAAAGAAACATCAGGAGATTTTCGATCAAATAGCCAGAGACTGGCGACTCCCTAATGGACCTCTGTACATATCACACGGAATGTGCCTTCCCATGCTTGATCAGTACGGTACAGCGAAGCAGAAAAATACTTATATGGAGGATTGCATTTCCGGTAAGACAATCTGGTGTCAGTTGTTTTCAGAGCCGGGTGCTGGATCGGATGTCGCGGGACTCTCAACACGGGCGACTAAAGATGGAGATGAATGGGTTATCTCAGGGCAAAAAGTTTGGACCTCAGGTGCTCACTATGCGGATTTAGGTCTAGTTGTCGCTAGAACTGATCCCTCCTTGCCGAAACATCAAGGGCTTTCAATGTTTATAGTCGATTTGACCGATCCGGATGTGGAAGTTAGACCATTGCGTCAAATTTCTGGTGGTAGCGGCTTCAACGAAGTGTTTTTCAACGAAACCAGAATTCCTTTGGAAAATCTGCTTGGTGATCTTAATCAAGGTTGGAATTTAGCGGTTTCGATGTTGATGTTTGAACGCGTTTCTATAGGGGCAGGCAGTGGTTCTTTAACAGCAGACAGGAGTCCTGTGCTTATCGAATTAGCAAAAGATCTGAACAAAAACTCTGATCCGTATATCAGACAAATTCTCTCAGATCTTTGGATTCGAGAAAAAATTCGTCGCTTTATCGGACAACGCGTCCGTGACTCTGTGGCAGCGGGGCGTGTTCCCGGACCTGAAGGCTCAATTGCTAAACTAAATGGTTCTCTTCTGGCTCGTCTTTTCAGAGATGCTTCCATGCAAATTGTTGGCACTAATGGTCAGGCTTGGGAAATTGAGGATGAAGATGCTGAAAAGTGGGCTGTGGGGTGTTTAGCTGCTTCTGGCGTAAGCATCGCTGGTGGCACCGATGAAGTGCAGCGTAATATTATTGGGGAAAGAGTCCTTGGTTTGCCTAAAGAACCCGATCCTTATAAGGGTGCTTCTTGGGATTCTGTTCCGCGAAATTAACTTTTCATTGCATACTTAAATGCGATCAATTTGAAAGGTCCGCATGTTTATTGATTTAACTGAAGAGCAAGAATCACTTCGCAAAGAACTCGAGTCTTACTTCAACGATTTGATGACTCCTGAAGTCAGGGAACAGGTAAAAAGTGCGGATTTTTCTGAGAACAAGCCCTACAAAGAACTAATAAGAAAAATAGGTCAAGACGGGTGGCTTGGAGTTGGCTGGCCCATCGAGCACGGTGGAAAGGGATTTACGCCAATAGAGCAATATATTTTTTTCAACGAGTCACAAGCCGCATGGTGTCCGATACCTTTTCTCACGACTAATACTGTTGGCCCAACAATTCGAGATTTTGGCACCGATGAACAGAAAGATTTTTTTCTGAAGAAAATACTTGCAGGAGAAGTCCATTTTTCTATTGGGTATTCAGAACCAGAAGCAGGAACTGACCTTGCCTCTCTCAAAACACGGGCAATAAGAGATGGTGATGATTGGATCATCAATGGTCAGAAATTGTATACAAGTCTGGCTTACAATGCAGATTACATTTGGCTTGCGGCCCGAACTGATACAGAAGCACCTGGACACAAAGGAATCACTCTCTTCTTGGTTGACACTAAAGATCCCGGATTTTCTATACAGCCTTTTGAAACTTTCGGAGCTGCTGACACAACTGCGACGTTCTATGACAACGTCAGAGTTCCGGACAGTATGAGAATCGGCGAGATAAACGGAGGCTGGAATTTAATTACCAGCCAACTCAACCATGAAAGAGTTTCATTGTTTGCTGCCGGTCGTATGGTGAGGCTTGTTAGAGATGCAGTTGATTGGGCAACAAACAATTTTCTTGCTGATGGAAGAAGAGTAATAGATCAGGAATGGGTTCAAGTGAAGCTTGCAGAGTGTCGATCTCTTGTTCGATACCTTGATCTTCTAAATTGGGAAGTTGCTTACGCAAATACGAACGGAAAAATGAGCCCTGCGGATGCATCTGCAATTAAAGTACACGGTTCCGAATCAATGCACCGAATCTACACTCAGTTGACTGAAGTGATTGGTGCTACCGGTCACCTTATAGAAGGTGACTCAGGGTCAGATTTAGCATCACAAATCGAGAACGGTTACAGATCAGTTTGGGTTTTGACTTTCGGCGGTGGAACCAATGAGATCCAAAGAGACATCATCGGAATGGCGGGGCTAGGTCTTCCGCGGGAAAAGCGACGTAGGTGAGGTCAGGTAATGAATTTTGATCTACCCGAGGAGCACAGTGAAGTCGCAGAGTTGACGACAAGAATTCTGGAAGACCACGTCAATATAGAAAACTTGAGAGAAATAGAAGCCGCAAGTGATTGGTTTGATCGTGCTTTATGGGAAAAATTTGTTTCATCTGGGATTATCGGCGTAACACTCAATGAAGACGTAGGTGGTTCTGGTTTAGATATTCTCGCTCTAGTCTGCATATTACGTTCACAAGGTCAATATGTGGCTCCAATTCCACTTCTTCCCAACTTGGTTTCTGCGATGACAGTTGACAAATTTGGCTCTAAAGAGCACAGAGAATCGTTGCTTCCAGAAGTTATAAATGGTTCCAAACTTTTAACTTTTGCATCTCAAGAATTTCTTAATGATCAGTTCATGGAGCCTCACACAGAATTTAAAGATGGTGTTATCACTGGGAAAAAATTGGTCGTTGAATATGCTAATCACTCAGATTCAGCTTTAGTAACAGTAACTACTGACGAAGGACCAGCTGTTTGCATTGTAGATCTTAAAGATCCCAGCATCGCTATGAGTTCATCTGATTCAACTCGTGGTGAACCGCTATGGGAAATTTCGTTTACTGAGACACCTGCGGAAAAACTTGCTGGAATTGAAAGTGTTCTATGGCTTTTTCAAGTTTCACTTGTGGGTCTTTGTGCCACACAACTTGGAGTAACTGAAACTGCTCTTAAAATGACTGCGTCTTACACGAGTGAAAGAGAACAGTTCGGAAGACCATTAGCTACTTTTCAAGCTGTAACTCAACGTCTTGCCGATCAATTTATAAATGTTGGGGGAATTAGACTTACGACCTTTTCTGCCGCTTGGCGCCTAAGTGCAGATCTGGATGCCCTCGAAGATACTCTCATTGCTAAATGGTGGGCCTCAGAACGTGCTACGGAAATAGCCCATGCTAGTCAACACTGCCATGGAGGAATGGGGGTATCTAAAGACTATCCCCTTCATCGATACACACTATGGAATAAACACATTACAACCTCACTAGGAGCGGGAACTCAGACACTACGGTCTTTGGGAGTCCTTTTGGCTTCAGAGCAGTGAAATGCCCCATCACGATCTTTTAATTATCGGCGCTGGTTCAGGCAACACGATTATAGGACCGGAACACGACCATCTTGACATTGCTATAGCCGAACCCGCAGAATTTGGTGGAACATGCATGAACCGTGGTTGTATACCTTCAAAAATGCTTGTTTATGCTGCGGACCTTTCACTTAACACCGAGAGCGCAAAGAGACTTGGTGTCCATTCTTCATTGTCCAATATTGACTGGCTGGGAATCCAAAAACGTATTTTCGGACGGATCGACCCAATAGCAGAAGCAGGTCTTGCATACAGGAAAACGCTTGAAAATGTAACTGTGTACCGGGATAGGGCTTCTTTTACTTCCGAAAAGACTCTTGACTTAGCTGGAACTGAGGTTTCAGCTGACCAGATAGTGATAGCAGCAGGAGCTCATCCAGTTATTCCAGAATTTAAAGGGTTAAATGAGACGCCTTTCCACACCTCTGATTCGATCATGCGTATAGATGCTTTACCGGAGCGACTTGTAATTATTGGTGGTGGATTTATCGCCATTGAAATGGCCCATATTTTCGGATCTTTCGGTTCTGAGGTGAAACTTATTTTGCGCGGTGAGGAATTCCTCAGTGAAGCTGATCCTTCTATTCGAGAGCGAATTACCGATATTTACTCTGATAGATTCACTGTTTATTTATCTGAAACAGTTGAACAAGTTTCACACAATGAAAACTTTATTCTTGATCTGAAAAAAGCTGGAACCGTTGAAGCAGACCAGCTATTAATCGCAACAGGTCGCGCTCCGAATACCGGGTTTTTGAAACCTCAAAAAGGTGGTATCGAGTGTGATGAGGACGGTTATGTATTAACTGATGAATATTTGCGTACTACCGCACAGGGGGTGTGGGCTTTGGGTGATGTCACAAACCCTCTTCAACTGAAACATACTGCTAATGCAGAGGCAAGAATCATTGCCCACAATCTTTTGGATCAAAATAATCTGAAAAAAATTGACCGTTCTGTAATTCCTAAAGCAGTTTTTGGAAATCCTCAAATAGCTAGTGTGGGCTTTACAGAAGATGAGCTGTTGCAAAGAGGAGCTACTTACAAGAAGTCCATTCGGAACTACTCTGATACTGCATTTGGATGGGCAATGGAAGACGAACATGGATTTGTCAAATTGTTGATGGATCCCGCTAGTCGACTTCTTCTTGGCGCTCATCTCATTGGTTATCAAGCCTCTACCCTCATACAACAATTGATCACAGCGATGAGTGAATCTATTACGGTTGATGAATTGGCAAAAAACCAGCTTTACGTTCATCCAGCTCTTACAGAGGTGGTCGAACAGGCATTGCTAGGTTTCGAAGAATAGTTACACAGGGAGAAAAATGGAAAATCTAGTTGGAAAAACGGCGCTAATCACTGGAGGCGCTTCTGGAATAGGTCTATCGGTAGGTAAACGTTTAGCTGAATCTGGAATGAAAGTAGCGCTCGCAGATATTGAAATCCCGACCCTGGAAAAGGCGGTGTCTGAGTTAGAAGGACTCGGTCTCGAAGTAATGGGTGTTCATTGCGACGTAAGTAATCTGAGTTCTGTAGAGGAAATGAAAAATAAAGTAGAAGAAACTTTTGGATCCCCCGGGGTTGTGTGTCTAAATGCAGGAGTAGGATTCGGCGCTTCAATTTCAGAAGCGACAATAGGTGACTGGGAATGGGTTATTGGAGTTAATTTATGGGGCATTATTAATGGTTTGAATAGTTTTCTCCCGGCCTTACGAGAAATGAATGACGGTCATATAGTTATAACTGCGTCAATCGCTGGTCATATATCCATACCGAATCTCGGTCCATACAACGCAACAAAATTTGCTGCTGTAACAATCGCAGAGACACTACGTCAGGAACTTAGAGTTGAGAACTCCTCTGTCGGTGTGAGCTGTCTCTGTCCTGGTTTCGTATCAACAAACATCTGGAACTCGGAGAGAAATAGACCGGAAAACCTGATCAAAGGTTCCTCTTTTGATTTATCTGATGCAGACCTTCTTCAACGGGAAGCTTTCATGGAGTGGATTTATGCGAACGCTAAACAACCATCTGAGGTAGCTGAACTCGTCTACGAAGCCATTGTAAATAATCACTTCTGGATCTTCACGGACGATCAGCACATAAATGCGGTTAAGTCACGGCATTCTTCGATTGTCACTGGTGATGAATTACCAGAACCGTCACCCCTTATAACAGATCTCTAACTTAAGGCTTTTTTTGCCCTATCGCGTGCCCATCTGTAATCCGATTTACCATTAGGTCCGCGCTTTAGTTTCTCAACAAAGACAACGCTTTTAGGTACTTTGTAGCCTGCTAATCGCTTTTTTGCGTCATTAAGTATCTCTAATTCACTAATTGTTTCACCGCTTCTGATTTCCACGACTGCTGTGACTGCCTCACCCCAACGATCGTCAGGTAAACCGACGACATTGCAGTCGATCACCGCGGGATTTATTTTTAGAGCTTCTTCAACTTCTTCAGGGAAAACTTTTTCCCCTCCCGTATTTATACATTCCGAACCTCTACCTAAAAGTGTAATAGAGCCATCTTTTTCAACAGAGGCCCAATCTCCAGGTATCGACCATCTCCTGCCATTAATAGTTGGAAAAGTTTTTTCTGTTTTCTCTGGGTCTTTGTAATACCCCACAGGCAGTGGATAACCCAAGGCGAGTTTACCTATCTGCTTTGAACCAGGTTCGAGCTCCTGCCCATCTTCTGTGATAACTCTCGTGTGCTCACCTAAATAGAAACGTGCTGTCCCTGTGTCCTTTCTTTTCCTAGAGGTTACTTGTTTGCCCATTCCGGTTCCTTCGCTGGAACCCAAAGCATCCAAAATAGTGCAGTTGTGTATATTTAAAAGTCTCTCTTTTAAGGGGGCGCTGAACATGACACCGGAAGACATCACAAGTCGAAGTGAGGAAATATCCCAACTTGTACTATTTTCAATAGACGTTTCAAGTTCTTCAATCATCGGCCGGGCGAATGCATCACCGACGATCGTCAGCATTGTTATTCTGCACTTTTCAACCATTTCCCAGAGTTCCGCAGGGTTGAATGTTCTTGAGGAAAGAGTTGCTACTAGACCGCCATGCGTATGTGTGCTTAAAGCAGTCAAACTTGAAGTCCCGTGCATCAATGGCGCTGCACAAAGTTGTCTTATTTCTTTGCCGGAATGAGTAATTCTCTTAGCGATATCACCTGCTTCTCTTGGATTCTCTGGAATTTTTTCACCTAGTGATCGGAAAGTCTCTCCCATGCCACCAATAAGCCCTGAATGTGACCACATTACGGCTTTCGGACTTCCGGTTGTCCCTCCTGTATAAAGAAACCACAGATCGTCACCAGATCTTTCCACTCGTTTCAAAGGTTCATTGCTAATCGCTTCTTTGTAGTTGATAATCCAATCTTCTTCGCTTCCTTCCCCTATCCTCACAAAAGCTTTTAGCTTTGGGCACCTACCTCGAACCGATTCAACTCTTTCACTCAAACTCGAGTCAAACAATATTGCTTCCGCGTCCGCATTATTCAATATGTATGCAAGCTCTTCGTCCAAATATCGATAATTAACATTCGCCGGAACCGCTCTTATTTTGAAAGCAGCAAATTGCCCCTCCAGGTACTCAGGTCCGTTGTAACAATAGAAAGCTACTTTCGAATCACGTTTTAAACCTTTTTCAGAAAGTGTTCTCGCTAAAGAAGCTGAATTTTTTTCAAATTCTTCCCATGTTCTTGAAGTTTCAAAGGTAGAAATTGCCGGTAGATCGCCTATTTGGTCGGTTATTGCTTCCCATGCCGTAGCAATATTTAAATCCACATATTTGGCTGACACACTTTGATGGTATCGCAGTCATTTAATGAGACCTAGCCTGACCCCAAAGCCCTCTATGATCTATATATGGGAAATAGTTTCGGTTCTCTGTTTAAAATCTCCACGTGGGGTGAAAGCCATGGGGGCGGTGTCGGTGTAGTAATCGATGGCTGTCCTTCAATGCTGCCTTTAGATGAAACAGATATCCAACGTGATTTAGATAGACGTCGTCCAGGGCAAAGCAAAATTACTACGCAACGAGATGAAACAGATAGCGCCGAAATACTCTCCGGAGTTTTCGAAGGTAAAACGCTAGGTACTCCTATTGCAATCCTTGTTCGAAACGAAGATGCTAGACCTGATGCTTACGAACACTTAAAGAACACTTATCGCCCCTCCCATGCTGATTTTACTTATGATGCGAAATACGGTGTTCGCAACTGGCAAGGAGGTGGTCGTTCAAGCGCCCGGGAAACAATTGGAAGAGTAGCGGCGGGTGCAGTAGCCAGAAAACTCTTAGCTGAGTCGACTAACATGGAAGTTCTTGCCTGGGTTTCGCAAATTCATGAGATAAGAGCTGATGTCAATACTGAGACTGTCAGTTTTGATGACATCGAATCACAGATAACTCGTTGCCCCGATAGCGACGCATCAGAAGCGATGGTTTCGGCAATCACCGAAGCAAAAAAAGCTGGGGATTCACTTGGTGGAACAATTACATGTTTGATTCGAGGTGTTCCGGCAGGGTTGGGAACCCCCGTTTTTGACAGAATCGAAGCTGACCTTGCTAAGGGGATGCTTTCACTACCCGCAACAAAGGGTTTTGAGATCGGAAGTGGTTTTTCTTCTATCACTATGAAAGGGAGCGAACACAACGACGGGTTTGAGCCTGGTGAACATAATCCAGTCACCACTTCAAATAACTCAGGAGGAGTTCAAGGGGGAATAACGAATGGTTCTGAAATCATTTTCCGTGTTGCATTCAAGCCCACAGCCACAATTTCCTCACCTCAAGAAACAGTCAATGACGAAAACAATCCCGTAACCCTGGAAGCGAAAGGGAGACACGATCCTTGCGTTTTACCTAGAGCCGTACCTATGGTTGAAGCCATGGCGCTTCTTGTCATAACAGACCATTGGTTAAGAGATCAATCAGTACGAATTTTAGACCAGTGAAATTTTTCTCGAGTAATTAAACTGCATAAAGGAGGTAAGTGAATGAATACTGAAAAAGAGATAGAAGCCTCACAAAGATTCCAAACAGATTTACCTTTGATGCATGAAATACCAGTTTTTGACAATGTTGAAGACGAGAGAAAACACCGAAAGGAACGCTTAGCGGCCGCATTCAGGATTTTCGGTAAATATGGTTTCAGTGAAGGAGTAGCTGGGCATATAACAGCTAGAGATCCCGAAGAAACTGACTGTTTTTGGGTCAACCCATTCGGAATGAGCTTCAGTCACATTTCAGTTTCTGATCTTCTACTTGTGAATCATAATGGTGATGTTGTTGAAGGAAACTATGCAGTTAATCAGGCAGCATTTGCAATCCACTCGGGAATTCATATGGAAAGACCTGAAATTGTTGCAGCTGCACACTCACATTCGATTTTTGGTAAGGCGTTTTCCTCATTAGGGAAAATGCTTGACCCACTGACACAAGACAGTTGCATTTTTTATAACAATCATGTTTTATTCGATGATTTCACAGGCGTGGTACTCGACCCTCTTGAAGGAAAAAGAATTGCTGCAGCTTTGGGTAATTGCAAGGCTGCGATACTAAAAAATCACGGTCTCCTTACTTTAGGAGAGACGGTTGACGAAGCGCTTTGGCTTTTCGTGACTATGGAAAGAACCTGTCAGGCTCAACTCCTTGCTGAAGCCGCCGGAACTCCACTCCCAATAGACGATGAGACTGCAACGCTAACCAACAAACAAGTCGGTAATGCTTTTTCGGGCTGGTTCAGTGCCCAACCTTTATTCGACAAAATTTTAATCGACGAACCAGACCTGCTCGACTAGATAATCAAGCCGCGTCGGATAAGAAAAGTCTTTCGATATCACTTCTGTATAGGATCCGGATACTCAAATCAGGACGCTGTGCTTGCAATCTTCTTACTTTGCGGTTCTTTCTGGTGACCAGTGACTGTTTCAATGTCGTCACCTCCAAATAGAGATTGTGCTCTGGCAAATAGAAATCTGGAGTGAAAGCCGATCTGGGTTGACCCTTAGAATCTCTTTCTAATACAAAAGTTGTGGGCTCATATTCCCATTTGATTTCGTAGAAGTCCAACAACTGGGCTATTTTTTCTTCAGACTCATGAGCGAATGAAGTTGAAGATCTTCTCGTAGGAAATTTGTGGACCTCACTCATTAAATAGAAAATCCCCTAACTCTGAAATCACTACTGCCCAACAGCTTTGCCATCAATCTCTGTACTGGTTTCTTCGATATCAGCACCAGGGAAAAGTTCAACGATCTTCGCGTCTAGGTCTTCCTTGACGCCAGCCATCGGAAGAATGTTTAACACTCCTTGACCATTGTGCAAAAGATCAATTATTTCGTCTTCACCGCGTTGGACCATTACAGAAGAACCTTGAATTACCAAATTCACCTGAACAACATCTTCATCAAGTTTCTCTTCAAGAAATTCGAATACTCTCCTAATCAAAGCCAAACGGATACCTGCATCGATTAAAGCCTTCACAGCTTTTAACTTAAGCAAGTCCCGGTAAGAGTATCTCCTTCTTGTCCCACTGCCGCTAGCGTCGGACAGAGAAGGTCTTATAAGTTCAGTTCTGGCCCAGTAGTCCAACTGTCTGTAAGTGATACCGACAATTTTCCTGGCTTCGTCACCGCTATAACCTTGTTCTTTAGCCATGTTCTTCCCTCTCTCGCGCGAAAACAGCTAAACAAACTTGTATTTCGCTCAGAGAACTACATCAATGTTATTCTACAGGATAGACGCTAAGAATCTTTAGGTCAACAATCGAACTGTGTAAAGATTCTTGTTAACCCGTTTCAACCCGCGAAATCATCAGGATTTACATTGTCTAAAAATTCGCGAAACTCTTCTACTTGAACATCCGTAATTGGTTCTTCTTGTTCAGGAGGTGCTATATATCCGGCTTCTTCCAGTACATCCTCTTCAACAAAAACATCCGCTCCCATTCGAACTGCCAATGCTATTGCGTCCGAGGGTCTTGCTGACAGAGCCTCCACTCCCGCTGGTCCCCTTAAGTAAATGTCTGAATAAAAAGTACGGTCACGTAGTTGTGTGATCACGACTCTTTCCAGAGTGGCGGAAAATGACTCTAATACTGTAACGAAAAGATCATGGGTCATTGGTCTGGGTGGCTCCTGGCCTGCAAGAGTCAAACCTATCGCTGTAGCTTCGGGTAAACCTATGAATATAGGCAACAGCCTCTCTCCCTCTTTCTCACGAAGAAGGATCACAGGCGTGTTGGAGGGAAGAACTTGCTGAACTCCAATCACAACCATTTCATTCATCACTTACTCCAAAACTGCAAACTTAGCACTCAACTGTTTCTTTACCATGGGCGATTTTTAAAATTTCGTCAACCAGTTTTGATTCGCCCTTAGCGAACTCTTCATCAAGAATTGCTTGATTAGCCGAGACAACTGATGGGAGGTTCCTGAACATTCCCAAATGGTCAATTCCGTATCCGACAATAAACCCTTCTTGTAGTACAAAACCAGAATATTCAACTTCGACAGGTAGGACACGCCGATCAGAGCGATCAAAAAGAGTGCAAACTCTGACCTCCGCTGGTTGGTGAGTCTCGAGATGATTTCTTAGAAAATTAAGCCGAAACCCCGTATCCACTACATCTTCGACGAGCAAGACGTTGCGACCGGCCACATCAATACCTAAATCCCTCGTTAAGCGGACTCTTCCGGTATTTTCTTGAAAAGAAGTCAAAGCTAGGAAATCTATTTCTATACCATGTCTGAGTTCTCTTACCAGGTCAGCCAGAAAAGGCAGACACCCTTTGAGCACTCCTACGACAACGTCACCTTCACCAAGATAATCATCGAGCTCAGAAGCTAACTCACGAACCCTGCATTCAATTTCTTGTTTGTTTTGTAATAATTTTGGAAAATCCATCTACCAAGTTTCTAGTCCATCCAGAGAGAGTTTTAGTAGACACTTGTGAATTTCTCTGCCTAAAGCAACAACTTCATCCAACTCTCTTTTCGCTTCAACTCTCGATTTAAGATCTCCGCTTTTAGCTTTAGCAGCCAACAATTGCTCTATAACTCCTGCTTCTCTTTGTGCTGCTACCAAATACATCCGCAAATGCCTAACTTCCATTCCAAGTTCAAATAAACGCTTTGCCGATTTGATTGTCAACAACGCTTCACCTTCGAAAATCTCCTTATTTCCGACTTTTCGCCCTCTGATAATCCCTAATTCGATCAGTTCATCGACTTTCTCTAAGGAAACTCCAGAAGCTTTCGCTAAGCCTTTCGAATCTAAACTTATTCCGGTGGTTATCGGGTTTTCTTCAAATTCTTTTCCGGAAGTTGAGCCCCCACCTGCTGTCGAGGTTTGAAAATCGACAGTATTTCTATCAAGTCTCTCCTTGATCATCTTCAAAGGCACGAAATAATCTCTTTGTTGCCTGAGGATCCAAACCAGTTTTTCTAAGTCGTCTTTAGAGAATTTTCTATACCCGGATTCAGTTCTAACTGGATCAACTAGACCCTGCGATTCCAAATATCTGATCTTCGAGACTGTGATTTCTGGAAACTCCTCCACCAGATTTTCACATACTTGACCTATATTGAAAAATTTCTTTTCCGACAATTCAAACTTCCATCAGTTATGGGCAATTCCGTGAAAAAACACAAGTTTAAATCTTCCGACCTGGAGAACATCACCATCAGCCAGCTCTTCAGAATTGACACTATTGGCATTTAGATATGTTCCATTTAATGACCCCACATCTGAAACTGTGTAGTTACTTCCATTTCTTTTAATGACCGCATGCTGTCTGGAAACCGTCACATCATCAAGAAAGATGTCAGAATCTTTTTCTCGTCCAATTGATATGGATTCGGAATCCAGAGCATAACGCGAACCCGATTTTGGACCAGATTCAATAACAAGTATTCCAGTGTCTGTTTCAAACATTTCACGATCCAGACGATGAGGAATTTCTGGATCTATTTCTATTGCATCTGTCGCCTCATCATCACTGAAAATCTCAGACTCTCCATTCACAGTAATCATCCCTCCAAAATTAAACGATAGGAGTCAGCATCTAAAAGCACATCTATCGGATTTGATCCATCAGTGCGCATTAAGCAGATCCATCCCTCTCCATAGGGATCTTCATTTATTTTCATTGGATGCACTTCCAGATCATCATTGACCTCAATTATTTTTCCACTCATAGGAGCTGAAATTTCCGAAACTGACTTACTCGATTCGACCTCCCCTAACATGTTTCCTTTTTCAATCTCTAGATCAATTTCCGGGAGATCAACAAATACAACCTCACCTAACGCATCTTGAGCATAATCTGTTACCCCGATTCGGATAACTCCGTCTTCTTCGACCCGAATCCATTGATGATCTGCAGAATACATAAGATCTTCGGGAATGTTCATAGATTCGAAACTAGCCTCAAACTAAAGATTTTTATAATAGAGAAAGAAAAATTCTGCACAACTACTAGTCGCCTTGTCGAATTTCTCGTAAAGCTTCCCCTGCCAAAGGTATGTACATGAACGCCGCAAACCAAGAGATCAAGAGTCCTGGTATCCCACAAAGGTAGGCGAACACGGCGAAAAACTCATGTATTGAAATAGTCGACTCACCCGCCAGAAAGGAAGGAACGGCAAAAAGCATCGCAAAGGTACCTGTTTTCCCCCACCATAAAACATCTATTCTCTTCGCTCCTAGAAGTGCTAGCAGTACGGTGCCCCCACCCACCAACAACTCTCTAACCAGAGCTAGCACAGCAAACCAGAGAGGAATTGAATCATCCACTATAAGCGCCGGTATTGCGACTATAAGAAGAAGTCTGTCAGCGGTTGGGTCTAGAATTTTTCCTAGTTCCGAAGTTTGATCAAACCTACGTGCTATCCATCCATCAATCCAATCTGTTGCTCCAAGCCCAGCTAGAAGAATTGCTGCTGCGGATCTACTTTCGACTCCAAATAGAATCCAAACAAACAAAGGGATACAAAGAAGCCGCAATACACTAATCAGATTAGGAACGGTCAAAATCCTGTTACCCATAATGCCCAATCTACCCATCTTCCAGCACAGAATATCTTCCGCTTAGATCTAGCCGCGTTTGACCCAAGAAGTAATAGTTGAAAAGCTAGCTTTATGTCATCAATTTTTACTCGCATACTCACACGAGAAATACCTGGACACATACTTTGGGAAGACTCAGAGTGTTTTGCTTTTCTTGATATAAGACCGATCAATCGCGGCCATACTCTGGTAGTACCAATCCAGGAAATTGACATGTGGACCGACCTATCTGCAGAAACTGCTTCTCATTGCATGAGGGTTGCGCAGACAATTGGGAAAGCACAAATGAAAGCTTACAAACCAAATCGTGTAGGGCTGATGATCGCAGGATTCGAAGTTTCACATGTACACCTACACGTAATACCTATTGATGATATGAGTCATCTTGACTTTGCTAATGCCAATTCTGATATCTCATCAGATGAATTGACCGAAGATTTGGAACTTCTGACAAGATGCCTTACTGAAGCCGGTCACACAAACAACTAGAAGCTAACCTGATCCCGGTTTCCGAATCCAGGTTTGTATCCCTTTCGACTCATAACGAAGTGTAAACCCTAGCTCTGTCATTTTTTCAGCGAAAGTTTCTATATCCGCGCTCTTCCAGCTTCCTGTACTCGCATCGATAATGATCGCATCAGCATTTTTCAACTTTTTTCTTTCCGGTGTGAAAGGATCGGCAGTTTCTAAAACAAAAGCATTTTTACGATTTGCTATTTCGGGATACAGATTTGCCGGTGTAATAACACTTGCTTCATCACCAAGCCAAAACACTGAAGTAACTCGTGCAACATCTGTCTCATCTCTTTTCCCCCATTCCCAAGGTTTCTCAAAAGGAGAGGAAGCTGAATCACGGATGAAAAAAACAGTTGCAGTTAGTAATAGGACAGTTAATATTCGTCGCCCTATCAGAACTCTATTTACACCAGATGAGCCAATTTTTCTTAAAGCGTAAGAAGCGGAAATGAATACTACGGCTAGTACAGCTATGTCTTGTTGAGGGTTTCCTAATACTCCGACTGGGACATCAGCTATTAAATAAAAGGTGAATAACGGGATGATCGGTATCACATATCTGAGGTGTATCAATGGAAGAAACAGTACAGGAGCGATTATCAAAATTAGTTGCTCAAAATTATTACGAACTAAGAGATTCTTGAAGAGACCTACCGGGTCGGAGAAAATGCCAAAAAGTACATCTAAAGGACCGTTACCGAAATGTGCAAACGCTGCAATGTGAGGATACGAACCAGTTCCAATCGAAGGTTGGACCCAAAATGCCATAACGAGAAACCATGCAACTCCAAAAGACATGGCTATTCTTCCCGCGATCTTTTTATTCTCCAAAAAGAAAATTATCCCGAGAGCAAAAATCGCTAAACCCAGGTCGGCTCTTGAGAGCAAAACAAGGAGCATCAATCCGGAACTGATCCACCATTTCTCCCGATATCCAGCTAGATAGGCTGAAAGTAAAGCTGGAATGGCAACAGTTTCTGGATAAAAGCCAGCAAGGTTCAAATTATGAATAGACGGATGCAGAGAATACGCAAAGACAAGGGCGGCTGCGCCTCCGGTTCTTAAATTAGCGGGACCCCTGGCTATCCGCCATATAGGCACCACACCAAGCCCCAATGCAATTGCTTGGATTACCAAAAGAAACTCTCCAGTTGGAAAAAAACGTGCAAGTAACGCTATTGGCCAAAATAACCATGATGCCTGGAGTGCAAAAATATTGACTCCCAATTGAGTAACTTCAGGCGATTCACCAATTTCCATAAGATGCGAAGCTTGTATGTAATATCCGATTTGCTCTCCAACACTAAGGTCTCTTAATCGTGCGAGAGATAAGAGTGCTAAAGATAAAGTCAGTAAAAATGCCCCAATCCAAGGAATGAAACGATCTGCGAGTGGAGAATCAAAATGAGCCTGCCACCGCAAAATCGTTATATCTGCTTTCCGGCGAAGAGCAATCATAGTTGAAGTGACTTGTTCACCGGTTCTTTCTAAACCCTTGGAGCTGAATACTCCATCTTCGTCGAAAAGTAACTTTTTTCTATCCAATTACGCACGACCCTACTGACCGACCATTGGAACTCATACCCAGATCTATTTCAAGTGTGTCGCCTGTAGCACCACCGAATTTCGGTATCACTACATTCTCAACGCCTTCCGGAACTTCAATTGTTCCTCTCACTGAAAGGGCTTCCCACCCATTCATTTTAGATTCAGGACTTTCGACTCCGAATCGAACTTTTTCAGCCCAGCCGACACCGCCTTCAGGAAGTTTTTGTGGATCATCTTTCTGCGGAATCCGTATAGGAAGAATAAGTACTGAATCACCAATACAAGTCGGATCAGAATTGATTGTCTGAAAATGAACAGGACACGTAGCATTTGCACCCGCATAATAAACCACATCTAAGGGTCTTAAATTTTTTGTTGTGACAGAAACCATTGTGCACGATTCCGCGACCCAACCGTCAGGACCGACTAGAGCAACTTGTCCTTCTTCGTATTGAAAAACGGTAGCACTTAGCACACCTGGAAGTATCGGGAGAAGTCCTTCGGGAACTTCAATTTCGATACGTTCCATCAGTGCTTCCTCTCCTTCTTTGACCGCGACCACTTGATCTGCAACAGCTACCAGGGCGGGTTCGGTAACCGGATTAGCAAAAGCAAGGAAATTTTTCACCACTTCACCGTTTTCTGTCAAAGAAACTTCAGAAAAGCGAAGACCAATACCACCTTTTTCTTCAGAAGTTTGCGTTAGTGACTTGATCGCAAAAAAAGCTACCAAAAGTAAGCCAATACCTATTGCCGCAGCCATCACACGTCTAAAAACTGCACTTTGAAGTTCTGACGCTATAGCAGCTTCGTTGCGTCTTTCTGCTCTAGATCTTGGACCAAAAGCTTCGGACCTGTTACCGCCGCTTAGAAGAGTTGCCCAACTCTCAACAGTTCCTTCTGGGAAACGTAGAGCCAATCGAGCAAATTCTTCTTCTTCATCCGGTCCAAAAAGCAACAGGAGATCATTTTCTTTAGCAAATGCAACTGGGTCCGTGTTATCGATCAAATCACGTTCCCCAGCCAAACGCTTTAGAAACTTCATTATTTCTTCATCTGCTTCTTTCGAAGACCATTTGTCGCCAGGTGTTACTTGATATGCAGCTACTGGGGATCGTGGTAGATTTCTTGCTCTGAAAAAAGTTTGTCTTCTGGTTCGCGTTTCATCATCAGAAAGTTCTAATTTTTCCTCGGTCTCACTTTCCGATTTTTCATTGCTTTGGTCTGTGATTTCTTTGTCTAAGTGATTTTCGCTGTCCTCTTCACCCATTTTTTTTCCTTGGTCTGATCACGACAATACGCGATAGACACTCATGAACTGGTTCACTTCCAAGTTTTTATTTACAATTCTTTACTTGACACTTAAACCGCAATACTAGACACTAGTCTCATTTCTCGGTCTATATATTAATGATTTAAGGAGATTCATTCATGCAGAGGAAATACTTGGTATTTGCCCTCCTAATATCTTTTGCCGCCTCTGCCTGCTCGACGAACGCTGTTCAGGATGTGGAAGTTGCAGATAGCACGATCGCGACCGAGACATCTTTGATTTTTGCTCCAGAGCCCGCTGTGGGCACAATAGTTGAACAAGGAAATTCTTACCCTGCTGAAGGCCTCCAAGAAGAAACCTCCGATCTTTCTGAAAACACTAATAGCTTTTGGGATTTATCCTTGAACTATCCTGATCCAGGCCTTCAAGTAGACAGAACTCATCCTTTCCAACCACTGGAAAAATTTTGCTCCGCCTATCCTCCGATTAAAGAGGAGGTCGTTCCAGCAACTGTTGAAGTTGAGAAAGGTGACTCTCTTGCAATCATCGCATCGAGACATGATCTGACTGTCGAGGAAATAATTGAAATGAATGACATTGAGAATCCGAATTTAATTTTCGTAGGTCAGCAAATTAGAATTGGGGAACAACTGCAAATCGGAAAAGGCCCCCAGGCGACTGGTAGAGGAATTACTGAAAATTCAGTAACCGTCTCCTATATCCGTACTGCGAACGATGAGTTGTCAATATATGGATTTGAAGATTTTCGTGGTGACTTTTCAGAGATTTTTTCTTCTTTTGTGAGAATTTTGAATGAAGATTGTGGTGGTTTCCACGGGAGGAAAATAGACCTCCAAGAGGTTTTTACTTCCCCTCTGCAAATTTCAGAAATCGACATTTCAACTTTGGGTAGCATTGCTTGTCTTGATGCAACTAAAAATATCCCTTCTGTAATAGTTATAGATATTTCTGCCTTCTCTGGCCCTCTTGAAAATTGTGTTGCCAATGAACAAAAAACTGCTTTACTGACATCAAAAGTTGTACCTCATAAATTTTTAGATAACTCCGATAACAGACTCCTGCTTGATTCTTTTACTGCTGAGCAAGCCTTCTCCCTGATGCTCGCTTTTTCTGAAAAAAAGGATCTTTTACGAAATCAATCAATAGCCGTAGTTGTTGATGACACTTTGGAGAATTTTGAATCAGTCATCTCGGGACTTGTGGAACCTCTCAGAGAACTCAACTACAACCCTTCAATCTATTTGCTCAACTGCGAAGGCGGTATTTTCTGCAATACAGGGATGAGTAGCACTATTGATGGACTTTTGGAAAATCCTCCTGATGTGCTTTTCCCGGTGCTTAATCCTGTCTCACTCCCTGAGTTGTTGACTCAGATGCTTCAAAATGGTGTTCCTAAACCACAAATAATCCAGTCAGGTTTCAACCTTCAAGACGATGAGCTTTCAACTAATCATCTCTTTAACTACGGCGGACGAGAGGTTGCAGAGTACTACGACGGGACTGTTATTTTCTCTTATCCATACGTAGAAAACGAAAGAGTAAACGACAGTAGTTTTTCAGATTTCGAGAATATGTGCTTGAACGAGTACTCGCGTGTCTCAATTCTGGATCAACACACTATTGACACTCGAAGGACTAAAACGGTGTTAAGGGTCTGTTCGCTTCTCAGATATGTAGCTCGAGCCCTCTACGATGCTGGTGTTAACCCGAGTCGACGAAAAATTCACGAAACGCTGTCAAATTTAGGGGTGGTAGATACTCCTGGTTTTTCTTTTGGAACATTTACTCAAGAGAAACCTACAAGACCTTCGTCCATACAGCATCTGGAATATAACTTTCCCTGTACTTTTGATGGGAAAAGCAGAATGCAAAACCTCTCTGGCTGCATCATTCCAGTTGATTATCCCGTGAATATTGGTTGAATCAAGGGCGAACTTCGTAATAAAGGTTTGTGGGATCTTCAACTTTGTGTTGTTGAAAATAAGTAAATCCTGCTTCTCGTGTTAATTCTTCTAGCAAGTCAGGGTTCAAACCTAGAGTTCCTAACCCTAGTGTGTCTGTATCTGACATTGCTGAAGACAAGCATGTCGTTATTGAAGTTGCATACATCAATGCAAGGACTGGGTTTCTCAAATTTTCATTCCATGTTGCTGAGGACTTTATTTCTTTCACTAAAAGAGTTCCACTGTCATTCAAGGCGCCATGAATCGCCTTGAGAGCTATATCGGGGCGTGGCATGTCATGTAAGCAATCTAATGTCATGGCGAAATCTATGTCATTAGATTCAGGAATGCTTTCAGCACCTAGATTGAAAAGTTCAACGTTGTCAAATGTTGAGAATCTTTTTTTAGCTGCGTCTATGGCTCTAGTCGAAGGGTCATAACCAATAAAAACAGACTTAGGAAATGCTTCTGCTAGAAGTTCGATCGCGAGTCCTGTTCCGCAACCCACATCTAAAACTCGCGCTCCTTTTTCCAGTTTGCTTTCCAATTCATCAAATAGGGGCACGACCTGCGATAACAATAGTGCTTTTGACATCGGACCGCACATTGCTTCCACCGCATGTTCCGAACCATCTCCTTGCCCGTCATAACTTAAACCGATGCCTGTTTTGAAAGCATCTGCGATACCGTCTACAACTTCAATTGGTTTAAGATTTGCAAAAACCGCTGCAGCGTAAGTTGGTTTATCAGATTGTGCAAGAACTGCAGCACCTTCTGGTTCTAACCTGAAATTGATTCCGTCGGAGGTTTCAATCAGACCTGCGGCTGCATTGCACCTTAACCATTCTAAAATCCATCTTTCATGACACCCTGTAGACCCAGATAGCTCTTCAGCTGTAATCATTCCTGCACCATCCATTGCTTCATAAAGACCTAACCGATGACCGAGATGTATAACCAAAGAAACCATCTCACCTTGTTTGAACAACCATGTGTTCAACGCATATTTTTGCAATTTCTCTAAATCGATATTCGCATTCACTGTTCATCCTCTCCTTCCATAGCAATCCAGATTTTCCCTTCTTTTTCACGACAAGGAAAAACTTCAATACTTCCTTTAGGATCACGTCTGCCTTTTATATTTTCCTTACAACCCTCTCCCGTTGTTGAAAAACGCCAAAAATGTGTCATGCAGACTATCTCTTCTCCTACGATCACACCCTCATAGGCAAGATGTGTCCACTGATGTGGACACCTTGCATCCATAGCACACAACTTCCCCTTATCGGTTTTCCACACAATGAGGTCTCTACCATCTACGGCAACCTCTGTTATTTGACCATGTTCAGGTGGATCTAAGTCAGTTATTCGGTAGGCATCGTCTACAGTCAAAAGTCAGACGTCCAAGTATCTGGTTACAGCAAAAGCTGAACCGATCATGCCGATCGCTGCTCCAATCACTAGTATCCAGACACTCGTACTCCACACGAAACCATCTGGAACAGCAAATCCTCTGAAAAGAGGTACCGCTTCGGACTCTTGAA